>CESE01075961.1_pt1 | contig 27681 bp, 18 predicted proteins | sample 350271 | NCBI WGS metagenome assembly CESE01 (sample SAMEA2621536, study PRJEB7988) | marine metagenome | isolation source: saline water (ENVO:00002010), including | reverse complement strand
GATAAATCTCCTGAATTACGCACCTCTCCCTGAGCCATATTAATGGCCATATACGTACTATTAGATTTAGGGCTAGTGGCTAAATAAACTGCGCACTGACTGAGAACTATCCTCCCTTCTGGGAATCCGATTCTTTCTACGGCATCGAAAGCTGCATTGGCTATCACTAGCGCTGTAGGGTTCGCATTACCGACATCTTCAGACGCTGAGATTAATAATCTCCTGGCTATAAATTTAGGGTCTTCACCACCTTCTATCATTCTGGCCAAGTAGTAAACTGCCGCGTTAGGGTCGCTTCCTCTAATGGACTTTATTAAGGCCGAAACGATATCATAATGCTGCTCTCCGTCCTTGTCATATTTAGACAAGTTCTGCTGCACTAAAGAGGTTACTAGCTCATCTGTTACAACCAACTCATCTTCGTTGGCACTGGAAATCACCAGCTCTAGACAGTTCAACATTCTTCTGGCATCTCCTCCACTCAATTTTAATAAGGCTTTGGTTTCTAAGAGACTTATTTTTTTGCGTTGCAACGCAGATTCTGATGCCACTGCTCGCTGTAACAAACCCTCTAGGTCTTCCTTAGTATGGGACTTCAAGGTGTACACTTGACACCTACTGAGAAGTGCAGAAATGACCTCAAAACTGGGATTCTCAGTAGTAGCTCCTATGAGTGTGATAGTTCCTTTTTCTACCGCTCCTAGCAAAGAATCCTGCTGACTTTTACTGAAACGGTGAATTTCATCTATAAATAAAATGGCGCTTCCTCCGCCAAATAACCCTTGGTTCTTCACCTTCTCGATTACCTCTCGAATATCTTTAACACCTGAACTTATAGCACTCAACGTATAAAATGGCCTTTTCACCAAAGTGGCTATAATCTGAGCCAAAGTAGTTTTCCCTACTCCGGGAGGGCCCCATAGAATTAATGAAGGAATATTCCCACTAGACAGCGTTCTTCGAAGCACTGAGTTCTGACCTACCAAATGACCCTGACCGATATACTCATCCAGAGTTTTAGGCCGCATCCTCTCTGCTAATGGCGTATGATCTGCGAAACTCATGCTTTTTCTATTACGTTACATAACTCTTCATCTTCTCTCCTTGTTCTTTTCCACCTCTTATGCGTCCAAAGCCAGTATTGAGGGTACTCTCTAACTTTTTCTTCGATTTTCTGGGCTGTTTTCTCGGTCAACCATCCGTAAGGATGAGAGGTCGGGTCATCTGAGATAACACTATATGTAACCTCGAAGTACCCTCTTTTTACCTTTTGAATATCGCCATATATAACTACTGCGTTATGGTCGCTAGCTAACCTCTCCATCCCGAAGTTTACGGCAGTTTCCTGATTTAAGAAGTTAGTCCAATAACATCTTTTATCCTTATGTGGACTCTGGTCCACTAATAGAATGAGCGCCACAGGGACATCTGAAATACCTAACTGACTAATCGCTTCTTTCCGAGGAACTAAGTTCATTCCGAACCTAGACCTGGATGTTTTGGCCTTCTCATTCCAGTATTTGTTTTTCATAGGCATGTAAACACCTCTGGTAGAATGTGGCATGTGATGCTGACCGAAGGTAGCACACATCTCCCAATTCCCGAAATGACTAGACACCATAATAACATCTCTGCCTTCCTCATAGTATGCATCAAAGAGTTCAGAATTCATAGAAACCATTCGCTTGTCTAGGTTAGCTTCTGAAATGCTAAACAGCTTCACACTCTCTACTATAACATCCGCGAAATGACTATAAAACTCGCTCGCTAGTGCGGATATCTCCTTTTCGCTTTTTTCAGGAAAAGAATTTCTCATATTAGTCAACACCACTTTTTTTCGGTAACCAAAAACCGTGTAAATAAAAAATTTAGCCACATCTGAAATGACATAAAGCATCCAGAACGGGAGCCAGGAAAGCGGTTTTACTATTAAATTATACAGCAACTTATTTCCCATCTATAATTCTATTTTTAACCCATCAAACGCTACAAAAACATTTTCTGGTAAGTCTCTTAAAATATCCTCATGCCTATCAAACAAATGAGAAATATGAGTTAGGTAGGCCTTCTTAGGCTTAATTTCTACTATTAAATCCAGTGCCTCCTGTAAATTAAAATGACTGATATGGTCTTTTCTATGCAGCGCATTTAAGACTAAAACTTCTGTCCCTCGGATCTTGTCTTTTTCTTCAGGAGAAATGGTTTTAGCATCTGTTATGTATGTAAAGTTCTCTATCCTAAAACCGAGTACGGGCAGCTTGTAATGCAGCACTTCTATAGGAGTCACTTCTACTTTAGATTCTATAGTGAAGGCTCTTTCTTTAGAAATATTATGTAGCTGAACTTTAGGAACTCCTGTGTATGTGAATTCTGCGAAGATGTAACTGAACTCCATCTTTAGCGCTTCCTGAACTCTAGGATGTGCATAGACATCCATGTCCTTCTTGTACTTGAAATTGAAGGCTCTTACATCATCTAATCCCGCCGTGTGGTCTTTGTGCTCGTGAGTGAAAAGAATAGCGTCTAACTTTTGGACGTTTTCTCGGAGCATCTGCTGTCTAAAGTCTGGCCCCGAATCTACAAGTATATCTAGTCCATTAACTTCTATAAGTACACTTACTCGCAGTCTTTTATCTTTAGGGTCCTCAGACTTACACACAGCACATTCACAAGCGATTACTGGCACGCCCTGACTGGTTCCTGTTCCTAAAAAAGTTACTTTCATAAATGAAATTAGATGGAGTAAAATTAGTGAAAGAGTTTACCTTTTTTAAGTATTAATGGTTAATTCGAGATTCTAATACCAGTTAGTCGAAAGTCTCGCTGCGCTCTTTAGTCTAGAGTCTAGATTCCTACATCTGCTCCGCTTATTTTCCACCTTATTCTCCGCACAAGGTGTGGCACTGGAAAGAAAAGCCCTCAATCCAAAGAGAGAAAGGCTAATGAGAATAGTTTGATGTTTTTTTTACCCTGATCATCGCAACAGTTTAACACCAATCAAAGATGTAGAATCATTTCTAAGCCTTCTCAAAAGGCCAATTCATAATTCCACCAGTCAAATTATAGGTATTGGTGAACCCAAGACTATCCATGTAAGCGCAGGCATTTCCACTTCTAGCGCCACTTCTGCAGTAAATGAAATACTCCTTTTCTTTATCCAAAGACTCCACGTAATCCATAAACCCTTGTTGTTCATGTATGTTATTTAAAACTGCATTCGGAATTATCCCTTCCTCCCATTCTACTGGAGTTCTCACATCTACGATGACCCCACCTGATGAAGCATCTAGCTTCTCTTTCCACTGCTGCGCGTTTAATTGTTCCATTGTTTTTTAATTATTAATGCTGACTCTACTAAAAGGTTAGGTACTAAGGAAAAATGACTACGAATCTGGACAAACAAAAGTGGATGTCTTCAGTTCCGTATTCTTGATGGCATCGAATCCTCCTTTTACGTCTATCATATTATGAATGCCTCTTGACTTAAGAATAGATGATGCTATTACCGAACGGTAACCTCCTGCACAGTGAATATAAAACTTACCTTCTTTAGGGAATTCAGCTAGATGATTATTCAACGCGCCTAAAGAGGCATGTTCTGCATCTGGCAAATGTTCAGCATCCCATTCTCCTGGTTTTCTTACGTCAAATATTTTTCTCCCGTCTTCTTCTACCTGCGCTGCAAACTGCTCTGCTGGAATAGACTCTAAACTCTCCACTTCTTTTCCTGCTGACTTCCAGCTCTCTAATCCTCCTTCTAAATATCCTAGTACATTGTCAAATCCTACCCTAGACAGTCTCGTTATAGCTTCTTCTATGGCTTCGTCTTCTACGACAAGAAGAATAGGCTGTCCCACATCTTTAATAAGTGCTCCTACCCATGGCGCAAATCCACCTTCAATTCCTATGAAAATAGAATTAGGAATATGCTCTAACACAAATTTATCCTGGTGACGTACATCTAGCACTATTGCTCCCGTCTCGTTGGCTGCTGTTTCAAACGCTGCTGGAGAAAGAGCTACATCTCCTCTTTTTATCACCTCATCTATGCTGGCATAGCCTTCCTTATTCATTTTTACATTCAAAGGAAAATAAGCTGGAGGAGCCAATAATCCATCTGTAACCTCTGCTATAAATTCGTCTTTGGTCATGTCTGCTCTCAACGCATAGTTGGTAGCCTTTTGGTCGCCTAAATTACCTACAGTTTCTTTACTCATATTCTTTCCACATGCTGATCCCGCTCCGTGAGCAGGATAAACAGTAATATCATCTGCCAGTGTCATTATCTTAGTTCTCAAGCTATCAAACAGTATTCCTGCTAAATCTTCCTGAGTCATAGTAGCTGCCTTCTGCGCTAAATCAGGTCTCCCTACATCTCCTAAGAACAGTGTGTCTCCAGAGAAAATGGCCGTGTCTTTGCCTTCAGCATCTCTTAGTAAATAGGTGGTGCTTTCCATAGTGTGCCCTGGCGTATGCAGCGCCACTATAGTTAAATTACCCAGTTTGAACTCCTGTCCATCTTCAGCTATGATAGCTTCAAAAGAAGGGTTAGCATTCGGCCCATAAACAATAGACGCTCCAGTTTTTTCAGCGAGAGTTACGTGCCCACTTACGAAGTCAGCATGAAAATGGGTCTCTAAGATATATTTAATCTTCGCTCTCTTTCCCTCTGCCATTTCTATATACGGCTGAACTTCTCTTAGTGGGTCTATGATAGCTACCTCTCCTTCACTTTCGATGTAGTATGCACCTTGCGCTAAACATCCTGTATATATCTGTTGTATTACCATGCTCTTATTTCTTGTACAAAGTTATTTAGTTCTGCTGTAAGCGTTGCAACGCAAAACCAAACTCATGTTAAACTTTTATTATAAAATTAACTCCTTTACTATAATGTAAGCGGCCATTACCAGGACAAACAGACCGAAGACTCGCTTTAACTTAGGCCCTTCTATAAACTTAGAAAAATAAACACCAAGCACTACTCCACCTATCGAAAATGCCGTAAACGGGAGTAAAAACATCCAGTCTATCTCTATGTTTTGAACATCACCAGAGAAACCAATGAGCGAATTAAATGCTATTATAAACAATGTAGTTCCCACAGCCTTCTTCATGGAAAGCTTCGATAACAACACCAAAGCCGGAAGGATTAAAAAGCCGCCCCCTGCTCCTACTAGCCCTGCCAGAAAACCTATAACCGACCCTTGAAACGTCATTTTAGCATAAGGAAGCTCTTTGTCTAAACTATCCAAAGAGATGAGTTTTCTCTTCTTAATCATGGGCAGTGCGGCTACGATTAATAAAAGTGAAAAGAATAACATCATCAATGTTTTTCTGGAAAACACCTCTGTACCTAAAGTGAATATTTCCTCTGGAACTTCTGGAATGAGGTACCTTCTGGTAAAATAAATAGCTACAAAAGAGGGCAACCCAAAAGCCAAAGCACTTTTAAAGTCTACATTTTTTCTGAGTACATTTTTCCCGGCACCTACTGTAGAAGCCACCCCTATTACAAAAAGTGAATATGCTGTAGAAGTCACCTCATCAAAACCTAATAAATAGACAAATACAGGAACGGTGAGTATACTTCCTCCACCGCCTAAAAGTCCCATTATTAGTCCTATAACAATGGCAAATCCATACCCTATGAGTAAGGTTTCTTCCATCTAAAAAGGTAAATAGTTTTTAATCATACCAAAAACAAATGTACCTAGAATAGCTCCACCGATTACTACCAGAATAAAGACAAACCCTTGGCTTAGGACTACGAACATAGGTCCTGGACACACGCCTACTAGAATGTAATTTCGTTTTGAAGAAGCACTCCTATTTCCATGAGTTAAAGTTAGAAAAGCTTTAAACCATTTATTTAGACAGTGTGGAAATTGGCTGCTGGTAATTTGCTTTGCGCAATGGCGTCAGTAAAACTACTTCAAGCAACGAATAAAACTAATTTCAGAATACCACACTTCGCTATTAATGATTTTTCACACCTATTGGTAGCCGAGTTTCGTTAAATTAGCATCTACCGAAAAGAATATGGCATTAAATATAGATAGAAGAAAATTTCAGCAGCTGAGTAAGCTTGAGTTCAAGGCTAAACAAGCTGTAGAGGGATTCATAACAGGGATGCACAAAAGTCCATTTCATGGATTCTCCGTAGAGTTTGCCGAACATAGACTGTATAATACTGGAGAATCTACGAGACATATCGATTGGAAGCTTTATGCCCGTTCAGAAAAACTTTTTGTGAAACGATACGAGGAAGAAACCAACTTGAGATGTCATTTAGTGATAGACCATAGTTCCAGTATGTATTTTCCTTCTGGTGTAAAAGCTGACTCTGATGACCTAAACAAACTAAAATTTTCTATATACGCCTCTGCGGCTATGATAGAATTATTCAGAAGGCAGCGAGATGCTGTAGGCCTGAGCCTTTTTTCTGACACTGTTTCCTTAAAAACCAAGGCTAAAAGCAGTGCTACACACCACCAGTTTCTTTACAATGAGCTAGAGGGCCTCCTGAATGACCTAGATAAGCCAAGCCAGAAAAAAACATTTACCGTAGAGGCTCTCCATGAAATAGCGGAAAGTATTCCTAGACGCTCACTTGTAGTTATATTTTCAGACATGCTAGATAACTCTGAAAGATCTGATGAGTTGTTTTCTGCGTTGCAACATTTAAAACACAACAAACACGAGGTTATTTTATTTCATACCGTAGATAAATCCAAGGAGATAGACTTTGACTTTGCCAACAGACCCTACACTTTTGTAGATATGGAGAGTGGTGATGAAGTAAAGGTTAACCCACGAGACGTAAGAGAGGAGTATGTAAAGGGTATAACTGAATTTGCCGCTGAGCTAAAGCTCAAATGCGGACAGTACGGAATAGATTTCGTAGAAGCAGACATCAACGCTGGATTCAATCAAATCCTTCTTCAATACTTAGTCAAAAGGAAGAAAATGCTCTAATTAATTCTGATCCTATTGCTCAGCTTAGTCGAGAGTTAGCAGCTCTTTCGCTTTTAAATCATCCTAAAGAAAAAGTGCGACGCCTAGTGCGACTGGGATACTTATCAACTAATAATCCTATCAACTGAAGAAGCATTCAGCTGGCTTGTTCACTATTGCAACGCTACTCTTCTAGAAATTATATTAGAGTCAGACTTCAATTCTACTAAATACATTCCTTTTTCATAAAAGGTTAAGTCTACAGGAAATATTAATTCTCTATTCCCTTTCATTACTTGCTCAGAAAACACTTGCTTTCCTGCCATGTCATAAACCGCTATTTGAACTTCTTCTACTTTGGAGGACTCATAACTTATGGTCGTAAATCCGTTCGTTGGATTAGGAAACACCTCTAAATTTATAACAGATTCTAACTCTGTCACGTTTACTCCGGTAGTGAGGAAGTTGGCTGTGAATGTATCGTTTTGGAATAAATCTTCTAGCAATACAGCTTCTCCTGAGCCTTCTGTAATTATGCCATTGGCATTCCAAGAATCAAAAACAAAACCTTCATTAGGAGTAGCTATAATTTGAACTGGGCAGCCATTGAAATACACGCCAGTCCATGGAAATGATTCTGGCTCTATCGTGTTTACTTGAATGGTTCCCGCTCCTTCTGGAAGTACATTAAAGGTCATGACGGTTTGCCCTCCTAAGTTCAGTTCATCATTTACATGCGCTCTAGCCGTAGGTATTCTAGACGTGTTATAGTTTGCTATTTGATTGACATCTACATACCATTGTTCCACAGGTACGTTTTCTGCCCATCTGTCTGCATGAATGGTCATAGCGCCTTGCATCTGGCTTACTATCTCATCCTTTTTCTCGGTGAAATAAGATGGCTGAAATACTGTATTTATTACATCTGCATAACGCTGGGCGAACTCACATTTAAACTGATTATTGGTTAATAATTTATTAAACAACTCTGAGTGCATAGATGGATAGGGTGGGTTTTTAGCTTTAGCTATAAAATTATCATCAACAGAACCCCATAGAAAAGAAAATCCAAAATCTAAATCATACATCATGTACCTCCATTTCCCTCCTTCTGTCTGGGGCCTCCATAATTTCACGTTGTTTAGCCCCCATTCTATACCCATCCAATCTTTGTTTTGCAGATAGGTTTCTGCTATAAAGTAGTCCATATAATTCTCTAGATCTAACCTGCTATTAGCCACTTGATAGAATTCAGAGAAATTAGCGTTGGCCTCCATTAAAACTTCAAAGGTCTCTATAAAGTGAGCATCTGTGCCCTCTAAAACTCCCCACGAATTTAATAGGTCTACTTCATTAGAATTCACCTCATGGTTGGATTCTGCGTAATGCTCATCCATTTTTTCACGCATAGCATAAACGCCCCAAAATTCTCCATTTAAATAAAGCAAGCATGGCTCATAAGCCATATTGTCTAGGTTTAAATCATTTACTACTCTTGAAAAAAGACCATCTTGGATTTTATCTGTCCATAGGTGTTGCCCTCCTGCTCTAAGGTTAATGTTATTTACGCACTCTATAAACGGTTTTTGAGAAAACAGAGACTCCTCTAAATTCCCAGTGTAAACAGATTTAAAATCAAACCGAAAAGATTTTTGGCTTTCAGCCCTGCTCCACCCTCCATGAATTTCTAGGTCTAAATACTCCTCTGCTTTTAACTCCTTATTTCCATTAAAAAATTCCACTCTAGAAAAACGTGACCATGGCTCCCAGAAATTACTGCCGAAGTATGGATAATTATCTAAGTCTGCGTTCGGACCATAGACATAAATGCCATCTTCCCAATCCCAAAGATGAGCCTCATCTGTATGGATAGAAAACACAGGAAGCGCATGATTATCTTCATCTAGAATGTATGTTCTATCTACTACTGGACTAGGCAGCAAGTTTTGCTGAGAGAATGCCCTGAATGAATAAGAAACATTCTCATCTACCTCATTTTCATCAAACAAAGGTGATTCTTCACTAGGAATATCTCCATTGGTAGTGAATCTTACTGCATTAAATGGCGCATCTGCAGTTAATGTCTGATTTGAAGTATACCATCCTGAAGGCAAACTTAAAGTAGGTTCTTCGGCTATTCCAGAATAACACCAGCTATTCGTATTAGCGCCTGCTGGAGAGGGCACATCAAAATAACACCATGGACCTGTTCCATCTGGCTCTCTTCCATAAGAGAGTCCGATGGTTAAATTTTCTGGTATAGTTACTGAATCTGCAATATCTCCAAATACGCTTGTAGCAAATACAGTTTCACCTCGGCTTAACTTAAAATTAGTCTCAAAAAATGAAGAATTCACAAATGGTTGATACCAAACTGGCAGCGCCAGATATGATGGGTTAAAAGAATCGAGCAAGCCACTCAAAAAGAAATTACTACTCATATCAGAACTTTCAGCTGAAACATTGTGCGTTTGAATAGCCAACACATTGTCACCATTTTGAACTAAAGCATCAATCTCTGCTGGGCTCAGTGTGTACATTTCGGGGATACCTCCTTCGTAAAGATTGGCTTCGTGGTCTATAGTGGCATACGAATCGTATGCTGGTGGAAAACCTTCTATGTTTGATGAACGAGCTATTTCTGTTCCATTCAAATAGGCCACAAAAGCATCATCGTAGTCTGCATGTAAAATCATTTCAGAGATTGCCGAAGCGTCTAACACCTGAAAAGTCTTTCTTATATATACCGATGGAAATCCCTCTAGCTCTGTCCCATCATCTTCATCGGCATAGCCAAATCCTCCAGCTGCCTCTTCCCAAGTGGAATCATTAAATTCTAATGAATTCCAATCTAAAGAAGGCTCAGTAGTTCCTGGTAAATACTTCCAGTTGTTTTCTGCCAGCACGAAAGACTGCCAAACCCCTGATGCAATACCCACATCATTTCCAGAGGCTAACACAAGCAGTATCTCTCCTGGAGTAAGTGTATATGCCGGCATATTCCATTTCTGAAGATCATCTGCATTATCTGACAAATAATAGTCTGCTAAAAAAAGAGACTCAGAACCAGTATTTATAATCTCTAACCAATCTTCATTTTCTCCCATATTTACGACACCTCCCTTGGCAGATAATTCGTTTAGACTAATCTGCGCTGTGAAAATTAACGGTAAAAAAAGCATCATTATGCCGAATGTGGATTTCATTTGCTCTGAATGTATGGTGACTGTAAATATAACATTTCCTTTCTGTGCTAGGCTTCACAAAGGCAAATGAGATAAGAATGAAACTTTTTTCATTTTTTTTCAGTAATCCACTTGCTGAAAGTAAAAAAGGAATTATCTTTGCGCTCCGCTTTTAGAGAAAAGCAGCATAAAAAGTTTTGGTCTTATAGTTATCTCGATAATTATCGAAATGATTAGTAGATTTAGAGCATAAGAAAACTGGTCTGGTAGTTCAGTTGGTTAGAATACCTGCCTGTCACGCAGGTGGTCGCGAGTTCGAGTCTCGTCCAGACCGCCAACAAAGATTAAAGCCTCTTAGAAATAAGAGGCTTTTTTTTTGCTTTAAATACTTCAATTATCAACTAACGCAACATGAAATCAACTTAGCTAAAAATAAATGTTTTAACAAAAAACGTACCTTTGAACATTTATTAATCTCAGTAAATAAACCAATGAAATTATCAGTATTAGTTTTGTTCTTTTTTATAGCTCTTAATTCCTTGTCGCAAAACACCATAGAAGAGATTAACACGGAATCTTATACAAATTATGCTGACACTTACAACTATACCTATTGGGAACAAGGTTTAAAATCTAATATTTCTGGACATAGACATTTCACAAATCAAACTAACGACTACGCCTTAAATATTGACTTTACAGATTTAAGCATTAATAGTTTATTGGTTATGGATAACGCAGCTACTTCTGAGACTGCATTTTCACAGCTAAATAGCGATTTATTTTCAAACCAATATAGTGGTGATATTAACTATGCTATTCTTCAGAATGGTATCGTTGCCTACAATAAAGCCAACACCCCTACCTCTATAGGCAATAAGGATAGCCAAATGGCAGAGTTCGGCACATGGCAAAACAAGCGGTTTGTTAGTACTAATTTTACAAACGCTCCGCAATTGGATAGTTATTTTACTGGTGTAGAATTCACCAATTGGCATAACCGTTTTAAAATCACATTCCATGTTAAACCAACAGCTACAATCACTAACGGTCAATTGCAATTATCGATTGATATCCCTACAGAATATATTAATTATTATAATAGTGGATCACTACATGCATATGGTTTAACAAATAACAAAGGCTTTGTGGTTAAGGGCGGTGAGCATATAGGCAGCATTAATAAAACGGGGAACACTTTAACTGTAACCACTAATACCGAAGACCTATTAATAAACGAGTCTTACGAAGTAAGCTTAATCTTTCATGTAGAAAAGAATAATTTATCGACTAATTACACCACCGCTTATGAAGAAGAATCTGAGATTACCATTACAGGAAATCAAACCCAACCTTTCTCCTCTAATTTATCAACTAATGTAACGTACAACAGCAATGAAGGAGTGCATTATATTGAAATCCCTCGATACGGCATGGGTCAATACAATTGTAATCAAGTTGATCAAATTCAAACTATAGATTTTTCGCTTCAAAATTCCGAATCCTCAGATAAGCGTGTTCGATTAAGTATAAGGCAGACTCCTAGTGTAAATGTTACGGGGTTTAATTCAATGATTTGCAATGCAAATGGAGATCCCTCTGGATTACCTATACAAGTTTCAAAAAACTGGCATAGCGGCACAAGCCAATTCCATTCTGGAAGTTGGATAAGAGAATATACCGAATTTATAATACCTGCTAATACAACACTTAATTTCATGTACAAAAGAACAGGTGCAAAATGGGGAGAAACCTACACAGCATCATCCCATCAATTATCCGTTGTTGGAGCAGGGGTTCCAAAAGGAGGATGGCTAGAGGCCTCGCTGGGCAGCTTTGGAGAAAGCATAACACACTCCCCAGACTACCTTTATGGCTCCACGAATGCTGCGGACATAAGACCGTTTTTAGTAACCAATGGTAATTATGGCGGGACATCATCAGAGTGTAATTGGACAGGTAATGTTGGCGGTATGGATATATGTGTATACAACGATGCGGCCAACACCAGACATTATCAAAGTGAAGTGAAAACTAAATTTCACAGGTATTCACCAAACTTATCTGAAACTACAATTGGTGCAATTTCAGAGGATAAAAAAATAAAATTAGATTACACCTTTTATTTAAATAGATCAGACGATTATACACGCATCTATTATAAAGTAAATATTGAAGCACTGCAAAACACAAGCTTTAGCAGATTTGACATCATACAGCTAGGCGGAGACATATATAACATTCACAATACACAGAGTTTGATTTATGGCAATGACTCTGGGATGGTTGGTCAATTTTCACCTACAAACAATGGATCTAATGCTTATACCACATCTGAGATTGGTCTTGTGGGAGAAAACCCTTGGATATGGGCAGGTGATGGTTTGAATTATAGTGGCGCAAATTCCGGCATTGATATAGATGCTAATAATGGTATGATCATAAGAGATTATAAAGGCACATTTAATGGAGTGATTAATAACACACCTTATTTTAGAGAACGTTCTAGTTCCCTTGGCTTTTCTGCTAGTCATGGAACGAAACCTACCTCTTATTGTTTAGTACCTCCGCCAGGAACAACCTCATTTATAACAGGTGATAAAATTGAACTACTTGTAGAGCTTGTCATCTTACCAAAAGCCGATGGCGACTATTATGGTCCAAACACAAATTTTTCTAGTGCTCTAGCTACTTATGGTAATAGTCACCACTTACTGCACAGAGAATCTTTGGGTAATAAAATAATTGCAGAATCGCAGACTAACACAGTGGACATAGATTATCCATTAAATGTAGAGGCTTCAAACAATTCAGCTACAGTCGAAATTACTGGTGGAAGAGGCTACATACCCATTGTGTTTTCTAACGTTACGGATGTTAGTAATCCCCAATTATGGCGCGCCTACGATAACTGCTGGGAATTAGTAGATCAATCACAGCACGGTAAAGATTTCTGGCAGGCAGACTATAAACCACAAACAGGAACTTTCGATTTGATTTTTAATGTTAATCAAGATATTACTAACGATTCATTAGCAAAAATTAAATATTATTTAGGGAATTCCTCTTCAAATCCTGTAATGATAAACCAAACAAAAGTAGGTTCTAATTCGTGGAGTTTGGAAACAGAGATCACAGTAGAGTCTGGGGTTGATAGCGTTTGGTTTGCACCTCAAATAAATGAGAATAATTCTGTGGTTCCAGCAATCAATAATAACTACACATGGTCTGGACCTAACGATTTAACCTATACAGGAAGAGAATTAGAATTTCTACCAGTCTCTTCGAATGATGAAGGTCAATATTCCGTAACCTATGACGATGGTTATGGCTGCAGTACAACTGAGAGTTATAGTATTACCATAGAGGATTCAACCCTCTCTGGCTGTACAGACTCAACTGCTTGTAACTATGACATTACTGCCACTAATGACAATGGAACTTGTGAATACGTCTCTTGTAATTGTTATGGTGATTTTGACCAAGACGGAGTAATAACCGTTGTGGATTTAACAATACTACTTGCAGATTACGGATGCTCAAGTAGCTGCATCTCCGATTTAAATAATGATGAGGCTGTAACCAATGAAGACATCAACTTATTCTTAGTTGTGTTTGGCTCAAACTGTAACTAAAAGCACCTTTTCTATACAATAGAAAAAGATTTAGAACTAGCACAAAGTACTACAGCCTAATTTAATACCCCGCTATTGGTAACCAATTAAAAAAAAAGAATAAAATGAAATCTTCAGGAATTCACTTAACCACCAACCTTCGATAAGAAACAGGTACTCTCGCATTTCCTTCATAAACCTTAATCAAATAAACACCTCTTTCCAGCCCTTCAGTAGAAATAGACGTTTTCTGGTATACAGTCGCTTTATTCTTACTCGCTATTTCCTTTCCTTGAATGTCAAAAAGACGAACTGAAAATACACTTGTCTCAGGGTTTTCTATGGTTAACTCCTCGCCTACCGAAACAGGGTTAGGGTAAACACGAATTGGGTTAGTTTGAGGCTCGTCAATAGTACTGGCCAAGTCAGCTTGATTGGTATAGATAGCACCATTTGCTCCTACCGCAAAAACAGATACCCCGGAATGAGATTCTATATCATTTATTCTATTTTCTACTGGCACTGAATTCCAGAAAAAAGTTGATCTTTCGAAAATAATCCCCTCCTGACCATCAAAATTATCTATGCTTCCTGCCGCGTATGCCCCTCCTTGCGAAGTAGTATGTAGTGCATTAAATGCAGGGTAAAAAAATGAACCTATTTCCATATCAACCTGCCAGGTCAACCCATCATCGATACTTGTCATAGAACTCCACTCCAATATGTTGTGGTGAGAAACTCTAATTAAATCCCCATCAAAATCTATATCTGTAATCGCATATCCCGAGGCTACGTTAGGAATGGTATCCCACACATCTCCTCCGTCTGTGGTTCTTAATAATGTCCCTTCTATGGTTCCTGCAAATCCTAAATCCGAACTTTTAAAGTTAATCGTAGTCACATAATCTGTTCCCGACCAATCAACAGTAGTCAATGCTTGTGTCCAAACTCCATCCTCATATTTCCCTATGATGTGCCCTTCAAAACATCCCGCTCCTCCCGCAAATCCATAATCCTCGTTTTCGAAGTAAAGACTAGCTTGCTGACAGAAACCAGAGGATACGTTTACAATGGCCCATGTTACTCCTCCATCGAATGTTTCTAGCATAGCACCATATAAACCTGACATAACATATCCATGATTTTCATCGAAGAAATGAAGGTCGTATACATCCAGGTTCTGAGGCCACCCATTACCATCTAGGTCAGAGACTATTTCATTCCAGCTAATCCCACCGTCTAGTGTTTTTAATAGAACACTATCCCCTCCGATGAATCCAATTTCATCAGAAATAAACTGAATAGTCTTTAACTCTCTATCTGTCGTGGAGTCTATTTGATACCATGTTTGAGCAGAAAGAGTAAAGCACATTATAAGCGTAGCAAAGGTAAAAATGAACTGTTTTCTCATTGTCTTTGTATTTGTTTCTGTAAATAAACAACTATAAAACGGAAAGCTCATTGATGATTTTTCTCTGTTACTTGTGAATTTTTCTCATTTATAATTCTATTACTAATAGACCCATCTCAGGAATAAAACTCATAAAACAACTAATGGAAAGGGCTTCAAAAAAAAGCAAATAAAATCCTATCTCTTTAATAAATAAACACTGAAATAAATCAATGCACTTAAGCCATTAAAACAGTTAATTAACTGATTTTAAACAAAATAAACACACCTATAAATTAAAACAATAAGTGAATGTTAACTGTTTTATTTAATTAATAAAAGCTGATGAAAAAACACAAATCACAAAATAAATAATGAAGCACATAGGACTTACTTTAACTCAAGTTAACAGTAAGAAAAACCCAAACATCTGATTGCTAACATTTTGTTGTTTAAAGTTATAAAAACGGGATACTTAACGACGTTTAATTTGGCGTAAAATAGAAAAGCTTAAAATCTAATTATTTAAAAACCAATAAAAATGGAAACAATGAACAAGATGGACAAGGTTAACCAATTAACAAATCAGTTGCTTGATTCTCCAAAGATGATCAGCGACAAACTGCCGTGGAACAATTGGAATTCAACAGTAGAGGATTCTGAAAGCAATATCGCCGGATGGATTGGTAAAGTATTTAATATCGCAGCACTTGTTGTGCTTTTAGGCCTCCTATGGGGACTATTTAGTCAACTATGGATGGGTGATGGTGGGTTTTGGAAACAAGAAGCAAAATTAATTACAGGAGGGCTTTTAGGTATTGTGCTCTGGACTTATGCTGCTTTTCCGATTACGCAAATTATCAGAAATACTAGTGAGAGTATTAGTTCCTCAAAAAGCAATATAATTAATCTCATCTTTTTAGACCTTCCTGTTGCAATAATTAAATTAAGCGGATATGTTCTAGCAATGGTTGGATTATTCGCTGCGATAGCTGCTGTATTGAGCTTTATTACTACACTTAATGTAAGCGGTGTTTCCAATATGGAAGGTGTTATATTTTCAATGTCTGGAATGAATACACTCGGAATTAATGCTGTAATGGAATTGCTAGGTAATTACGGCATGGGAGAAATCAGTAATATCATTTCTCAAATAACAAGCCCTAATCTAACGAATTATGATGGTAGCGCCTGGACAATGAATGGAGCTGCGGGAATATGCGGTTCATTTATAGCAGTACTAGTGACATTAATCAATTTATATATCACCGTAGCTATATATAAATTCATATTTGGATTAGCCTCGACATTAGTAAAATGGGTTAAAGCACCTTATTTACCATTTAAGTCACTCTAATTTAAAATCTATATCAAACAAAAAAAGACCTCAATATTGAGGTCTTTTTTTGTTTATGCCCTAATAGAATAAATAACTCTTTTTTCACCCACGATAAGTGGGTGATTTTTAAAAAGAAAGCTGTTGGATAGACTTCTCTTTTACTCGTGAATTTTTCTTATTTCGCGTTGCAACGCTGACGGACTGGATCCTGATTTAGATTTTATAAAATTACTAAAGGAAGACGCATCTAAAAAGCCCAATTCATAGCCAATCTCTTTTATAGATAAGGACTGAAAAAGCAATAACCTTTTGGCCTCTAAAAAAAGGCGGTTATGAATCATTTTAAGTGGACTGGAACCAAAATGTTTATTGGTTAAGGCGTGCAGATTTTTAGACGACACATTAAGCGCATCTGCATATTGAGAAACTTTATGAAATCCTTTGTACTCACTCTCTAATAGTTCTTTAAATCGATACGTGGTTTTCCCAGAGTCTGACTTAAAGTTAACTTGGGCAGGACGGATTAAATCTAGGAGCATAGAATTCAACAGATAGAAATCTGATTTCTTACTCTTTCTAGATTCTAGCTCGAATAATCTCTTATAACTATTCAACATAGAAAAAAGATGCTCATCACCCTCGAAAAAAGCGGGATTCTCCAAATCGTAAAAGGCAGTATAAGAAGATATTTCTGAGGATATAATCTGCTCTGGATAGAACTGAAAAAGAAATCCTTTTGACCGGACTTCACGTGTGAGCAGGTGAATTTGGTTAGGGTGAACAAGATAGGCAGAATAGTCTTTTATAGGGTATTCATTAAAATCCACCAACTGGATTCCTCCACCTTTTTCGAAACAAATTAATTCAAAATAGTTATGCCGGTGAACAGCCGTAAAATCATACGGGTTCACATAATCCAAGGATTCTATGGTGATGGTGGAATGGCTATTTAAATCGTGTGATGGTGTGTTCATGCTAACTGCGTGTGTCTAATTTACAAAGACTTTTAACAGTAACTCCGAGCTTATCTAAAAAGGGCTCGAAAAATCAGGGTTGGATATAAACGTTTCGTCTGAGAGCGTTTTTAAGAAATTCACTAAATCTGTCTTATCCTCAACTGTGAGCATTAACCCAGTGCTAGTCGTAGCCAATAAAGCCGGATCTAGAGTAGGAGATATTTCTATCCCCTCGTCATAGTGACTTACCACCTCTTCTAGTGTTTGGAATCGCCCGTCATGCATGTAAGGTGGAGTTAGCTCTATATTTCTAAGTGTGGTGACTTTAAACTTGGCTCTATCCTCTTCTAACCCTGTCACATTAAATCTTCCTACGTCAGTAAAATCAGACTCTTCATCTAATCCATTATTCATGTAAAGGTCATTTTCAAAATTAAACCCTCCATGGCAGTGTTCACAGTCTGCACCAGAATCTTCTGGAAAAAACTCATTGTATTCAGAGAAAAAAAGTACCCGCCCTCTTTCTTCACTATCAGATAGTCCTGTTTGACCAGCTAGAAATTTATCGTATTTAGAATTATTAGAAACCATTGTCATCATGAACTGTTCCATGGCTTGGCCCATTTTCAGAGGAGTTATTTCTTCATTTCCGTAAGCTCTAATAAATTGATTTTTATAGCCCTGAATTTCATTCAACTTGGTGATCACATTAGCGTGTGACTCTGCCATTTCTAATGGATTTATTATCGGCTGCAAAGACTGATGAGCTAATGAGGGTGATCTTCCATCCCAGAAAAACCCATTGTTATTCCAGGCCAAATTCATAACAGCCATGGCCTGCCTGTCTCCAACATCTCCTTCCGAGCCTTCACTAAACTGGTTAATATCCGAAAAACCATTGGCCTGGCTATGACAAGAGGCGCACGATTGATTGTTTAAGGAAGACAGCTTCTGTTCATAGAATAACATCCGGCCTAGAGCCACTTTAGCAATAGTAAGTTGAAATCCTTCAGGTGTAATAGGTGGCGGGAAACTGCCTAAGTTTAACTCATAAGGTGTTTCATCCAAGGTGACAGACTCTGGTTCACAAGCGACCTCATCATCCTTTTTACATGAGGATAAAACGATAGCCAATACTACTATAAATTGAAATGTGCTTTTCATCTTACTGACTGTTTTTCTATAAACTTCTCATCACTGAGGCTCTTTAAAAAAGCTACCAAATGCTCTTTTTCTTTTTTAGAAAAATGAAAAGGTTTTAATTTTTTAGAGCGGTTTTTATGCGTTGCAATACCACTACTGTAATGCTCTACCACCTCTTCTATGGTTTCCATGCTTCCGTCATGCATATAAGGCGAGGTGAATTCTAAATTTCTTAACGTGGGAACTTTAAATACGGCTCTATCCGACTCTTCTGCTGTTAATCTTATTCTTCCAGAGTCTGCGTACTGCTCATAGAGTCCATTATTTTCGAATGCATAATTAGTGAAGGTAAATCCACCATGGCATGAGCTGCACTGCGCTTTATCACTAAAAAAGAGGTTCATTCCCTTTCGCTCTTCTTTCGTTAACTGCTTTTTATCCCCTTGGTAATAATACTGATCAAATCTACTGTGGCCACTAATAAGAGTTCTTTCAAAATTAGCCAGAGCTCTCGTGATTACATAAGGGTCAGGAACTCGTTTATAGGCTAGTATGCTCATATCTATGTAGCTCGGATCCTCATTCATCCTCTCAGCTATTTCCAAAATATTCATATCGAATTCTAGATGTTCCTGAATAGGCACTAGCACCTGCATTTCTAGGGTTGGAACTCCGCCATCTCTATTTAAATAGGGGCTGTAGGCCACATTGGCTAGAGAAGGAGCATTTCTTTTTCCTTCTGCCAAATCTGAACCTATGCTAAACCGTAAATTATCAGAAAAAGCCAAATGGGGTTTATGACAACTGGCGCAACTAATGCTAAAATCTTTACTCATCAGAGTGTCAAAAAAGAGTCTTTTACCTAGCTCTATTCTTTCTACACTTGGCAGGTTGTCATCTGGGAAATCTATTTCAGAAAACCCCGTAGGAATAATGATTAAACCTTTGTCTTCTTTGGAATCATCGCCAATTAAAAAATTGGCGAACATAAAAACCAGCCCTATTCCTAAAACATACTTAATCAAAAGAAACGATTATTTAACCAACCATTTCTCTGAAACTAAGACTGTCTCTTCGTGCTTCAGGCTGATGAGATATGCTCCAGATTCAGTCAAAGGAAGATTTAAGGTAGAAACAGATCCACTTATCAGTTCCGAATAAATTAATTTTCCTGAGATATCTAAGATTTGTAATTCCGCAGTTCTTAAGTTCTTTAAATCTAAAAGCAGCTTAGAACTCTCTCCATCTACAGAAGGATTAGGTGCTATTCTCAAAGAGATTTTATCGAGTTGTTTTTCTTCCACACTAAGCAAAGGCTGAGAGAACACTGCATCTCTAAAGTTTTCCAGCATAATGACAGCATCACCAAAACCACCGTGTGTAATTCCTCCCTGCGCTGTAGAAACTTCAGCAAAAGCTTCCGTGTAGTTAGCCTCAAGGTCTATATTAATTTCCCCATTAAAAGCTGAAGTAGAGACGGGTAAGGTTTGTACGTAATAATTCTCATTCCCTAGTGCGTGGACTTGAAAATCAAATTCTGCACTTCCAGTACCAGAGAGTCCTTCCATAGCTAAAAATCTATAGCCAGAAGCCCATCCCCAATGCATAGAAGGGTTTTGGGGTGCCAACGGGTGATCACTCGGCCATACTGTTAAGTCCTGATTATTATGAGGGGTTTGAACTCCTACATAAAACGAAATAGCCTCTAACTGATCTACATCAAAATCACCTAATTCAAAAACCTCCTGATCAAATGCATCTACCAATAACCAAACATTAGAGGCAGGAGTGACTTGACCTCCATCATGAATAAATTCTATTCGAGATATGTAATATTCACATCTATCCAGTGAAACCTGATCTCCATTGGCTACACTGAAATCCGAGTTTATCTCTAAGCTTTCAGAGCCTACTTTATGGTTGATATCAAGTGTAATTTGGTTTTGAGCGAAAATATTCGTAGCCAAAAGAATGGCTATTGCCAATAAATATGCTTTCATGAGGTTAAAATTTTGAACGCGTAAGTTACCTATAATTTCCTTTCAATAATTTACAAGATTCCGTAAGAGTTTTGCGTTTTTTTGAAATCTCAACTTGTAATAGAAGAAAAATTATTATCTATGATGAAAATAAAGCTACAGAAAGGTGTTTAGAGTATATATAAAAAACATGGTGTGTCCCAGATGCGTAGATTCTGTTTGCGAAGCGCTTAAAGCCGAGGACATTACCTATTACTCCGTTAAACTGGGGGAGGCTGAAGTCAAAGAAATTCCTTCTGGGAATGGGCTCAGAAAATTGAAGAAGAATTTAAAGAAACGAGGATTTGAGTATTTAGTGGATAAAGACAATGAATTGGTAAACATCGTGAAATCATTCATTATCGATAAAATTCATTATTCCTCCTCCTCAAAAGATAAATACAACATTTCTGAAGAGCTGGCTAAACTGGCTAGAAAAGATTACTCTAGTATTAGTAGAACGTTCAGTAAAATCGAGAAAAACACCATAGAACAGTTCGTGAAAGCTCAAAAAATAGAGCGCGTAAAGGAGCTTATTAGTTATAATCAATTGAACTTGTCTGAAATAGCTTATGAAGTTGGTTATGGAAGCATTTCTCATCTAAGTAACCAGTTTAAAGATGAAGTAGGAATAAGTCCTTCTGAATTTAAAAAGCTTAAGGAGAAACCAAGAAACTTCTTGGACACGCTCTAATTCCAGGGTCATCATCTTACAACTATCTTCCGCATTATTGAAAGTGCTCTCGCTTTAAAGAGTATACATTAGCCCTAAAATTATCAGGAATGGAACATGATTATCCTATTTCAGGAATGACGTGTAAAAGTTGCGAAGCCAAAGTAAAATCAGCTTTGCTTATGGTGGAAGGAGTGCGCTCCGTTTCCGTTTTTAAGGAAGATGACATGGCTACTATCTCTATGGAGAAGCATGTGCCTCTATCTGTTTTAAAAGAAGCGCTTAGTATTGAAAATGGGAAGTACGCAATAGAAGCAGAGGCGCACTCTGAAAGCATAGAGTTACCTAAGTCATGGCGAAACACCTACAAGCCTATTCTCCTAATATTTACTTACATCCTATTAACCACGGGCTTGATTCAAGCTAATACAGAGTTCGACTTAATGACATGGATGAGGCATTTTATGGCTGGCTTTTTTCTGGTCTTTTCATTTTTTAAGCTGCTTAATTTAAAAAGTTTTGCAGAGTCTTATTCCATGTATGACATAATAGCTAAGAAATTCTATGGCTGGGGTTATTTGTATGTGTTCATTGAGCTTTCACTGGGAATGGCCTATTTAACTAATTTCTATCCGCTGGTTACAAATAGCACGGCTCTGGTGGTGATGACTATTTCTATAATAGGTGTCCTTAAATCTGTTCTTAGTAAACAGACTATTCAGTGTGCTTGCTTAGGGGATGTATTCAATTTACCGATGAGCACTGTGACGATTATAGAGGATGGTTTAATGATCTTAATGAGTGGCACCATGATTTGGTGGCATTTTTAACTCCTAAATTTAATACCTTTATAGCCTATGGCAGTATCTACAGATCAAAAAAAAGGGTTTCTCTCAGGAATACTAGGAGTAGTTCTGGCTACCTCGTGCTGCTGGGGGCCATGTTTACTGATAGGCTTAGGAAGCTCTACAGGACTATTAGCGGCTAATAGTTCTCTCATGAAATACACCCCCTATTTCATAATTTTCGGTGTATTCTTTATTGGTCGAGGCATCTGGAAGCTGGTCAAAGCTAGAAACCTGAAAAATGAAGAACATCTGCCTCCATGCTGTAGAGGAAAAAACTTAGACTTAAATAAAAAGGAGGTTTAAATCCACTAGTTCATAGCAATCTCATTTTTGATGGAAGTCTTCCTAGATCTTTAATACATTCTAGTTTTTAATTCTGCTTTTTCCCGTTGTGCTTTTCCCTATTGTAAGCATAAAAATGCTGAGCGGACTTTTATGGCCACCAGAGCATCTAGTGCCCTGCATTTCACTCTACGAATGGTATACTTTGGCTGAGGCGCTTGTATCTCCAGCTTTTATAGGGTTTAGCCAAGCGGAAACCAAGACTGATGTTGGGCTGAATGCCATGTGCTTTTTTAGCTCAGGCATCATCAAATTTACTGGCACAGCTCTAAAAAAAATCGGCTAATTCAATATGCCTTTTTTTAAGCCCAAATGATGATGATGATGATGAGCTAAAAGAGTTTGACTCTTTTACCTAATTATTATTTTACTCAACACCCTATCCTCCAAACTTAAAATGTAAACTCCCTGAGAGAAATCTACTTGAATATTTATTTTCTCTGAACTTAACTTTTGCGTCCATACGGTTTCTCCTAGAACATTTCGCAGTATTACTACTCGCCCTATATTGTTTGGACATTCTAAAGTAAACCGCCCATTGTTTGGGTTAGGGTAAACTCGCGTATTCATAGCTATTTCTTCTACTCCTACTATAGGTTCGATACATGAGCCCGGCAAATTTTCATCTAACCAGTTTATTCTTAGATTAATCCATTCCTTAAAAAACGCTACTTCTCCAGCATAACTGTCTGGAAGTGGCTCTACCTCTGGCGTAGCAGTGGCTAATCCTAGAATAGGCCATTTCTGGAAGTGACGCTCTTGAGCCGCACTCACCAATAAGGCTATACTGTCTACGTAGTTATTTATATACTCTTGGTTTAAGAACTCCTCTCTATATTCATCCCACCGGCACCGCTGCTGATTTACATATGTGCTGTCTTGCTGCAAACGCACATACCAATCAGGGCTGTAATTGTCTGTAGGGCAATCGTTAATTAAATGCGCCCAACCAGATCCGTCTTGATTTTCGAAAATCTCACAGGTATACATATCTTTCCAGGCCCAATCAAAATCCCAGGATGGACCTGCCTTGAATAAACCTCCATTGGAAGCCTTGTCTTTATGAAAATACCTGCTTTTCTTAAACCCATCATTATTTCTACTTAATTCGTTTAGAAGAAAATAATCTATGAATGATTTTGCATCCAAATAGTTTCTATACCCTTCATCCATACTCATGAAATTAGCACCATAAAGAGCTGTTTCCATAGAATCTACATAAGAAGCTATGTATTCTTTTTGTGGTTCTGTGATTACCTCTGGCTTAGGGTATTTATAAACCAAGTGAACATCAAAATCTGGATGATTTAAAGAAGTATTATTTAGCTCCCAGCTATTCTGGCTATTGTGGTAATTAAGCTCTAGAATATACCCTCCTGTCACATCATCTCCTTCGTTTTCTATTTCATTTAGCGTAGCAATGTCTAACCTACCCACGTCCACTTTTATTTTTTCACCGAACGCATAAACTCCTTGGTAATCTCCGTTTAATTGGACTTCACACAACCGAACCCTGGGCGCGTACTCTCCCATTCTCTCGAACAAATGACTCGCTAGAAGGTTTCTCATCAGCACTTTGTCATTGTAATTACTCAGTAATACCCAGTCATTCTCCTCTGGCATGTCCACTAGACTTACATTGTTGTTTTCTCCTAATGCATCTCTAGTTTCGAAAGAATACGGTTTCTGTGGATAACCTGCCGATGTGGCTCCTCTTATTTCTATTCCTATCTGGCCATTATAGTTTGTGGGTGCATCTGTTAAGAAATTGACTTCACCTATACCGTTATAAATCACCTTGAGAGAAGCATTTATTTTAGGTTCATCTAGGATTTCTTCTCCATTGGTTTCTATCAAAAAAACAGGGAGAAGGGACTGCTCCAATATTACTATCCCTGGGTCCAAAGCACATAACTCGAAACTTCCTTCTGCTCCACCGTAGCCCCATAATTGAACATAAATAATCTCTCCTGGAGTTAAATTACTCACAGTTATAAAGGAAAAATACCCTGTACCTCCATCATCATCACACGGGCCATTCTCTAGAGAAAAACATTCTTCTCCAAACCAAAGCTGAATTCCTGTGTCATTCATACCTCCATTATCCGCAGTTTGAAAAACAAGATTGCCTGATTCTGGAACGCTAATAAAATACCAGATATCTCCGCCATCATACTCTGAACAGTTAGGAGTATATCCTGAACCTACTACAGCTGAATTGTCAGCGCTTAGGCATTCATCAGGGGTTATTTGCAACGCAGAACAAGGGCTAGTTCCTGGTGCTGGCTCTAAATCACAATCGGCTATGAACGGCCCTGATTCTCCTTCACTGGGCTCTGGCCCATCTGAATGAACTAACACCCCACCTGAAGCTAAGAGTAAATAACTGTTTTCATTTTCGTACTCTCCTATTGAATAATTTAAAGTGATTTCTTCTCCATTACAAGTGGGAAGTAGCACATTATTCCCAAACTCTTCTGCAGAAAATACTCCGAATAATTCAGCATTTATAAAAACTTCAAGTTCAGCTCCGTTCCAACCGTCTCCATACTCGTCTTGCAGTATCAGTGTATAATCACAGCACTGGGTAAGTAGTTCCTGAGGAATAAATAAAAGGACTAAAGCGGAAAGAAAAATACCGCGTAAAAAGGTTGAGTTAATCATGAACCCCAAAGCTAATGAATTGATTTTATTTCCCCTTTACAATTCACTCTTGTAACAAAAAAAACCCCTTACTCCAATAAAGGAATAAAGGGTTTTACAGTTATATCTTATGTCTTACTCACATTCAGTACCGAAAGCTCCAAGGAATCCTCCTAAATCACTTACGTTTATAAAACCGTCACCTGTGAAATCACCAGGACAAGAGTTTCCAGAAAATATACAGGAATCATCATCAACATTGGCTGATACATCATAATTATCTGCGGAATCATATATACATCCTAATACGACTAATACAGAACAAGAGCCATCATCTGTCAAAGCGTAAGGATTATACTCAACAAATAAATAGTCCGTACAACCTAAGTACTCACATGAACCATCATCAATCACAGCAGCCATATCATAATTAGAAGCATTCTCATCAATACATCCGCCCATAGCTGCACAAGTAGTCATATAAGATCCTACAGGAAGAGGTGATGCAGCAGTAGCATTATCTGTTCCTCCTTCTAATCCGTTTACTCCAGAGAATGACCAATTAGCCTCTACGAAAGTAGATCCATCAGGACCAGTTTCACAGTTTCTATAAGCCCATCCATCTTGATATTCCCAAGCAGTTCCTGTACCATCATTGTCTATTTCACCAAATACATCGATAACAGTTCCTTGCTCGTATAATTCGATTGCATCATCTCCATTAATACCCATTACTCCAGTTACGTAGTTCTCTCCAAAACCAAAGAATGTATCAAAATCTAGGTCATTAGCAGTTACATAAATAAAATCTCCTGCTGCAGCAGGATCAGCTGGGAAAGTGAACTCCTGTCCTGGTGATCCTTGACCGTTAGTAATAGATGCTAATCCGTATACAGAAAGGTCTGTTATTTCATTAACCACATAAACTTCAACACCTTTAGGAGTTCCTCCAGGTAAAGAACCATCAAATACAGCTGTGATGATTAAATCATTCGCTAAAACAAATGGAGTTCCAGCACATGAACAATCTCCTTGAATAATATCACTAGTAGTCATGGCATTTGCGTCATCACAAGCATCACCAAAATTAGCTAGTTCAGTAGGACAATCAAAGGCAGTTCCTGCACATGTACAATCTCCTAAAATAATGTCATCAAAAGTGGTAGCATCTGCGTCATCACATGAGTCACCGAAATTAGCCATCTCAGTAGGGCATTCAAATACAGTAACATCTGCAGGACAGTCTCCTGTTAAAGCAATGTTACTTAACGTAAATCCGCTATATCCATCAGCTCCATCATCTGCATATTGTAACCCTAAGTAAACCTCAGAAGAACCAGTTAAAGCAGCTAAGTCTGCACTGAATGAACCAGCAGCATCATAAGTACCTAAAGAGGTCCAAGTAGCGGCAGCAGGATCACCTGCATATGAAGTTGTGTATTGTAAGTCTAATGTGGTAGCTCCAAAACTCTCTGCTAATTCAAACAACAAATTAGAAGCAGCTACTGCAGAATAATCAAATCCGTTAGAAACTAACCATAAGTCAACTGGTTCTGCACATCCACCTCCACAATATCCGTTAGCAGAATAAGAACCATCGAAATTATCTATCCAGACATCTCCGTCTCCATTAGTAGCTACTGTAGCTATAGACCAAACTATAGGGTCACAAGTAACTACTGCTGTTCCTGCACATGAACAATCTCCTTGAAGTGTATCATTTTCTGTTAAACCATCACCATCATCACATGAATCACCTATAAGCTCACAAGTACCATCATCTGTTGTAGCATTTATGTTATAGTTACAAGCTGCAGCATCTGTGCAACCTGGAATTACAGAAGGACAAGTAGCTTCATAAGCTCCAACTGGCATAGGGTTAGCAGTGGCACTATTTACCGTTGTTCCATCGTTATTATTTATTCCCCCATACGTCCAGTTAGCGGCTTCAAAGGTTCCCCCATTTGGAGTTTGTTCACAGTTTCTGTGTGCCCATGAATCTAAATAATCCCAAGCTAGTCCAGATCCATCCAAATCGATATCTCCGAAAGTATCTATGATCATTCCAAATTCGAATAACTCTAATGCATCATCACCGTTAATAGACATTACAGAACCTGCATTATAATTAGCTGTTAAGCTTTCAAAGAATGATTGAGCACCTGCATCATCAGAAGAAACAAAGATATAATCTCCAGCACTTAAAGCGTCTGCAGGGAAATTGTACTCCTCTCCATCTGTACCTCCACCATTATTGGCACTACCAATACCGAAAGTACTTAGGTCAGCTATATCAGCTAAAGCATAAAGCTCAACTCCTTTAGGAACTCCTCCAGAAAGAGGACCATCATAAACGGCAGTAATCATTAATGCATTCGTTAGAACAGGAATTACTCCAGAACAAGAACAATCTGGCTGATATTCATCACCAAATGTAGCAGCATCCATATCATCACATGAATCTCCCGGGAATAAGCATGTACCCATTATGGTGTATGCCATGTTATAATCACACGCAGCTGGATCCATACAACCTATACAAGAATAATCACAAGACGAGGCATCTGAAATGG
>CESE01056706.1_pt1 | contig 28012 bp, 24 predicted proteins | sample 350271 | NCBI WGS metagenome assembly CESE01 (sample SAMEA2621536, study PRJEB7988) | marine metagenome | isolation source: saline water (ENVO:00002010), including | reverse complement strand
GAAGCTCCAAATTAGTGAATGGATTATTCCTTTTCTTTTTTTTTTACCAAACCAAAACCAATCGAAACAACTTATTACTTTTGACGCTCAATTGCACCCGTAGTTCAACTGGATAGAATATCGGATTTCGGTTCCGACGGTTGAAGGTTCGAATCCTTCCGGGTGTACAAAAAAGGCACAACGCTATGCGTTGTGCCTTTTTCATTTTTACAAGATCGAAGTTTACTTCTATGAATGACAAGAATGAAAATGGCGGTCTCGCTATCTGGTTTTAATTTGGAGTTTTTAATTTGAGTCAATGAACAAGGTGAATTAATGCTTCCTAGCGTCCTTATTAAAGCTCATCGATTTATTCAAGGACTTTTTGTCTTTTTTCAGGTTTTACCTTTTAATCAATTATTAATTCAATCCTAAGACTATCAAAACAATTGCCCTTCTATTAATTTGTATTCTCTTTAACTCTAGCTTATTATTTAGTCAGAAGACTGAAGAACGTCTTCAAAAACAGAACTACCCTGTTCCAACAGGCACTGAAGAAACAGGTCAAAATAAATTCCGTTTGTGATTGGGAAAGAAACCGTAGTGGGAGGATTGTCAAAAGAATCGTAAACAATTTATTTATAATCCTGTAGTCGATGAATACTTCCGTTAAGATAATTTTGGCTGTGTATTTAAGCCCAAAATTGTATTAGTAATTAATAAAAATGAACCTGAAGGCTCTAATGCCTCTCTAACCCCAACTAAATGTTCGGTTAACATAATAGGGTGGCTATACAAAACTGAGGGCAATTCATTCGTTTGATCTGGTGCTAAACATCAATCAATCCTGTGAAACTAGCTTAGGAGATTATTCTTCTTGGGCCTACTATATCATGCTCTCAAATGGAGATGAATCTATATAACGGCAACCGATAACGAAAGATTCTCTATTCATAATTTAAAAGCCGAAAACCTAATTCTAACTGTTTTTCGAAATAAATACTAAAGATATAGCTCAATTGTTTAAGGTTTTTAGGAGTGGTTGTAGCCTTAAATGTTGCTTCTTGTAAGTTATTCAGATAACCCTCACGGGTCTTGTTCGTCAATAATTCAGAAGCTCCATTATATCTGCTTTGCTCCGTTATTAGAGACCTTTATAGATGCCCTAAAGGATTTGCCGAAGCAACCGTTTTAGCTAGACTGAGTTTTAATGCAGTTTAGGTTTTTTTGTATCGGGTTTTAATTGATTACTGTGAAGTTAATTCTTACTATTTCAATATCAGAACAACCCATTGATGTTCCTCCAGTACAAGTTTCAATTTCGACATAGTCTGACCCTAAAAAATTTGTTACGGGTGTGTAGTAATAAACAACGCTCCAATTTGTAGTTGAATCTCTAACTAGTTCACTCTTTTCCATGTTTTGAGCTTGAGTAGTGATTGATGCGCCTTCTTCTTCTCCTGATATCATTAAATCTAATTCATAGTCATCAGTATTCTTGATAGTTACGTCTGTAATCTTGCTGGTCACGTTTATCTCATTGTTTGTGTTTTCGGTTTCTTTTTTTTTGCAACTAGAAAGAGCTGAAACACATATGATTAATAAGGATATTTTTAGAGTTTTCTTCATGAATTTTGCTTTTTTGATGATTTAAATGCTCTATAAATAACATCTTCAATAATAATTATAGAAACAATGAATATACAATGTTTTTTTAGCATTTTTAAATTCATCTAGCCTATATCAAGCCCTATAATCTCCAAAAAAAACAGCAGCCTATAAAATTTACTTAAACCTGCTTAACAATACTCTTCTTTCAAATATTCTCGCTTTTAATAGTTTCAATATCTTGGATATTGAAACTATACATTAAAGACGTTTTCTTATAGAAATTTTTCTATGGGTTAAGTCATTAAAAGGCTCTTTGCGCATATTAACCTTTTTTTCGCAAGCTCTCTCGCGGTCATTTCGAGTGGCTTACTTTGTTGCGAAATCTCTAAAGCAGAATTGATAATAGTCTTTGATTATCTAAATGAAGTTTCATTTGTCTTCTATTGTGTCACAGGTTTTTGATATTTGCTTTCAATTGAATAAATAACTTTCCGTCGCAAGATGAGTCAACAGATTACAACTATTTCTTTTTTTAAATTCTCAACATTTCCTAATATGTTTTGGGGGTTTTTAATGATGTTATTTGCCCATAAAGACTTGTCTAAAGTTAAAGGGCTTTCGTTTTATCGCCTTATGGGTAGCGGAAAGGGAACTGGGTTTAACCCTTTACCTGATTGGTCGATATACAGCCTCCTGCAAGTTTGGGAATCTGAAAAAACAGCAAATGACTTTTTCAACTCTTCCACTCTAATTAAGAGGTACAAAAACCATACAGCCGAGCTATATACACTCCATATGAAAAACATTTCAGCAGGGGGAACTTGGGTTGGTAAAAACCCCTTTGAGAAAGGGGCCGATTTAGATCCTAGATTACCTATTGCTATTATTACTAGAGCAACTATTAAGTGGAATTGGCTGATTAGGTTTTGGAAATATGTTCCAACGTCGCAAGAAGCCCTAGAAGGAAATAAAGGTTTAATCTATACGAAAGGAATAGGAGAGGTGCCCGTTATACAGATGGCTACATTTAGTTTATGGAAAAACTTTGATTCCGTTAAGAGGTTTGCTTACAATAGCAAACAACATAAAGAAGCCATTAGAAAAACTCGTAAAAATGAGTGGTATAAAGAAGAATTGTTTTCTAGATTCCAACCTTACAAATCCTCGGGAACTTGGCAAGGTAAAGATCTTTTAATTTTTTAAAATACGTTATTCGGGTTGGGCTATAACAGTCATAATTCCTAAAGACGATGTTTTTTCATTCCACTTTTTAGGCAAAAATTTAATCATTCCAATGACGAATTGCATAAACTCGGACTCCATGTTTTTATCCCATTGGATTCCTTTTTGTTCCATTTCACTCATCCAATAAAGTAAATAGGGGTTCATCGTTCCATAAGTAGCTGTTTTGCAAACTTTCCACCCGCTTTTTTTTAGCAATAACTCTATGTTTTTGGGAGAAAATAATGAAAGGTGCCTTGGAGTGTGCCAGCCAGCCCAGTTTTTTCCATACTTTTTTCTACTGGAAGAATCAAAATTAGGAATCTCAATGACGAGTGTGGTAGTTGGTTTAGATATAGATTTTAAAAAGCTCAGATTTTCAAAAGGAGTATAGTCGTGTTCTAAATAATGCCACATAGTAATTACATCTGGTTGAAGCTTAACAGGAAGATCTTTTATTTCTGCTACTTGTAAGTTTGTTTTCCTAAAACTCTCAGGTTGATCTTTCCAACCTTCATCACTAAAGTCGATACCCATTGTTTGACAATTTAATTCTTGCTGACAAACTTTCAAGAAAGTTGGATTTCCGCAGCCAATATCTAAAATCAAAGATCTTTCCGATAGCTTATGAGCGGCTTTTATGCACCGGAATCTTCTTAAATCAAGCTTTTGCTGATTACCTTCTACTAGTTTTTCAAATTTTCCCCAAGCTTTTGCTCCTCGATAGGGCAAGTAGAAGGACGTGTAATAATTTTTGAGCTGATCCAGTGGAACCCTGGGGTTCAAGAAAACGAGCTTACAATTGTTGCATTGATCAAAATTAAATAACTCTTTATTTGAATGCATTTGTGCTGTTGTCTCAACAAAAGAATTAAAAGAAGAGGCGCTGCAAACGGGACAATTAACAAGTTTAATCATAGAACGAAAATAGTTAAACTGTGCTTTTCTAATGATATTGTCATGTTTCCTTTGTTTTACTTGCTGCAAGTTAAAATGCAGACTAAATACTGATTCATTGAGTCAGAAGCAGTGTTAATAGGCTAATTAAATAAAAGTGAACCTGAATTACATCCGAGGATTTAAACTCAAAAAAAGACCACTGCATGTTTCCCGTTACTCAAAACATTTCTATAAAATAGAGTTTTAATAATTCAATATTTTATGAGTCCTTTTTGTCCTTACGTTTTTCAGAACACTATTAAATCACCTTACCTTTCTTTCCGAGTTTTAATTGTTCTATTCCTGAATCAGGCACCTGTTTTTTTGTGATCTAAAAAAAATTAAAAAAATAGTTTTCATTTAAAATATGTTTTAAAACAACTGTCTAATTTAATTATTTTAATACTAATGTTATTTTAAAGAAATTTCTTACAAAAATTGAACACTTAATTGTTTTAATTAGCGCATTAAATTTCTCCTTGCAATATCGTTTTTTCTATCTCTTTACTTAATAATGATCAGTTTAAAATTAAGTGATTTTAAATTATGCCCTTAATAATTCCGTTATTAATTGGTATAATGCGATACTTCAATATTAATTTAACAGGAATAAAAACTTCAAACGTATGGGGCTTAGACCTAAAAAAAGCTGATACTAACCAGAACCAAATGACTAAACTTTACTAAAAGTCAATTGGTATACCTTTTTCTTAACCAATTTTCGCTCTAGCCTGCTTTACTTTCGCGAAGATTTTAAAACCCCTTATTCAGAAGCTCTGAAAAAAGCTGTCTACATAATCTTTCTGTCCCTGTGCTATTTTAGTGTTCTAGGCCAAGATAAAACACTCGAAACCTCAAGAACTACTGAAAAAATAAAGATTGATGGTGCGGGTCTTGAGACAAGTTGGTTGAATGTCAATATAGCAACCGACTTTTTAGAGCTAAACCCCACGGAAGGCAATGCGCCTAGATTTAAGACCGATGTAAAGGTCTTGTTTGACGACAACAACATATATATTTTAGGTTATTGCTACGACGACCACCCCGATAGTATTTTAACTCAGCTGGGTGAGCGCGATGACCGATTAAATGCAGATCTCTTTACCGTTTCCTTCGATACGTACAATAAAAAGCTCGATGCTTTTACTTTCTCCGTTTCGGCATCGGGTGTTCAATCTGATTCTAGGGTCTCTGATGACGCCTTTAATGCCGTCTGGGAAAGTGCAGTTCAAATTGTAGACGATGGTTGGGTCGTTGAGATCAAAATCCCCTACTACGCCATTCGATTTCCTAAAGGCGAAAAGCAACTTTGGAAGCTTCAATTTGAGCGCGAAATTCGTAGAATCCGAACCGAGCTGCAATGGTCTCTTGTACCAAAAAACATAGAGACCGAACTTAATTATTGGGGCAACTTGGTTGGGCTTAACAATATCAAAGACCCTGCTCGTATCTCACTTTCGCCCTACGTTTCATCGTTTGCCGAGTTTGAAAATAATGAGAGTACATTAGGTTTTGGAGCTGGTGCTGATCTTAAATTGGGACTCAATGAAAGCTACACATTAGACATGACTTTACTGCCCGATTTTTCTCAAGTAAGGTCCGATAATATTGTAAAGAACTTGGGTGCTTTTGAGGTGGTTTTTGATGAACAGCGCCCCTTTTTTCAGGAAGGTGTTGATCTTTTTAATCTTGGTGAACTTTTCTATTCAAGACGTATTGGCGGTGTTCCAGAAAAATTCAACGACGCATTTTCAGCTTTAGACTCCAACGAGATGCTTATCGATAACCCCAATGTTGCTCGGCTGATAAACGTAGCAAAGGTTTCGGGTAGAGATAAAAATGGCTTAGGAATAGGTGTCATGAATGCCATTACCGCTCCTACCAGTGCAACAATTGAAAACACCGAAACAGGCGATACCAGGAAAATAGAAACTAATCCATTGGTGAACTACAATATCATTTCAATCGATCAAAACCTAAAAAACAACAGTTCAATATACTTCATCAACTTGAACACCTCGAGGTCAGAAGGTTACACTGATGCTAATGTATCCGCATTGGGTTTAAATCTAATCTCAAAAAAATCTAACTATTCGTTCTCTGGAGATATAAAGGTTTCTCAAAGAGATACTAACTTGATGGCAAATATTTTAAAAGAGAGTGCTGGCGATGGTATGAGCTACTCTCTTGGGTTTAGTAAAATTAAGGGGAACTTTAAATTATCACTCTTGAGTGAGAACAAGTCTCCTAACTACAACCCTAATGACCTTGGGGTGAACTTTACGACTAACATCAGAAATCATTCTCTAGAATTGCAGTTCAATAAATACAACCCTTTTTGGATCTTAAACGGCAATTACAATACGTTTACATATAGTATTGACCAAGACTACACGACAGGCGAGGTGCTCAAGAATAGTTACAACGGTGAACTTGCTTTTATTTTCCCTAGTTTCAATGCCTTTTTCCTTAATCTGAGTTCACAGGTTGGTGATGGTGTCGACCTTTTTGAGTCTCGCGTTCCTGGCCAAAAATTTATCATTCCTGAGTATTACTTCAACGGCATAGGTATTTCAACCGATTACAGTAGAAAATTTGCGCTTGATGCGGAGGTTGGATATGGTCAGGGCTATTTTACAGATTATGTGGTCAACAATTACTTCGAAGTTGAGTTATCACCCATTTTACGTCTGAATGATAAACTGTCTTTAACTCCGTCATCGAACTATTCTATCTTCTTAAACGGTGTCGGATTTGCTGGGTTCTTTGATGAACAGCCTAAATATGGGGTTAGAGACGTTAAAACATTAACCAATATCTTGCAGGGTAAGTATTTGTTTAAAAACAACCTATCATTAACCCTAAGAGTCCGGCATTATTGGTCTTACGGCATCTATGATTACTATGGCGACCTTGACGAAGAAGGCTATATTATTAAAGACGATCAGTTTGCCGAAAACGCCAACTTTAATTTCAATGCATTTAATACCGATTTAATTTTTGCTTGGCAATTTGCCCCTGGTAGTTTTTTAAATATCGTTTATAAAAATGCGCTTCAGAAAGATGAGCAAGATCTGCGGTTGTCCTACTTCAATAATCTCAATACGGTATTTGATCAGGGCCAAGTAAACACCGTAACTATGAAGCTCATCTACTTTTTTGATGTGGTTTCTAGCTACAAAAAGGTGATGAAATAGGTTTATTCTTTCGATAAGGTCTCAGGACTTAACTTTTCAATAAAGATCTGTGGAATGTCAAACTTTGCTAATGTTTTCTGCTAGACGATACGTTTAAAAAACAAACTACTAATTTGCACCTTAATGGGATTTGATATAATCGTAATAGGTGGTGGTTTAGGTGGGCTTTGTTCTACGTTGCATCTCTCTAAAAAAGGGCTGAAGGTGCTGCTCATCGAAAAACACGAGTATCCCAAACACAAAGTCTGTGGCGAATACATTTCTAACGAAGTGCTGCCCTATTTAAATGCTTTGGGTTTTGATCCTTTTGATTTTGGGGCTAAAGCCATTTCCGATTTCACCCTCAGCACTCCTGGAAGCAGGTCCGTTAAAACTAAACTTCCATTAGGCGGGTTCAGCATAAGTAGATATTGTCTCGATTGGGAATTAGCAAAAAAAGCACAAGCAGCAGGTGCCGAAATTGTACATGCTTCAGTTACAGATATTCAATTCGAAAACGATAGGTTTAGGGTGCTAACTAAAGACGAAGAATTCACCGCTCCTTTAGCGATTGGTTCTTTTGGAAAACGCTCAAATCTCGATGTAAAATTAGATAGAGATTTTATAAAAAAACCGTCTCCTTTCTTAGGAGTCAAAGCACATTACAAAGGTAATTTTCCAGAAAATGCTGTTGGATTACACAATTTCGAAGGTGGATATTGTGGTATTTCTAAAGTAGAAAACGACAATATTAATATTTGTTATTTAGCTGACTTTAAGTCGTTTAAACAATACAAGAACATAGATGATTTTCAAGAGCAGGTACTTAGCAAAAATACATTCTTGAAGGAAATTCTTGATAACGCTAAGCTGGCTTTCGAAAAACCATTGACCATAAGTCAAGTTTCATTTGAACGCAAACATCCGGTCGAAAATCATATGATTATGTGTGGTGACAGTGCGGGAATGATTCATCCACTGGCGGGTAACGGAATGAGCATGGCGATAAAGGCTGCACAAGTTGCTTCCTTATTAATCTTAAAATTTAAATCGGGTAAAATAAACTCAAGACTAGAGCTCGAAAAGGACTATTTAAAAGCCTGGAATAGCGAATTTAGTGGACGCTTGCGCTCGAGTCATGTTATTTCTAGATTGTTTAGATTAGGGCTGTTTTCCGAACTACTTATCATAGGACTAAACTTTATCCCGTTTATATTGCCTACTATTATTACGAAAACACACGGAAAATCAATGTCATCAGAATTATAATGTGGCTGAATACAAAATATCGCAGTAAGGAGGTTGAGATTATGGACGATCTCGATATAACTGGAGATCTACTTATAAAATCCTTAGATAAGCTTGCTCAAATAAATAAATGGTTGGGTGGAAATCGCGTTACGCTTAAGGGAATTAAGCATCTCCTTGAAAAAAAGCACCAAAGACGAGAAATCACCATTTGCGACTTAGGATGTGGAAATGGCGCTATGCTTAGAGAATTAGCAAAATTTGGTAGAAAGAGCGGTTTTAAATTTCGACTTATTGGTATTGATGCAAATCAAACTACAATAAATTATGCCCGAGATAGCTCTTTACAATTCCCTGAAATCAGTTACGAAAAACAAGATGTACTTTCTCCTGATTTTCCAACCAATAATTTTGATATAGCGCTTTGCACGCTGTTCTTGCATCATTTTGAAGATAAAGTGGCACTAGACTTTTTGAAAAAAACACAAAGCCAGACTACTATCGGATTAGTGATTAATGATTTACACAGACATTCTTTTGCCTATTTTCTGTTTTGGATTGTGGCCACTATTATAGGCAACCCGATAATCAAAACCGATGGATTAATTTCTATCCTGAGAGGATTTAAACGAAAAGAATTAGAAGAGTACTCTGCTAAATTAAACTTTGAAAGTTCCCTAACTTGGCGCTGGGCATTTAGATACGAATGGATTATTAAAAAATAATGAGTGTAAAAATCACAGCTATCGCGACACAATTGCCACCCTACTCTAGGACAACGGATGAAATAATCCCCTTCCTAAAAGTTTGGCTATCAGGCCAGGAAGAACGTTTTCAGCGTAAGGTCATTAAACTTTTTGAAAACGCGGGGGTAGAGAGGCGCTACTCTATTATGGATGCTGAAGAGGTCTTTAATAAAACCTCTTTTGAAGACAAGAACGACATCTACAAACGGGAAACGATTAAGCTTGCAGAGGGCGCCTTAACTAAAGCACTAAACAATGCTCAGCTAAAAGCTACCGATATCGATTACATCATCACAGTAAGTTGCACGGGAATAATGATTCCTTCTGTTGATGCCTATCTAATCAATAAATTAGGTATGAATCAAGATATCGTAAGGCTACCAGTGACCGAAATGGGCTGTGTAGCAGGAGTGTCGGGAATGATTTACGCTAAAAATTTCTTAAAAGCGAATCCAAATAAACGCGCTGCTGTAATTGCAGTGGAATCACCAACTTCTACTTTCCAAATTGACGATTATTCGATGGTGAACATTGTAAGCGCGGCCATTTTTGGCGACGGTTGTGCCTGTACCATCCTTTCTTCTCACGAAAATGAAGAAGGACCAGAGATTGTCGATGAGGCTATGTACCATTTTTATAACGCCGAACACATGATGGGTTTCGAGCTGAGAAACACGGGCCTACAAATGGTTTTGGATAAAGAAGTACCTGAAAAAATTGCCGAGCATTTTCCAAAAATTGTGAACCCTTTTCTGGAACGCAACCAGCTTTCAATTGAAGACATAGATCATTTAATTTTTCATCCAGGAGGCAAAAAAATTGTGCAAACCGTAGAAGAATTATTTGGTGCTATGGGTAAGAATATTGATAACACAAAAGCAGTACTCAAGGAATTTGGTAATATGTCTAGCGCAACGGTACTTTACGTACTCGAACGTTTTACAGAACAAGAACCGGCTCCTCAGAAGGGTGATTACGGATTAATGTTGAGTTTTGGACCCGGTTTTACTGCACAGCGGATACTATTGAAATGGTAAGAGAGTTTGAAGGAAATAACGAATGGGCTTTAATACTCGGATCCTCTAGTGGATTAGGGTTAGCTACGGCAAAAAAACTAGCCCAACACGGCCTAAACTTATGCCTGGTATATCGTGCTCGAAAAAGCGACAATGCGGGCATTCTGGAACTGTTTCAGGCCATTGCTTCTAAACATCAGGTGGAGGTATTAGACTTCAATGTTGATATAGTGAAACCAGAAAATCGCGCGGTGGTTTTGGATAAATTAGCTGGAAAAGGTGCTGTTAAAGTCTTGGTGCACAGCATTGCAAAAGGAAACTTAAAACCAATGACTTCCGACGATTCCCGAGAACTACAAAATGACGATTTTCATTTGACTTTAGAAAACATGGCAATCAGTCTGTACGACTGGACAAAAGCCGTCTTCTCAAAACAACTGTTTGCTAATGATGCTCGAATCATTAGCTTTACCAGTGAAGGAAATAAAAAAGCGTGGAAAAATTATGCGGCTGTTTCTACTGCAAAAGTTGCCTTAGAGGCAATTACCAGAAATATCGCATTGGAATTTGCTCCGCACGGTATTCGCGCCAATTGCATTGAAGCTGGGGTCACTGATACCGCCTCGTTACGAATGATTCCTGGTAACGAAAAGCTTATAGAGCATACCTTAAAACGAAATCCTTTTAAACGATTAACCACTCCTGAGGATGTCGCCAATGCTGTTTACTTGCTGTCTAAAGACGAAGCGCGATGGATAACAGGAACGATAATTCCCGTTAATGGAGGAGAACATTTGAACTAATGAATTCTGAAGAAATTATATCATACCTGCCCTATAGTGCTCCGTTTTTGTTTGTAGACAAAATAGTATCGGTAGGTGCAAAGTCAATTACAGGAACATTTCGATTCGATGAATCGTTAGATTTCTATAAAGGCCATTTCAAAGAAAACCCAGTAACTCCAGGTGTAATTCTTACTGAGACAATGGCTCAAATTGGAGTTGTTTCTTTGGGAATCTATTTGGTTAAAACCGAAGGTGGTGACTTACAGCATGTACAGATCGTATTGACCTCTTCTGAAGTTGATTTCTATAAACCGGTTTTTCCAAACGAAACCGTTACTGTTAAAAGCACCCAAGAATATTTTCGATTCAACAAACTCAAATGCTACATTGAATTGTTCAATGAAAAAGAAGAATTGGTTTGCCGTGGTAAAATAGCGGGAATGATTAAAAGCTAATGGAAAACAGGGTTGTCATAACAGGAATGGGTGTTGTTGCGCCAAACGGCGTTGGTTTAGAAGCTTTTTCTAATGCAATCCAACACGGTCTTTCTGGAGTCAAGTTTTTTTCGAATTTAAAAGAATTGGGGTTTTCCTGCTGTATTGGTGGAATCCCAACGGTTTCAGAGGAATTAAAACGCGAATACTTCACAGAACTACAGCTTAAAAACTTCAACAGTTCAGGAATTCTATACGGCTGTATCGCAGGAATGGATGCTTGGAAAGATGCAGGATTGGCAATTTCTGAATCTGCTGATTTTGATAGCGGAACTGTGTTTGGCGCGGGAACTTCGGGTATTGATAAATTTCGTGAAGCAATTTACAAGTTAGACGACGGCAAGGTGCGCCGACTAGGCAGTACGGTGGTTGCTCAAACTATGGCGAGCGGAGTAAGCGCATATCTCGGAGGTATTTTAGGGCTTGGAAACCAAGTAACTACCAATTCTTCAGCTTGCACGACAGGAACAGAAGCTATTTTAATGGGCTACGACAGAATAAAAGCCGGTAAGGCTAAACGAATGCTTGTTGGCAGTACTAGCGACAATGGACCCTACGTTTGGGGTGGCTTTGACGCTATGCGGGTTTTGACTTACAAACACAACGAAAGTCCAGAACAAGGGTCTCGACCTATGAGTGCGTCAGCATCAGGATTTGTACCGGGTAGTGGTGCTGGTGCAATGGTGTTAGAATCTTTGGAAAGTGCGTTAGAACGAAACACAACTATTTATGCAGAAATATTAGGCGGAAATGTTAATTCTGGTGGGCAACGAAATGAAGGTTCTATGACTGCACCAAATTCAGACGCTGTCCAAAGATGCATTTCAGCTGCTATAAAAAATGCTAAAATTGAGCCTAAAGATATCGATGTCATTAACGGTCATTTAACGGCAACAAGTAAGGATTTTACAGAAATAAAAAACTGGTCAGAAGCTCTAGATTTAAAGGGAAGTAATTTCCCGTATATCAACTCGTTAAAGTCAATGATTGGCCATTGTTTATCCGCTTCTGGATCGATTGAAAGCGTTGCAAGTGTTTTGCAAATAAAAAAGGGTTTCATTTTTCAAAACAGCAATTGCGAAGACCTTAATGAAGAAATTACTAGTTTGGTTTCGAAAGAAAAGATCCCACAAAAAACAATTAAAAAAGACATAAACATAGTGGCAAAGGCTAGCTTTGGGTTCGGAGACGTAAACGGTTGCGTTATTTTTAAAAAATTTGATAGGTAATGAGAACAAACGAACAAATGATATCCGACTTAAAGGAGATCGTAAAACCATACATTCAAAATCAACATGGGTTTGACAGCCTTACTGAAGAAACTGATTTCATCAATGACTTAAAAATTAACTCTGCAAATTTGGTTGATGTCGTTTTGGATATTGAGGACAAGTTCGATATTGAAATCGATAACGATTCCATGGACAAAATGCTCAACGTAAAAGCTGCTTTAGAAATTATTGAAACTAAGCTTTCGGAAAAATAGGTTTTCACAACTTGCAAAGAATAGGAAACGATATAGTTGATTTAAAGGTCGCCGCAACGGAAAGTAATTGGCAACGTAAAGGCTTTTTAAATAAAATATTCACAGCTAAAGAACAAGAATACATTCACAATTCCGACAATAAGTTCAATACCGTTTGGCGCTTGTGGAGTATGAAGGAAAGTGCTTACAAATTGTATATTCAACAAAATGCTGAGCGGTTTTTTAATCCTAAAAAATTAGAATGCACCATCTTTTCTGAAAATGATGGTCAGGTAATAATTGGAGCGTCTTCGTTTTCTACCTCAACTAAAGGTAACGATAGTTTCATTTTTAGCACGGCATTAGTTGATAAATCAACTACTGTCATTTCGTGCGATTTTAAAATTAAACGTGGCACACAAAGCGAACAAACTTATGACGCAATTATCCAATACTTCGCACAATTAACAGGCTCTAAATTAAGCAAACTCACTATCCATAAATCAACGAATCACATTCCATATTTATATTTCAGAAACAAACAACTTCCATGGTCAATCTCCCTATCACACCATGGAACCTTCGGTGCCTTTTCATTAATCAAAAATTAAAATGATTCAAGAATTTATAGTCTACGCAAAACAAAAGCTCAACGTTGATAAGCGACTCGTTGCCATATATCTCATTATCTACTTTTCTTGGGGAATGGGTATGGATAAATTTGGGACGATAATGGAAATTGCCCGATTTACCTATTGGTGGCAAGTAATTACGGTATACTCGTTATACATGGTTCCTTTTTCACTTATTCTACGTGGCCTGCCCTTTCATCAGCAATATGCATATGGCTTGGTAACTATGTGTCTTCTTGAGTTTGGGGGTTACTTATTGGGAAGCTCATACGCCTATCCCGATAATTTAATGGACCAATACCTCAACATTCGCAATTTCAGCCTAGGAATGGCCTTGTTTTTTGCGCTCTATTATCCTGCTGGGAACTGGATAGTTGGAAAAGTATACTTTATGCTCTTTAAAAAAGACGCAGCATAATGCTCAAGCTACGCAGTATCGAAAAAGAACAACTCGATAACCTACAAACAAGTGGAACCGAACTCACCAAAACGCTCGAGGGGCTTTCTATCATCAATCGGTTTCTAGGAAATACGAACGCAACCTTCTCTGCAGTTAAACCGATTCTAATTTCATCTGAAACTTCGCTTACGATTATAGATTTAGGATGTGGAGGAGGAGACAATCTGAGAAAAATAGCCCGTTGGTGTTCTCAAAAAAATATACGCGTTCGCTTAATTGGCATTGACGGAAATTTAAATATTCTAGATTATGCTTTAGATAAAAACACAAGTTCACTTGCTGTTGAATATGTTCAGGCAGACATCCTATCCAACGAGTTTAATCTTCCTTACTGCGACATTCTAATAAGCAGTCACTTTGTTTATCATTTTACCGATAGTGATCTTGTCCAGTTTTTGAAAAAGTCTAAACCACGCATAAAACAACACCTAATCTTTAGTGAATTGGAAAGGAGTCATTTAGCGTTTTCGCTGTTCAATGCTGTTTCCATATTTATGCCTTTTACTAAAATGGTAAGACAAGATGGAAAACGGGCAATAGAACGCGCTTTTAAAAAACCAGAACTGGATTCTATTTTAATAAAAGCTGGCTTTGGTAATTATCGAATGACTCGAAAATGGGCATTTCGATTGTTGATTTCAATAGATTATACTTCTTTAAAATCACCTAAAACTTTCTAAACCAAGCGAAACGTGGAATTGGAACAGGGATAATTTGAAGAGGATTTAGACCTGCACGAGATGCTACAAATGAAAAACCAAACTGGAAAGCTGCATCATCCTTTTTCTGAAATCGAAGACCAGGAGTAAGCAACAAACCAAAATCTGCTAATGTGCTACCAAAAACCACAGAATCAAACACAAAACTTGCTTTTTTACCTATTTGCACAATCCCCCCAACAGAGCCAAGGACCGCGCCTCCCGAATTATTGTCAGCCCACACCTGTCCATAGCCGAGTGCGAAATTTATGTTTCTTCTCCTGTTTCCTTTGGTATAAGTTGCAAAAGGTAACACTCCAAGGTTAAAACCAAGATCATTAATAAGTGATGGCCAACCCAAGTTTCCAATAAGGACACCGTAACCGAAACTACTTTCCTCTGTCAATTCGTGTACTGATTTTATTGTCACTATTAACGGCACAGCAACCCAAGATGTAATTATACCAACCGTTACATTATCTGCAACTCCGAACTGAATATCTGGCCCTATCAATGTATACTTCACATAACTCTCACCTCTCTTTATGGATAATGCGTTGGTTGTACCAAAGTACCTAGTAGCAAATACTTGATTAGGTTGATAATCTCCACTTATATTAAAATTACTATCATCTAATTCTTTTATTTCCTTTATTTGAAACTTAGGTATGGTGATTTTTCCAAGATCACGAGTTTCAATAGTTACCTCTTTATCATCGTTTTTAATGATTGTCCCAACAAACTCTCCTCCATTGAAGGTGGTAATTACAAATTGCGCTGACGTTATAGCACTACCCTCCAAGATTTCACTTATCTGATATTTAGGAATGGCAACCTTACCTAGGTTCAAGGTTTCAATAACAACCTCCTTATCATCGTTTTTAATGATTTTTCCAACAAACTGACCTCCATCTACCGTGTATATAGTAGATTTTTTAGTTGATGTAGTATCTGCATATTCAAAATCTTGCGCACCTAATGAAACACTGAATATCAAGCAAAAAACAAGTGTTGCTATTTTAAACATAACATGAAAAGTTAAGGATTAGGCAATACAATTAATTACAAAACTATACTAATTAAAATATCCAATATAATTATGATCAAGAGCTAATATCATAACGGTTGATCTTATAGAGGAAGGTTTAATTCGTTAGAAGTCACCCTAAAGTCTATTGCCATTAGAAAACAGTGCTGCTTTACTATCGGAATTAAGCGTAGTCTATTAATGTCAAACCGGTACGTTTAGGGTTCGCCTTCTTTGCGAAACTCCACTATTGAATGTTGATTTCACTAGTGAACGGAGACAATACGGTGGCAGGTGAGCCTGTTAATTTGGGACTTCTAACTGCGTAACCTTAAAGTATCATGCTACAGAGGCATTCGTTTTCAAATCCATAAATACAGCACTTACGGGCCTGGGTTTCAATTCTACCTTAAGGTGGAATAAAAACTACGCGCTTATTATAGTGCTAAAAACCAACTCTTTATAATTGTTTCACGTGAAACGCTACTTGTTTAGGTAAACCATAAGAACGGATATATCCGCTGGACTTACTCCACTGATTCGGTTCGCTTGGCCGAGGTTTATAGGCTTAACCTTGGATAGCTTTAGTCTTGCCTCCATTGATAAAGACGAAAACTTCATGTACTCAATATCCCGAGGAACCTTATACTGGTCTAACTTATTCATTTTATCTGCCATCTCCTTTTCCTTAGAGATATAACCCTCGTATTTTATAGTGATTTCTGCCTGTATTTTAATATCTCTACCCAAGCCATTATACGTTTCAACAATATCTTTCAAGCCATTATCACGATCTATTATAGCATTAATATTTACTTGTGGTCGTGATAATAACGCATGCAACTTAACCTTCTGTTTTAGTTCTGCCGAACCCACATCCGACAAATGACCGTTATATAACCTCGGTTCAGCTGATGTCTTTTTTAGATATGCTAAAACCTCGTTTGTACCTCTCAATTTCTCGTTTAATAATCGCATTCTATCATCACTTGCAAGGCCTATTTTATGGCCTATTGGAGTAAGCCTTATGTCTGCATTATCTTGACGCAGTAGGATTCTATATTCAGCCCTGGAGGTAAACATTCTGTATGGCTCTTCTGTTCCTTTCGTTATTAAATCATCGATAAGAACACCTATGTATGCCTGATCACGAGATAGCGTAAACTTTTCCTTACCATTTGCTAACGCGTCAGCATTTATACCAGCCATTAATCCTTGGCACGCGGCTTCTTCATAACCAGTTGTACCGTTTATTTGCCCCGCAAAGAACAAACCCTTAACAATTTTAGTTTCCAGAGTATGTGACAATTGTGTTGGTGGAAAATAGTCGTATTCGATTGCATACCCCGGACGGAACATTTTAACTTTTTCAAAACCCACCACAGCTCTTAACGCTTTCAGTTGAACTTCTTCTGGCAGTGAAGTACTAAAACCGTTCACGTATATTTCAACAGTGTCCCAACCTTCTGGTTCAACGAAAATCTGGTGTCGCTCTTTATCAGCAAAACGGTTTATTTTTTCTTCTACGGAAGGACAATATCTTGGTCCAATAGAATCAATCTTGCCATTAAACATCGGACTTCTATCAAAGCCTTCTTTCAATAATTCATGAACCTTCGGATTTGTATAGGTAATAAAACAGCTGCGTTGATTCGTTAACTTATGGGCGTCTAAATGTGAAAAGCTCGTAACATCTTCATCACCAAGTTGCTCCTCCATGACTGAATAATCCAAAGTCCTTCCATCAACTCTGGGAGGCGTACCCGTTTTCATTCTCCCTGATTCAAAGCCTAGCTCATTCAAACACTCGGTAATTCCATGAGATGCCTTTTCTCCAGCACGACCACCCCCAAAATTTTTATCACCTATGTGAATCAAACCATTCAGAAAAGTACCGCTCGTTAAGATCACTGTTTTTGAATAAACCTTGATTCCCATACCAGTTTCTACTCCGGTTACCTTATCTCCCTCAGTAAGGATTCGAGTAGCAGTATCCTGCCAAAAGTCTAAATTTTCAATTGCTTCTAGTTGCTTTCTCCATTCAATGTTAAATAGCTGCCTATCGTTCTGCGTTCTAGGACTCCACATAGCAGGGCCTTTTGATAGATTCAACATTCTAAATTGAATCGCGGACTTATCAGAAACAATTCCCGATAAGCCGCCTAACGCATCGATTTCTCTAACAATTTGACCCTTGGCAACACCGCCCATTGCTGGATTACAAGACATTTGCGCTATCCTGCCCATGTCCATTGTAATTAAAAGAGTTTTAGACCCCAAATTAGCGGCAGCCGCTGCGGCCTCTGAACCAGCATGACCCGCTCCAACAACAATTACATCATATTTGTCTAACATTCTTAAAGCAAAGTTTCACGTGAAACATCTGTAGAATTACAGAAGAAGCAAAGATAGGCATTTCTCTTCCTGCGCCCTCATTTGAACGGCCTCCTGCTTGGTCTTATCAGAATATCCAACAAGGTGCAAAAGCCCGTGAATTAACACCCTGTGCAGCTCCACCAGAAAGCCCAGGCCCTGTTCTTTAGCATTATCCTTAACACGATCTATACTAACAAAAACATCGGCTTCTATTGGTTGACCTTTTGCATCACGCATATCAAACGTGATTATGTCAGTATAATAATCGTGCTTTAAATGCTCTTTATTTATCTCTAATAGGTATTCATCCGAGCAAAAAACGTAGTTAATCGTTTGTATATCAAAACCATAGCCCGTGCACTGACTCTCAATCCATAGCCTTATTTCTTCTTGATTTCCTAGTGAAAAATCAAGTTCTTCTGTAAAAAAATTAATCATGTAATTAAATTATACAGCTAGATTAAATTGCATTTCTAATAACGTGCCGTTTTCGTGGAACTCTATTTGATCTGCTAGACTAGTAATCAGGAAAACACCTCTTCCATCTATCTTTTCAACATTACCGGGTAACGTAGGGTCGGGAATGTTAGTGAAATCAAAACCGTTACCTTCATCTTTAACTCTAAACTCTATCAATGTATCGGACGTATTACACTGCACTTTAACTTCCTTTTGAACGTCCCCTTTATTTCCATGAACAACAGCGTTTGTAACCGCCTCAATCACCGCAACAATTATATTACCGTAGAGCCGCTCATCCACCTCTACCAAATCAAGAATTGAATTAACGAACTTTTCAACCCTATCGAGGTTGTTGAGATCTGCCGAGAAACGTAATTCCTTATTCATAACAAATTCATACTAAAGATTATTGTAATAATCATTTACTAAATTACGGTAGAAAGGTTTCAAATTTGGTGGAATAGTTTCTAAAAGCTCTACTTGTTTCTTTTTTTCATCTTGATACTTTAAAAAGCCCGTTGATGGGCTACTAACGTCCTGAGCAGTTTTAGACTCTCTCTTATTATCATACTCACGTTCTCTCTCTGCCTTCTCTGACTCCAGCATACGTGTCATAATCTCCTCTTGACGTTTAATGGTTTCTTGATCAATTTTCATATTAACCAAATCAACCTCATTTTTTTCCATTAAACCCTGTAAACGATTCATTTCCTTACTAGAACCACCTTGCTGCCCGGAACCGCCCAACTCCTCGCTTAATCGTCTCAACTCTTGACGTATGGCTGCTTGCTGTGCCGCCATTTTCGCCATGGATTCGCCAGATTTTGATCCGCGACCACCCTTTTCTCCAGGTTTATTACCTGGCTTGTCTCCAGGTTTATCGCCTGGTTTTTTTCCTTTCTGAGCTTCCTTCATCTTTTTAATTTGATCTGAGAGTTGTTTTTGAAGCTTTTTAATGTCACTCATACTCTTTCCCATCCCAGATCCAGGTTTAGAACAACTTTTCTTTCCAAACTTTTTACTGGATTGTTGTTTCTGTGCATTTTGAATACTCTCATCCAACATCAATGCAAGCACGTTAATTGAGTTCATAATCCACTGCTGTCGATTCATTACCTCTCCAGATTTTCTATTCTCCATAGTTCTAATGGACTTTTCCATATTATCATTCATCGCAGAAATTTCTCTATTCACCATTGCTTGAATATTCAAGTTCCGTTTTGATAATGCGAACAGGCTGTCTTGAATCATTTTAGAGTTATCCGATAACCGCATTTGCTCCTTAGTATGTTCTACATAAAGAGGGTCTCTTGGATTAGTCGCTCTTATTTTTTCAATCAAGTCCTCTTGGTCAAAACTCAACTGCATTAGGTTTTGACGTAATCTACGCAATGCCTCTAAATCCTCTTGATCTTGCTCTTTCTGCATTTTTTCTTGAGCAGCCTGCATTTTCTGCTCCATTTTCTCCAATTGCTTCTTTGCTTGTTCTTGTGATTTGGCGGCATCTTTTTTCTTCTCTTGCGAGAGCTGTTCCTTAGCCTTTTCCATGTTTTTCTTAGCATCTTTCTTCTCCTGATCTAAATCAGGCATTTTATTTGGCTTCTCTAGGTCCTTATTAGTTTTATCTAATTCATCGAGCCTCTTCTCCACGTTCTCCAACCTCTTATTGAGCTCTTCTTGTTTTTTCAAAACCTCTTCATTCAATTTTTTCTCCTCGGACTTTTTTGAATGCTTTTCTTCAGTTTGTTCCCTTAGCTTATTCTGCGCTTCTTTCAATTCTCTGATTTCATCGATCGTTTCTTGCAGTTTTCTATCAAATTCTAACTGTTTAAATAACTCCAGCGATCGATCAAGCTCCTTTTCCACATCTTCCGACTTTAGCTTTAACTCATCGAGTTTTTCTTGAAGATTCTTTTTGTCGTTTTTCTCCATTAATTTTTGGAGTTCCTCTAGAAGATTTTTAGTTTCTTCATCCATTACCTTCTCCATCAACTCTTCGAGTTGACGCTGCTTTTCCATTATCCGTTCATCTGTTTTAGTAAATTCAGACTTTTTGAAATTATTAATTTCATTTTCCCTTTTGATTTTTTCAAATTGATTCTGTAAATTTTTCTGTTGCTTCAGTAGGTTCTCTACTTCCTTCTTTTCCTCCCAGCTAATAGACTTTTTTTCCATTAACTTTTTGTTCAACTTGTCAATATTTCTTTGAAGCCTTTTTGCCTCTTCAATACTTGCCTCCAGATCATCTTTAATCTTTTTATCCTTTTCATTAGACTTCTCTTGGATTTCATTTTTTGAAGGAACCTTAAATTCACGGATCGCTGTCCTCGATGATTTCGCCCCGTTTACCCCATCATTATCCCATACCTCGAAATAATAATTAAAACCAACCCCTGGTTTAAGCAACGAATCCGGCAGTTGGGACAAGTTCCACGTGAAATAATATTCAAAATCTTTTGTATTTCCAGGTATTGATATCTTAATCTTATTTAAGTTGTCCTTGTTGTCTTTATACACAAAGTTTAATGCCGTAATTCCATAATCATCATTAATTTTTCCTCTGAAATAGAGCATCTTAGAGGATAACGTGTCTGTAAACTGTTGACTCGTAATGGTGGGTAGTTGGTCCTTAATTATTTGAATCCTAACTATTGAGCTATCCACCAAACTACTGTCACTGTTTCCAGAGTAGAACACGATTTCACCGGCTTTAAGAATTCGGCTTTGAACATTAAATTGCTTATCTTGTTTTTGATTTACAACTAAAGTTTCTCTATTATAACAAGCACTGAAATCACTCGTGTTTTTAGTTTCTATATTCCAATATAATTTAGTTCCCTCAGGAATTAATAAAGAAGACCTATTTTCAAAAAGCTCATTTTCCTTTTCAATATATCTTGGAAAATTTGCCCTTGCTGAAATCGACTTGACCAAAGGCCTTGGAGTTACATTTATAAAATAAGGATGACTAGAAAATCCGCCCGCCTCGAATACTAGCTGTTGCGTTTTATCGATATTACGAATTGTGAATGAGAATAGATTGTTTCCATCTTTCAGCATTTTCAAAGATGAGCCATCGTTTAGGCGCACGTAACACACATTCGGTATTTTACTCCCTGAAAGCTCAACGATTATTTCAACATCATTAAATTGAACAGCCTCTTCTTCTATTTTTTGAACAATAAAGTCAAACGGTGCGGGGGCTTCAAAGTGCGTGTTATACTGGACGATTCTACTTGTACTGTCAGTAATAATTGATGGGCTAATTAGCAAGATAATTAGCAGTATCAAAACAGGTACTGCTGTATAGCGAGCATATCTCGAATTCTTTTTTAAATCAATCGCAACCGAAAACGGAACTGGCGAAAGCTCTTTTTCTCGTTGGTCAATACTCGCAAGTACTAAAGCATTATTTGAAAGTATGTTTTGGTTTTGAAGTTCGAGCGTATTTAGCAGCTTATCCTTAATATTAGGAAAATGCTTTCCTATAATTATGGCTGCTTGTGCGTTTGTAATTCGTTTTCCAAAATCTAACAACTTAAAAAGAGAGACGGCAATATATTTCCAAAAAGTAAATCCGGAAACGCTAATCAACGAGACAAAAAGAACTGTTCTTACTGTTGTGGAGAACCTCCCAAAGTGCTCAAATACTGAAACAAAAACAAAAAACGCTAATGAAAACGCAATGAATATTAGAGCTCCCTTCATTAGCTGGTTTAAGTAATACTTAAGTATAAACCGCGTTAATTTTTCTTTCAATATGTTGTTTGTGTTCTCCACTTATTTCTTTGGCAATAAACGAAGATAGGGACATTTTAGAGTGATAAACTTTCTATCATTTGATTTAGTACAAATTAACGGCTCTCACGGCTATAAGACTATCTTTGCCGCCCAAAATTTAAAAGCATTTTTATGTCTAGAAAAGTTCGTGTACGATTTGCTCCAAGCCCTACGGGCCCGCTTCATATGGGTGGTGTTAGAACGGCACTTTATAACTATCTCTTTGCCAAAAAACACAATGGCGACTTTATCTTAAGAGTTGAGGATACTGACCAAACTAGATATGTGCCCGGTGCAGAGCAATATGTAAAAGATGCTTTAAAGTGGTGTGGACTTAATCCAGATGAAGGCCCTGATAATCCGGGAACATTTGGACCTTACCGTCAAAGTGAACGAAAGGAGGGTTATGCCAAATATGCTTATGATCTGATTGAAAAAGGTGAGGCTTATTATGCTTTTGATACATCTGAGGAGTTAGATGCAATTCGCGAAAGCGCGAAGCAAATGAAAATGCCTAACTTCCAATACAACAGCATTACCAGAACAAGTATGAAAAATTCTTTAACCCTTTCTGCAGAAGAGGTTAAAGCAAAAATCGATGCTGGTGAACCTTATGTTATTCGTCTGAAAGCCCCAAGGAATGAGGAAATGCGTATGAACGATATGATTCGGGGCTGGGTTGTAGTAAACACAAATAACATTGATGATAAAGTCCTTTTAAAAGGAGACGGAATGCCTACTTATCACTTGGCCAATGTGGTTGATGACCATTTGATGGAAATTACTCACGTAATTCGTGGAGAGGAATGGTTGCCTAGTGCACCAACTCACTTCTTATTATACAGGGCTTTTGGCTGGGAAGACACCATGCCGGAATTTGCTCACCTTCCATTAATTCTTAAACCTGACGGAAATGGCAAACTGAGCAAGCGCGATGGTGACCGATTGGGCTTTCCTGTATTTCCATTAGAATGGGTAGACCCAGCTTCCCGCGAAACATCTAGCGGATACAGAGAAAAAGGATATTTCCCAGAAGCATTTATTAATATGCTGGCTTTCTTAGGTTGGAATCCTGGTGACGAAAGGGAATTGTTTTCATTAGAAGATTTAATAGAAACATTCTCTATTGAAAGAGTTGGAAAAGCAGGAGCTAAATTTGACGCTGACAAAACCAAATGGTTCCAACAACAATACCTACGAATGAAATCGGACGAAGAATTGGCCGTATTATTAATGCCAAAATTAAAGTCTGCTGGCATTTCCACTGATATGAAATTCGTTACTAACGTTTGTAGTTTAATGAAAGAGCGCGCTGTCTTCGTTGAAGATATGATGGCAGATAGATTCTACTTTAATGCTCCTACTGAATACGATGAAAAAACCATTAAGAAAAAATGGAAAGCTGATACCCCTTCAATAATAGCTGGATTAAGAGCCGTTCTTGTCGATATTACTGATTTTACTGAAGAAAATATAGAAATTGACTTCAAACAATACTTAGAAGACAATGAATACGGTTTTGGTAAAGTAATGCCTGGGTTTAGGTTGTTAGTTACTGGCTTAGGAATGGGCCCAAGTATGTCTGCAATCTGTGCGCTTTTAGGTAAAGATGAAGTGCTTTCAAGAATTGATAATGGTTTAGGTAAATTAGAGGCGCTAAAAAATGTCTGATTTTATTTCAATAAAAGATTTGCGTTTTCACGCCTATCATGGACATCTTCCGGCTGAGCGAATTATAGGAAACATTTTTGTCGTCGATCTTAAGATTGAAGCTGATTTAAGTGTTTCAGGAAAGTCTGATGACCTCAACGATACAGTAAACTATGTTTCTATTATGGAGTTGGTAACTGAAGCAATGGAAATTCCTTCGGACTTAATTGAGCATGTTGCAGAACGAATTGCGACTTCAATTAAGAAAACACATGCTTCTATAACCGCTTTGGAGGTTACTGTAAAGAAGCAAAAACCACCCTTACATTTTGATTTAAAAGCAGTTGAAGTAACGATAAGAAGATAGTTTAAATCTTAGCCTATTTTAAAACATCGTTTTTATACATTTGCCGCCTAGAATGGTTCCGTGGCCGAGCGGCTAGGCAGTGGTCTGCAAAACCATGTACAGCGGTTCGAATCCGCTCGGAACCTCAGAAAAAAGGGAGTAAGAAATTGCTCCCTTTTTTTATTTAACTCAACCTAAAGAATTATTTTATACGTTATTTACTGGCGATATTAATTCCATTATTTAGCTTATTCCAGAGGATAATGTCTTAAAAGGTATAATACTCTAATTGGTCAATTGAAATTTATTGGATGTGTTCGCACGGCAGCTTTGAAAAAACTTTCCTTAGAAGGGTTGTATGCATATCCTAGAAATCAATAATTAGTCAATATTTTTGGTTCTCTTAAGTAAGAAGATAATTAAAGCTTACCTTACTAAGTCCAGGTAAATGGGCAGATGATCTGAATAGCCCCCTTTATATCGCATTCCTAAATAAGTTCTATTCAACTGCATTCCTTCATACTTAGGATCGGGTTCTAACAAATAATCAGCGTTAAAAATAATTGCCGACTTATTTTTTATCTTTAGTCCGCTTTTTGAATGGAACAGCGATTCAGAAACAATAAACTGATCGATTATATTCCAATCGCCTTGATATTTATTCGTTCCTTGTTTATCAAGATGTGGGTACATCATATTATAATATTCCGCTTTTAAGTTCGTATCTAATTCCGCCTTAAATACAACCCTCATACTCTTATCAATTGGAGCATCGTTAAAGTCACCCACTGCAATCATTTTTTTTGGTGACTCTAAACTATTCCGATGAGCGAGAAGTGTTTTTGCAACATGCATTCTCGCATCTTCAGTTTCTAATTGTCCACCCCAACGACTTGGCCAGTGATTTACGTAAAAGTCAATTGTATCTGCTTGTAAAATTACCAGTCTAGCATAAAGAATATCTCGCGTTTTATATTTCTTATCCCAAGGAAATACAATAGGAATGGCCTCTGAATGAATCAGCTGTATTTTTTCTGGTAGATAAATAAACCCAACATCGATTCCTCTGCGATCTGGACTTTCAAAATGGATAATCTTGTAACCAGCTTCTTTTAACGGTGTTAAGTTCAGAAGGTCTTCAATCACCCTTCTATTTTCCAATTCGCAAAGTGCAATTAGTTCCAGTGCCTCCCACCCACCAACGGATGCAGCAACCTTACTTATCTGATGTAGTTTGGTTCTATATTTTCTTTCGTTCCAATGTTTATCCCCTTTTTCGGTGAACTCATCATCACGTTTTACAGGATCATTCTCTATATCAAAAAGGTTTTCTACATTATAAAAAGCAATTCTTATTCCGTTTTCTCCTCGCACATCATCCGTGAAATTGTCTTGTGAAAAGGAGGTTAGTGACAAAAGAACACAAACTAAAATAAAGAATGAATAGGAACCTATTTTCAAAGTGGACTTGCTATAATTATTTATTAGGAATTTTATCAATTCGTGCTTGATGTCTTCCTCCTTCATATTCAGCATTCAAATAAGCATCAAGAATATCGATAGCCTCTGCTTCTGAAACAAAACGCGCAGGAATCGTACAAATATTTGCTTTATTATGCTGTTTAGCTAGCGTCGCAATTTCAGGTTTCCAACATAATGCTGCACGAATGCTTTGATGTTTGTTAGCAGCCATGTTAATACCGTTACCACTGCCGCACATTAAAAGGCCAAAGTCTACTTCGCCACCTTCCACGCTGTTAGCTACCAAATGGCCAAAGTCAGCATAATCACAACGTTCATCGCTCATCGGACCTTTGTCAAGTATTTCGTATCCTTTTTTAGTTAAATACTTTTTTAAAACTTCTTTAAGATCATACCCTGCATGATCACCACCAATAGCTACTTTCATACTCACTAATTTTTACAAAAATACGGATATCAATTTGTGAATTAGTGGATTTAAACCTTATATAATCATTAATATATACCCTATAATTTGCACTTAAACTGTTGGTTACTAGATTAATAAAGTATAAAAATTACGGTTATGAACAATAGAACTAAATATAGGCTGATAACTATGTTAATAAGGGTTCATAAAAGATGACTAATAAAATAATGTCAATTCAAACCAATTTTGGATGATGTTTTATTTGGAAAAGTCAAGGCTTACTTATCTTTATAAATCTTTTTTTACTAGCATAAGAATAAGCTTAATGAACATCAAAAAATGAAAATACTTATGAGTTAAAATCGGTTAATTGCAAAAAGTAGACGTTTGTTTATAACCCTAAACTATTGAATGAAAATCATACCATTTGATAATCAACCTTGTTCATTGGATGTTATTAACTATTTACAACTTCAAAAAGCAATAATTTTGGGAAGTAATTACAAACACTACTAACACTATAGTAATAGTAGTAAAGTTTACAATTAAAAAATTTATAGAAGTTATATATCGTGTTTAAAACCTTTTTCAGTCTCTTTGCTTGTTTGCTCTACTTTGGTCTTGTTGCCCAAAAGATAGATTCAATTCCCAATGGAAAGTTTGTACAGTTCGAATATCCTAACGGAAAAATATCAAGCGAAGGATTTCTACTAAAAGGAAAACCAGAAGGATACTGGAAAAATTATTATTCAAATGGAAATATAAAAAGTGAAGGACTTCGAGAAAATTACAAGCTTGAAGGTAACTGGAAATTTTATGATGAAAACAGCGTAATTCAAAAGGAAATAATTTATTCAGCGGAAAAGAAATTTGGTATTCAAAAAACGTATTCTACTGAAGGGTTTTTGTTAAGAAAAGAACCCTACCTGAAAGATACTTTGCATGGATCAGTATTGTCATTTTATCCCGATGGAAGAATTTCTAAAAAAACTCCTTTTGAAAAAGGTAAAAAGGAAGGTGTTTCAACGCAATATAATGAAACTGGTGCTATAGTAGCATTGATTGAGTACAAAAATGATATTATTTATAACCGCCAATACATAAACAAAAAAGATAAAAAAGGATTAAAACAAGGTCCTTGGAAAGATTTTTATCCTAATGAGCAAATAAAAAATGAAGGAAATTATTTCAATAATTTGAAAGATGGTTATTGGAAATCATTTGATGAAAAAGGTTTATTGATTAGCACCGTAAAGTATGATAGTGGAAAGCTTTCAAAAAATGCTGCTGAAGTAGATTTTTTAGATATCAGAAAGACTTTTCATAAAGATGGTAAAGTTGCTACTATTTGCAATTATAACGGACAAGGCAAAAGAGAAGGTATTTGTAGAGAATACGATACGACTGGAGCAGTAACAAGTGCAGCAGTATACAGGAATGGTAAATTGTTAGGTACTGGAATGGCGGATAAGGATGGAATAAAAACAGACCATTGGAAAGAGTACTACAATGACGGTGTTTTAAGAGCGGAAGGAGATTACCAACAAGGTGAAAAATTTGGTGAATGGGTATTCTATTACAGAGAAGGACAAGTAGAACAAAAGGGATCATTTACAAAAGGAGAATTGTATGATGGTATATGGACCTGGTTCCACAAGAATGGAAACACATGGCGCAGCGAAGTGTATTATTATGGATTAGAAAATGGTCCGTTTGTGGAGTATTCAGATTCTAATACAGTTATATCAGAAGGTGATTTTATTGAGGGATTAGAAGATGGTCCATGGTTGTATCAGCTAAATGATCATAAAGAAGTTGGTGCATACAGTAACGGCCAACGTGAAGGAGAATGGTTGCATTATTATTTCGATGAAACAGTTCGTTTTAAAGGAAAGTATGACTCGGGATTGCCTGAAGGGAGACATACTTTTTATTACGATACTGGAAAAAAAATGCTCGAAGGAAAATATGAATTTGGACTCAAAAATAACACATGGACTCGTTACAATC
>CESE01029050.1_pt1 | contig 28220 bp, 18 predicted proteins | sample 350271 | NCBI WGS metagenome assembly CESE01 (sample SAMEA2621536, study PRJEB7988) | marine metagenome | isolation source: saline water (ENVO:00002010), including | reverse complement strand
TCCCCCGCAAACTAGAGCATTTAGTACAGATACCAATATTTATGGTGATAGCGCTTTGTGGACTCTTTCAGAGCCTTATGGTGCAAAAGATTGGTGGCCATGTAAACAAGATTTGCAAGATAAAATAGAGGATTTAGAATTAAGTGTAACGGTTCCCAAAAAGTACAAAGTTGCCGCTAATGGTCTCTTGCAATCGATTGATCCTATTGGGACAGCGCAACTTAAATATACTTGGAAACATCAATATCCAATTGTTACTTATTTGGTTGCTTTTGCGGTTGCCGATTACGTGGTGGTAAATGAGCAGTTGCAATTGGAAGAAGGCCCTTTAAACTTTGTCAATTACATTTATCCTCAAGATACTGCGGAAGCACTTGCTGATCTTAAAGACTTTAAGAATACCATGAATTTGTTTGAAAAGTTGTTTGGTCCATATCCATTTAGAAACGAACAATACGGTCATGCACAATTTGGTTGGGGTGGAGGAATGGAGCATCAAACTATGAGCTTTATGGTAAACTTTAAGCACGGTTTAGTCGCACATGAATTGGCGCATCAATGGTTTGGCGATTTGGTCACTTGTGGCACTTGGAAAGACCTGTGGTTGAATGAAAGTTTTGCTACGTATTCCGATGGATTGACCTACGATTTTTTATTTAATGAGGGGGCTTGGGAAAATTGGAAAAATATAAATATTGATGCAATTACTAGAGCTGGAGAGGGCAGCGTTAATATTCCCGATACTAGCGATGTAGATCGAATGTTTAATGCTAGACTTACCTACAGAAAAGGTGCGTATTTGTTGCATATGTTGCGCTATAAAATGGGAGACGATGCATTTTTTAAAGCAATTCGAGATTATTTGCAGGATGAAAAACACAACTATGGATTTGCCCGGACTAACGATTTAATTTGGCATTTAAAGGCCAATGGAGGATATAAGATTGATGAGTTTTTCAACGATTGGTTTTATGCGCAAGGTTTTCCTACCTATGAATTGCAATGGCATCAAACTGAGCAAGGAAAACTGCATTTGGTATTGAATCAAGAGCAAAGCTATATTTGGGAAGGAGTGTTTTTTGATATGGAAGTGCCCATTCGAATTTTAGACGATGCTACGGATACAACCATCGTATTTGACCACACAGAGAGTGGACAAGAAAAGATATTGGATTGGGAGTTGCCCGTTAGAGTGGTGTTTTTAGATCCCGATCGTTGGGTATTAAAAAGTAAAGAAAGTAAGGTGACCAATTTGGATTATGAAAATGAGGAAGTAGCTTACAAAATTGCACCAAATCCGTTGCAGAACCAGCTGAATCTTAGATTTTCGAAAGCGATTTTACCAGAATTGGATGTAACGATTTACGATCTTATGGGAAATATTGTTTTCCAAGAAAAGGTAATTACAGGCCTATCGGATAAGAGCTTAACTATAAACACAGCATCACTTGCTAATGGTGCTTATACACTGACCATTCAAGATTACTGGAAAAGGACCAGTCTGAAGTTTATTAAGGCAAAAGGAAATTGATAAAGACACAGTTATTGTAGACTGCGCAATGTGGAAGGATATCATATATAATCAATCCCTACTATCGCTTTTGGAGTAAGTTGACCATAAAAGAATCAGCAGCATTGCAATTGAAAATAAGGCAACTCCTCCCGAAATTTTAGCATAAAAGAACCTGTCATCGGCATAATCAGCTAAACTGAACATTGTGAAAGCAAATGACGCTGCTCCGAGAATAAAAAAGAATAACATTCCAACTATTTTCATGTGCTACTATTTTGATGCATCATTCTCTATTAAAATGGACAGGATTGCATAAACCAAAGATTGAATTATTTATTAGTACTGTCCACGCTGTTCTAGTTTTAAATTGTGGCGAATATATCGCCGCTCTAATTATCAGAAATTTAGCTTCAAAATCTATCACAATTCGTTTTGTATATTAAATGTCATGTTATGAATATAAACTATCGGGCACTATTTTCTTTTTGGCGATTTATGCACACCCATTTCTACTTCTTTTATCAAAACCTAGTTTAGATTTGCCCGATGGCATGTTTGATAAAATGCATGGAGATATATAGTAAACGTACCTTGACAATAGAGGGCTGTATTTGTTATGTATAAAATGCTAGAAATGTAATACTTATGAATAAAGAAGACTTTAAAATACACATTATTGGAGCAGGGGTAAGTGGACTTATAGCTGCTAGAGTTTTAGAAGATAATGGCTACAGTCCTGTTATTATTGAAGCTACAGAGCGTGCTGGCGGAAGAGTGAAAACTGATATTGTAAATGGTTTTCAACTGGATCATGGTTTTCAAGTATTACTAACAGCATATCCTGCTGCTCAGAAATACCTTGATTTTGATGCATTAGAATTACAGCAATTTCTGCCGGGAGCTTCTATTTTTAAAAATGGCAAACAAAAAATAATAGGCGACCCATTAAAAGACCTTTCGTTATTGTTTTCCACTCTGTTTTCTGGTATTGGAAACGCAGGAGATAAACTTAAAATATTGAAGTTGAACAGCTACTTAAAGAAGAAAAGTATGTCTGCTATATTTTCTGAAAAAGAGCAAACTACTCTTTCATATTTGCAAGATGTTGGTTTTTCAAATGAAATGATTACTGATTTTTTCAAGCCATTTTTTAGCGGTATTTTCCTTGAAACACAGTTGGATACTTCAAGTAGAATGTTTGAGTTTGTTTATAAAATGTTTGGAGAAGGATATGCAACCTTGCCTAAGGCTGGAATTGAGGCTATTCCTAAGCAATTGCTGCAGAATCTAAAGAATACAACCCTAAAGTTAAACACGAAAGTAACATCAATAAAAGGGGGCGAAATTACGCTTGAAGATAACTCAATATTAGAAAGCCATTTTACGATAATTGCGACGGATGCAAGCAATTTGATGCCCGATTCAAATACGACCTCAGTTGAATGGAAATCCTGCGATACCTTGTATTTTGAAACTGAAAGTAGGGTTATTAAAAAACAACTGATTGGACTTGTGCCCGAAAAAGATACACTAATCAATAATATTTTTTATCACACCAGCTTGGAAACCAAAATACGATCAAATAATGAGTTGCTTTCGGTAACAGTAATAGACCATCCAAACCTATCCGATGAGGCACTCATTGATCGGGTTAAAATAGAATTGAGAGCGCATTGTGGCATCGATGATTGTGCGTTTATAAAGCAGTATAAAATCCCAATGGCATTGCCTAAGTTAATGGACTTAAAATATGAAGTATTGCCTGTTAAAACCCGCTTAACAGCTCGACTATTTTTGGCAGGAGACACACAATTAAATGGATCCTTGAATGCAGCTATGATTTCTGGAGAAAGAGCTGCGCTTGGTGTTATAGAAGAAGTATCAAAAACGAATTCTTAAGAGATTTAAAGGGTTAACGTCTCGCCAATAAGGAAAGGGCGGAGTTTAAGGGTTTAACTTGGGTTTTAATTACTTGCTTCTTTCTTGGCATATAGTTGCAAATTTAAAATATCCTAGTATTTACATCTTAGTTGGCTGTTAGAGACAGTTATTTTAAATTATTGATAATTTACATTTCTTTTAAACACCTTACAAACTTCCACGAATAACTCTCAAATTTATTGATATAGCCAAGTTTAGCTTTGAAAACAATTCGTAAATTTCTATTCGGCTTTTAAGTTGTACTAAGGAATTAGGATTGTTCAAATAATAATATCTCAGCTTTAGAGAGTCGTTCATTAAATACTTCAATTGAAATTGGGTTTCGACTTCAATCAGTTTTCATTATTGTACTCATCAAAGCTAGGCGTTTAGTATTTATGCTACGATTATTGTTATCGAGCGCTGGTAGATAACGGAAAAGAAAAACTGCAAATCATTCACAAAGAGGATTACATGGTTGACTTTAATCCCTTGAAGTAAATAAAAAAAGAATGACCGCCACATCTTATTAGATCAAACCATTATGTTTTAATCTTTTTCAACATTCAATCCTCTATTTTCTCGCTAATGGCCTCCCATTCTTGCATATTGATATCAAGATTTTTTTGAATCTCAGCATGTTCGAAGAACATCTTTTTTGAGGCTTCGTTTTCACCGTCATAAAAAGTTGGATCACTCATTTTGTTCTCCATTTCGGCAAGCTCTAACTCTAATTTTTCAATCTTTTTTTCGACTTTGTTTAAGTCAGAACGCAATTGACGTTCTTCCTTTTCCTGCGTCTTTTTATTTTCGTAAGAGCGCTTTTCCTTTTCAGCAGGTTCAGGAGTATCGGCTTTTTTTAAGGCTGCTTTTTTTTCAGCTTTAGAAGTTTGTTCGAGTTCTCTAAAATGCTCGTATTTGTACTTGTCCAAAAACTCACTAATATCTCCCAAATGTTCTTTGGTTCCTGTCGGCGTAAACTCAAAGGTTTTGGTTGTCAACTCACTCAAAAAGTCTCTATCGTGAGAAACAATAATAAGCGTACCATCAAAGTCTTGAAGTGCTTGTTTCAAAACATCCTTGGCGCGCATGTCTAAGTGATTGGTTGGCTCATCTAGAATGATCAAGTTATTTTCAACTAAAAGCAGACGAGCTAAAGCCAGTCTAGATTTTTCACCACCAGAAAGAACCTTAACTTTTTTGTCAATATCACTATCTCTAAATAAAAAGGCTCCTAAAAGTCCTCTTAACTTATTGGTTTTTGTCCAATCTCCAGTGGCTTCATCTTCCAATGTTTCTAGCACAGTAGCATCCTTACGCAAGGTTTTTTCTTGCACCTGTGCATAATAACCTTGTGCCACATTGTGGCCAAGTATAAGTTCTCCAGTGCCTTTTTCTTCACCAGTAATCAGCTTAACTAAAGTGGTTTTACCCATTCCGTTTTTACCCACAAAAGCAATACGATCTCCACGCTGAATTTTGAAATTAAGGTTCTTAAGCACGTGTTTATCCTCGTAGTGTTTATCAACATCGTTTGCTTCAACAACCACAGCGCCAGATCGTGGAGCAGGCGGAAAGCGAAACTGGATAGATGATTCATCAAACTCATCCATTTCAATCCGATCGATTTTATCGAGCATTTTTATCTTACTCTGAACCTGCTTTGATTTACTGGCTTTAGCTTTAAATCGAGATATAAACTTCTCTTGCTGATCAATGTGTTTTTGTTGGTTTTTGAAGGTCGCAATTTGGGTATCATAGCGCTCTTGTCTCAGAATTAAATACTGAGAATAGGCCGATTTGTAATCGTATATTTTTCCAAATACAATCTCAATCGTTCTGTTGGTTATATTGTCTAAGAATCGTCTATCGTGACTCACCATTACAATTGCACCAGGGTAGCCTTGGAAATATTCTTCTAACCAAAGAATAGATTCTATATCCAAGTGATTGGTAGGCTCATCCAAAAGCAGTAGATCTGGCTCGGTCAATAATATTTTGGCCAATTCTACACGCATTTGCCAACCACCACTAAATTCAGCCAATGGTTTGTCAAAATCTTCGCGATAAAATCCAAGACCTTTAAGGACCTTTTCGATTTTACTTTCCATTTTCTCAGACTCCATTGTTCCGAGCTTGGCATGGATCTCATTCAATCGTTCAATTAATCCTGAATAGGAATCACTTTCGTAATCGGTACGCTCTACAAACTGAACATTTATGTCTTTTAATTCCTGCTCTAGATCAAGTACTTCTTTAAATACCTCTTGTGTTTCGCCAAAAACTGTTTTATCGTACTCCCAGTTCATCTCTTGAGGGAGGTAACCGACTCGTTTTTCACTGCTAATATCTACTGTTCCCGAAGTAGGATCCAGCGCCTTGGCTATAATTTTTAGCAAGGTAGATTTACCAGCGCCGTTTTTACCAACAAGGCCAATTCGATCCTTTTCACGGATCATAAATGAGAGATTGGCAAAGAGTTCTTTGCCACTAAGAAACATGGAAATTTTTGAGACTGAAAACATGGGCGGCAAATATACTTTCCTAAGGGAGACTAGGTCAATTAAAATGCCCTTGTTGTTCGAATGTTTTCGAGATTTATTCGAATTCTATATCTATCAAGAATCCAGCACTTTTGCTAAAAAATACGAGTGGTTATTTCGCTATAATTAGTGCATTGTACAGTTTAATTTTGCAAATGACATGAAATTTTTTTTCAAAACTCAAAAAGTTGCCAATTACTGGAGTGTAATCGTAAAAGGAGCAGGGTAGTGCATAGAAAAGAAACCGTATCCATCTTCTATATTTGAAGGTAATGAAACAGGCTCAGTAACAAAAGGTATAGCGCTAGCTGCTTTTTCTCTGGCTTCTAAATATAAATAGTATTCCTCACTAATACTGGATAGGGTTAATAGAACAACGTCATCGGGCACTACATCAATATTGTAAATAATATGCTCTTCTCGAATTTGCTGACCATTTCTACCTTCATCACTTAAGGTCCAAGTTGCTGAAAAATCACTAAAGAAATTATTCAAACCAATAAAATTTGGACTAGGCGGATCACTTGTTGTATTTCCTCCAATCTCTTCTCCACCCGCAAAATTTGCTCCTCCATTTAATAAGTTTTCAAAATCAGGAGCTCTAGGGTTTACATATGCATTGAGCATGTAATAGTTTTTACCAATGGGATCATTAAAATTGAAGAAGAGACGCAACGAAATACTCGTTGTTTCTTGCCTGTCAATTTGAGCGCTTGCAGTATTTATTTGAACTGCATCCGCAACTTGAGTTTTTGAAGTTACTGTTTTACCTTTTTCGGCGTCAATTATTTTTAGGGTATAGTCTTTTCTATTCTCCTGCATTATTTCTATAGAACCATATAAACCCGCAGATAATTCTTGTAATACAATTTCTTGATTATCGTAGGTAACGGAAACATTGGCTCCTGAAACTAAATACTGCTGCAAATCTTCTTGGCTAAAACCTCCTTCACTTCCATCGCTTAAAGCGCTAAATGACCTTGTAAGTACCAACACCATTCCTCTGTCGGGTATGGCTTGCGTGCTTACTACAACTTTACTTTCAGCTTGTTCTAGCTCTAGTGGTATAGGTTCAGGAATACAGCCGTATAGTAGCAATAATAAAATCCAAGAGTATTTCATTAAAATTTAAAATTGTAGGAAAAGTAGGGCAAAATCCCAAACAGTCCTGGTTGAACATAGCGATAGCCGTTTCCTTGCGGCTCAATTTGCACTTGAAAGGGTGACGCTTGATTGTAAACATTGTATGCTCCAACATTTAATTCACCGTACCATTTTCGATTGGCTTTAATTTTAGGTTTAAAGACGATATTTATGTCTAAGCGATGACTCGCTGAAAGGCTAATTTCATTTCTCTTAGAAAAAATAGGAAAGATTTCAACCCCATTGAGAGTAGGGTCAGGAATTACATATTGTCCTGTTTGAGCTGTAAATCTTGGTCCAGAACTGTATACCCATATTGCTGAAATTGAGATTCGCGGGATCAAATCATAGCTTAAAGTTGAAGAAAAATCATGTCTTCTATCGTATTTAGCCCAAAAACGCTCGCCACCATTTAGTTCGTCAAACTGACGAGTAGACCAAGCAAGAGTATATCCAACCCAACCGTGCACTCTTCCTCTTCTTTTTTTCAAAAGAAATTCAGTTCCATATGCGTTACCAACTCCCTGTACCAATTCATTTTCAAAGTCATTATTTAAAATGAGGTTTGCGCCTTCTCGATACTCAATCACATTTCGCATGTTTTTGAAGTAAGCCTCAACGGTAGCAGTCGTTTTTATTTTAGAAAACAAATGGTCATAGCCAATAGCAACTTGGTCTGCTGTCATGGGTTCTACTTTAGCCGTTACGGGATACCATAAATCGGTTGGTAATACTACGCTAGAACTGGATACTCTATGCACGTATTGTCTCATTCTCGTATAGGATAATTTTATTGCGTTATTTTCATTTAACGTATACCTACTGGCAAGTCGAGGTTCAAGTCCAAGATAATTTCTTCCATTTACTATAGAACCGCTCAGGCGCAGCCCAAAATCAATTGCAAGTAATCCAGCCAGTAGTTTGTGTTTTGAAACGCCATATCCCGCATATTCAAAATTCCCCAATTCGGGACCTCTACTACTTTCTAAAAAAGCTTCAATTTCTCCAGCAGTATTGACAATATTTGGTTCAAATTTCCTATAAATTACGTCAGCTCCATATTCAATTACATGATTAGTATTGCGTTGATAAGTAAATTTTGGTTTTAGTCCAATGTCAGATATTTTAGATTCAACTTTTATTTCATTAATTTCAAATTCCCCAAGGATATCATAGCTGAACAACGTACTGACGGCACTGATTTCGTGCGTAAATTTAGGAGAGTAAGTATGTTCCCATTTTAGGGATTGAGACATGTTAAGTTTGTCGTAACTGGCATTATTTTCAAAGCTTCTTCCTCCGTCAGGCTCATCTTCATCTGAAAACTCGAGTATATCTTTTCCAAAATAAACACTGTACCATAGGGTATTATTCTGATTGACTTTGTAGCCAACTTTACCGTTTAAATCGTAAAAATGATAGGGGATGTTTTGATTTACTAATCGAGCAACTTGATCGATATAGGTGCGTCTTCCTGAAATAAGTAGTGTCCCTTTATTCTTAGCAAATGGGCTTCTAATAGTCAGTCTTGAAGAAAGTAATCCAATACCACCTTCACCCGATAGAGAATCGGCAAAACCATTTTTTGCTTTTACATCGATTACTGAAGATAATCTACCTCCGTAATTAGCTGGGAAAGCACCTTTTAAGATAGAGATATCCTCAACTACGTCATTATTAAAAATGGAAAAGAAACCAAATAAATGTCCAAATTCATAGAGTGAAGCTTCATCATAAATCACCAAATTTTGATCTGCATTTCCTCCTCTCACATATAATCCTGTAGAACCCTCAAATCCAGCTGCAATTCCTGGCAAAAGTTGGGCAGCTTTTATGATATCTACCTCTCCACCAATAGCAGGCAGATTCTTGATTTCCTGCATATCCAGTTTGACAATACTCATTTGTGTCGATTGGACCTGCTCGGCCTCTTGCGAAATCTTCCCTTCCACTTCAAAAGTTCTGAGTTGCTGAAGGTCTTGTTCAAGTGTAATCGTAGTATTGGATTTCAACTTAGCTAGAGTAAGCTCTTTCTTTTTGTAACCTATAAATGAAATTTGAACAATACTAGAATCGTTTACTTTCTTATCATTTGGAATGCTAAACGAGTACTTACCAAATTCATTTGTTGTGCCTCCATATCTTGTTCCTTTTATTTGAATGGTAGCATAGGGAAGGATTTCACTTGATTTCCCATCCTTTAAAACACCGCTAATTACAACTTGGGCTTGCATATGAGCAGCGCCTAAACAGATAATAACGATGATTAATAGAATACGGAATAGCTGCACTCCTACGTTTGGTTTTTTCGATTAACGAGCAATATGTTCTTATTATTATACAAGAACGTTTTTAATTATCGAATGGTTGATTATTCATAGAAGAGAAATTATGAAACTAGGGTTTCCAATTGAGCTGAGAGAATAACTTTATCTTTTTAGCAAAGAAATTCCAAACCATACTTTTAGGAAACATTCCTCTCAAATTGGGATTATTTTTCAGTTTGTTAACCTGTGTTCTTTTCGAATACCATTTTGGAAAGTACCATAAGAATTGAAAGTGCGCCTTACTTATCGCTGGAATTGTATTCCAATTTCCATCAGCAGCCATCTTCAGTAAGGTTAATAAATCCATACAAAACCGCAGTGGGATTTTCCATAAGCCTTCGTAAGGTGGTAGGTTTTTAAGCATCATAATCAGGTTATTTCTATGATTTCGAAAAACCTTTTCTGGACTACCATATTTAATTATGAATCCACCCATATGATACACCACAGATTCTGGGTGAAACATAATTTTATAGCCCATGTTTTTTAATCGCCAACAAAGATCAATTTCTTCCATGTGAGCAAAAAAATCATTGTCAAGTCCACCTGCTTTGTGGTACAACTCTGCTCGAATAAAAAGACATGCCCCCGAAGCCCAAAAAATTTCCTGAACAGTATCGTATTGTCCATGATCTTCTTCAACTACATTTACCATTCGACCTCTACAAAATGGATAACCAAGAAAATCCATGAATCCACCGGCGGCGCCCGCGTACTCAAATTCTTGTCGTCTGTTCCAGCTCATAATTTTGGGCTGGCAAGCAGCAATTTGGTCGTCAGATTCTAACAGTGCAATTGCTGCCTCAGTAAAACCATTTGTTACTTCAATATCAGAGCTAATTAGGCAGTAATACTCCGCGTCAATTTGGACTAAGCTTTCAACATAACCGTTTGTAAAACCGTGGTTCTCTTTCAATGTAAGCAACCGAACATCAGGATGCTCCGATGAAATGTATGCGCCTACATTATCAGTAGATCCGTTGTCTACAACTACAACTTCATAGTTCTTTTCGCTTGGAATACTCTTTTTAATGAGTGGTAAGTATTTTTCCACCAATTCTAAGCTGTTATAGCTTAGCAGAACAATAGCAAGTTTGGATTTTGACATTTATTTTTCAGCTCCTTAAAAAAAGACGCAAATATATTGGTTTAGGAACGCTGTAAAAGTCAGTTACAATAATGTCTAAATACATACTAGAGAAATTATCTAGGAGTATCCCAATATTCTTTGGCACGACTACCAATACTGTAACCAGGATCAACTTGATCCAGATCGAATTGCGGGGTATTTCTTTGTTGCAGCATCATCTCCCAACGGGGATTATTTACTTCCGTAAATATGGTTGAGTGCAACACCTCATAGTCATTTGTGACGTTGTCTTTTGACCAGAACACGAACTTTCCGTTAGTTTGATTCTTGATTTGGAAGTAATGCCAAATCTCATAAGGGTATGAATTTGGTTCATTTGGTACCTCGACTCTAGAATTAGGTTTTCCATACCTTAAATAGGTACGACCTCTATCTGTATTGTATCCTTTTCTAATACGAGTACCAAATTCTATATCAACGGCTTTCACATTTTGCCAATATTCTTCCCACTCTTTTTCTGGATTTAAATCATTCTTCTGAGACCAAAAGGCATAGAAAAATCGTTTCATTACATCTAGGCTTGTATCAACTTCTTCCTGAGTATAGCTATCTATAAAACGTCGCTCAGATTCGTCAGCTATGGGTCTCAATGAGGCTGTAAATTCTCTAATGGAATCAAGCGTGTTAATATTATCTACAAAAGTTGATGCTGTTTGTATAGAGGAATAGTCCATTGCAGCATTATCTGCTGTCACGTTACTGCGCTGAAAGAACAAGCTTTTATGTGCTAAAAGATTATTATTTCTGTCTCGAGCTTCAATTATTAAATCATAATTCCCTGATTTTAGCTTTTCAATATTAAACTCTCTTAAAATTACATTCACCGGTGCAGTTTTTTGACGCATATAACCCACGTAGGCATTCAAAATCTGAGTATTCTCGCGTTTAGCTATGTAATACTTTACAAGGAACAAATCGTCTTGAAGTAACGAATCAGTTCCATAAACTTCCGCATAAAATTTAAGTTTTGTTTTTGTTTCTGGATAAAAAGTGGAGAGAAAAGGAACTACCGTAAAGCCACTTTTTGAAAGAATTGAAGTTTCTGAACTCTTAGTATAATTATCCACCAACTCAATTTGTGAAAATTGAACTTCACTGGTTTTAAAATCAACATTTAATTCAGATTCAGAGATAATTGGCTTATCGTCTGCATTGAGGTCATCCATTTTTAAGGATAAAACATAATCTCCATTTGGAATTATAAACCGCTGTTGATCTAAAAAATTTGGTTTTTCCTTGATAGTATCGGAAACAATAGGACTGAGAATAGCAATTTTGTCAAACTGAATAATGCTCTCGCCCTTTTTTATAGCATAGGTTACTTCAATTTTCGCCTGAAATTTCCCTTCTCCAATTTTCGCATAATTAGCGCTGAAGCCGTTAATAAGAAGATAGGTTTCGACGTATGGCCCTTGTCCAGGTGCCTGGAATAAATTACTAGAGAATAATGCCTGTAACTTCTGAGCTACAACTAAATGCGATAAAGACATCGCTAGAAAAAGAATGAGAGTGCGCTTTTGATTCAATTCACCTATTTCCAACAAAGGTACTAAAAAGCATAACCGCCTAATTATCTTTGTGCAAGTGGTCGCTTATGAAATTTTAACCCCTTTGCGTCAATAATTGTCGGTTTGCTAACCTTTGCTTAGGGAAGCGTTTCTTTACATTTGTAAAAGAAATTAGGAATTAACTTTAAGAAAAAAAGATATGGCATTAGAATTTACAGACGCAAATTTTCAGGTCGAAGCGCTTGAAACAGATAAAACGGTAATTGTTGACTTTTGGGCAGAATGGTGTGGACCATGTAAAATGGTTGGACCAGTTGTTGAGCAAATTGCAAAAGATTTTGATGGAAAAGCAGTTGTTGGAAAACTAAATGTAGACGAGAACCCTGAAACCGCTATGAAATACGGTATTCGTTCTATTCCTACTATTCTTTTTATGAAAGGTGGCGAAATTGTTGACCGACAAGTAGGTGCAGTTTCAAAAGATGTACTGGTAAAGAAACTAGAAGCTCACATGGCTTAGTTACTTAAAAACTAAAGATTTTAAAGTCCGACAAAAATTGTCGGACTTTTTTTTGTTAAAATTGCAGAAGGATGCCAATAAATCAGAATTTATCTCGAAGGTTCAGTGGGTTAGAGTTATTCGCTAAGGGTGTGGTGGAAGGATTCTTAACTGGTTTGCACCGCTCACCATATCACGGCTTTTCTGTTGAATTTTCTGAGCACAGAGCATACAACGCAGGTGAGAGCACTAAAAATGTAGACTGGAAACTCTATGGTAAGACCGACCGACTTTATGTGAAAAAGTATGAGGAAGAAACAAACTTGAGATGTCAAATTATTATTGATAGCAGCTCCAGTATGTATTTTCCTGTTGATGGTGGAAATAGAGCCGTTGGTCAAAGAAATAAGATTGATTTTGCTGCTCATGCTGCGGCAGCGTTTATGCAATTACTGAAAACTCAGCGCGATGCCACTGGATTAAGCATATACAATGAACAAGTAGAACTTCATTTACCAGCTAAAGTGGCAAATAGTCACCAGCAGCTCATGCTGCAAAAACTGGACGAATTAATAGATAGTAAACCGACAGTTTCAAAAAACACGAATACCGTGCAAGCTTTGCATGAGATAGTAGAGAAAATTCCTAAAAGATCGTTGGTTGTTCTTTTTTCTGATTTATTTGATGATAAAGAAGGAACCGAAGAACTCTTTCTAGCATTACAACATTTGCGTCATAACAAACATGAAATCATTGTTTTCAATGTTACAGATAAAACATTTGAGTACGATTTAGAATTTGAGAATAGGCCGCACACCTTCGTCGATATGGAAACGGGGGAGAAAGTAAACTTAAATCCCAGCCAATTAAAAGACCGCTATCAGAAAGCAACCAAAGCTTTTGAAAAGGAACTAGAAATTCGTTGTGGTCAATTTCAAATCGACTACAATCTTGTTGATATTCAGGAAGGCTTCGCTCCATTATTTTTGGCTTACTTAGCCAAAAGAGCAAAAATGATTAGATAAAACGAGGTTTCCTTAACCTTGGTTATCCAAATATTAGAATAGAAGCAATAAAAAGCATTACTGCAATTACGTAAACAACGCTAAAATTAACTGCTCCACCGTCCTTGTATGGTGCATCTGGGAAATGATCGTCTTGAGACATATTATTCAATTTAATAGGCGACTAAATTAAGCAACTATAGTTTTGTAGAAAGATTAATGTTTAGGCAAATTCAAAAAAACTCATCATCGGTTTGTGAATAAAACAATGAACTTGTAAATCAAATATCCAATAGCTATTGCAATTGAGAGATACAGTATAACCCTAAAAATAGACCAAAACCCATTACCTAAGACTGGTTTTTGTTCGGTCATTTCATTAGTAATTCCTACATAATTGTTTTGATTGTTATTTTCCAGTTGCTTTGCATAGAGCAATGCTGCATTTTGTTTTATATCCATACTATCACTCCATTTTTCAAATTCTTCAAAGTATCGATATGCTTCTTTGTCATTGTGCTTTTTAGAATAAATTTTACTGAGTAAATTGGTGTTTTTCATTAAATAATTGACTGAATTTAATTGTTTCGCTAAGGAGTAACTCTTATTTGCATGAGAAAGTGAAGCATTTATTTTTCCTGAGTTAAAATATACATCACCGATATTAAAATACGTAATACATTGGTCCATAGAATTCCCGAGCTGTATGTCTATCTTTAATGAAGTGGCATAGTATTTAACTGCTAATTCATTGTCCTTCAAAATCGAATAGAGATAACCCAAATTGTTATAATCCGATGAAAGGTTTCTTTTTTCTGTTGAAATCGAATCTAAGTGTAGCGCCTTAATAAAATAGTTTCTGCAAAGATTATATTCACCTAAGTCAGCATATGTATTACCAATATTTGTATATGCATTTGATATTGCTGCGGTGTCTTTATTGATTTCATGAAGGTCTAAAGCTCTAAAACTGTATTCAAGACTTAAATCTAGTTTATTTAAAAATTCAAAAACCACGGCCATATTCCCATATACACCTGCAACACGTTCTTGATCGCCTAGAAGAGTATAGATATCCAAAGCTTTACTGTAATTTTTTATGGCTTCGTGATACAATTCTGATTCAAGTGCTAAATTACCTAAGTGATTAAAAATTTTTCCTTGTAATTTTTTAGAAGTATTGCTATCTAACCATCTAAATACTTCCAAACTTTTTTCGTAAGCTTTATGGTTCAATCCACTTTGATAATAGACCAAGCTTTCAGAAAGTATAGTTTCTATTTTCTGAGCTTCTTGGATTAACTGATCAGAAGTTGTCCCAAATAAATTTGATGCACTTATCGTACACAAGTATAAAATTGTTATTGTAGCCTTACATGTAAAGTTCATTGCAGTTTAAAGTGATAAAATTAATAAAAATACTTGTGAACAAAAGCAGCCGTTTGGCGTGAAACTTTGTTTCTTATTTATTAATTTGTAGCTTAATGAAAATAGTATCAATAATATTTTGTTTGTCTTTACAGCTTTTGGCACAGAGTCAATCTTCTATCGTTAAGCTGGATTATAATATACTGAACAGCCAGTATTTAGAGCATTTAGTGAAGTTGAAAATCGATGAATTCCGAAAACAAAAAGGCTTAGTAGCCTTACGAAGTGATTCATTATTAATACTTCCTGCGCGCGATCATACTGACTTTATGAAAGCTAGAAATGAACTCACCCATTTTCAAGCAAGGGGAGGCAAGCATACTCCTCAAAGAAGGTTTGAATTTTATGAAATCAATGATGTCTTAGCTGGCGAAAACGTAGAATACCTTCCGATTAATACGTTACTTAAAGTCAACTATCAGAAAGGATTTATCGACGTTAAAACCTATGAGGATTTAGCTGAAGCGATAGCCCAAGGTTGGAGGCACTCCAAGCCCCATTATGCGAACATATTGACGAAGGAATATACGATTACGGCATTGTGTATTAAGGTTGATATTGAGAAGAACGTATTATGGGCAACACAGGTTTTCGGTCAAATTATCGGTAAGCATTCATTGACAAAAACGAATGCTAGCTTTCCGTTTGAAACAGTTGAAATCGTTAAAAAAAAAAGCTCTAAAAAGCCAAAACAACTTAACGAACAAACGAGGTATTCTCATGGCCTTAAAAAGCCCAATGACTTTTCAGACTGTCCCAGAGAGCTGAATAATAAGCTTGATCTCTCAAATTTAAAACTTCAAGTAACTAGAGATAAAGTGCTGCTTTGTGTTTATGATTTGAATAAGATAAAACGACTGTTTATCGGAAGTAAGGATGGACTAGCAGTGGAATTAATAAGCTTCAATAATGCTTATGGTTGTTCTGACTATGTTGAAAAACCCAATCGAAGAAATGACCTGAGCCAGATTGATGGTCAATTATTAAAGCCAGTTTATCGCAATGCAATTTTGAACCAGATAGCAGAATTAGAGAAGGAAAATCGACAACGAAAAAAAGAAAGAGGTGTGCAGCGCTGCAATTATATCGAATTAGGTTCAACTCCAATTTCGATGTCTGGAAAACCAATGGAGGCTCGCCTATATTATGTGAAAAATAAAAATCTGTGTACTGAAATCGAGTTTTTTGGATATTGTGGACAACCTTTAAAATACAAACCAACTGAGATTCCTCTCCGGTTCGATTTACCTCAAAGTAAATATATCCCCAAAGCAGACACTTTTGCATTGAATATTTCAATTGGCTTTGAAAAATCTTCTAGCCAAATAAAAAGTGCTCAAATTGATTCCCTAATCGAGCAGATAAAGGGAAAGGAGTTGGAAATAAAAAGCATTAAAATTGAGGCTTTTGCAAGTGTGGAAGGGACTCAAGAGAACAATCAAGACTTATTTGAAAATCGAACTAAAGAGTTAGTTCTTCGCCTGAAAAAATTCCAACAAAGAAAAATAATATGGTCCGTAAATGCTACTGAAAACTGGTCTTTGTTTTACGATCAAATTATTGGGACGGATTGGTTTTATCTGAATTCGTTATCAAAATCTAAAATTAGAGCTTCCGTAAATGATCCGAAAAATCAAATAAAATTAGAGCCGCTTCTTTCAGCGCAAAGAACAGCTGAAATTAGAATAGTAGTAGTTCCTGAACTCAATGATAAATGGATATTTACACTAGCCCAGAGCGAATGGAATAGTTTGATAAGTGCAACAAACCTTCGATCGATAAGTCAAGAAACAATCGAAAATCTTGAAGTATTGCAAAATTTCTTTTATTCAAATTTCAATGTTTATTCTAGTATTAAGCAGCAATGGATAATGTCTATTTATGTTTCTGGATACTCGAAAAAAACAAGTTTGTTACGTTACCGACAGCTGTTATTTCAAATTAAAAACAATGGAATTTATGATCCTATTGAGACCGTTGAATTACTAAAGAAACTAAACCGAGATATTCAAAGTTCTGAGGCCGATTACAATACCAAATCTATTATTGCGACAAATGCTGAATTATTTGATGAAAAGACTAAAATTCCTTTGATTAAATCATTGATGAAACAAGAAGAACAAGAAGGCTTGATTGGCACTACTTATGGAGAACTAGAACTTTGGTACCATGTGGAAATAGCCAATTTGGTTTTTGGATCTCAAAATAAAAAGGGTAGGACGAAAGCCGAACATTCTTTAGAATTTATTCGAGAGTTTTATATAACACCAGCTTCAACGACAATTGATTCAATTGATTTGGCTGAATTCTTCATACTTTTTGATAAAGAAGAATGGGCCATTCAATTAATTAAGCCAATTGCTTTCCACTCTGTTCCAAATGCATTTCAAAAAGTAGCACTCGATCTTTATTTGAGAAATTGCATGTCCGAAGACCTGAAAGGCAGAAATACCGAAATGCAGCTTACTGTATTAAACGCATATGAAGAATTGGGGCAAAGAAAATGGTGTAGATTGTTTTTTACTCCTTGTGCAGTTAGCTATACGGTTTTTGAGTCCCCAATGTTAAGATCCTTGTATTGCGAAGCTTGCAAAGAATTTGTCACAAGCTCTGCTGACGAATAGTGTATTCAAACAAAGACTTATTGTCACTGCTGAAAAACTCAACTTTTAACGTTCGTTTTTTATTTTTTCCTGAAAATGAGAGCTTTGCGTAGTTTCGTTCTTTAATTGCGCTTCCTTTTATTCTGTAGCTATTTTCTTCCTTCAATTTTTTATGTGCCCTTGAAGTAATTGGTGAAGCTGTAATATCAAAAATTGAATGCGTATCTGATAATTGCATTTCTGCTATTTCGGAATGGTGACGATCTCCTGTTAAGAAAACAACATTCATAATTTTCTCTTCTTTTATAAAATCAATCAATTTTTGACGTTCTTCCGGATAGTTAGCCATGTTTTCAAAAACCTTATTGGGGTTTAAAAACTGCCCGCCCACCATAATTAGCTTGAATGATGCACGACTATTTTTTAAGGAGGCCATGAGCCAATTTAATTGTTTTTTACCCAATATTTTTCCTTTGCTCGAATCATAAATCGGAGTTCTGTTCCAACGATTATCCAACATAAAGACATCAATATCCGCATAACTAAATTGTCCCGATATTCCTGTTCCACCGCTTACATTGTAATTTGGATTTGCCCAAAAATCCTTGAACGCTTCCAAAGTGACATCTTTGTTGTAGAAAGTTCCAATAGCATCGTTGGCCCCAAAATCATGATCATCCCAGATTGCATAATGATGCATTTTCCCCAGTAAAGGCTGTAAATCAGGTAAACTGCGAGTGTGTGTATTTCGATAATAAATTCCTGTTCTACTGTCCCAATCTACTTCTCGATAATAAGTATTGTCGCCAAGCCAAAGCATCAATGCAGCATTTTGCTTAGCCATATTACTTAGGATATGATAATCACCTCCATAGGGCTTACCCGGTCGATCAGTTTCTTTTTCACTAATATAAACACAGCTGCCTGAAAGAAATGAAAATGAAGGCGGCTGCTCTCTCCATTGCCATAGGTTAGGCGTTTTTAAGATGCATGGATAATCCAATTCAATAGGCGTATTATTGATTTCTAATAGGTAGTTATAGGTTGTTCCTGGCGATAAGTTTTCAGCCACTAGAGTAGTTGTAAATGCTTTGTTACGCCCTGTAACTAACGGAATAGTTCGTTTTTTATCTTCAGGTTTTTCCACTGACCAATACACGACTGTTACTTTTGCTGATTCTGTGGTTTGAACCCAGATTGCCGCTTCTCTAAAAGTGATATATCCGCTCATTGGACCTGCCTGCAGCAAATCTTTTTGGGCATAAGTATCAGAAAAATAAATTAATGAAACTAGTAATATTAAATAATTTCGCACGGTAGTAAGTTTTAGACGTCAAAGTAAAGCTTTGCAATTAATTCACAGGTTAAGTAAAAAAAACTTTTGGCAAAATGTTTGATAAGATGCAACCACTACATTTACCCAAAATGAAAACACTCCTAAAAATATTTGTTTGTTCAACGGTTGTAATTATTATGGTTGCCTGTGCAACTTCTAATGCACTGTATAAGAAAGGAAATCAGCTCTCTTCTGCTGGAATGAATAAGGAAGCAGCTGATTTTTTCTATAGTTCTTTAAATAAGAATGCAAATAATGTAGACAGTCGTATTGCCTTAAAAGGGATAGGGCAGAAGGTATTAGAAGAGCAATTGCAGAAATTTTACCAAGCACATGGCGCAGATCAATATAAAGTGGCGGTTTATTCTTACCGGTCTGCAATGACTTACAAAGAAAAAATGTCACGTTTTGTTGAGTTAGATGTTCCTCCATACTATGAGGGTTACTACAATGAGTCCAAGGATGTTTATTTAGAAGAAAGATATATTGACGCTAAAAAATTAATCAAAGAGGAGAAATTTGACCAAGCCAATGAAGTTCTAGAAGAAATTCTGAAAATCGATAAAAATTATAAAGACGCTTCTCAACTCGAGAAATACTCTGATGCTGAGCCACTTTATCGAGAAGCAATGGGCCAATACGATTCAAAAAAATATAGAACCGCTTACTACCAGTTTGATCGTGTACTGAATATAAGTGCCAATTATAAAGATGCAGTTTATTACAAGGAAGAAGCTCTGAAAAAAGGTAGGCTTACTATTGCTGTTTTACCAGTTATTGGATCAGGTACAGATAAAGAAACTGCAGATTTAATGTATACTGCATTGATGCAGAAGTTATTAGAGTTAAAAAATCCATTTATTGTAGCAATAGACAGAAAAAATACAGATCTCATAATTAAGGAACAAAAACTAGGTTTAACCGGTGTTTTGGATCAAAACACTGCAGCACAAACAGGGAAAATGCTAGGAGCTAAGGCTGTTTTAAGTGGAACTGCGTCAGGAAGCAGCTATAAAGAGATTCCTGTAAAACGTAGGGAAGAAAGAGGTTACAAAAAAGTAACACGCAGAAAGTACGATGCAGTAAAAAAGAAATATTACAACGTATACAGCTACTCTAAAATCATTTACTATACATTTAGCGGTTCGAGAAAGGTTTCTGCTAATGTTCAAATTCAATTGGTAAGCTCTGAAACGGGTCAAGTTTTGTTGAGTAAAAATTACAACCCTGTTATTACAGACAATTTAGATTATGCAGCTGTCAGCGGACCCTACACTGATATTTATTCGGGTTATTGGAAACATAAAATAATTCCAAGTACGCAGGATGTTGTGGAAAAAAGCTCGAGTGCAAAACGTCAATTGGACAGATTGTTTTCAGAAAAAAGAAGAACAATGAAAACTAAGACTCAACTAACCAAAGAAATGAGTGATGACGTAGCGTTGAAAATTGCGCGAGAAATTAAATCTTACGAGAAATCAAGAGAATGAGTGTAAATAGATGTTTCCCTGTCCTTGTATTCTTAATAGCCTTATCGCTCTGTTCATGTAAAGTCAAAAAGCAAGCAGAAGCAGTTCCACCTCCGCCTCCTCCTCCAAATTGGGTGTCAGAAAGACCTACCAGTTCAGCATATTACATTGGTGTGGGAATAGCAGGGAAAGTTTCGGCTGGAGCTAATTATATGCAAATAGCTAAGGAAAATGCATTAAACGATTTAGCATCAGAGATAAAAGTCAATGTTTCGGGTAATTCCATTTTGTACACTATGGAAAACGAAACTGGTTTTAAGGAAGATTTCCTTTCCACTACAAAGCTTTCTTCCTCAGTGAATCTTGAAGGTTTTGAGCAAAGTGGAGTTCATGAAACTCCCGATTCCTATTACGTCTATTACAAACTAAGTAAGGCCAAATACAAAGCTCTGAGAGATGCTAAAATTAGTACGGCCATTTCTTTATCAAAACAAAGTAGAGCAGAAGGTAAACAGCAAGCTATCAATGGAAACTATGCTCAAGCTATGCAGAATTATTACCAGGCTTTAGCTTCTCTTGAAGAATATATAAATGAACCGCTAAAGGCAGAAATTGATGGTAAGGAGCAGTATTATGGAAATATCTTACTACAAGAAATGCAGCAGTTGGTTAATGAATTGACGATAAAGCCAGTAATTCAGGAGTTTACCATCACTCAAGGGAACGTTGTTCCAGACAATAAAACGGTTTTTATTATTAAGGATAAAATGGGAAAAGTGCAATCCGGAGTGCAGGTACTATTTTCGATGGGGGAAGAAGTTTTACTCAAGGAAAACGCTATCTCGGATCATACTGGAAAAGTAAATTCATCTGCGGGAAAAATAAAAATTACAGGACGTAATATTCTTAAAGCAAAGTTGATAGCAGATTTGGATAGCAAAAAACATAAGGTAATTGAGCGGGTAATGGAAAACATTCAATGGCCTTCGAGTGCGATGATAATTATGGTGGAAGCTCCGCGAGTTTTTTTGAAGGTAGATCAAATGAAGAACGCGGAGAAAGTGAGCAATGTGCAAGTAATTCAAGCATTTTCTTCAGCTGCTATAGGTAATAGTTTTATGACTACCGTAAAGCAGAATGAAGCTAACCTTATTGCTAAAATCGTATTGAATTCAAAGGAGAGTGGCGTATATCAGGATCTATACAGTGTTACCTTTTTTGGGTATTTAAGCTTTCAAGATGCTAAAACGAATACCGAAGTATTTAGAGAATCATTTGATGGTATTAAGGGTGTTGACCTTAATTACGATAGAGCCTATAATAAAGGGTTAGAAACCTTCAAAAAACGATTGATCTACGAAACCATTCCTAGATTTAGAAGAAAGCATTTGGACTAAAATTTACTTGTTGGACATTCGGTCGAATAGCTCATCTATCCACGAATTAACTTTTTCAGACTTTTCTAAATCACTGATTTTCTTTAGTTTTACAACCGTTACCTAAAATAATTCAGGTATCTGAAACTAAAGAAACTCTATGAAAGCATCTGATTTATTTGTAAAGGCACTTGAAAACGAAGGAGTAGAATACATTTTTGGAATTCCTGGAGAGGAAAATTTAGACATTCTCAATTCTCTTAGAGAATCTAATATTCAACTGATTTTAACTCGCCACGAACAAGGTGCTGGTTTTATGGCAGCAACTTATGGCAGACTAACTGGAAAGCCGGGTGTATGTATGGCAACTCTTGGTCCAGGAGCAACAAATCTGGTTACTCCGGCAGCATACGCGCAGTTAGGAGCAATGCCAATGCTTATGATTACTGGACAAAAGCCAATCAAAAAGAGCAAGCAAGGTCGTTTTCAAATTATCGATGTAGTCGATATGATGCAATCGATTACAAAATTTACAAAACAAATAGTAAACGGGAATAACATACCTTCTTTAGTAAGAGAGGCCTTTAGGTTATCCGCTGAAGAGCGGCCCGGGGCAGTGCATCTAGAATTACCAGAAGATGTTGCTGCAGAAGAATGCGATTTTAGATTATTTGAAGTAGTTGGACATCGCAGACCAGATGCGAATAACAAAAGCATTGTTTCTGCTTCTAGGATGATAGAAGAAGCTAAAAATCCATTGATTTTGATTGGTGCTGGAGCCAACCGAAAAAGAACGAGCTACGCCTTAAAGGAATTTATTGAAAGATCTGGAATTCCCTTTTTTAATACCCAAATGGGTAAGGGGGTTATTGACGAAAGACATCCTTTGTTTCTGGGAACAGCAGCACTTTCTGCAAATGATTTTTTACACAATGCAATCCGCCACGCAGATCTTATAATAAACATAGGTCATGATGTAATCGAGAAACCACCTTTCTTTATGGAAGAAGGCGCTCAAAAGGTGATTCATGTAAACTTTTTCCCTGCCGAGGTAGATGACGTTTATTTCCCTCAATTAAATGTAGTGGGAGATATTGCTCATTCAGTGCACAGTTTAGCAGACATGGTTGACCCTTCAGAACATTGGGATTTCTCTTATTTTAAAAAGGTGAAATCAGAAGTAGACAGTCATTTGCATAAGTACTTTGAGGATAAAAGGTTTCCAACCTTGCCTCAGCGTTTGGTAAATGTTGTTCGAAAAGCATTACCCGAAGATGGAATTGTAACCTTGGATAATGGCGTTTATAAAATTTGGTTTGCTCGGAATTTTGAATGCTATCATCCAAATACAATGTTGCTTGATAATGCTTTAGCTACAATGGGAGCGGGACTGCCTTCTGCTATGGCCGCCAAAATGATTTATCCAGAAAAGAAAGTAATTTCTGTTTGTGGAGATGGTGGATTTATGATGAATTCTCAAGAATTAGAAACGGCAGTCCGTCATAAATTAAACATAATTGTTATTATTCTTAACGATAGTTCTTATGGAATGATAAAGTGGAAACAAGAAGCGATGGGCTTTCCCAACTTTGGATTGGACTATGCGAATCCAGATTTTGTAGCATATGCCAATAGTTATGGAGCAATTGGACATCGCCCTGCAAGTGATAAGGAGTTTAAAGCCACATTAGATACTTGTTTAGAAACTGATGGAGTTCATGTTATTGATTTAGCAATTGATTATTCTCTAAATCACTCTATTCTAAATGTATTGCTGAAAGAATCGGCTGAAATCGTTTAATCCAAAATTTTACATGCTAAAAGTTAACTCACCCTACACTCAGGAGCAAATAGGAGAATATCCTCTCGTTCCCATGAAATCGATTGAAGGTATTATTCAAACGGCTTACAGTCTATTTGAGGATCGTTCTCAATGGCTTAAACCGCATGAACGAAAGACCATTCTGCAGCGATGTGCTAGGATTATGGAGTCTCGGATTGAAGAGCTTACTAAATTGGCAGCTAATGAAGGAGGGAAACCTCTGAACGATAGTAAAGTTGAAGTTTTAAGAGCTATAAACGGTGTTGAAATAGCAGCCGAAAATATTGCAGAATTAAAAGGAGGTGAAATCCCAATGGGATTAACTTCAGCAAGCGAAGGTCGCGTTGCGTTTACTCAAAGAGAGCCAATTGGAGTCGTTGCCTCGGTTAGCGCTTTTAATCATCCATTAAATCTAATTATTCATCAAGTTGTCACTGCCGTTGCAGCTGGATGCCCTGTAATTGTTAAGCCTGCGCCAACAACACCCATGTCTTGCGAGGCTTTAGTTGGAATTTTAAAAGAAGCAGGTTTACCTGAAGGTTGGTGTCAAATGGTGATTTGTGAAAACGATGTAGCTGAACGATTAATCACGGATACAAGAATTAATTATTTCTCTTTTATAGGATCAGCGAAAGTAGGCTGGTACTTGCGTTCAAAGTTATCTGCGGGCACTCGTTGTGCTTTAGAGCACGGTGGCGCTGCGCCAGTAATTGTGGAACCTGATGCTGATTTTGAAGAGATGATTCCTTCGCTAATAAAAGGTGGATTTTATCATGCGGGACAAGTTTGTGTTTCAGTGCAACGTGTGTTTGCTCATAAATCTATTTGTAAGAAATTAGCTCAAGAGATTGCTTCTGGTGCTCAAAAGCTGAAAGTTGGTGATCCGCTGGATGCATCTACCGAAGTAGGTCCGTTGATTCTGCCAAGAGAAGTGGATAGAGTTGAAGAATGGGTTAATGAAGCCGTTGAAGCTGGAGCAGAAGTGCTTTGTGGTGGAAGGCGTATTTCCGCAACTTGTTTTGAGCCGACTGTATTGTTTAATCCACCGGCAACTGTTCGTGTTTCAACTTCGGAAATATTTGGTCCTGTGGTTTGTATTTATTCCTACACGGATAGAGCAGAGGCGATAGAAACCGCAAATAGTTTGGATGTTCATTTCCAAGCTTCGATATTTACGAAAAACATTGATGTAGCATTGGAATCTGTTCAAAAATTGAATGCAACTGCTGTCATGGTAAATGATCATACTGCGTTTAGGGTAGATTGGATGCCGTTTGGAGGAAGAGATAGTTCAGGTATTGGAATGGGTGGAATTCAATATTCTATGCATGAAATGACCAGAGAAAAGCTAATGGTAATTAAAAGCAACTTACTTTAAAACAGGAAATATGAGTTTGAGAAAAGGGTTTATAAAGGTTTCGATAGTAGTTCCAATTTTAGTGGCAGCAGTTTCAATTGTTTGGCCTCCTGTTCTATGGAGTATGCTTGTTTTCCTTCCGCTCATTATTTTGGGATATGTGGATATGGCTAATAAAGGTCACGCAATAGTTAGTAATTATCCGGTTTTAGGACATATGCGCTATTTATTAGAATCCATTCGGCCAGAAATACAACAGTACTTTGTAGAAACTGATGTAGAGGGAACACCAATCAATAGAATCTTTAGATCGTTGATTTATCAGCGCTCTAAAAAAGTAAACGATACCACTCCTTTTGGAACTCGAATGGATGTATATGCTGAAGGCTACGAATGGATGGGGCATTCTATGTACGCTGCAAAAGATCATACAAAATTTGACGGAAGAGTATTGGTCGGTGGTGCAGAATGTCTGAAACCTTATTCGGCAAGTATGCTCAATATTTCAGCTATGAGTTATGGTTCGTTAAGTAAGAATGCAATTCTAGCTTTAAACAAGGGAGCAAAAGCTGGGAATTTTGCTCACAATACTGGGGAGGGGTCAATTAGTCCTTTTCATTTGGAACCGGGTGGCGATTTAATCTGGCAAATAGGAACGGGTTATTTTGGGTGTAGAACAGAAGAGGGAAACTTTAGTCCAGAGATGTTTGCCAAAAATGCGGCACAAGACAGTGTTAAAATGATTGAGATAAAGTTATCCCAAGGTGCTAAACCAGGACATGGTGGAATTCTTCCTGCTTCGAAGAATACGGACGAAATTGCAAAAATTAGGGGTGTAAAACCGCATATTGATGTGCATTCTCCGCCTACGCATTCCAGTTTTTCTTCACCAGAAGGTTTAATGGAGTTTGTGCAGCTGCTTAGAGATAAATCGGGAGGAAAGCCTGTTGGTTTTAAGCTGTGTGTTGGCAAAAAAGAAGAGTTTTTGTACATATGCAAAGCCATGATTACTTCAGGAATTAAACCTGATTTTATTACTGTTGATGGAGGTGAAGGCGGAACAGGTGCTGCACCAGTAGAATTTTCAAATTCACTAGGAATGCCTTTGAGAGACGGACTTGCGTTTGTAATTAATACCTTGAAAGGATATGATTTAAAGAAAGATATAAAAGTTATTGCATCAGGTAAAATATTTGGCGGATTTGATATTGCTAGGGCAGTAGCTTTAGGCGCGGATATGGTTGGGAGTGCGAGAGCTATGATGATGTCTTTGGGCTGTATTCAAGCATTGCAGTGTAATAATAACACTTGTCCAGTTGGAATTGCAACACAAAATAACATGCTTATGAAAGGATTGGACGTTGAGCAGAAAGCGAATCGTGTTGCAAATTATCATGAGGGAACTATGAATAGCTTTAAAGAGCTAATGCTTGCTGCTGGCGCTAGCGAGCCAATGGAGCTAAAACGCATGCATATCCATCGCAGAGTTAGTATGAATACAGTGATGCATTACGATGAAATATTTCCACCAGTTGCAGAAGGTGCTTATCATATAGAGCTCCCAGAATTGTTGGCTTTATAGCGGTAATTGGCAAACTGTTTTAATTGGTTAGTAATACTGTTATTATCAGAGATAGGTAATAAATTGGGGTAACTTTGCCATCTCAAGAGCGTATATCCCGTTCTTGATTCCCCTTACCTTAAATTTGATACACCTTTAGTCTATGACAATTATTTTTGCCAGATTTAGCCTAATTATTCTATTTGTTACTTACTTCATGTGCTCATGCATTAAAACAAATAAGACAGATGAAACTAAAGTTGAAAAAACCAATTGGCTGCGATTTGAAATAACAGAAAAAACCGATATTGAATATCCTGATAATCCTGATATTGGGTTTCGCTCAAATTCCTATTCAAATACTTTTTTCAAATCTGGTGGTCTTAAAGCAAAGGATTCCTTGCATTATCAATTTCAATTTGAACTGTCAAATGGAGATACATTGTTTTTTGAAGATGTCGATATAACGGAATGGATTCCTACAATTCCTAATCGCCTCAAAGCGAATGCTTATTTATCTGAATTAGCATTGATAAATCATGAATGGAACAGAAACCAAGTAAGTTTTGACCAAAATTATTTCAAGGTCAAAAATGAGAACATTCAGAGAGTTGATATAGCTCGAAATTGTTTGAATTCTTATTTGTGGGAAGTGATTGTTTACGAACGACTAAATAACACGGAAAAGCCTATAGCTCATGGTTGGTTTAATTTTCCAGAGCTTGAATATATGCAGTGTTTCTTGATTAAAAATGATACGCTTTATGAGCCCTTTAAGAATCATTTGGCGGACTGGAAAGATCCTAAAAACAAAAGAGTAGAAGATGCTCTTTTGCGCACTGTAAAAGGATTTAAACAATGTTCTTTTGAAGATAAAAGCAATGAAATGTATCCAGAAACAGGAGAGCGTGCAAAAAAACGAAAAGAAGTTGTATTTCCAGTCGAATTTAGTACAATGCGACAGCTGCAAACAGACAGTACAACATTTGCAACCTTTAGTCCTCCTGGAGTTTATGATAGGTCGGATCCGCGAAAAACGGAGCTCGGAAGATTAAAAAACTTGGATAGTGTGCTTTTGAAGGAAGTAATGGTTAAGGGGAGTAGTGGTGTATTCAATGAATTGGAATTTCAATTTTCTGATCAATTTCGTCAAACTAATTTGATAATAGGTGGAATAGATTGGAATGAAATACCCACCTTATCCACCCAAGAAAACCACAAAGGATGGCAAAACTCTATGGGTTTTGGAAACCATACATTTTATGAAAATTATACTGATTTTCTAACTACTCAATTGGATAAAAACCCGTATTACGGATATTTTACTGATGGAGAAAAGAACTGGTATGATAGCCATAAAATTGGAGTTGATGGACCTCTCATGCACTTTGACAAGGTAAATCCAAAGCTTTTGCACGTTTGGCTGTTATCTTTCGAACGCCATGCATTAGTTGGACACTATACGATAGAAATAAACTAAAACTAGATTCAATCTACTAGGATAAACAAATCAAGGGCGATTGATGGCTCCCGGTCTTTTCTTTAAGCACTGAAATTCAATTTTAGCAATTTTCCTAGTTAATCCTTACTGAACAAACTCACACTTAACCGATTTTATGCAGTTGTTGATCTTTTTAGAGTTAAGGTTATGGCAAAGTTTT
>CESE01030121.1_pt1 | contig 28262 bp, 21 predicted proteins | sample 350271 | NCBI WGS metagenome assembly CESE01 (sample SAMEA2621536, study PRJEB7988) | marine metagenome | isolation source: saline water (ENVO:00002010), including | reverse complement strand
TTAGCTCAGGGGATTAAATTTAACTTATAAGACTAGTTATTAGATATTTATTATACATATTATGCGTTGCAATGGTTCTTTTTAGCGGTTGCAACGCTTCTATGGCTGACCAGTCTTCTGTGACCAGAAAAGGTTTCTATGAAATCGTCTTTGATTTAGGAGAAGTTCAGTGCCCTACCCGATGGGAAATTTCAGAAGATGGGATTACCATTATAAATGCTGAAGAAAGAATAGAGGTATCTCAATACCGTTTATCTGGAGATTCAGCTTCTTTCGCGCTTCCTGTTTTTGGAACTACTGTAGATTTTTACTTTACCACTCAAGATTCTTTACGTGGGTTCTTTAGAAACCAATACAGAAAGGGAGAGTATAAGGTGGCTTTTGTGGGTTACAAATCTAAAAAAATCACTCCGTCTCAAAAAGAGCCAAATATTCAATCTACGTATGATGTCACTATGGACAAAAACGAAGAGGCTTATAAAGCCATTGGAATATTAAATTCTAGCCACGGTCGTGTTACCGGAACCTTTCTAACAGAAACTGGAGATTATCGTTTCTTGGAAGGTAAAAAGACTTCTGAAGATGAGTTCTACCTGAGTTGTTTCGATGGTTCTCATTTGTTCTATTTCTCTGCTGCTATGGAAGGAGATTCCATTACCGGAAAGTTCTACTCAGGAAACCACTGGAATACTACTTGGAATGGAGTGAAAGATAAAAGTGTTTCTCTAGTAGATCCTGACTCACTTACTTATCTGAACCGAGGAGAAACTTCTGTTCAGTTTATGGGAGTAGACATGAATGAAGACACTACGGAATTCAATTCTATGGATTTCAATCAAGTCTCCATTATACAAATCCTAGGAACCTGGTGTCCCAATTGTATGGATGAAACTCGTTATTACAGTGAGCTGGCTGCTAAATATGGAAATCAATTAAACATCATAGGCCTGGCCTTTGAAAGACCCTCTGATTTAAGTACACAACTTGAAAATATCACTCTTTATCAGAAGGAGCTAAATGTAGATTACCCCGTATATTTATCTGGTAGCGCTAGCAAATCTGAAGCTAGCGCCATGTTCAGTGAACTCAACGGAATAAGCTCCTTCCCTACTACCCTATTTATAGATAAAAAAGGAATGGTAAGAAAAATCCATACTGGATTTTATGGTCCCAGCACCGGTGATTATTATACGGACTATGTGAAGGAAACCGAGCTGTTTTTGGACGAGTTGATTAAGGAGTGATTTTACTCACTTTTCACTTGATTAATAGTTGCTTATTTTAAAAAAACCCTCTAGCTTAAAAAAAGCCAAAGGGTTTAAATATCTCTAATTGAATTGATTAATCACATCACCCTTTATCTGCAATAATTAATTCTCAAACTCATTCTCCTTATCTACCACAGGAGCATCATCTCTATTGGCCAGTTCCCATGCAGTATGAAAAACCAATCGTGCCACTTTCTCTAATTTATCGTAAAGAATTTTATCTGGAGTATCTGTAGGTCTGTGATAATCCTCATGCACACCAGAAAAATAAAATATCACTGGAATACCGTGCTTAGCAAAATTATAATGATCTGAACGGTAGTAAAATTTATTCGGGTCATCTGGGTCATTGTATGTGTAATCCAATGCTAGATTTATGTACTCTGAATTAGCTTCTTCACTTATTTCATGTAAGTCAGTACTCAACTTATCACTTCCTATAAGGTAGATATAGTCTGCACTGTCTTTGTGCGCTTCATCCATTCTTCCTATCATGTCTATGTTCAAATTAGCCACTGTATTCTCCAAAGGATAAATAGGATGGTCTGAATAATATCGAGAACCCAACAACCCTTTCTCTTCACCACTTACAGTCATTACGAGTACACTTCTTCTAGGGCCGTGTCCTTGTAGTTTAGCCATTTGGAAGGCCTCTGCTATCTCCAGTGCTGAAACAGTCCCAGATCCATCATCATCTGCTCCGTTATTAATCTCCTCTCCTTTCTTTCCTATATGATCATAGTGCGCAGTAACCACTACTACTTCTTCCTTTAAATCTGTTCCTTCAATAAAAGCCAATACATTTTCTCCAGTAAAGTTTTCTATTTTATTCTCTCTATCCAAATCTATGTTTAAGCCGATAGTTCTCTCTTTGATAGACTTTCTCTTATTTAACCTTTTCTTCAGCTTTTTAATATTCTTATTCCTAGAATTATTTAAAATAACATTAGCCATGTCGGGAGAAATAAAAACAGTCTGAAAAGACTCAGCATCATTCGTTTCCTCATCTTCCAATAAAGACATCCCTGGGTTCTCTAAGTAATATTTTACTCTACTCATATAAGACTCATACTCTTCATTTATGATAAAAGCTCCCTTCGCTCCTCTAGATTTTAGATCTTCCGTTTTTAATCTCCAGTCGGCAGCCCACATTTCCAGTTCACTACTTTCTACTAACAGGTTTCCTTTTTTGTCTTTGGGTGCGCCACTCAAAATCAATACATACTTATCCGTTACATCTAAATTTGTGTAATCATTCCAATCTTCTGATCCTATACCATAACCTGCTATGGTAATTTCATTCAGCTTCAAATCTCTACTTACCCCAGAACCGAAAAAGTAAAAATCTTTGATAAACTTAAACTCTTCATTCCCAACTTTACAGGTTGTACTCGTAAACATTTCCCTTTTTAGCGGGTATTCCTGAAAATATGTAGTTCCATCATAAGGTGCTATATCAAGTCCTTCAAAATAATTGGCTATATACTCAGCAGCTTTCTTTTGCCCTGGCATACCTGTTTCTCTGCCTTCAAATTCATCTGATGCTATTATCATTAAATGCTCCCTTAATTCGCTCGCATTTATGGTAGCAGCATATTCTAGAGAATAATCCTCCATTTTAACAATAGAATCATCCTCTTTAATTTCTTGACTATAAATAACTGTAGATGATAGTAGCGTTGCAACGCCTAATAAACCTATAATTCTTAACATATTCCCTCTACTATTTTAGTAACTCTTCTCTCATGTCTTCCACCTTCAAAAGCAGTCTCTATAAATGTCTTCACTACATTTTGGGCTTCTCGTTCTTCGATGAATCTAGCTGGTAGACAAACCACATTGGCATTGTTATGTTCTCTGCTTAAACCAGCTATTTCTGCAGTCCAAGCTAAGGAAGCTCTCACCCCTTGGTATTTATTAGCGGTCATGCACACACCTTGACCACTTCCACATACTAAAATTCCTTTCTCTATAGTTCCATTATTTACATCGCTTGCCACTTTGTGTGCAAAGTCTGGATAATCCACACTATCTAAAGAATAAGTACCGTGATCCACTACCTCGTGTCCCTCTAACACCAAGAATTCTCTTAGGTTTTCTTTTAATTCGAAACCTGCATGGTCAGAACCTATTACTATTTTCATTTCTTTACATTTTGAGACAAAGTTAACCATATGAAAGATATGCTCTGTATCTCTGTAGAAATATCATAAGCGATTGGTCTTAAATAAATTCACACTAAAACTGTGGATAACGCAAAAAAATATGTATAACTAAATCACATAAAAACTTGACTTACTGGCATGAAAAGTGCAAGCACATCTAAAATTAAAAAGTCAAGGATAAAAACATAAAATTATTGACGAACTATACCAGCTTTATCCACCAAATAACTAAGTACAAATATTCTAATTTTACCACAAATCAGAGTTATTAACCCAATGTTAATGAAACACATTTTAGCTTGATACTTAGTACTTTTACATGTTGATAGCAAGTGGAGAAGTACTATATTCATTGGATAACTATTTTTTTAGCTCATAACGCCAATAAATTACCAACAGAATGAACACCCCTATATATACTACTAAAAGACTTTTAAAAATTAAGTTATAGTTAAATAGAGAAGTTGAAAACAAAATAATGCGATTAAGAATAAACTCAATACTACTCATTTTATCTTTGCTGTATGCACAGCAAACCTTTTCTCAATCAGATACACTCGGTACTGAATATAAAAAATTCTACTATGATACTGGTAGTTTAAGCAGTGAGGGTAGTATGATTGATGGATTTCCAGACGGTTTATGGAAAACATATTTCGAGTCTTCACAACTCAAAACGCTGGGAAAAAGAAAACAAAACAAACTCGAAGGTGAGTGGTTTTTCTATAGAGAAAATGGAAACCTTGAGAGAACCATCACCTATGAAAATAATGTAAAAAGTGGATTAGAGGAAGTATATAACAGTGAAGGACTGCTAACTGCTGGTTATCTATATGAACAAGGAAAGAAAAATGGGGTTGCACTATTTTATTATTCAGATGGTTCGGTTTCTAAGGAACTTATATTCTTAGATGGAAAAGAAAATGGAAAAGGCATAGAATATGGGACAGATGGGAGAATAATAACTTTCGTTTCTTACAATAAAGGTTATTTACGTTCTCAGGAAAAGGTAAATAGATTTAGTTCTAAAGGTGAAAAAATAGCTAAGTGGTTAGAATATTGGACAGGTTCTTCTAAACTAAGAGAAGAAGGAAATTATTCCAACGGAAAGAAAAATGGACTTTTTAAAATCTATAATAGAAAAGGGCAATTAGCTAGAATAGAAACATACAAAAATGGAATTATTCAAGAAGAATCTGCTGATCAAATTTTGGATGTTCAGAAGAAAATAGATAAAGATGGAAAAATCAAATCTATAGGCTCTTTCTCCAATGGTAAAAAACAAGGAATTTTTAGGGAATATGGGAAAGAAGGGGAGATACTATCATCAGCTGTATATGAAAATGATGTAAAGGTAGGAGAAGGTATTATAACCGGAAGTGGTGAGTATAAAGGGAATTGGAAAATGTATTATCCTACTGGAGAATTAAAAGCAGAAGGGGAATATGTAGCAGGAGACAAAAACGGAAAATGGAAGTATTATTTTCTTACAGGTGAACTAGAACAGGAAGGCAGTTACAAGAAAAATTTAGTTTCTGGTGAATGGATTTGGTATTTTAAGAATGGTGCGGTAAAACGTGAGGAATATTATAGAAGAGGTAGAGAGGATGGTAAGTCTATAGAATATTCAGAAGAAGGTATGGTTATTAATAATGGAAATTATGTGGATGGTTTGAGAACCGGAGACTGGTTTCTCACAATAGGAGACCATGAAGAAAAAGGGGAATACATAGATGATGATAAAAATGGGAAGTGGAAGAGTTTTTATTTAAAAACGAATAGTATCTACTTTGAAGGAGAATATTCGCAAGGAATTGCACTGAAAAAGCATATATATTATTATCCCAATGGAATGAAAAAAACAGAAGGGAAACATGTATCAGGCGAACGACATGGAGATTGGAAATTTTATAATAAAGATGGAACTATTAGGTTGGTTATAAGGTATACCAAAGGAATTGAAACAAGATTAGACGGAGAAAAAATCTAACTACTGTGTTATAATATTTTAAATGACTACTTCACTTACTACTTTATTTAATAATTCAAAGCAACAGCTATTCACTGTTTCTATGGATTGTTTTTGTATTCATAGCTGTAATTCTATAGCTCTAAAGTATTTAGCTAAATCATTAGATGAAATTAAAGGTTTACCAATAGATGAGTTTTTCACTATTAATTTAAATAAGAAAGATATAATTCTAAATGAACTAGAAACCTTAGGAATATACCACACCATAGATAAAGCTAGTAATAGAAGTATTTCGGCTACGCTAATTAATCATGATGGAAAGCGAGAAATTTTAATTAGAGTAGAAGTAGATTCAGAGACAGAGACAGATAAAAGTAGAGAAGTAATACTGGATGAAAATGTAGCTGGATACTGCAGAATAGATACTGAATTAAAGTTATTAGACTGTAATAATACCCTGGCTATTCAGTTGGGCTATAAATATAAAGAAGACTTAATTAATAAATCTATAGGCTTTATTCTATCAGAAAAAGAAGATATAAGTTATCTAATAAAAACGATAGCAAAGCAGAAGAAAATAAAGAATATAGAATTACGCTTAAGGGATAAATTAGGTAAAGATCAAATTTGTTTAGCAAATATTATTCTAGAAAAAGACGATGCTGGAAATAATATAGCGATTAGTTTCACGATAATAGATATCAGTGAGAGAGTCGAATTTGAAAATAGAATTAAACAAAGCGAGGAAAGATTTAGACTATTATCAAATGTGGCTATAGAGGGTATAGTATTTTTAGATAAGAGAGAAATCATAGATTCTAATGAACAGTTTATAGAGTTAATAGGACACGCTAACCACCAAGATATAATAGGAAGGAATATTATAGAATTTATAGACAACACAGAATTATTAAAAATAAATAGTCCTAAAAACACATTCCAGCAAAAAAGAAACGAGGTAGTAGCCAAAAAAAGGGATGGAACCATCATGCTTTTAGAAGCATCGTCAGGTAAAATTCACCAACAAGGTAAAGAAATAGATGTCCTTTTATTCTATGAAATAACACAGAGAAAAAAAACAGAAATAGCCTTAGAACAGAGCACAGAAAGGTATAAAAGTTTAGTAGAAAATTCACCGAATGGAATTTTCATTTTAGTGAATAATCAAATAAAATTTGTAAATAATGCTGGAATAGAATTATTAGAATATGAAGTAGAAGATGACTTGTATAATATAGAATTTAAAGATTTTGTAGATGAAGAGTTTAGAGAGTCTGTTGATAGGGATTTATTAGAAACTAGAGAAGGAGGTGATTTAGAATACAAAGAGATTCAAATGCATACCTCTAAGAAAAGACATATAAATATAGGAATTCAGGCCTCTTTAACCATTTTCAATAACAAACCTGCAGTTCAAGTAACGATAGTGGATTTAACGACTCAATTAGAACTGAGAGAAGAAAGAATTAGAAATAAAATTGCAGAAGAAATTAATATAACCTTAACGGAAGAAATAGAGCAGCATAAACAAACCCAAGAAAAACTGCAAGTGGCTCAAAAGTTCACGCGAAACATCATTGAATCTTCTATAGATATGATAATAGCTGTTAACAAGGATAATAAAATAACGGAGTTTAATAAAGCAGCGATAGACCAGTTTGGCTATGTATTGGAAGATGTATTAGGTAAAGATGTCAGTGTGCTATATGTAGACAAAAAAGAATACCAGAGGGTATCAACTAGTGTAAATGATAAAGGAATATTTACAGGTGAAATAACCAACAGGAGAAAAAACGGAGAAACTTTTGTTTCTCTGCTATCCTCTTCTATAATTAAAAACCCTAAAGGGGGAATTCAGGGATCTATGGGTGTGTCAAGAGATATAACCGAAAGAAAAATTATAGAACAACAAGTAAAAGATTCCCTGAAAGAAAAGGAAGTATTATTACAGGAAGTACATCATAGAGTTAAAAACAATCTACAGGTAATAAGCAGCATTCTATCTCTACAAAGTAATTATGTAAAAGATGAAAAAACACTAGAAATATTAGCTGAAAGTCAGAATAGAATTAAGTCGATGTCATATATACACGAAACACTGTATCAAACAACAGACTTCTCTTCTATCGAATTTTCTAATTACTTAAACACCTTAGCAAGTAATTTAATACACTCATATAGTTACAGTGGTGGTACAGTAAAATTAAGAACAGATTACGATGAAATTTACTTAACCATAGACCAAGCGATTCCATGTGGTTTAATCGTAAATGAAATAGTCTCTAATGCTATGAAACATGCATTTGAAGGCAAAGACGGAGATGTCTATTTATCAATAAAGGAATCTCAAGGAAAAATTCATCTGCGAGTGGCAGATAATGGAAAAGGGCTACCTAAAGATTTTAAATACGAAGAGTCAGATTCGTTAGGCATGCAATTAGTTTATTCTTTGATAGATCAGTTAGATGCTTCTTTGGAGTTGAAAGCAGATAAAGGCACAGACTTTTTAATTACTTTTGATAAGAGTTAATATACTACACCACCCGAAACATGTCAATAAACATTTTAGTTACCGAAGACGAAAGTATAGTTAGAAAAGATATAGAAATGAGACTCAAAAAGCTGGGCTATAACATAGCAGGAACAGCAGACACAGGTCTTAAGGCGATAGCGCTTGCTAAATCAGAAAAACCAGATTTAGCGCTTATGGATATCATGCTGAAAGGAGAAATGACAGGTATAGAAGCCGCAGCAGAAATTAAGAAATTTCTTGATATCCCTATTATTTTTCTTACTGCATATTCTGATGATAAAACTTTAGAAAAAGCCAAAGGTTCTGAACCGCATGGATACCTCTTAAAACCATTCAAAGAATCAGATGTAAGAACATCTATAGAAATGGCCATCCATAAACATCAAACCGAGAAAAAAGTAAAGCAAGAGAATGAATTCTTAAAATCGCTTACCAAAGTGAGCCCAAACGCTAAATTCATTTTTGTAAAAAATAAAAAAGAGTTAATTAAAGTTCCGTTGGATGAGTTTTTAATGGTAGAAGCGTTAAAAGATTATGTAATTATACATACTACCAAAGATAGCTACACCATTCATTCTACTATGAAAGACATAGAAAAAAAATTACCTAAAAGCCATTTTACTCGGGCACACAGAAGCTTCATAGTAAATGTTTCTAAAGTTGTAGCTATTAGAAGTGGCAACTTGATATTAGAAGGAGTGAAAAAACCAATACCAGTAGGAGGAAATTATAAAAATGAGATATCCGCTGAGATAAACGCATTATAAATATATTCTACTGCCGCCAAAAAACGGATTAAGCTTAGCGCGCAAACAATCAACGGAGAAAAATTTATAATCCAGTTCAAGCGATAAAATTAATTTTTCCGGTTCAGACACATATACGTCTTCAGACGAAAAAAAATATAGAAGTAAAAAAGGGCATCGTAAGATGCCCTTTTTAAATCTGAATAAGACCTTGCTTTTATTGAAGAACTATCTTTTTTACACTTTGGTAATTGTCATTACCGAACCTAACCATATAAGCCCCTACAGCTAAACCAGAGACATTTACAGTAGCCGTTAAGCCATCCCTATTAGGAACTAATAGTTCGCTGCTGATTTGAGCTCCTTTAAAGTCAAACAACTCTAAGTATATAGGCTCAACGCTAGGTAGATTTTTTAGAGAAACCATAAGCTCAGAACCATTCTGGTAAATAACAGACTCTACTTCAGAGGCGTCTTCATTTTCTACGCTTAAAGGATCATTAATAGTGAAAGAAACTATACGCGTTCTTCTATTTCCACTTAAAATATATTCTCCGGTAAACCAGAAAGTCTCCCCATCTGGAGCTAAAGTCATTTGACTATAATCACCGAACCTGTTTCCGCCTTCTTGGGCTCCTGAGCCTTCAGCAAAGATGGTTTCATCTACAGTCATTTCACCTAACGGATCCCACCTTAATCGTCCAGTACAAGCTAAGCTAGCACTCATATCAGTTCCTCCTATACTGTACGCCATAGCTATATTTCCATGGTCATCCATAGAAGCACTAGCCAGCCATCTATTCGTATCATCAGGAGAATACGTCCCAGATTGATAAACGTACCAGTCACTTACATTTCCTCCAGCATCATCCTGGCGTAGCTCGTACCACCTAATTCCGGCAGTATCAGCACCGTCTACATCCACCACCTGTGTAAGAATAACAGTATTGTAACCAATCCACCTTCTGTACTGAGCTCGGTAGGTAAAAATACCAGCCACAGCATCTAGTTTTTGAGAAGATTCAGGCTGTTCTATATCATTCCAGCTATTAGAAAAATTAGCGTTAAAATTTTCTACCTCTAACTGCTGAGCTAATTGTATTCCTGAACTATTAGGGTTATCCCAGTTGATATTCATTTCATAAATTCTAATCTGGTCGAAACTATTTCCACCCCAAGCTTGATCACCTGGGTGAAACATATAGTTAGGGGTCCCTGAGGGAGGCAGCGCACCATCAGCGTCAGCAGGAAGCATACTGTAGAAATTACCAGTAGGCACAGAAGGAGCATTTAGCGCTATCATAGAGGCAGTGGCATCGCCAGCCACCATTTTATCTCTCTCAAAAGCTACAGCATCGTTACCAAAACTATTAGCCGTCATGTAATAAGCATCTCCCCACACAGAAAACTTAGGGTAATCAGGAAAACCACTTAATTGGAATTCGTAAGCATAATACTCTTCCTCTGGATCTGGAGTTTTAGAAATAGCTATTAAAATACTATTGCTTGCAGTTTGAAACTGAGAAATAAACCAGCGATCATAAAACTGATCATACATTACTATCGGATCTCCATCATTACTACTCCCATCCCATAACGTACTTAAGCTCACAGGAAATGAAAGTCCATCACCCTCACTATCATAAATCCTCCAAGTAGTGTTTACAGCCTGCACATAATGATTAGGGCCTATAGCACCAGAAGGGTCTGGCGGAAAACCACCGTTCACTCCGAATACATTTACATCTATGTTTGCCTCACCGGCAGCTCCTTTTTTGAATTGTCTGAGCTTATCGGCTTTTTCACCTTTAAAGTCAGGGTTAATATTAAACTCTCGTTTCACTCTATCCTTGCCCATTTTCATAGGTGGGTTTTCTACATCTTCTACAGCTAATTCTCTAAGAGGAGGCGTTACAAAAAAGTTTACACACTGAACCTTAACTATTTCTTCAGGTGACACCTCTTTTTTTACCCCTTGGCTATAAGCATTAACAGTAACAGCCAACATAGCTACAATTATTATTTTTTTCATCTTAATTTCTTTGGTAGGTGCAATGATACGTCAACTAGTTCTTCTAATTGTGTACGAATAGTTACAATCATTAGAGCATTACACCTATCACATACCCCTGAATAGTTAAGCCTCTGCGTTGCAAAACCACAAGGGAGAACAGGTTATAAAACAAAAAAGGCTCTGAAGTAAAACTTCAGAACCTTTTGTAATTAATGCTCTCCAAGTAGGACTTGAACCTACGACCCTCTGATTAACAGTCAGATGCTCTAACCAACTGAGCTATTGGAGAAGATTTTAACCCGTTTTTTCAAACGGACGGCAAATTTACGCCAATCTTTGTTTTCAAACAATACCTTTGGCCAAAAATATTTAATCATTTCAAAAATGAAATTAGTAGAAGTAGGAACAGTAGCATTTGATGCTATAGAAACTCCGTTTGGAAAAACAGATAAAATCATCGGTGGAGCAGCCACTTACATAGGATTAGCAGCATCTTTCTTTATAGAAAAATCTGGATTAATCTCTGTTATCGGAGAAGATTTTCCGAGTGAATATATTGACTCACTCCATAAAAAAGGAATAGATACTGCAGGATTAGAGGTTATTCCTGGAGGAAAATCATTCTTTTGGTCGGGAAAATACCATGATAATATGAACTCTAGAGACACTTTAATCACAGAATTAAATGTACTAGAGCACTTCGACCCAAAAGTACCAGAGGTTTACCAAGGATGTGAGTTTTTAATGTTAGGCAACCTATCTCCTCAGGTTCAAGGAAAAGTATTGGACCAGCTAACGATCAGACCTAAATTAGTAGCTTTAGATACTATGAATTTCTGGATGGACATAGCCATGGACGATTTAAAAGCAGTGATTAAAAGAATAGACCTGCTTATTATTAATGATGAAGAAGCGCGCCAGTTAAGTGGAGAATACTCCCTAAACCAAGCAGCACAAAAAATAATGGAGTTAGGCCCTAAAAGCCTAATCATTAAAAAAGGGGAACACGGAGCACTTGTTTATCATGAAGATGGACTATTCTCAGCCCCAGCAGTGGTGTTAGACACAGTTAAAGACCCTACAGGCGCAGGAGACACTTTTGCTGGTGGAATTATGGGTTATTTAGCGAGCAAGGGAGATGTAAACTTCAGCACATTAAAACAAGCCGTTTTAGCTGGCTCAGCTTTAGCTTCATTCACTTGTGAATCATTCGGAACGGATAGATTATTCGAAATCACTCGAGAAGACATTGATGTTAGAATAAGCGAAATTAAAGAGCTAATTAAAATTTAAAAGGAGAAATAATCCTCTGGATTTAGAGGAGTGCCTTTTTGCCACATTTCGAAATGAAGGTGAGTGCCATCACTGTGCTCACCTGAATTTCCTACTATAGCCACACTTTCTCCCGAAATCACTTTATCTCCAGCACTTTTTAGAACAGCGCTATTATGCTTGTAAATACTAATTAGATTATAATCATGCTGAATATGAATTTCGTTCCCTCCGCTAGCGGTAAACCCAGAAAAAACAACAGTACCAGTAAGAATAGCCTTTACTCGAGTCCCTTCAGCAGCAGAAACATCCACACCGTAGTGCCCGCTTCTAAAGTCGATACCATCACTTAACACTCCCTCTAGAGGCTTGTGAAGAAGCACCTCTTCTAGGAATTGCTTGGATTCAGAAAGATTAGACTCGTTAATATCTAATTCATTTTCTTCCTCTATTTGATTTCGAGCTAAAGAATCCACATCTGAAATGGTAAAAGTTAAATCGCCTTTTTGAGGCATTAATGAATCCTTTCCTTCCGAGAGCTCTTCTATTTTTTCACCTTTAAGCACAGCCTTCAAATTCTTAAAATAGAGCTCATTTAGTGCAGAGATCTGTTTTATTGAATCAGCGGAGAGTTTGTTTTGAATGTCTGCGGTGATTATTTCTTCGTGTGGATACCCAGGAACATGATATTTAATAGGCGTGTGAGCATATAGAAACCAAAAAAATAAACCAAAAAACAAAAACACTAGAGTGCTTATAAATAGTGTTTTAATAGGCGTTAAATTACCGCTAAACTTCTCCTCAAAAGAAGTCTCTTTCAGTATAGTAACCCTATAATTACTAGAGAGTTTATTTATAAAATCTTTTTTCTTTTTTTTCTTTGGCAAAAGCATGCTGTAAAAATGCTAATTATTAATGGAATCTAGAGAATTTTAGCCGCCCATTTAATAGTAACCTTAAAATGAAATAAATTTGTGTGTTTTCTGTTTATCAGATAACCACAGACAATAACATTTCGATTTGAGTAAAAAAACTTTCACAGCCATAAAACTAATTTGTCTTTCAGTTTTTTTAGTACTGATTCTTTCTCAGTGCTCAACCAAAAAAGATGGGCTTACTAAAAGAATTTTTCATAACACAACAGCGAAATATAATGGGTTTTTTAATGCCAAAGAAGCGAAGAAAGAAGCGCTGGTATCCTTAGAAGAAAGCCAAGAAGATGACTACGATAGCCTGCTTACCATATTCTTTTATCCCACAGAAGAAAATGTAAGTCTCATATTAGAGAATATGGAAAGAGTCGTGGAGAAAACTGAGTTTGTTATTGATAAACACGAAATGAAGGTTTCTAAACGAGAGAAGCGCTCGATGAAGAAACCTGAGATGAATAAGTGGATAGATGACAACTGGCTTCTTATGGGACAGGCATATTTCTATGAGAGAAATTATTTAAAGGCAGAGGAGATATTTCTATATGTTAAAAGGAAATATGAAACTAAAGAGACCCGAGCGCTAGCCAACCTTTGGTTAGTGAGGACTTATATAGCTCTAGGAGAAAAAAGCGATGTTAAAGAATACATGGAGCAGTTATCTTCCATGAGAACGTTTCCTGAAGAATACAGAGCAGAATACAATCTGGTGTTAGCCGATTTTGCCGTTCAACAAAACAAACTTCAAGATGCAGCATTGTATTTGGAGAACGCGATTCTATTTACAGACAAAAAAAAGGATAAAGCCAGGCCTACATTCATTTTAGCTCAAGTTTACCAAAAGCTTGGAAAATCGAATGAGAGCATAGACGCTTATAAACGAGTTTTAAAATTTAAACCCTCTTATGAAATGTCCTTCTATTCTCAGATCAATCAAGCGATAGCTTTTAAGAGGAGGAACGGTAATAGCCAAGTAATAAAGGATAAGCTGAATAAAATGCTGCGTGACGAAAAGAACCTTGAGTACTTTGATCAAATATACTATGCATTAGCAGAATTAGAAATTGAAGAGAGAAACCTTCCAATAGGAATCGCGCTTCTAGATAAAAGTTTAGAAGTCAATGACGGAAACACGAAGCAAAGAGCAAAATCATTTTTAAAACTAGCAGACATTAATTTTGATGAAAGAAACTATGAGAATGCTCAGCAGTATTATGATAGTACCACGTCTTTCATCCAAGAAACCCACCCAAGGTTTAAAGATATAACCAATAAAGCAGCCAGCCTTACGGAGTTAGTTACTAATCTAAGAATTATTGAACGAGAGGACAGCCTTCTTCAATTAGCCTCTTTATCTGAAGAAGACTTAACAAAGAGGATTGAAGAAATTATGGAGGAAGACGCTCGAAAAAGGGAAGAAGAGCGACAGCGAATTTTGGATGCTTTAGAAAGTGGTGATGAAATCACAAGCGTAGGTGATTTCTGGCCTTGGAACCCCACCTTAAAAATATCAGGAAAAACCAATTTCGCGGATGTTTGGGGAGAGAGAGAATTAGAAGACGATTGGAGAAGAAAAAACAAACAAAGCTTTGGAACCACAACGGAAGAAATTGTAGAGCAAGAAGAATTAATAAGTGAAGAAATAGAGGAGGGAAGACCTTTTGAAGAATATTTAGCAGACATACCCAACTCTCCTGAGCTTGTCTCAGTAAGCATAGAAAAAAGAGCTGAAGCTCGGTATAATGCAGGATTAATCTATAAGGAAAAACTAGATGATTTCGAGAATGCCGTGGAATCATTCGAGGTGTTAGTAACAGAAGGGGAAGAAAGCACTTTTCACCCAGTAACTCATTATCAATTGTATAGAACGTACTTATCTAAAGAACAAGGAGGGTATGCTAACCCGTTTTGTGAAACCTGTAATTCTGCTCATTGGGCAGCACAAACCAAATCGAGATACCCAGACTCCGAGTATACTATTCTAATAGACAACCCAGAGTTCCAGTCGATAAAAGAAATTAGAGAAGCAGAGGAAGTGGAGGCCTATGAAATACTTTTCGATAAATACAGAAGAGCGCTGTTTAATGATGTTATTCAAGACGCTACAGCTGTAATTAACAATGAAGAAGAAAACCACCTCTTACCTAAATATTATTTGATAAAAGCATTAGCTATAGGGGAAATGTCCAGCATGTTTGGAGGAGATCCAGAGGCATATAAATCAGCCCTCGAAATCACAGTAAGTAATTACAAAGAAACCGAAGAAGGAAAAACAGCCCAGAGATATTTAGACATATTAAGTGGAAAAATCACCAAGGAAGAACCCAAGAGCAGACCTAATCTATATTCTTTTAGAAGCGGAATGGGGCACTATGTTATAACATTAGTTCCTTTAGAGGGAGGGAAAGTAAATAAAGCTCAATCAGACATTGCGAATTTTAACGCCACGTTCTTTAAGTCCTCCAGCCTAAATGTGAAAACGAGAGTGCTGGGCAAAGAATACCAAATGATTTATGTGAGGGACTTCGAAAACGAAGACTCGGCCATGAACTATTATAACGCCTTTAAAGTAAACCAGAACATACTGGGGGACTTAAATCAGTTGAATTATTATACTTTTGCTATCAGTAAGTCTAACTTTTCAGCACTTACTAAAGACAGAGACCCTGAGAAGTATAACGAGTTTTTCCAGGAGAAGTATTTAAAATAGAAACCACACAAGACCATGGCCAGGAATAGTCAAAGCACAGTAGAGGGAGTACTAAACAGAATCGTAGAAGACTCAAGTATTACAGGTGAATTTAAGAGCACAAGTGATATCAGAATAGATGGAAACCTGAATGGAAACTTGATAACTACCGGTAAACTTGTTTTGGGTGTTTCAGGAAGAATAGAAGGAGATGTTACCTGCGAGAATGCAGAAATCGAAGGAACGGTATCAGGAAAAATTGTAGTAAGACAGCTGTTAAGTTTAAAAGCGGCCTCTAAAGTAGAAGGAGACATTTATACAAATAAAATTTCTATTGAACCAGGAGCTGTTTTCACAGGAACATGTAATATGGGAAAGGTAAAGGAGATGAATCAACCTACAGCAAGTGAAAAAACCCTCCAAGAGCAAGCGGTCTAACCGCTACTTAGTCCTTTCAAGCGCAGGCCTTCAAATGGGAGTAACTATTTATTTGGGAGCTTACCTAGGAAAATGGCTTGACCAAACATTCCCCTCAGATAAAAACTGGTATACCATAATTTGTACGCTTTCAGCGGTAGTTCTTGCGTTGTGGCAGTTATTAAGACAAGTAAATAGATTAAATGAAGAAAGCTGATTTACAGATAATTATTAAGTTTTTTTCCTTCTTAGTGGTTATACTTTTCATAGTTGCTTACGGTCAAATACTTATTTTAAAAAATAATGAGTTGTGGAGCACCATAATCCGTCAAGGGTTGTTTTTGACTTACCTATTTAACGGAGTGATTACACTAACTATTTTTAGTACACTTATCTTTCTAAAAAAGAAGTATATGGCGTCTTTGGGCTTTTTCTTTCTAGCCGGGAGTTTGGTGAAAATAATCTTATTCTTCATTCTTTTTAGACCAGGATATTCAGCAGACGGGTTAATCTCAAACCTTGAGTTTGCAGAGTTTTTTGTTCCGTATGGAGTGTGTTTGTTTTTCGAGGTCTTTTATATGGTGAGAGTGCTTATGAAAGATTAAGGAATCGCGTTGCAAAACCGAGCAACATCTAGAAAGCTCAACAAAGGAAGCCTCGGCTTATAATTTCTCTTTGAGAATGTGGTTTAAACATAAAATAATTCGTACGTTTGCACCGATTTTTGAAAGACGTCAATCTGTAGCTGTAAATGAGATTAAAAAACTTCGCGAAAGCACTGATTTTAACTGCCTTAACCACTCCGGTTTTCGCATCATCCCAAGATTCTGATCACTCAGATTCTGATCACAATGAGCACACTACAAGCCACCAAAATGACGCGGTAGATACGAAAGAAGAAATTAAGTCGTATATAATGCATCACTTGGAAGATACATACCACTTCGGTATTTGGGATGCGGCGGGTATTTCATTTCCTCTTCCAGTTATTTTGTTAGATGAAGGGTTGCATGTGTTTTCATCAAGCAATTTTGCAGATGACCACGGTCATCACGATGGAATAGCAGAAAGCAACGGGAAATATTACAAAATAGACCACGCGAAGATTTACAGAACAGACGCTGAAGGAACCCTCACTTATGATAGTCACCATCACGCTACCAACGTTAAACCTTTTGATTTCTCAATCACTAAAAATGTAATGATGATTATCATTACAGGCTTACTTATGCTTTTACTGTTTAGAAGTCTAGGGAAGTCTTACGCTGCCAACGGAGGAATTTCGAAAGGAGTGGGAAGATTTCTGGAGCCTATTGTTCTCTACGTAAGAGATGATATCGCTAGACCTAACATTGGAGAGAAGAAGTATAAAAAATATTTACCCTTTCTATTGACCATCTTCTTTTTTGTTTGGTTCTTAAATATTTTCGGACTTACGCCACTTGGGGTTAATGTAACAGGAAATATTGCTGTCACATTTGCTCTAGCTCTGCTGGTTTTCTTGTTCACGAACTTCACAGGAACTAAAGACTATTGGATGCACCTGTTTAACCCATTAGGAAACGCGATGCCTTGGTATGGAAAAGCGGTGTTATACATCATCCTTATACCCATAGAGATATTAGGAATTTTTATAAAACCTTTCTCATTAATGATTAGACTTTATGCTAATATGCAGGCTGGTCACATTGTATTAATGAGTTTAGTTGGGTTGATATACATATTTGGAAACATGATGGGGGGAAGTCTTTCCTTCTTGTTAGCGTTTGCCATCTCATTAATTGAAGTTTTAGTAGCATTACTACAAGCGTACATTTTCACTATGCTAGCCGCACTTTATTTTGGATTCGCTGCTGAAGAGCACGAACACCATGATGAGGCGCACGCTCACTAGTGAAATTAAGAATTGAATTTATTAACAAGTAAATATATATAGACATGGAAATTCCAGTAATGGTAGGTGCCGGATTGGTTGTAATTGGAGTAGGTATTGGTATTGGTAGAATCGGTGGTTCTGCAATGGATGCTATCGCTCGTCAACCAGAGGCAACAAACAAAATTCAAACTGCAATGCTTATCGCAGCTGCACTTATTGAAGGAATTGGTTTCGCGGCTTTATTCGCTGTATCATAAACCAAACGTTTTTTAGATTCATCTGCAGCGGTTGGCTGCAGATGAGTTTTTAAATTATATAGAAAATGGATAAATTACTCAATGACTTTTCACTCGGTTTGTTTGTATGGCAAACCTTGTTATTTCTTCTTTTATTATTTCTTCTAAAGAAATTTGCTTGGAAGCCTATCCTAGACGCGGTGGACGAAAGAGAGAAATCTATAGAAGCAGCCCTTAAAGGAGCTGAAGAAGCAGAAAGAAGAATGCAAGCCCTTCAGGCAGATAATGAGGCGGCCAAAAAAGAAGCTATGATAGAAAGAGACGCTATCATGAAAGAAGCTAGAGACACTAGAGATGATATCATCTCTGATGCTAAAACTGCTGCTTCTGAAGAAGGAGTTAAAATGATAGCTTCCGCTAGAGAAGAAATAGAAATTCAGAAAAAAGCGGCTATAGCTGAGATTAGAACTCAAGTAGCATCACTTTCTCTAGACATAGCTGAAAAAGTAGTTAGGCAAAACCTTTCTTCAGACGCTAGTCAAAAAGAATTAGTGAACACGCTGTTAAACGAAACTAAGCTTAACTAAGATGAAATTCGGTAAATCTGCTAATAGATACGCTAAATCACTTCTAGACCTTTCTGTAGAGATGGGTAACCTTGAGGAGGTATATAAAGACATGGTTGACGTAGCTAAAACTGTGGCCGGAAGTCAAGACCTGCAGACAATGCTTAAGAGCCCTGTAATTAAACCAGACACTAAAACGAAAGTCTTAAATCAAGTGTTTAACGGAAATGTGGGAGAGCTTACCAGTAGGTTTATAACGCTTATTACCAATAAAGGAAGAGAGGCATTACTAGGAGGAATCGCTCATGCGTTTTTATTTCAGTACAAAGCCTTTAAAAGCATTTCTCAGGCGGAGGTAATATCTTCTGCACCGCTAGATGCGGAGACTAAAGCAAAAGTAGAAGAGGTTCTCCAGAAGTTAGCCCCAGGGTTATCAGATTTAAAAGAGACGGTAAATCCAGATTTAATAGGAGGATACGTGCTTAAGGTAGGTGACCAGATGGTAGACGCATCTGTGAGCACACAGTTAAGAGAATTAAGAAGAGAATTTACAGAGAATCTTTACGTACCAGGATTCTAAGAAATTAATAAAAGGTAAAACCAAGAAAAAATGGCTGAAGTAAAACCAGCAGAGGTTTCTGCAATATTAAGAGAGCAACTTGCCGGAGTAAAAACGGAAGTGGAACTACAAGAAGTAGGTTCAATACTTCAGGTTGGAGATGGTATTGCTAGAATCTACGGATTGTCTAACGTACAATCAGGAGAGCTTGTAGAGTTCGAAAACGGAGTAAAAGGCATCGTACTTAACCTAGAAGAGGATAACGTAGGAGCTGTACTTCTAGGACCTTCAGGAAACCTAAGAGAAGGATCTTCTGTTAAAAGAACAGGAACTATCGCATCTATTAATGTAGGTGAAGGAATGTTAGGTAGAGTTGTAAATACTCTTGGAGAACCAATAGACGGTAAAGGTCCCATAGAAGGAAAGTTATATGAAATGCCTATCGAGAGAAAAGCACCAGGTGTAATTTATCGTCAGCCGGTAGAAGAGCCTATGCAAACAGGGATAAAAGCTATCGATGCCATGATTCCAATAGGAAGAGGTCAAAGAGAGCTTATCATTGGTGATAGACAGACAGGAAAGTCTACTGTAGCTATTGATACCATTATCAACCAAAAAGAATTTTACGATGCTGGCGAGCCAGTATTCTGTATATATGTAGCTATTGGCCAGAAAGGATCTACGGTAGCACAAACAGTAAAAACATTAGAAGAAAACGGAGCTATGCCTTACACGGTAGTAGTAGCCGCTACAGCTTCTGAGCCAACACCTCTCCAGTATTACTCTGCATTCTCTGGAGCTGCTATCGGTGAGTTCTTTAGAGATACAGGAAGACCAGCACTTATTGTTTATGATGATTTATCTAAACAAGCAGTAGCATATAGAGAAGTATCACTTCTTCTAAGAAGGCCTCCAGGAAGAGAGGCTTACCCAGGAGATGTGTTTTACTTACACTCTAGACTTTTAGAAAGAGCAGCTAAGATTAATTCATCAGACGCTATAGCAGCTGACATGAATGACCTTCCAGATTCTCTTAAAGGAATAGTTAAAGGAGGAGGTTCGTTAACAGCTCTTCCAATTATTGAAACTCAAGCAGGAGATGTATCTGCATATATCCCTACGAATGTAATTTCTATTACAGACGGTCAGATATTCTTAGAGTCTAATTTATTCTTAGCAGGTGTAAGGCCAGCTATTAACGTTGGTATCTCAGTATCTAGAGTAGGAGGTAACGCACAGATAAAATCTATGAAGAAGGTATCTGGAACGTTGAAGTTAGATCAAGCTCAGTACAGAGAATTAGAAGCATTCGCTAAGTTCGGTTCGGATTTAGATGAAGCTACTTTATCTGTAATTGAAAAAGGAAAAAGAAACGTAGAAATCCTTAAGCAAGCTCAGAATTCTCCTATGAAAGTAGAAGAGCAAACGGCTATTATTTATGCCGGAACAAAAGGACTACTTAGATCAGTTCCTGTAAAGAAGATTAAAGAATTCGAGGTGAAGTTTATCGACTTTATGAGAGCTAATCACCAAGATACTTTAGACGCTCTAAAAACAGGTAAACTTACTAGTGAGATAAGCGGAACTTTAGAAAAAGTAGTAGCAGATTTATCCGCTACTTACTAAACCTAACTCAGAATAAGGGGATATGGCTAACTTAAAAGAAATACGAAATAGAATCTCATCTGTAAACAGTACTATGCAGATAACTTCTGCGATGAAGATGGTTTCTGCGGCTAAATTAAAAAGAGCCCAAGACGCTATTACTCAGATGAGACCATATGCTGAAAAACTTCAGGAGATATTATCTAATGTAGCTTCTAATGTAGAAAGTACAGAAGGGGTTTATTCTGAGGAAAGAGGCTCTAATAATGTGTTAATAATAGCTATAAACTCTAATAGAGGTCTGTGTGGAGGGTTTAACAGTTCTATTATTAAGGAAATAACTAAGATTAAAAGCAGATATACAGACGCTAATATTAAGGTTCTTCCTATTGGTAAAAAAGCCCACGAGCACTACACTAAAACGAAGGAAATTCATTTAGATGGGTTTGGTGAGCGTCCTTATGAAGTTTATAGTGAATTGACATTTGACAATGTAGCTAAGATGGCGGATGAGGTCATGAATCAGTTCAAGGAAGGGACTTGGGATAAAGTAATAGTGGTATATAATAAGTTCAAGAATGCTGCGGTGCAAATCGTAATGACGGAACAGTTTTTACCAGTTCTTCCTCCAGAGGGAGCTGCTGCTAAACAAAGCACCGACTACATTTACGAACCTTCGGAAGAAGAAATTATTACTGAGTTAATTCCGAGATCATTAAAAGTCCAGTTGTACAAAGGAATTTTAGACTCCAATGCCGGTGAGCACGGAGCTAGAATGACAGCCATGCATAAAGCGACAGATAACGCTAAGGACATCAAGGATGAACTAAAGTTATTCTACAATAAAGCTAGACAAGCAGCTATTACGAATGAAATACTAGAGATAGTAGGAGGTGCAGAAGCACTGAACGGATAAGCGGCTTTTATAATATTAAAAACCCTGTTAGAGCTTCTAACGGGGTTTTTTGTTTTAAGGCTTTTGGTTATTCAGAAAGGCGTAATTTTTGCGTTGCAATATTTCCATGAAACGACTCAATTTAAAAACAAGAATATACCTCTCGATTATAGCCATGATATTGGTTTCCTTTTTTGCTACAGGAATATTCGCCTACACTAACTTTAAGAGTCGTAATGAGGCGTATCACTCTTCTAGACTAGAGAGAAAAGAAAAAGCGATACAAGCGAGTATGGACTACTTTTTGGAACAACAAGGAGAAGTCAATACAGACTCTATTCCTATTATGTTTAGTGATAAAATATGTGAACTAGCCGATGTACATAATTTGGATTTAAACCTGTACGATTTAAGCGGAAAGCTTCTGATCTCAAGCAACCCTAATATTTTTACTGATAAAGGGATTCCTCAAAAAGTCTCGACTTCTATCCTTCAAAAACTTACAGATGGAGACGTGAGAATAGTAACTGAAAAGGGAAAAGAGAATGACGAGTTTTACTTGGCTTACTGGCATTTCAGTGATCTGGAGGGAAGGCCATTAGCCGTAACCAATATTCCTTATTTTGATATTCAAAACGAGAACAGACAAGAAATAGAAAACTTTTTAATAGACCTTATCTTAATTTACGTGGGCTTATTTATAGCAGCAAGTATTCTCGCGCTGCTGCTGTCGAATTATATTACTCAGTCATTGCAACGTATAGGGGATAAAATGAAAGGAGTTGACTTAGGAAAAACAAACGCACCCTTGGAGTGGGAAACCAATGATGAAATAGGGTCTTTGGTTACAGAGTACAATAGGATGCTTAAAGAAGCAGAAAAAAGCGCTATAGCAATTGCGCGGTCAGAAAGAGAAAGCGCTTGGCGAGAGATGGCTAAGCAAGTAGCACATGAAATAAAAAATCCATTAACTCCTATGAAGCTGAGAATACAGTATTTGCAGCGAGCCATGGATGACAAGGACCCAGATTGGCAAGATAAATTCAAAAACACTGCGGTTTCGTTAATCAACCAAATTGATACTTTGACAAATATCGCAAATGAGTTCTCAAATTTTGCGCAGATGCCTAAAGCGAAGCTTGAAACGGTGGAATTAGTTGATATAATTGAGGATTCAATAGAAACATTCACCTTGGAGTCTAATGTTAATATAGAGTTTTTGAAACCGTCTTTTCGCACTAAGCTTAGGGCAGACAAGAACCAAAACCTTCGCGTATTTAACAACCTAATTAAAAACGCAATCCAGTCTATTCCAGAAGATAGAGAAGGAAAGGTTCGTATATGTGTTAAAGAGTACGATGAAATGCTCTTAGTGGAAGTGAGTGATAATGGAACAGGGGTGCCTGAGGCCGTTCAAGAAAAAATATTCGTGCCTAATTTCACTACAAAGTCAAAAGGGATGGGATTAGGGCTAGCAATGGTGAAAAACATCGTAGAAAATCACGGGGGACAAATATGGTTTAAAACAGTTCATAATCAAGGAACCACATTTTTTTTAACCTTCAAAATAGCGAATTAACAAAGGTCTTTAAGTAGTAAGAATCAAATTAAATGTTAAGCCAAGCCAATTATTTATAAATTTGGTACTGGTAAACCTTTATTAATTAACTATTCTTTAAATGAAATCAATAAATCTAATTTTATTGCTATTCGTCCTATTTTTAAGTTCGGTAGTAATGGCTCAGATCGATGTATCTGGGACCATAACAGACAGCTCAGGGGAAACTCTTCCTGGAGTTAACATCTATGTGGACGGCACACAAGCAGGAACCGTATCTAATATTGAAGGAAAGTATACGCTAAGCGTTCCTAATAAGGAAGCGGTGATTGTATACTCTTTCACGGGAATGGAAACAGAAAAACGTACCGTAGGAGACCAAATAGTCATTAACCTTGTCATGCGAGAGGGAGTCGATTTGGATGAAGCGGTGGTGACTGCCTTAGGAATAAGTAGAGATAGAAAATCTCTAGGTTATGCCGTGCAAGAGGTGTCTGGTTCGGCAGTTTCAGACTCTAGAGAAACCAATATTGTAAGTGGATTATCGGCTAAAGTAGCAGGTGTTCAGGTTACCAATGGTTCTGGAGCGGCAGGAAGCTCATCATACATTAAGATTAGAGGAAATGCATCATTAACAGGAAACAACCAACCGCTTTTTGTAGTTGATGGTATTCCTATTAAAAATGACCAGCAAGTCGGATCTAACTTCGATTTAAGAGATGGTGTGGCACTTTCTAACAGAGCCATAGATATTAATCCAGATGACATAGAGACGATGAGTGTCCTGAAGGGTGGGGCAGCAGCAGCACTTTATGGTTCTAGAGGAGCTAACGGTGTTATTTTAATTACCACTAAAAAAGGAAAACAAAGCGCTGACGGCACGTCTGCTAACATCACGTTTAGTTCTACTTTAGAGTTAAGCAGCGTAAACAAACTACCAGCTATTCAAAATTCTTATTCTCAAGGAACGTATCAAGAAGTTGCGAATCCTGACTCTGGCTCCCCTTTTTCTTTTGGTACGCCTATAGGAGATGTAAGCTATGATGGTGACACATCTTATCCGTTTAACTCTAACGGTAGAATTATCCACAAAGACAGTTTAGGAGCAAACGGATCTCAAGCTGAGGTTTATGATCACACAGGGGACTTCTTTAGAACTGGTATTAAGCAGCAGTATTCATTAGGTTTTAATGGAGCTACTAAGTATGGAACATTTTTTATGTCTTACTCATATTTAGGAGAAGACGGTGTGGTGCCGTTAAACACTTATGACAGAAACACGTTTAGATTAAGTTCTTCTAACAAGTTCGGTGAAAGATTTAATGTAGACGCTTCTGTGGCTTATACAAACTCTAGCGGAAGTAGAATTCAACAAGGGTCTAACACGTCAGGTTTAATGTTGGGATTACTTAGAACATCTCCTACGTTCGACAACTCTAATGGAGTAGAAGATGCTGAGGACCCTGCTAGTTATTTGCTAGCAGATGGTAGTCAAAGAAATTACCGTGGTGGAGGTGGTTATGATAATCCTTACTGGACGATTAACCAAAACCCTTTTAAGGATAGAGTAAACCGTGTGTTTGGTTATGGAAAAGTTGGATATAAAATTAACGACTGGTTAACTGCCAACGCTAGAGTAGGATCAGATTATTATAATGATTCTAGAAAACAAATATTCTCTATTGGTTCTAGAACAGATCCAGCGGGCTCTATATTAGAAGATGTTTACTCTGTTTCGGAGACTACAGCTGATTTATTCTTTACATTCCAAAAAGACCTTTCTGAAGACATTAGTGTAAACGGACTTGTTGGTAATACTTGGAATCACAGGTATTTTAGAAATGATTATGTAGCGGGGAATGGATTGAATTTTCCAGGTTTCTATAACATTAACAATACCGCTTCTATTAACGGAGGAAACTCAACAGAAATTGTACGAACATCAGGGACTTATTTAGATATAAATGCATCATATAAAGACACGTATTACGTAGGGTTTACCGGAAGACAAGATGCCGCATCTACATTTGGAATAGGGAATGAATCTACATTCTTCTACCCTTCTGTCTCTGGTGCTGTAATCTTATCTGAAATATTAGAACTAGACAAGAAAATAGTCTCTTTTGCCAAACTTAGAGCTTCTTATGCTAACGTAGGAAGTGAGCCAGGGGCTTATGCTACTAAAACGTATTATTCATCAGCTTCTCCTTATAGTGGATGGACAAACTCCCAGGAATTTCCATTCCAAGGAGTAAGTGCATTTACATTAGGGAATGTATTAGGAAATGATGAATTAAGACCTGAAAGCACAGCTACTTTCGAAGTGGGTGCTGACTTAAGTTTTTTCCAGAATAAACTTACAGTAGACGCGACATACTATAGCCAATACAGTAGTGACTTAATTCTTAATGTGCCGGTAGCTGCTAGTTCAGGATATACCTCTAGAACGATTAATGCAGGTGAAATGTCTAATAAGGGAATAGAATTAACGTTAGGTGTCACTCCAATTTCTAAAAAAGACTTCAAGTGGATGGCTAGCGTTAATTTCACTAGAAACAGAAACGTAGTAGAAAAACTAGCTGATGGAGTAGATGTAGTTGATTTACCATGGGGATTCACAGGAGCTAACCAAAGGTTAGTAGAGGGTGAGGCTTACGGGACATTATACGGTTCTGTTTGGGAAAGAGACAACTCAGGAAATGTGATGATAGATGGTAACGGTATTCCGATTACTGCAGCTAACGATGATATTATCGGAGACCCGAACCCAGATTGGTTAATGGGAATAAACAATGCCTTTGAATATAAAGATTTCAAATTCTCATTCTTATGGGATATCAGAGAAGGTGGAGATATTTGGAATGGAACAAAAGGAGCGCTATATTATTTCGGTACTCATGAAGATACTGCTGAGGATAGATATGAGTCATTTGTCTATGAAGGAGTATATGCTCCGGGAACAGAAATAGGGGGAGAAGACGTAAGCGGACAAGCAAACACAACCGAATTAATTAAAGATATCGATTGGTATGCAGGAGGTCCTGGCTCAGGTTTCACTGGCCCTTCAGAGCAGTTTATTGAAGATGGTGGCTGGATTAGACTAAGACAAGTATCACTTACTTATGATTTAGGTAAATTCCTAAAAGACTCCAAAACAATTAAAGGGTTAACTTTTGGAGTAACTGCTAGAAACTTATTCCTTTCTACGGATTATACAGGAGTAGATCCAGAAACTTCGCTAACAGGTAATACAAACGCACAAGGCGCTGATTATTTCAATATGCCAAACACGAAAAGTTGGTCATTTACGCTAAAAGCTAATTTCTAAAAATTTAAACGAAATAGATTATGAAAAATTCAATATATATAATTCTAGCTTTGACATTAGTGATGTTCCAAAGTTGTAAAAAGGATTTTGTAGAGGGATATGACATTGACCCAAACAGACCTTTAGACGTCTCTATGGATGTGTTATTATCTTCAGCTCAGGCATATTCTAGCTGGGTCACTTCTTCAGATTTAACTAGATTAACAGGAGTAATTACACAGCAGATGACAGGAGAGGACAGACAGTTCCTAGCCATTAATCGTTATGTTATTGCGGGATCAGACGTAGAAACCGTTTGGGAGGTTAACGCTTATGCGGGAGGGCTAAAAGACTTAAGTATTTTAATGGAAAAGGCTGATGAGCAAACGTCTCCGCACTACAAAGGAGTCGCTCAAATATTAACAGCCTCTAACTTAGGAACACTTACAGACTGTTTTGGTGATATTCCTTATTCTGAGGCATTAGCGGGGACTATCAGTGATGGTTTAGAGCCTACTTATGATTCTCAAGCGAAGGTTTATGATGCGATTTTCCAACTGTTGGATGACGGAATAGCTAATGTGAGCGCCACATCTAGTACATTGTCTCCTGGAGGAGATGATTTGTATTTAGGAGGAGACTTAACTCAATGGGCGAAATATGCTAACAGTTTAAAAGCGAGACACTATAACAGACTCTCTAATACAGGAGATTACGACACAGAAATAATGAATGCCATAGCGGCTGGTTTTGGAGCAGGTGAAGGTGCTACACCTTTATTTGAGACTGCAAAACCACAATCTAATCCTTGGTATCAATTCTTAATAGTAGATAGAGCAGGTTATATTGGACTAAATGGTTATATGTTTGATAATATGACTGCAAACAGCGATACACTTAGAACTGCTGCTTTTGGTTTAGATGGTTGGTATTTCCAGCCTGAATCTCCTATTGTACTGGTTCATGGGTATGAAATGTTGTTTATAGAAGCAGAAACTATGTTAAGAACTGGTGCCGTTGATGCTGATGTTCAGGCTAAACTAGAAGAAGCAGTAGCTAGTCATTTTGGCATGGTAGCTCTAGACGCTAGTGATTATTTAGCGAATGATCTAGTAGACTTGTCTTCTCTAGGATCTGAAGCAGAAAAACTAGAAGCCATCATGTGGGAGAAATACGTAGCTAGCTATACTACAAATGAAGCATGGAGTGATTATAGAAGAACTGGATATCCAGTGCTTACAGCAGTAGCTGACGCTCAAGGGGGAATAGATGTTCCACAAAGACTACCTTATCCTCAGAGTGAATTTTTATACAACTCTAATACTCCTGCTAGTTTAGAAGGTTTTCCAGCCAATCTAACTACTTCGTTATGGTGGGCTGAATAAGGATTGAAGAACACTAATAAGAATATTAAAAGGGCTGTCTTAATTATGAGGCGGCCCTTTTTCTGTTAGTCTTTACTTGACCAATAGTCGCAGCAATTAGTAAAACGGCTTCATGAAGCCTGCTCTAAGGAGCCTTCTTAGCGTTTTAAGCTTAGTTTATATAAAACAGGTCGAGAAGGTGAAGCATCATTCTTAAAAGGAGCTACCTGAAGCTCTAAGAGATATAGCCCGTCTATCATTTTATCATTAACAAAGATCATTTCTGTAATC
>CESE01023748.1_pt1 | contig 28791 bp, 24 predicted proteins | sample 350271 | NCBI WGS metagenome assembly CESE01 (sample SAMEA2621536, study PRJEB7988) | marine metagenome | isolation source: saline water (ENVO:00002010), including | reverse complement strand
CTGTGCTGTTGCATCGTAGTTACATGCTGAAGCATCAGTACATCCATCTGGAAGGATACATGACCCATTCTCACACTGTGCTGTTGCATCATAGTTACATGCTGAAGCATCAGTACATCCATCTGGAAGAATACATGAGCCATCATCACATAAAGCTAACGGTGCAAAGTTACATGCTAAAGCATCAGTACATCCGTCTGGAAGAACACATGATCCATCTTCACACTGTGCCGTTGCATCATAGTTACATGCTGAAGCATCAGTACATCCGTCTGGAAGGATGCATGAACCGTCATCATCTGTAGCTATCGCTTCATAATTACAAGCTGTAGCATCGGTACACCCGAATACCACATCAGGGAACGAAATAGATTCGTACTCTATATAACTATCTCCGTCTTGAGCTCTGTATTGAAGTGCAGCCGAGAAAGTAGTAATTCCATCGGTAGTAAACTGTCCTAACAACACTCTTCCACTTCCATCAGGGAAGGCGGTAGGCTCAGAGTCTGGTACTACAAACCAAGCGCCTCCTACAAAATCATTTATAAGTAGGTTTCCCCCTGCTTCGTAAGACGAAAAGTCTACGCCAAGCACATTTAAAGAATTAGGTAGACTTTCGGTTCCGATAGTCACCCACGAATCATATTCCAACCCTGGAACAAGCCCGTAAAGTGCTGAATTAATATCTGAGCTAGTAGGTCCTCCTCCTGGATTTTGATAAAAAGTTCCAGTTGTAGAAATTGAAAGAGGATTTATATCCTGTCCATAGACACTAACTAATTGATCAAAAGGATTTGTAAAGTTGGCATACACTCTATAGGTGTCAAAACCAACTACAGCGTCATTAGCTACTAATTCAAAAGACAACCCGTTATATGAAGGAGCTGGATAAGTACAAGAACCATCATCGGTTGTAGCGTTAGCATCATAATTGTCTGCGTTAGAATCCATACAGCCTGGCAATAAAAATGGCTGACTTAAAGTTTGAGTCAAGCTTATATTATCATTATTGAGAGCATCTCTCCATTGCACATTTAGCTGAATATCTAAATCTCCATTCGTAGTGATTTGAGCTAAAAGGACTCTATTTGTAGACGCATACGCCTCTGGAACAGAACCAGGCAGAATAAACCAAGCACCTCCTACAAAATCATCTATAACTAGGTCTCCTCCTGCTTCGAAAGAAGATAAATCGAGCCCTAAAGCAATCAAACCTGTAGTTGTGACATCTGTCCCACCAATCGTTAACCATGAGTCATAAATTAAGTCTGGAATAAATGAATAAAGAAAAGGACTTATATCTGAAGACAATCCTCCTCCTGAAGTATTTTGGTAAATATCACCAGTACTCGTAATAAACAAAGGGTTGATATCTAGACCGAAAACTTGGACTAACTGGTCTCCAACATCATCAAAATCCGCATAGATTCTATAAGTTGTGTATCCGGGAATTCCATTTGTAGCGTGGACTTCTGAAGAAAGACCAGTAAAACTGGCATTAGATTGAAATGCTAGCAACAGCATCATGGCTAGTGTAGCTAGTGAGAATTTAAGATTCATTTTAACTGAATTTTGGTTAAGGTAATTAGGTCTATGCCCCAAATATACATTAAACGCAAGTCAAATCAAAACGCCCACCTTACTTAAAGGACCTCATTTTATACCTCTCAATGAGGGCGTTTGTGCTAGAGTCATGATTACTAGAGCTTAAGTTAGAATTGATTTCACCAAGAATGTCACCCGCTAAAACCTTACCCAATTCCACGCCCCATTGATCAAAGCTAAACACATTCCAAACAATTCCCTGTACAAATATTTTATGCTCATAAGTAGCAATTAATTTACCTAAACTGAATGGGTTCAGCTTATCTAAAACAATAGAGTTAGAAGGTCTATTGCCTTCAAAAACTTTAAAGACGGAGTTTTCCGAAGGATTCAATTTCTCTACCTCAGATAGCGTTCTTCCTTTCATTAAGGCTTTTGATTGAGCTATAAAATTACTAAACAATTTATCTTGATGATCAGACATCTTGTTTTTCGGCTCAACTACACCTATAAAATCACATGGAATCAATTTCGTTCCTTGATGAATTAGCTGATAAAATGCGTGCTGACCATTAGTGCCTGGCTCTCCCCAAATTATGGGACCAGTTTGATACGTTACTGACTTTCCGTTTCTATCTACTGATTTCCCACTACTTTCCATGTCACTCTGCTGGAGATAGGCTGGAAACCTATGTAAATATTGATTATATGGCAACACAGCGTGAGAGTCGGCTTCAAAGAAATTATTGTACCACACACCTAAAAGTGCCATAATGACTGGAATATTCTTAGATAATTCAGAAGTTCTGAAGTGTTCATCCATTTCATGAGCTCCCTTAAGAAGTTTCTCGAAATTGTCATACCCTAAATGGAGAGATACACTTAATCCCACACTACTCCACAAGGAGTACCTTCCTCCTACCCAATCCCAAAACAGAAATTGGTTTTCTGGACTTATGCCAAACTTCTTTACGCCTTCAGCATTAGTACTAACCGCCACAAAATGATTCGATATAGCTTTTTCACTCCCTAATTTTTCTAGCAGCCAGGATTTAGCGCTAGAGGCATTAGTCATCGTTTCCTGAGTAGTAAAAGTCTTAGAGACTACTATGAATAAAGTCGTTTCAGCATCACACCTCTTCAGAACCTCATCTAAATGCGCCCCATCTACATTAGATACATAAGATATATCTGGACCGCATTGATAAGCTTTTAAAGCTTCACTGACCATAACAGGACCTAAATCACTACCTCCTATTCCAATATTTACTATTCTTTCTATTTTTTTTCCAGTAAACCCTTTAAATTTCCCCGCAATAACAGACTCAGAAAAACTCTTCATCTTCACTAGCTCAGTTTTTATCCAAGGCTTTATGGATTCACCATCTACCTTGGTGTCTTTTTCAGAAAAATCTCTAAGCGCTGTATGAAGAACAGCTCTGTTTTCGGTGACATTAATTTTCTCACCATTAAACATAGCCTGGATAGCCTCATTAACGCCAGTTTCTCTAGCTAAATCACATAATAGATCAAAAGTTTTATCTGTTATGCGATTTTTTGAAAAATCGAATAGAAAATCTTTTTGGTCTATCGAAAATTTCTGAAATCTCTTATCATCCTCTTTAAACATTGAACTCATATGAAGATTTTTCACCTCTTCAAAATGAGTAACTAGCGCTTTCCAACTGGCTAAGTCTATTAAACTGAACTCCTTCAACATATTTTTCTAATTAGGCGTTTCTATTGATGCAGTTTAAATCTTCAAACGCTTGTTTTAATCTAGTAACGAAAGCATCCTCGCCTTTTCTCAACCAGACCCTTGGATCGTAATGTTTTTTATTTGGCCTTTCAGCTCCTTCTGGATTTCCTATCTGAGTTTTTAAATAGTCACTTTTTTCACTCATGTAATCTCTAACCCCCAACAAATAAGCCCATTGCATATCTGTATCTATATTCATCTTTACAGCTCCATACTCTATAGCTTCTCTTATTTGAGCTTGAGGTGAACCACTTCCACCATGGAATACAAAGTTTATAGGGTTTTCAGCCGTATTAAATTTCTCCTGAACATATGATTGAGAATTTTTCAGAATTACTGGAGTCAATTCTACATTACCTGGCTTATACACACCGTGCACATTACCAAAAGCAGCCGCTATGGTGAAGTTTGGACTCACTTTACTTAACTCCTCGTATGCATAGGCCACTTCCTCTGGCTGTGTGTATAATTTTGAGCTATCCACATCAGTATTATCTACACCATCTTCTTCTCCTCCTGTTACGCCTAATTCAATTTCTAAAATCATATCTAAAGGCGCCATAACCTTAAGATACTCCACACAAGTCTCTATATTTTCCTCAAGCGATTCTTCACTCAAATCTAACATATGACTTGTATAAAGGGGTCTCTTATTTTGAGAATGGAATTTTTTACCGTGCTCTAATAAACCGTCTACCCAAGGTAAAATCTTCTTAGAACAGTGATCCGTATGCAGGATTACAGGAACATCATAAGCTTTTGCCATGTGATGGATATGATAAGCCCCAGAAAGACCACCAAGGATTGCTGAGCTTTGCGATTCATTAGATAATCCTTTACCTGCGAAAAAGGATGCCCCTCCATTCGAATACTGAACAATAACCGGAGAATTTAGCTCTCTAGCTGTTTCTAAAACTGCATTGGCTGAATTAGTCCCGATAACGTTTACCGCAGGAAGCGCATAATTATTATCGTTAGCATGTTTTAATAATTCCATGGCTTCTTGGCCAAACAATACTCCTGGTTTAAATAGTTTACTCATCTTTAGTTGTCTTTTTAATATTGCGTTACAAAGCTAAACCCTTCCTTTTTCAACCTTGCTATTATTTAATTAGTTATAAACTTAATCAAGGTTGTTTTGCTTTCTGAATTTTTTTATTAACTCTTCTTCTGTTAAATCTAAATCTTTCAATCTAGCTCTAACTTCGTTAATGTGAATGCTGTCTCCATAATGTTCAAAGTAATGCTCATAGACCTGCTTGGCTTTGCTTTTATCGTTTAATTGAAAATCGAAAACAAAACCCAACTGAAAAAGAGCATCATCACTGTAGGGATGTTCTGTGTAATCATTATAAAAATTATCAAATACTTCTACGGCCTTATCCCAGTCTCCTACTGACATGGCTAAGTCTCCGGCTTTGAGAAAATAATCGCCCGCTTCTTCATCTTTTCTAAACTTATTTCGATACTCGGAATACGCACTAATTAACTTAGACACAGTGTAGGGATCTTTGGCCCCTTTAACAGCATGTATAGACTCTAAACTATCTATTGCGCGCACCAAATCTTCTTTTTGATTTACATCAGCTCTTTTTTCATAATTTTTTTTGGACTCCCCGCCACAACTGCTCATAAAAACAACTAGGACTGTAAGATATATAGAAACTCTCATCTTTATTTTCTTCTATTTAGTTTAGGGAATTTCATTTTATAATTTGCTTGTACCTCTCCTTTGGAAATGTCCTTTAATTTGCTTTGCAATAAGGTCTTTCGCTGGCTGCTAATTTTATCAGTAAATAGCGTACCTTCTATATGATCATATTCATGCTGAACTACCCTAGCTGGAAAACCTGTTAACTCTTCCTCATAAAGTTCCCAGTTTTCATCAAAATATTCAATTTTGACATTTGGCTTTCTATAAACCTCTTCACGAATATTCGGAATGCTCAAACACCCTTCTTCCATTCCCCATTCTTTTCCCGATTCTTCGTAAATCACCGGGTTTATAAAAACACGGATAAATCCATCACATGAAGCGTCTCCGCTTTCACCTTCTGCGAATGGAGAAGCGTCCACTATAAAAAGCCTGATACTCTTCCCTATTTGAGGAGCAGCCAAACCGACACCATTTGCTTTGTACATGGTTTTAAACATGTCTTTTATTAGCTTCTGAAGGTTTGGGTAATCCTTTTCTATCTCGTCAGCCTTCTTTTTTAAAACTGGATCTCCGTATGCTATGATAGGTAAAATCATTAGGTATTGCTCTTTGAATAATTTGCGTAGCAAAAATAGGACTTTACCTCAGCGGAAAGTGACTTTTTATACATACAAAAGAACTCAAAGACATTATCTTCGCCTCAAATTTTTTACATGTCTAGAAAGTTAGATTCAATAAGTGATGCCATAGAGGACATCAAAGCAGGAAAAGTTATCATAGTAGTAGACGATGAGGACAGAGAAAATGAAGGCGATTTTCTCATAGCGGCTGAAAAAACCACTCCTGAAATAGTCAATTTCATGGCCACTCATGGAAGAGGGTTAATCTGCGCACCTCTAATAGAGTCAAGATGTGACGAGTTAGGATTAGGATTAATGGTAAATGATACTAACGCAGCCTTCGAAACTCCTTTTACAGTTTCTGTCGACCTAGTTTCGCCAGAGACAACAACAGGTATTTCTGCAACTGACAGACACAAGACAATCATGGCGCTTGTAGACCCTCAGGTAGACCCTGAAACTTTAGGCAAGCCCGGACACATATTCCCTCTTAGAGCAAAGTCAGGAGGTGTATTACGAAGAGCCGGTCATACAGAAGCCGCTATAGATTTCGCCAGGTTAGCAGGATTTGAGCCTGCAGGAGTTATTGTTGAAATCTGCAACGAAGATGGAAGCATGGCCCGTCTTCCTGATTTGTTTAAAATCGCAGACCGATTTAATTTAAAGGTGGTTTCTATTGAAGACTTAATCGCTTACAGACTCGAAAACGAAAGTCTAATAGAAGAAGAATTAACTGTCAACCTACCCACAATGCATGGTGAATTCAAGCTACATGCTTTTAGGCAAACGACAAGTAACACTGAACACCTAGCCTTAGTAAAAGGCGAATGGAAAGAAGGAGAAGAAATACTGGTTAGGGTTCACTCAGGGAGTATGATTGGAGATATTTTCGGCAGCGATGTATACGGAAAAGGACATCAGTTACACTGCGCTATGAAAGCAATAGAAAAAGAAGGTAAGGGTGTAGTAGTATACATAAACACTCTAAGAAAGGGTAACGGAATGGTAGATGAATTAAAAGCCCTCGGAGATAAAGCAAATTCTGAAAGCAGCTCTATCAAAAAACTCAACTCAAAGGATTTCGGAATAGGCGCACAAATATTAAGACACCTAAATATCTCTAAAATGAGATTACTGACTAACAACCCAATCAGAAAAATAGCTGGAATAGAAGGATTCGGTCTCAGTGTAACAGAAACAGTGAAAATAAATTTAGACCTCTAAAAACAGAGCAGTTAATTAAAGAATAGCTGAAATAAAAAGCCCTTTAACGTGAAGTTAAAGGGCTTTAATTTTTTATCAAGCTTGACTCAATTTATTCAGCAGCAGCATCATCGGCTTTAGGAGCCTCATCTACAGGAGCATCTTCTGAAGGAGCGTCCTTCTTCTTCTTATCCCATTTACCATACTTGCTCTTGAACTTGTCAATTCGACCTGCAGTATCCACGAACTGCATTTTACCAGTAAAGAATGGGTGACTCTTATAACTGATGTCTAATTTTATAACTGGGTATTCATTTCCGTCTTCCCAAGTAACAGTTTCACTGGTATTAGCAGTGCTCTTTCCTAAGAAAGCGTACTCATTACTCATATCTTTAAAAACTACTAATCTGTAGTTATCTGGGTGTATTCCTTCTTTCATATCACAAAATTTGCGTTTGCAAAAATACTACTTTTTATATTCTAAGCAATAGAATAGATGAGTTAAAATATTCATCTTTATTTATTGCTCAATTTCTATTAACTCATAGGAGTATCCTGCAAACACTCCTAGACCGTCTGTTACATTATCAAACAATTGAACTGGCTGTGAAAAAGGCCCTCCACTTCCCTGATAAGCATATATGGATTTAAAATAGCTGTAATACTCCTCACTTGATTTAACTAACTGAATATAGGCAGTTTCTCCGTCAGGGATAGATGTCTCAAAATCAATTACAACTTCATTATTCGGAAATAGCTGGTCACTAAATATAGCTCGGTCATAAAAATAATTTAATTCTCCCTCAAACGAAAAACCAAATTCTTCGCTTATTAAGTACTCAGAGTTAGAACCAAACCACGTACTTAAGAAATTACTTCCCCCATCGGATGAAAAGCCCACAAACATGTGATAAAAGTCGTCTGAAGAGGGGTTATCTATAAATCTAAGTCTTACTTCAAAGTCTCCGGAAGAATTTACCTCAAGAACCTCTGCTTCAACACCCTGAAGCTTTGAAGGTATACTTGTTATCGAGGAAATCTCTTTAAAATTGCCAGAAGAAATCTGAACCTCATACTCACCAACCTCGTCTAAAACAAAGGGAAAGATGTACTTTCCTAATTCAGCGTTTGTCAGCTCAAAGTCACCTAAATCCTCACCATCTCTGAAAAGTGTAGCCGTAGCATTAGAAATGAATTGGGGGTTATCTGAGGATAATATAGAAACACTAGAACCAATGTCTAAATAAGACAAATCTACATCGCTCACAAAACCACTTATTGTTAAAACAGGCTTAGATTCTTCTTCATCAAAATCAATGATTTTTTCGCAAGAAGAGCATAAAATCAAAAAAATAAAACAAAATAAATACTGAAGTGAATGTACCATTTAATTAAAATTTTACAGCGTATGATATTGATGGGATTATAGGGAATAAGGAAATTTGCTTCAAGACATTTTCTGAAGTTTGCTCACTCTCATTATATTCTTGATCAAAGAACAAAAAGAAGGGGTTTTGTCGGCTATATATATTATAAAAGCCTAAGCTCCATGTCCTTTTACCCCAAGAGACCTCTTTATGAAAGTTCACACCTAAATCTAAACGATGATAGCTGGGAGTTCTATATCCATTTCTTTCAGTAATATACTCCAACTCTTGGAACTCAAACCCACCTCCGGAGATAGTTGGAGGAACAAAAGCCCCATTATACTTAGCCACCGGAAGAGTTACAGCATTTCCAGTTCCATAAACAAAGACTAATCCATAGTCGATTCTATCACTTGGCTCATAAGTTAATGCCACACCGATATCATGCCTTCTGTCAAATCTATAAGGGAAAGGGTCTCCAAAATTTATATTCTCAAATTCTCTATTAGTCCAGCTTAGCGTATAACCAATCCAACCAGTGAAATCTCCTTTTGTTTTTTCTAATAAAAATTCTGCCCCATAACTCCAACCTTTACCTACCTCCACTTTATCTTGCCAGTCTTCAGCTGAACCTTGAAAACTTGCTCCATCCTTATATTCTATCAAGTTATTCATCCACTTGTAATAACCCTCTACGCTAATCTGATAACCTTTTGTTGGAGTAACAGCATAGCCCAAAGCAAGCTGATCACTCGTTTGAGGTTTGATTTTCTCAGTCACTGGCACCCATAAGTCTGTAGGAAGTCCTATGGTAGAATTACTGAGAAGGTGTAAAAACTGAGTCATATTGGCATAAGAAGCCTTTATCGAACTTTTTTTGTTCAGCAAATATCTTGAAGAAATTCTAGGTTGAATTGAGAAATATGATTCACTCTCCACAAAGAAATTTGATGAATGAACCCCAAGATTAACTTTAAATCTATCTCCTAATTTCCAATCTGCTTCGGTGTATGCATTTAATTCATTAGCTCTAATTTCATTACTCCCAAAAGACAAACTGATACTCTCACCTACCCCTTCCGCCTCAATTCGGCTAACCCCCGGAGTGAACTTATGATTTACGAAGCTCAATCCAAATTTCAAATTTAAATCAGGATTAGGAATGAATTCAAAATCAGTTTTAATAGAATAATCATCTATTCCCGAATCGTACCTTAAACCAATTTCTTCCATCATCCCTTCACTTCCGGATTCAATATCAAATGCTGTAAGAAATTTATATTTACTGTAGGTTAGTGTCGTATTCGAAAAGAGTTTAGGGGAAAACACATGATTCCATCTCGCGGCCACTATAGCATTTCCCCATTCGAGCTTAGTCTTCATATTTTCAGTTTGATCTCCGAATGAACTCGAATATTTAGCGAAAGCTCTATCATTCCCGAAATAACCACTCAGAAATAATCGATCTTTATTAGATATGATATAATTGATTTTTCCATTTAAATCATAGAAGTAATAACCTCCAGTTGCAGATTCACCAGATTGCTTTGCTGATGCATTTATTAATGGCCTGGTTAAAGCATCGATATAAGTTCTTCTAGCACTAAACAGGAAAGAGGATTTCTCTTTTTTAATCGGACCTTCAATGCTCAATTTAGCTGCAACAATACCGACACTCGCCTCACCATGGGTCTCATAAAGATTTCCCTCTTTCATACGCACATCTATCACTGAAGACAATCTTCCTCCATACCGAGCAGGAAACCCTCCTTTTATAAGCTTTACATCGCGAATAGCATCTGCATTAAAAACCGAAAAAAAGCCAAACAAATGAGATGCATTGTAAATTGGAACTCCATCTAAGAGCATTAAATTCTGATCTGGACCTCCTCCTCTAACATAAATACCGCTAGCACCTTCTGTACCAGATTGAATTCCTGGCAATAATTGAAGCGTTTTTAACACATCCGTTTCACCCAATAGAACAGGCAGGCTTTTCACCTTTCTCATATCTAATTCTAATGAACTCATTTGAGTTCTATTCTGAATAGGCTCAGACTGAGAACTTTCAATCACGGCTTCAGACAGCTCTAAACTTGAATCTAAGTCGAAGGTTCTACTTATGTCTTGCACTAGATTAAAAGATACGGTTTGACTAGAATAACCAATATAAGAGGTAAATAGTTTTATTGAGTCCGATGGCAAAGTGAGACTATAAAACCCATAAACATTTGTTGTAGCTGCCTTATTCGAATTTAACTCATAAACATACGCTCCTATTAATGCTTCTCCTGTCGCAGAATCAAGAACATATCCTGATACTGTGCTATTAGTCTGACTAAAGCCTATTATCAAAAGCAATAACATAGAAGTTAGAGATATTAGTTTCTTTTCTTTCATTCAACTGATAATTTTAAAACAAATCACTCTGCCTGTAATAATACTTTTGCGCCATAAAAACAGCAGTTTTACTTCTATTTCTTACTCCATTTCTTTCCTTAGCGCTATACCTTTATTATCTCTGTTAAATCAACAACGTGACAGCAGAATAAAAAATAACTACATAACCCTCTGAATACCAAAGAATTTTATTTTACAAATCTCAAACCATCACATTTCTAACTACCTGAGAAGAGAGTCGCTCAATCTGATTAAATTTCATCGAGATATACTAACTCCATTATTCAAGCGGGAGAATTATCAATCTACTTTGGCTAGAAGAAAAGAGATAGCGAACTTAGTTTTAACTTGGTTACAATGAAATTTTTTAGAACTAATCTTTAACTACCCGTTGGAAAATTCTATTGTAATCATTTTGAATTTCAACAATATATATTCCCCTACTCCACCCCGAAGTTGATAAACTTATGTCTCCATTGACTATCTGTTGATGGACTATCTGACCAGTTACATTCGTTATCTTTAAGTCTCCCTCACCTACAAAGCTAATTGACAAAACATCAATTACAGGGTTCGGAAAGACAAAAGGACTCACTATCGTTCTTGATTCATTGAAGCCAGAAGAGCTGCATAAACTTCTTAACCCATCGAACCAATAATAAGCAGAGGTTAAAGCCGGTAAAACGCAAGCATTGTGGTCGCCCTCACCCAAACCTACTGCTTCAACATTTGACGCACCATTGGAGAGCATTGTTGATTCAGCAGAAATTGCGTTTTGAAAAGTTACTTGTTCATCACCTGTACAGTAAAACATTTTGATAGGGCGCTGAGGAGTCCAGTCATGAGTGTCATTTGCAAGCAGATTTGTCCACAAAGGATGGCCAAAAGTACTCATAGAATTTGAAAAATTAGCAAGAACAGTATCCACCATTAAAGAGTCAACATAACCTGAAAGTAAACTATTTAATGAACCCATTCCAAGAGTAGTATTGTTACCATCAAAATATGGAGGTACAATTGTATCATAGGGAGAATTAAGGATGTCTGAGTAAGAAGTGTAGAGATTACCATATACCATTTGATAAGATGATAATAAATAAACAAGGTAGCCAGGGTTTGAGTAAGGGAAAGGAGATAAAATAGTATCCGCCATTGCACCCGACATCTCATACGGCCCTGAGCATGGAGCGGAACCTAAAACATTGAATTCTCCTAAAAGATTATTATCCTCAATATACTTATGAGAGGCCATCGCTGCATGACCCCCTTGAGAATAACCGGTTAAAAAAAGCTCACCATTATCAACCATCTGTAAGGAATCGGAAATAAATTCTCTAGCAGCTCTAATCATATCTCTAGTTGCTGTTGCTTCAGATTCAGCATGGCAATAAGGATGCAGACCAGGACTATCTCCCATTCCAATATAATCAGGCATTAAAACAAAATAGCCCCCTGCACCAAAAACTCTTCCAATAGTTGTTTCATCAACATCATTAGACGGAACATCAATTTTCCTAAGACTTGTACCATGGTGGTATGCTAAAATCGGAAAGTCTGTGCAAGAAGTATTTGAAGGAGCTAAAAATGCACCAGATGCAATAGTTGGCTGACCCAAGGCATCTACAGTATTGTATACCATTTTATACATGTCAATATCAAAGCTTAGTGCTAAACCAGTTGCTAAACTTAATCCTATGGGATTAGTGGTATTAACATAAGTTGCTGAAATTAAATATTGTGCTTGAGCATAATTAATCAATGAAATAAAGGACATTAACAATAGGCTTTTTCTGAAAAAATTATTCATATTTAAAATTTTAGAAGCTTAATTTACTTTTTTTCAAACCTTTATTAAAATATTTGCTGGTTTAAAGTTTAAACATAATTAAAATTTCATTAAACCAAATGCTTTTTAAAACCGAATTTAATACTACAACTAGCTGATTAAATTGAAGTACTTAAAAAAATAAGCACAAATCAAAAAACAATATATCAATCCGAAAGGTGTTTTTTTTAAATTATTACACATCAAAACTGAAAGAAATCAATTTCTCGGATATATACTAATACTTTTACCTCATGAAAAAAGTCGTTTTAATCCTTCTTCTTATACCTTGTTTTTCCTCAGCTCAAGAGGTTCAACCCAGCCATTACATCCCTCTGAATAAAGAAGGAAACTTATCGATCTACTTTGGCTGGAATAGAAGCGCATATTCGTTAAGCTCGATTTCGTTTGAGGGTGAAGATTACAACTTCACTTTAAACGATATTAAGGCTTTAGATAAGCAAACTGAATTTTCTTTCGAAAACTATTTTCGACTCGACAACATCACTATTCCTCAAACTAACATGGGAATCACATATAACATCAGCAACAAGGTACTGCTAAGCTTAAATGTAGACCACATGAAATACAAAGTAATCAGAGGACAAGCGACCACCATAGACGGCAACATAGACGGGGATTACGAGGCCTGGAATGGAATTTATGAGAATGAAGAAATCCTAATGACTAACGACCTCTTAAAACTCGAGCATACAGATGGTTTGAACTATATTAATCTCGGCTACTCTAGAATTTTGCTCGAAAAAAGCATCCATAAAACAATAGGAATTTCTGGAGACGCGGGTGGTTCACTTGGCTTTATGATGCCTAAAACCAATACAGAAATTTTAGGGAAGGACAGGCACGATGAGTTTCACCTATCAGGCTTCGGCCTAGGAATTCACTCGGGACTAAAAATCCATCTGGGAAAACCTTTCTTTTTAAATTTCAATGCTAAAGGAGGGTTTATAAACATGCCCAACATCAGGACCACAGCAGACAAAAAAGACTCCGCGTCGCAGCACTTCTTTTACCTACAAGGAAACTTTGTATTTGGATTTACGATAAATGCTAAGGGCATAAAAAAGCCCTCCAAATAATATGAAAGGCTTTAAAAATTTTAAAAGAAAAACGTGTTATCCCTTGTAGTGACCTTCTGCTTTCGCTCTTTTTAAGGCTTCGCTCAGACCAAGTTTATTGATCATTCTCATTCCTTTCGCAGATAATTTTAAAATTATAGGCTCTTCTTGACCTTCCACGTGATACTTCTTTTTAAATAAGTTCGGATAAAACTTTCTCTTCGTTCTATTCTTGGCATGTGAAACATTGTTTCCTACCATCACTTTCTTTCCTGTTACTTGACAAACTCTAGCCATTATCCTCTTTTTAAAAAATTTCGGAGCGCAAAGATAGCACTTTTATCACGCAATTTCAAAACCTAGTTAAGTAATTCTTTTCTTAAGATATTTAAGGCCGCATTACTGGTCATAATTATATTTCTTAATCGATGTTTTCCGAAGGTGAAAAGGTGACTAGTTACTCCAGATGGAGTAGCTATACCAACCCAAACGGTTCCCACAGGCTTATCCTCTGTAGCCCCTCCTGGACCTGCTATTCCTGAAGCTGAAATACCATAATCTGTATTAAATTTTTCCTTTACTCCTAGAGCCATTTCCTCAACAACCGATTTACTAACCGCACCATATTTAGCCAATGATTCTGGAGAGACTCCTACCCAATTCTTTTTAGTATCATAAGAATAAGTTACTACACTCCCATCATAAAATTCAGAGCTCCCTGCCACAGAAGTTATCAAATGGCTAATATATCCTCCAGTACAACTCTCAGCTAAACTTAAAGTTTGGTTATTTTCTTTTAATAACTTCCCTACTATTTCGGCTAAACTATCAGCATCAAATCCATAAGAAATCTCTCCTATTACAGCTAATGCTTCTGTTATTTTCTGATCAACTCTTTTCTTTATGCTCACCATATCCTCTCCTACTCCAGAGACTCTGAGCCTAACCATTCCTGCAGAAGGCAAATACGCCAACCCCAAACCTTCATCTCTTAACTTAGTTTCCCACTGTTCAAGCTGAGCAGCGATAGAGCTTTCACCAACACCGATGGTTAAAATTGTTCTGTTATATACTGCTGGAGTTTTAAAGGTAGTTTGAATTTTCTTGAAGACTTCATCCTTCATTAACCCTTTCATTTCATAGGGAACTCCAGGCATACTCATTAGTACTTTTCCGTCATTCTCAAACCACATACCACTCGCTGTACCTCTGGTATTTAAAATAGTAGTACACTTCACTGGAAGCTCAGCTTGCTTTAAATTGACCTCTAAAGGCTCCCTTCCTATGGAATTAAAATAAGCCTTAATTTCAGCAGCGACTTCTTCGTTAAAATAAAATTCCGAATTGAAGTATCCAGCTAATGTCTTTTTGGTAATATCATCCTGAGTTGGCCCTAATCCTCCTGTCATCAATACTAAATCAACTCTAGAAAAAGACTCGTTTAAGGCACTTCTAATTTCTTCTTCATCATCAGATATTGTGACTATCCTGCTCACGCGAACACCTATTAAACCAAGGTTTTCACCCAACCAAGCTGAATTAGAATCTATGGTTTGACCTATCAAAATTTCATCTCCTATGGTAATTATCTCTGCTTTCATACTAAATGATTGATATTTTTACGGCAAAGAACTTGTATTAAAAGGAGTAAAAAATCAAAAAAATGAAAAATATTTTAGCGCTAATAGTAATTTCGTTATTATTAATCGGATGTTCCGAAAAAGGATTACAGACCTTAAACAAGGTACTGAGTAACTCTCAGGATATTTTGGGTGAAGATAAGCCCATGAAACTAACTCAGACAGAGGTTATCTCAGCATTAAAAGAAGCATTAAAAGTAGGCACAGATAGTGCTGTATGTTTGGTTTCTAAAATGAATGGATTTTATAAAAATCCATTCATTTTCATAGCATTCCCGCCAGAAGCCATCAAAGTAAAAAACACATTAAATGATGCTGGGTTTGGGAGTCTTGTTGATGATTTTGAAATGACCTTAAACAGGTCTGCTGAAGAAGCAGCTAAAATTGCATCTCCAATTTTTATAGACGCCATTACTTCCATGAGTATTTCTGATGGGTTTACCGTATTAAACGGATCAAACCATGCAGCAACAACTTTTCTCCAGGAAAAAACATCCAATCAACTAAGAGAAAAATTTAGCCCTTTAGTAAATAATGCCATCAATAAAGTTCAATTAACAAAGCATTGGGAACCTATAATAGAAAAATACAACTTACTCACTCTATTATCAGGAGACGACCCAATTAACCCCGATTTAGAGGCTTATGTTACTCAAAAAACACTCGATGGCTTGTTTCTTCAAATAGCAAAGGAAGAAAAACAAATCAGAGAAAATCCTGAAGCGCGTGTATCAGATTTATTGCACCGCGTATTTGGTTCTTAAAATGAATCACTAAATTGCGTGTAATAAATCGAATTAACTTACAACCCTATTACCCTTTTAAAAAATGATTAAAAATTTACTCCTTGGCATACTTCTTACATCTTCAACTGGAGCTCTTTTCGCTCAGGAAGCCCGAGATTATAGAACTATTAAAAATCAAGAACAGTCTATAGACATCACTCCTTATAGTTCTGAATATTCAAAACTTAAGATACCACAAAACAACCCGACTAAAGATGGTGGTGCTGAGACTATTTTCATAGGAACTTCAGGAAACATATACACTATTTTACTAGAAGGAAATAATCAAGTGGATTATAACCCAGACTTGAACGCTGTCTCTTTTATTCACAGAAAAGATGATAACGCTCCACTAAACGGAGTTATGCAGTATGATTATTCTACAGACGGTGGAGCTACTTGGGAGGTAAACCAAGGACCGCTTTCTCCTGGATTTGAAGATGGAACTATAACAAATGTTGGAAATGGATTAAGATATCCGAACGGTGTTCTTTGGGCTCCTGAAGGAAGCACAAATGCTGATGATGCTTATATAGTAGGTCATGGCCCTGCATTAAGCGAAGGTATTACTGCTTGGGGAAACATATTTGAAGTAAGCTCTAAGTTAGATGGAACTAACACCTCTGAGAACTACGCTAACTACGCACCTACGTTTATGGGTGAAAATGTAGATTTCCATCCTTATGGGACTACTAATGTTAACGGTAAAATATGGTCATTATCTACTCAGATAAATTCTACTGAAGATGCCGCTAATGACACTATTAATAATCAAGTTTTTTATCTAACTAGAGGTACATTTAATGATGAGACTTTTGCTTTTGATTATGAAGTAATGGAGACTTTTACTCCTGATTATGTTAGAATCTTAGATGAAACTGACAATACTGAAAGTAACTTTGTTCAAAATTACAGTTTGACTTGGGGACCAGATGGAATGACAGGTTATGTTTATGTAATTGGATCTGAAATTAGCGAGCTCGAATACACCTCTGTTCCGAAACCTATTGTTTGGAAAACGACAGATGGTGGAGAAACATGGGTAAAGAGAGTAGAATTCGATTTCCAAACTCTTCCAGCTATGCAGGAAAATTTAGCGGATGCTAACGGAGGAGAAATGGTTAGACCTTTCTTCACTGATACTGATTGTGTAGTGGATAGCGAGGGTGATTTACATTTATTCTCTCATGTACTGAGTGGATTCACTAATGACCCAGATTCTTTAGCATTTATAGCAACTGGCTTAGAAACTCAGTTTTTCTACCATGTAAGAACGATGGGAGATACAGACTGGGATGCAGACATCATTACTGATGTTATTAACTCTGATGCCGCTGAGGACTTCTCTTTAGGTGATCAAGCTTTAAGATTTAAACCACAAGCGACTAGAACTCCAGATGGTTCTAAAATATTCTTCTCTTATCATAAAGCTTTCGGGAATGAAATACTTACATCTGCTGATATTTTTGCTCGAGGTTATGACATCGCTACAGACATTTATGCTGCTGAGAAAAACTTAACAGAAGATACGGATTATGAGGAATTTACTTTTTATCAAACAATGTCTCCCGTGTGTATAGATGGAGGTGAATGTTTCCAATATGAACTCCCTATAGTTTTCATAGAGCCAGGTTCTGATGATTTATCTTCTTGTCAGCACGTCTATCTATATGGTGCTGGATTTGATGACATTAACTTTGACCCAAGCAGTGTAGAAGAGGCTAACCTAGAAGCTAAATTAAGCATCTATCCAAACCCTTCTTTAGGTGTTTTTACTGTTGACTTACCAAATGACGTAAATGCTACAGTTCAGGTATTTGACATTACAGGTAAAGAGGTTTTCAGCGCTGCTAACCAAAGCACAATGATGACTATCGATTTATCTACTCAATGTTCTGGTAGTTACATTTTCAAGTATACTTCAGAAAATGCTTTGAGAACGGAGTCGTTAATCATAAGATAGTAAGACTAAATAAAATCAAAAAGCCGATTGAGTTAACTCAATCGGCTTTTTTTGGGTGTAAACTTTTTTTCTGAGAAGATATCACTGCCCCTACAGGACATAATATCGGGGCAAATATTATACCTAGCACGGGAATTAACATGAGTAAGGAGAAGAACGCTCCATTGCCCGCTACTAAGCTCTTATTGTCCCAGATTAGACGATTTCCTTCTTTAATGTCTAGTCTTCTTCTCTCATTTAAATAATCAAAAGAACTATAGCCAAAGTAATATGAACTTACTATAAACATTAAAGACGCTGAAAGAGGAGCTGCAATAACAGCCAATGGAGTAAAAACCGCACCGAGCCCAGAGATGACTAGTCCAATAAGAACTAACAGTACAAGTTCAAGGAGTAAATTTCTTAGTGCAACTCGTACTCCTCTCCATATATCTGACAAAAAAGTAATCCAATTAAATTCGTAAGAATTTCCGAGAAGCTTTTCCTCCGCTTTTTCACTTAAATAAGCCATAAGAGGAGCCATGGCGATTAGTACTATATACTTCTGAATTTTAAATAGAACATAGATACTAAGAACATAGATGATCCCATAAACCGCATACTCACCTGCTACTTTAAGAAAGTACCAAACCTTCTCCAAATTAGCTCCAGGCATATTCTCTGGAGTAGAAAGATTAAACACATCTATCAGAGGTGAAGCTATAGCAGAAACTAAATCCCCGATGAATGCAAAAATTACACTAATTAATATAATTGAAAAAAAAACGGGAATGAAATAAGCCCAAGCCATTCCATTATTAACTACCACTTTGTGAGCGCGGAAACAATCCGTTATGCCTAGAAAAAAATCTTTCATTCGGTGAAAGTACGTAAGTCAGGCCTGTAGATTAAAGATAATAATCAGAAATATTAGCAAATAAAAAACCCCTGTTAAGCTAGCTTAACAGGGGAAGACACTTAAAATCACCGAAAAATAATATAGTTAGCAGTAGTTGGCTGCTACACTAAAGACGGATGAAATTCTATGGGGTTGCCTTAGCAACACGTAAAAAATAAGGGTTCACATAAAATATTTAACAATTTGCTAAAAACCTCAAAATCCCAAGGCTTAAAAGCTAGAGATTTGAACCATGAGAGTACACTTTATAGCTATCGGAGGAAGCGCTATGCACAACTTAGCCATAGCACTTCAGAGAAAGGGGGTTCAGGTTACAGGAAGTGATGACGAAATATTCGAACCTTCAAAAGGTAGGCTAGATAAAGAAGGTATTCTTCCAAACAAAATAGGCTGGAATGAAAACAATATTCATGACCAACTGGATGCTATTATACTCGGAATGCATGCCCGAGAAGACAACAAAGAACTTCTCAAAGCTAAAAAATTAGGATTAAAGATTTATTCCTATCCAGAATATATTTTCGAGCAGACAAAAGATAAAAAGAGAATCGTAATAGGAGGAAGCCACGGCAAAACCTCAGTTACCAGTATGATTCTTCACGTACTGAACACCTTAAACGTTGAGCATGACTATATGGTAGGAGCTCAATTAGAAGGGTATGATTGTATGGTTAGTTTAACAGACTCTGCTCCAATAGTGATTTTAGAAGGAGATGAATATTTAAGTTCGCCTATAGACAGAAGACCTAAATTTCACCTTTACAACCCGAACATAGCGGTCATTACAGGAATAGCATGGGATCATATAAATGTTTTTCCTACCTGGGAGAATTATGTGGAACAATTTCAGGAATTCGTAAAACTCATAGAGCCTGAAGGAGAGCTTATTTACTACCAGAATGACGACGCGCTCTCTAAAATGAGTACACTAAATAAAGACATTTCCATCACGCCTTATCAGGCACCTGCTTATGAGATAAAAAACAATAAAATTCAGCTAAACGATGATGGTATTTACACGCTTCAAATTATAGGAAAGCATAATGTAGAAAACTTAAAAGCTGCTCAACTAGTCTGCCAAAAACTGGGAATCTCTAAACGAGAATTTTACACCGCTGCATCATCTTTTAAGGGTGCTTCAAAAAGATTAGAAAAAATAGCGGAATCAGAAACCTCTATAGTTTATAAGGATTTCGCCCACAGCCCATCTAAACTAAAAGCGACTACCTCTGCTGTTAAAGAACAATTTCCAGATAGAAGACTGATAGCTGTTATGGAGCTTCATACATTTAGTTCGTTAAATAAAAAATTCATTGACCAGTATCATGGAGCTATGGAGAAAGCTGATGAAGCTATCGTTTACTTCTCTCCAGAAGTCTTAAAGCATAAAAAGCTCCCTAATTTGTCTATTGATGAAGTTATGGAAGCCTTCGGTGGAGAGAATATAAGTGTCTACACTAGCTCTGAAGAGTTAGTCTCTTTCATTACATCTAAAGCCCCATTGGACTGCACTAATTTGCTCATAATGACAAGTGGAAATTTAAGCGGAAATAATTTAGATGAATTAGGACAAAAACTGGTGTGAAAGAGGGCCTACTTAAGCCGTTCATCAGCCGATTAATGAGCATAAACAGCATAAGTTCAGTAAGTTATAGAGATAAAAAGTAGCATGTATACTGTTTTTTTTATGCTATTTTGTTTGCGTTGCAACGCTAATTCCAAATCAAAAAAAGGCCATCTTTTAATTAAAGACGGCCTTTTACTATTTTATAGTATTACGTTAGCTCATTTTAGCCTGCAAACCATGGTCCAGAGCGTCTAAAAACTCTTCTGTAGTTAACCAATGTTCTTCAGTCATTTTATCCTCATGGATAAGAAGCGCTAAATCCTTAGTCATTTTCCCTCCCTCTACAGTATCTATACATACCTGCTCAAGAGTTTCACAAAAACTAATTAATTCTTGATTGTCATCTAATTTCCCTCTGAAAGCAAGCCCTCTAGTCCAAGCAAAAATACTCGCGATTGGGTTAGTAGACGTTTTCTTTCCTGCTTGGTGTTGTCTGTAGTGACGCGTTACAGTTCCATGAGCTGCTTCTGCTTCCATTACATCTCCTTCTGGAGTTACCAGTGTAGAAGTCATAAGTCCTAAAGAACCGAATCCTTGTGCTACAGTGTCGGACTGTACATCACCATCATAATTCTTACAAGCCCATACAAAACCTCCACTCCACTTCATAGCTGCTGCTACCATATCATCTATAAGTCTATGCTCATAAGTGATTCCTGCTGCAGCAAACTTCTCTTTAAAGTCTGCATCGAATACCTCCTGGAAGATATCTTTAAACCTTCCATCATAAGCTTTAAGAATGGTATTCTTAGTACTTAAATATAGAGGCCATTTTTTGGTTAGTGCCTGGTTCATACATGAATGAGCAAATCCATAAATAGACTCATCGGTGTTATACATAGCCATAGCGACTCCACCGTCTCCCTCATAATTATACACTTCCCACGTAGTAGGTTCTGCTCCTCCTTCTGGGGCGAAAGTCATTGTTAACTTTCCTTTACCTTTTATCACTGCATCAGTAGCTTTGTACTGATCTCCGAAAGCATGTCTTCCTATACAAATAGGCTTAGTCCAACCAGGAACTAATCTAGGAACATTCTTCATGATGATAGGCTCTCTAAATACAGTTCCTCCAACTATGTTTCTAATAGTTCCATTAGGAGAGCGCCACATTTTCTTAAGATCAAACTCCGCTACTCTATCCTCATCGGGAGTAATAGTGGCACACTTGATGGCTACTTTATATTTTTTAGTCGCTTCTGCAGAATCAATGGTTATTTGATCATTAGTTTCATCTCTCTTTTCTAAACCTAAATCATAATATTTAATATCTAAGTCTAGGTAAGGAAGTATCAATTTATCCTTGATGAATTTCCAAATGATTCTCGTCATTTCATCTCCATCCATCTCTACGACGGGGTTAGCTACTTTTATTTTGCTCATAAATCTGTCTATTTTTTTTGCGAATGCGCAAGGTACTATTTCGCAATGAATATTTTTAAATTTCTAGTCACAAAAAAACCCCTTCATAAAAGAAGAGGTTTCTAGTTCTATTGGTAATAATATTAAGCTGTTACTTCAGTAGAAGCGAAATGAAATTCACCTTCTATCTTAGCGTTATCATCGCTATCTGAACCATGAACAGCATTAGCAGCTATACTAGTAGCAAACATCTTTCTGATAGTTCCTTCTGCAGCTTCAGCTGGATTAGTAGCTCCGATTAAGGTTCTGAAATCTTCTACTGCATTATCTTTTTCTAGGATAGCAGCTACGATAGGAGCAGAAGTCATGTACTCTACTAATTCGCCATAAAAAGGTCTTTCGCTATGCACTGCGTAAAATTCTTGAGCTTGAGCTGTAGACAACTGAGCCCATTTCATAGCTTTAATGCTGAAACCAGCTTCTATGATCTTATCTATAATCTTTCCTGTGTGACCTGCACCCGTAGCATCAGGCTTAATCATTGTGAATGTTCTGTTTCCAGCCATAATATTTTATCTTTATAATTTCGAGTGCAAAAGTACTAATTAAGTTCATGGTGACTAACAGCATATTTTAAATAAAAAAGGTTTCTACGCTAGGACATGTTTTTGAAAAAACTAAAGCACCTTAGACAATGAATTGGGGTTTACTACTGCTTATCTTAAAGCTCTCGAGATGAGGGACTTTCTAATGATGTGAATTATACAGTAAAATATGAACGTGTGGGCCGCATCACTCTCTCCCAATGATGACATTTAAATCCTCATACCCGCCACGTTCATATTTTACTCTATACCTCTAAAAAAAATGTCTTTATTTTGTAGATCTATTCGTCATCTAATGACTCATTTATTACACGCCAGTTTTTTCAAGAGCGCAATAATAACCATATATTACTAAATTAATGAATTATCCGACATGAAATTATGTTTTTTTTTATAAGAAGGTTATACCTAAAAAAGTGAATTAAAGCAGACACAAATTTACATTTCATTTAAACTAGAAACCGGTAGCTCTAATGTATATTGAGGGCTCTGCTTTTAAATCACACTAGAGGCCATTCATTCTAATAGGCCCAATTTGCCTATTGAATAATAATAGGGCTAATGCCATTGGATGTGTGAATTAAAAAGTACTGGACTAATTTTGAATGGAAGGGCCTTAAAATCAATACCCAGATGAAGACATTTTAGATGTTAGTTCTCGATTATTAAGAATTCTAGAATAAAAAATATGGATATGAGTCTGCTCAAGGAGGTCTTATCGCATGAATTAGAACAGTTGGAAATCGAAAAACAATAAGAGAAGTTGCCTCAGAGAATACTCGCTCTCATACCATCTTAATAAACTGATTTAAAGCGAAAAGAGCAAAAATTAAATAGTCACGGAATTAAGACTATCTATTATTCTCCAGTACTTAAAAAACATGAAAAATTATACCACTGAATCATTCGTAGAATTAAATCCTAGCCGCTAAATTTGTGCAAATGGAATCTGAAGTAAAACAAGGATTGTCATCAGCTGAAGCTATGGCACTAGAAAATAAGTATGGAGCTCATAATTACCACCCCTTACCAGTGGTGTTAAATAAAGGCAAAGGTGTCTATGTCTGGGACGTAGAAGGAAAAAAATATTACGATTTTTTATCGGCTTACTCTGCTGTAAACCAAGGTCATTGTCATCCTAAAATTATTGACGCCTTGAAACAACAGGCTGATTTGTTAACACTAACGTCGCGTGCCTTTCACAATGACGTCTTGGGACAATATGAAAAATATGTGACTGAATTATTTGGTTATGATAAAATATTACCAATGAACACTGGTGTAGAAGGTGGAGAAACTGCATTGAAATTATGTAGAAAATGGGCTTATAAAGTAAAAGGAATCGAACAAAACAAAGCAAAGATTTTATTTGCTGAAAATAACTTCTGGGGCAGAACCTTAGCCGCGGTATCTTCCTCTACCGACCCAAGTGCATTTAATGACTATGGCCCATATTTACCTGGTTTCGAAATTGTGAAATACAATGATTTAAAAGCTTTAGAAAAGGCTTTAGAGGATCCTAATGTTGCAGGGTTTATGGTAGAGCCTATCCAAGGAGAAGCTGGAGTAATGGTTCCTGATGAAGGCTATTTAAAAAAGGCTTATGAGTTATGCAAATCAAAAAACGTACTATTTATTGCAGACGAAGTTCAAACAGGAATTTCAAGAACAGGAAAATTATATTGCTGCCAACACGAAGGTGTTAAACCAGATATTTTAATTTTAGGAAAAGCATTGTCTGGAGGCGTTTTTCCAGTTTCGGCAGCTTTAGCTGATGATGAGATAATGATGACGATTAAACCAGGAGAACACGGCTCCACTTTCGGAGGCAACCCCTTAGGCTGTAGAGTTGCAATGGCTGCTTTAAAAGTGGCTGTTGATGAAGATTTAGCCGCTAATGCAGAAAAGCTAGGAATCATATTTAGATCAGAACTATCTACTTTTGCCAGTGAAAATAATTTACTAAAGTCTGTACGAGGTAAGGGACTGTTAAACGCTCTTTTGATCAATGACACGGAAGATAGTTCGACTGCTTGGGATATTTGCTTAAAATTAAGAGATAATGGGTTGTTAGCTAAACCTACTCATGGAAATATCATTCGTTTTGCTCCGCCACTAGTGATTACTGAAGAGCAGCTAATGGAGTGTGTGGGTATTATCAAGAAAACAATTTTAGCTTACCAAAAATAAAGTGAATACTCTTACAACAAAGTGGGGAATTTTCCTGGTGCTCGTGAGCATTATAGTGGGTGCCTTTGGCGCCCATTATTTTTCAGCGATATTAAGTCCTGAACGAATGAAATCACTTCAGACTGGTATAAATTATCAAATGTATATGGGACTTGGTCTTTTAGTTCTCGGTAGTCTAGAGTCTAAGTTCTCCAGTAAATCATACCGAACTGGATTTCTATTGATTTTAATCGGTTGCTTGTTTTTCTCCCTATCTATATACGGACTGGTCTACTTGGGACATCATGAAATATCCAAAGGGAAATCTATACTGGGTCCCATCACCCCAATAGGAGGATTGCTGATGATTTTTGGGTGGTTATGGTTACTGATAGATATGATAAAGAAGAAATAATTCTAGGGTATATATCCCTTTAATTGCGGTGCAAAAAAAGCTCAATAATGGATTTTATAGAAAATCAAAAATGGCGTTATGCCACTAAGAAGTTTGATGCTTCTAAGAAGATTAACGGTGAAGATTTAGAGAAGATTAAAGAATCTATAAACCTAGCGGCTACCAGCTACGGGCTTCAATTATTTAAGGTTCTCATCATAGAAAATTCAGAAACCAGAGAAACTCTAAAAAAGCATAGCTGGGGACAATCGCAAGTAACAGAGGCATCACATTTAATGGTGTTCTGCAATTTCACTAGCGTAAAAGACGAGCACATAGACAGTCACTTGCAGTTAAAATCTAAATTGATGGGAATAGAAGAGTCTACTCTCAAAGGATATGGTGACTTCATGAAGAGTAAAACGGCTGAAATGACCCCCGAACAAACCTCTGTATGGAATGCAAAACAGACCTACATAGCACTGAGCAATGCCATGGCCATGTGCGCTGAACTAAGGATAGACACCTGCCCCCTAGAAGGATTTTCTCCAGAAGAGTATAATTCTGTATTAAACCTTCATAAAAAAGGATTAGAAGCGACTGTAGTCTTAACCCTAGGATATCGTTCAGCGGAAGATAAAACTCAGCATACACCCAAGGTTAGAAAAACTTTAGAAGATCTTTTTGAAGTCCTGTAGGAAAGAAGATTTAATAGAAAAAGCTAAAAAAGAGGAACTCTGTTCCTCTTTTTTATATAAATTTCATTTATAACGAACATGCCTTTAGATTAAACCCATCAGACTAAGTGTTATTATTACACTTAACACAACGCAAACAACAAGCATCGTAATCATCTGATTACGTGATTCTTAAATTGGTATAATTTCGCTTGAATTAACGCGGCTTTGTGACATGGTTAATCTCTGAATCTCGTAATTTTGTAGAACTAAACAAAAGATTCTTTAGATGAACAATTTTGGATTGAAGGCAGAGAAAGCTAATCTTTCTTATTTAGGATTAGAGCGAGTAGACGCGGCATACTGGAATTTATCTCCAGCACAATTAACAGAAGAAACCATTATTAAAGGCCAAGGTCTTTTAACAGACACAGGAGCTTTAGCCATAGACACAGGTGAGTTTACTGGTCGTTCTCCAGCAGATCGGTTTATAGTAAAGGATGCTATCACAACTAACGAAGTTTGGTGGGGAGACATTAATAAGCCATTTGACTCGGAGGCTTTCGATAAACTTCAGGGCAGAATGCAAGCTTATTTAGCTGGAAGAGAAGTTTACGTAAGAGATGCTTACGCCTGCGCTGACGACACGTACAGACTTAATTTAAGAGTAGTAACTGAGTTTCCATGGAGTAACATGTTTGCTTCTAATATGTTCCTTAGACCTACTCAAGAAGAGATTTTAGACTTTAATCCTGAGTGGAACGTAGTATGTGCACCAGGGTTTATGGCGGATGCCGAAATAGATGGTACACGTCAGCATAACTTTGCTATTATCAACTTTACTAAGAAGATGATTCTTATCGGTGGAACTGGTTATACTGGTGAAATCAAAAAGGGAATATTCTCTGTACTCAACTTTGTTCTTCCTGCACAGAAAGGTGTTCTTTCAATGCATTGTAGTGCTAACGTAGGACATGATGGTGATACCGCTGTGTTCTTTGGATTAAGCGGAACAGGGAAGACTACATTATCCTCAGACCCTAATAGAAAACTCATCGGTGATGACGAGCATGGCTGGTCAGCAGATAAAGTATTCAACTTTGAAGGCGGATGCTATGCTAAAACCATAGACTTATCTGCTACAAAAGAGCCACAAATTCATAATGCAATCAAGTTCGGAGCTATTCTAGAAAACATAGGTTTTGAAGAAGACGGATGTACTCCTGACTATTCGGATATCACTAAAACTCAGAATACGAGAGTATCCTACCCTATTCACCATATAGATAACATTATGGTTCCTAGCTCAGGGGATGCTCCTAAGAATATATTTTTCCTTACAGCAGATGCTTTTGGAGTATTGCCTCCGATAAGTAAGCTTTCCAGAAACCAAGCTATGTACCAGTTTATATCTGGGTACACAGCCAAAGTGGCTGGCACAGAAGCAGGAGTAACAGAACCTCAGACTGCATTCTCGGCATGCTTCGGAGCACCATTTTTACCATTACACCCAGCTAGATATGCTGAGATGTTAGGAAATAAAATGGACGAAGGAAATGTAAACATCTGGTTGATTAACACAGGCTGGAGCGGTGGCGAATACGGGACTGGTTCTAGAATCAAGTTGAAGTATACTAGAGCTATGATTACTGCTGCTTTAACTGGAAAGTTGAATGATGTGGAATACAATTGTCATGAAGTATTTGGATTAAATTTCCCTACCTCGTGCCCAGATGTACCTAGCGAACTTCTTAATGCGAGAAATACATGGGCTAATAAAAATGCTTATGATACTAAAGCAAACTCACTAGCAGATAAATTCGTTAAGAATTTTGAGCAGTTTGAAGAGTATGCAAATGAAGAAATAATGAGTGCTTCTCCTCGTTCAGTGACTGTTTAAACTAGAGAAAACGCAAAAAAAAATAATTAAGCCTCGCACTTCCTTTTTCTGGTAAGTGCGAGGCTTTCGGTTTAAAAATAAAGCCGACTTTTGGGGTTCACCTTTTTCATAGCTAGTGCATTTATCATTTATCGAAAATCTTTCTGTAGGCTCAGTAAAACTCAGCACTGAAGAGTCTCTTCATGTCTCTAAAGTTCTCAGACTTAAAAATGGAAACCCCATCAATCTTACTGATGGAAAAGGAAGCTCTGCTGTGGGAATTATCACTGCAGCCGCCAAAAAAAACGTCACCATTCAGATAGATGAAATTCATTCTGAAAGTGAAAACCCTTATTTATTAGAGCTGGCTATGGCTCCTACGAAGAGTAATGATCGGTTTGAACTAGTTCTGGAAAAGTGCACCGAACTTGGGATAGCTCGAATTCATCCCTTATTGACTTTTCATTCGGAGCGTAGAAAATTGAATATGGAGCGTAGCAAAAAGCTTGTGCTTTCAGCTATGAAGCAATCTCAGAAAATATGGTTACCAGAAGTAATGGAACCGATAAAGTTCAATGATTTTATACAGCAGGATTTCGAGGGTGACCGTATATTAGCCCATTGCAACGCTGACTTTAACAGAGCGTCTCTAAAGGCTCTTTCTCAGAAAAAACCTACGATTATATGTATAGGGCCTGAAGGAGATTTCTCCGATGAAGAAATTAGCTTAGCCTTAGAGTTAGGATTTAAGTCTGCACACATGGGCTCTGAAAGACTAAGAACGGAGACTGCAGCGCTATTCGCTACGTCTATTTACCATACAGTAACTTCATTATGAAAAAAATAGCAGCCATACTTATTATCGTTCTTGGAATTCTCCTAGCACTGGCATTCACTGTGCCTTCTAAGAAAGATTATGAAACATTTATTACTACAGAACTCAAAGAGAGAACTCATGATGACCTGCTCGGGTTGAACGATTTTATGATTGACAATTTAGCCAAGTTAGTATTTATCGGAGCTGAATATAAGAATGTAAAAGTGGGAAGTACTTATGCTTTTTCTTTAGGAAAAGACAACACCTATAAATTCGTAGGGTTCGGTACTTTAATTATTTGTGTGGAGGGTGATTTGAGTATTTTAGAAGGCCAATAATCTAAATTTTATTCCGTTAGATAAAGCATAAACTCCTCACTCCCAAAGTAACTAAGAGAATGATGGGATGTACCAAAAGAAGTGGCATGAATCAACTGAATAGGAGAACCAGGAAAATGCTTCTTAAAGTAATCTTCTAATTCATACGCCTCATTACCGCAGTTACATCCTAGTCGAGTATT
>CESE01010779.1_pt1 | contig 28822 bp, 20 predicted proteins | sample 350271 | NCBI WGS metagenome assembly CESE01 (sample SAMEA2621536, study PRJEB7988) | marine metagenome | isolation source: saline water (ENVO:00002010), including | reverse complement strand
TGTTTTTTGGAGTTGCTTTAGGAGAATTAAAAGTTGAAAACAAGTCGGTTTTCGCAATTTCTACAGCGTCGCCAATTGGGAAAATCGCCTTGGATAAAACAATGGGTGATAGTTTTATTGTAAACGGTAATACACATAATATTAGCTATATAGCCTAATGAAAGTTGCTGTAATTGGAGGTGGGGCTGCTGGTTTTTTTGCGGCTATTTCGGTCAAAGAACACCACCCAACATCGAATGTAGTTTTATTTGAAAAGTCACCAAAAGTACTTTCTAAAGTAAAGGTAAGTGGAGGCGGGAGATGTAATGTAACTCACTCCTGTTTTGAAATTTCAGAATTGATAAAAAATTACCCTAGGGGATCGAAATTTCTAAAAAAATCCTTTCACCAGTTTAAAGTAAATGACACAATAGATTGGTTTGATACGTTTAATGTTCATCTAAAGACTGAGTCGGATAATCGCATGTTTCCGACAACTGATAATTCTCAAACAATCATAGACTGTTTAACCAATCAATTTGAGCAATTAGGTTGCGTTTTAAAGCTACAATCAGCAGTTACTAGAATAACACCGCAGACAAATAATAAGGGCTTTGAATTGATTGTAAATGACAAAAAAATGTCCTTTGATAAAATCGTTGTTGCAACGGGTGGATCGCCTAAAATTGAAGGACTAAAGTGGTTGCAAAATTTAGGACATAAGATTGAAAAACCGGTTCCTAGTTTGTTTACTTTTAATATGCCTAAACATACTATTACTGCTCTAATGGGCGCGGTTGCGCCAAATGTGAAAGTAAGAATAGAAGGAGAAAAACTAGAAAGTACAGGCCCTCTTTTAATTACGCATTGGGGAATGAGTGGCCCAGCTGTATTGAAACTGTCTTCATTTGGAGCCAGAAAACTAGCCGAAAAAAATTATCAGTTTAACATCCTTGTTTCATGGTTAGGTCAACTTTCTGAAGATGCAGTTAGAGCTCTTTTTCAAAAAGAAATAACGGACCACAGTTTATCTCAAATCTCCAATTATAAATTACCAGAAATCCCTAAAAGACTTTGGGTTTATCTTGTTGAAAAATTGGGAATTGAATTGGATAAACGTTGGTGCGATTTTTCCAAAAAAGACCTGAATCGCTTGGTAAACGGGTTGGTAAATGACAGTTACCAGGTTCAAGGAAAAACTACCTTTAAAGAGGAATTTGTAACCTGCGGTGGCGTTAGTTTGGGTGATGTAAACTCAAATTCAATGGAGAGTAAAAAAATACCGGGACTCTATTTTACAGGAGAGGTGTTAGATATTGATGGCGTAACAGGCGGTTTTAATTTTCAAGCAGCTTGGACTACAGGTTTTATTGCAGGAAAGTTGAGTTAAAAACGAACCCTTAATCGCATTAAAGGTCTAACGATTAAATCTAAACCACCGCGCTGGCTGGACCCGTCGTAATAGTTGTTGTATTGATTATCAAGAAAGTGTGATCTTCCACTAACGCGACCGCCGATGTCAACAGATAGAAGTTTAGTCGGATTTAGTTCAACGCCGATAAGTCCTGATAGGCTGTAAAAATTATTATTTACTTCTTCAGTTAAATAAATGATACTTGTATAACTCTGACCTGTGAATGGATCATTTTGCATAAGTTCTTCCGAATGACTTATCGTTCTCTCTGTCTGGCCAACATCAAATCCAAATCCGAGATAAAATGAAGCAGATTTTTGTCCATTAGTAAAGAATTTTAAATCAGAACCAGCGCTCCATAGCAGAGCGTGACCATTATTGCTTCTGGTAACTCCAGGATTCATTGCATACGCTAGAGGAAAGGAAATACCCACTATACCTTTTGGAAATAGATACTGATAATCTATTTCTAGTTGCTGAAAAAGTAAAGTGGCAGCGTTAATTGCTATCGAATGATTGCCAATATCGATATTACTATCATTTTTTGATTTAGTAGAAGATGTCGGATTTTGTAACTCGTAAATCTCAGTAGTTCCGCTGGCGTAGTTAATTAGAAGAAGATCACTGATATTTTTTGAATAGATAGGCCCCTCTGGATTCGTTTTGCTTTTGTACTTGATAACATCAGTTCCAACTTCAAGCACCTTTCCTTCAATTTTTTCACCAGATCTCAGAAAAATCTGATCTTGAGAAAAACCCAAAACACTTAGGAATAAAATGATTAGTAAACTTAAAGAAAATTGAAGGGTTGAATTTTTCATATTGGTTATTTCATTCAAAATTAGGGATTTAAAATTGGTATCTAAATCTTAAAAAAGCGTAAGGTAAAAACTCACTAATAATATTTGAGGTTTCATAATTTCCAGATTTTTACTCTTTAATTTCATACGACTGCCATGAAACGGAACTTCCTGTTTCAAGAGTAAAACGATTGCTAACCTTGAATCCTACAACAAAAGAAAAACTCTTTCCTAAAAGACAAAGTTTACAAGTTTATCACTGTAAATTTTATCAGGGTATCTATTTTTGAACTTGAAGGAACATAGGTTCCTTCTTAAACATCAATTGTATAACCTCCAAATTCCAGATAAGGAGCAATTTGCAAATGCATGGATTTAGTATGTTACATAAAACCTTGTATATAAGTCCAAATGCAATTTTTGTGTGTACTTTTTTGATTCTAGGACATTTCCAATACCTAGTTTTAGACTTAATGGAATTGCAAAAGCAAAATTAGATTCAGTAAATTTATACCGATACTCAAATTCAACTAAGTCGTATAGAATACTTAAAGTATTGAATGCAATTAAGTGTTTTTTAAAAGCGTTGTTGAAAAAATACCTACTTTTTTTGTTCGCTTGGATTTATTGAATAAAATGGCGTTCAGTCGATGAATTACAAAAACAACAGACCACAAAAACAAAGTTTGAGCATAGATTTAAAGCAGCTTTTTGTATTATAAATTAAATGTTTTAACCCAACGGTTCTCCATTCAAGTTCGTTGTCAGGATCTCGCTCATATAATCAAACAAGGGACGCATAGCCAAAAAGCTATCTTCGATTTCGTCCAACAGTTTTGGTGATGTTAGTAAAGAAGGGGAAATCTCTTTACTGACTATGAATTGCTTGTAACGCAATAAATCAACCGCTGGATCTTCTTTGTCAAAACCCTTTGGACATGTTTTTAATTGTTCGCCTCTAAGTGCCCCAAAATGCACTTTGAAGGATTTGCTGGCCAATATTTTTCTAAGCGGAGCTGGATCAGCTTGAATCTGCTGGCGAATCAATTGTAAATCGTCTTTGTTTGGTCCCCAAAAACCACCAGCCGCAAATGCGGAACCGGGTTCTAGATGGAAATAATATCCGCCACGTAGATTTTTAGAGGCTCTTTTAAAACCACCTGCAAACCAATTCTTGTAAGGGCTTTTGTCTTTGCTAAATCGAACATCTCGGTATATTCTATACAACGCTTTTTTACCAGTAGGTGTTTCTATATTATCGTGAGCTGATAAGCGTTCCAATAGAGTGGAAGTAAAGTCAATTACATTAAGATGAGCGGTTTCGTATTCCTTTTTGTTGGTCTGGAACCAATCTCGGTTGTTGTTCTTTTTTAGCTTTTCTAAAAACTGAATTGTGCTTTTTTCTATGTTGCTCATGATACTTACTCTTTATACTAACTAAAGTTCTAAGCTATGCAATGTATCCTAATCGTCGTTATGCTGAATTTTGTTCAGCATCTTCATATAGATATGATTGAGCCTCTGAATCAAGTTAAGTCTGACGGAATTAAATAGATTACTGTTTACGTCGTCGAAAGTATTAGATTGGAATTGTATCTGTATTCAATTGATGTTAAATGTTTTCCCCAGCTCGTGAGCGATTCTATTGCGTTCGAATTAGATTCTCAACTAAAAATAAGTTTCAGCTGCTAATCAGTTGAGTGCGATGTTCAGCTCTATTCAATTGCATTGTATTTCAAAAACTAAAATAATATATTACTAATTCTTAATTACCTAATTAATCTTTCTCAGCCTCTTTTTTTAACGCCTCATTCATAGCATTAAACCCAATTTCAGTATCAGCTTTAATCGATTTTAATATTATTCCGGAAAAGATTCCACGGAACGATTCACCCTGAATTAGCACTGTTTCGTTTTCTGAAATTTCCTTTAATTCAAATGTGTGATGCCCGTCAAATATTCCAGGAATAAAAAGATGACCGACCCATCCGAAGAATTTATTGGGTTCAAATTCTTTAATTCTAGGTTTAAATGTCATGGTTTTATCTCCATTTTTTAGGGTGTTTTTAATGCGTTTTCCTAGCTCAATTTTATGTTCAGATTTCACGATAAATGGGTTCCAATTCTCGTAATTTTCATTGTCTGTTAAAACGCTCCAGACCGCTGCTGTAGATGCCTTGATGATGATTTCGGTTCTAATTTCCTTTTTTTCTTGTGCCATAATTCTTGTTGTTAAAGTGCTGAAAATGATGATAAGTATTACTGAATATTTCATGGTACAAAGTTCTGGTAATCAACAATCTATTGTTATTCATTTTATGCCAAATAGTTGACACTTCGCGCCACGCAATATATTTTAGCGCCATGGCATTTAACGGAAGATTTTTACATAACATTATAGAGCAAGCTTCATCTAGAGGAGCTTCAAAGGCAACTTTACTCAACATATCTGGTAAACCTGAATCTGAGTTGATGGAAAACGATTGCAAAGTCGATTATCAATCCTTCAACAAAACATTTGAAACGGCACTAAGAGAAGTGAAAGATCCTTTGCTGGGAATTCACATTACACAGTCTATGAGCCTTGCTGCTGCGGGACTAATGGTGCAGATAGCTCAGAGTAGTAAGACTTTTAAAGACGCTATCCTTTTGGCGTGTAATTATGCTATGTTAGGCTGCGATTCTTTGCCAATGCGATTGGAAGAAACTGAATACTCTTATGAGTTAATTTTTAATTGTGATAGAATTTGGCGGTCAAATTCCGAAGAAACCTTTCAGCATACTTTAGAAGGTTCTTTGTTTTTCTTGCTTAAAGAATACGAGGCTCTTACTGGCAAAAAGTTTTCTCCAGTAAAGATTACCTTGGATTATACTCCGAGAGTTAGCTTTAAGGAATTGGAAAAATACTATCGAGCACCTGTTTTTATTCGAGACATTAGAAATACAGTCGTATTTCGAAAAAAAGATTTGGACACCCCAATTACCTCGGCCGATCATGAATTGTTGCAACATCTTATTCTTTTTGCTGAAGATAAAATATCAAGGTTAGACCAACGTGATACTGTTGTCGATCAAGTAGGCAGAATAATTATGAAAAACTTGCCCGATCGTGCTTCCGCTGATTTGGTTGCTAGAGAGCTTAATATGTCGGTGCGCACTATGCAACGACAATTGAAATATGAGGACACCTCGTTTAGAGGGATTTTGGAAAATAATCTAATGGACTTTGCTAGAAAGCAAATTATCAGAAGGAAACATACATTGAGTCAAATTGCCTATCAGCTAAATTACAGTGACTTAAGCGCTTTTAGTCGTGCATACAAAAATCATTTTGGTGAAGCTCCAACAAAAATAAGGAGGGCGGTTTAGTTTTTTTTAATTGTTGCACCAATAAAAAAACTGACCTAATCTTACCTATTGTTTAGTTGTTTGCCGTTAGCTGAGAAAGAGACGATAATTATTTCTTAGTTGAAGTGATTCATTAGATACTTAGTCTGGGTCTGCTGAAACTGCGGTTAGTTGATCTGATATTGATAAGGTAATATTCGTGGGAACGATTCATAGTTCAGATGAGGCCCTGCCAAGGAATTGTACGATTTTTCAAGGTCGCTCACAGCTACTAATCGGATATTATAATTGAAGATGAATGCGTCTACTGTGCTCTATTAAATTACGCATATTACGATTCTATTTCCCAATCGTTCCTGCAAGATACACGTCGAATTGATTTCTCAATTGAGATAACGACTACCACGTCATTTTCCCGATTTTACGTAATCTAATAATAGACTTTGATTCCAATTCTTGCGCACCTATTTTTGAGAAACTAAAATCTCAATTATGGACGCACCTTGGTATCGAGTAAATTCATTCGAACATTACAAAGAACTTTACACGCAGAGCACAGATAATCCCGATGAGTTTTGGGGTAAGGTCGCTGAGAATTTTCGTTGGAGAAAGCAATGGGATAAGGTTTGTGAATGGAACTTTACAGAGCCAAATGTAAAATGGTTCATCAACGGTGAAATGAACATCACCGAAAACTGCCTTGATCGACACTTGGATATAAGAGGTGATAAGACTGCTTTAATCTGGGAGCCAAATGATCCGAAAGAAAAGTTTGTAAAATGGACTTACCGGGAATTGCATGAAAAGGTATGTCGATTTGCTAATGTTTTAAAAGAAAATGGATGCAAAAAAGGAGATCGTGTGGCTATTTATATGCCTATGATTCCTGAATTAACGGTCGCTACTCTAGCATGTGCTAGGATAGGAGCGGTGCATTCAGTCGTATTCGCAGGGTTTTCTGCACAAGCATTGGCTGATAGAGTAAATGATGCTGAGGCAAAAATGGTACTTACTTCTGATGGGTTATATCGGGGAGCTAAAGAAATTCCAGTAAAAAGAGTTGTAGATGAAGCCTTACAACAAAACGATTCTGTGAAGAAAGTAGTGGTTGTGCAAAGAACCAATTGGGCAGTGAATATGCAACATGGAAGAGACTGCTGGTATCACGACGAAATGGACAAAGTAGATGCCGATTGTCCGGTCGAAGTAATGAATAGTGAAGATCCTTTGTTTGTTCTGTACACCTCAGGTTCCACTGGAAAACCAAAAGGAGTCGTGCACACCTGCGGTGGATACATGGTCTATGCTGATTTTAGTTTTAGAAATGTATTTCAATGTGAAGAAGAAGATGTGTATTGGTGTACAGCGGATATTGGCTGGATTACAGGTCATTCTTACATTGTTTATGGCCCTTTACTTTCTGGAGCAACAACATTGATGTTTGAAGGTGTTCCGACTTATCCTGATCCAGGTAGGTTCTGGCAAATAGTTGATAAATACTCCGTCAATCAATTTTATACAGCACCAACTGCAATCCGAGCGCTAATGGCCTGTGGAGACGATCATGTGCTTTCATACAGTTTAGATTCTCTTAAGCTTATCGGAACTGTTGGAGAACCAATAAATGAAGAAGCTTGGTATTGGTATCACGTTCATGTAGGAAAAGAAAGGTGTCCAGTAGTTGACACTTGGTGGCAAACCGAAACTGGCGGAATTATGATTTCTGCTTTAGGAGATCATGGCCCTCATAAACCGACTTATGCTGGTTATCCGCTTCCAGGAATACAGCCTGTTTTATTGGATGGAGAAGGCCAGGAAATTACTGCTAATAATCAAGAAGGATACTTGGCAATTAAACATCCTTGGCCATCAATCATTCGCACAACTTATGGAGATCATGAGCGCTGTAAAAACACCTATTTTGCTAATTACGAGGGATATTATTTCACGGGAGATGGTGCAAAACGGGACGAAAACGGAATGTATAGAATCATTGGTAGAGTAGATGACGTAATCAATGTTTCGGGGCACCGATTTGGAACTGCAGAATTAGAAAATGCAATTAACAAAAACCCTCAAGTAGCTGAAAGCGCCGTAGTTGGTTATCCTCACAATATTAAAGGACAAGGTATTTATGCTTATGTAATTCTTAGAGATAGAATTGAGAACGATGACATCTTACGCGCTGAAATAATCGAAACTGTTGTTGGAGAAATTGGTAAAATTGCAAGACCTGATAAAATTCAATTTACTACAGGATTACCAAAAACACGCTCCGGGAAAATAATGCGTAGAATATTAAGAAAAGTTGCTGAAGGTGATACTTCAAACCTTGGAGATACGAGTACACTTCTGGATCCTAAAGTTGTAGAAGAAATTATAGAGGGAGCGGTGTAAATTGCATAACGTATTGCGGCAAGACGCTTAGCGTTAAACAAAAACAAACTTGAATCGAAGACTAATTAGTATATTTAGGACTAATTAATCAATATAAACAAGAACTAACAAATGACAAACTTCAGAGCATATAGAATAGTTGAAACAGCACCGGGGAAATACGATCGGAAAATAGTCGAACAAAATATCAATAACTTACCTGAAGGTAATGTGCTGATTAAAGTTGCCTATGCTGGTTTAAATTATAAAGATGCTCTGTCGAGCGCTGGTCATAGAGGAATAACAAAGGAATTCCCACATACTCCAGGCGTTGACGCAAGTGGAGTAGTGGCTCAATCCAATTCAATTTTATTTCAAGAAGGCGACCAAGTTTTGGTGACTGGTTATGATTTAGGAATGAATACTGATGGTGGATTTGGAGAGTATATTCGGGTTCCTGCTGAATGGGTAGTTCCACTTCCTGCAACATTTGATTTGCGCAGTGCAATGATTTTAGGAACTGCTGGTTTTACTGCTGCACTTGCTTTGTACAAAATGGAAATGGCAGGTCAAACACCACAAATGGGCGAATTGGTCGTAACAGGAGCTACCGGTGGAGTGGGGAGTATGGCTATTTCGATATTTTCTAAAGCCGGTTATGATGTAATCGCTTCTTCAGGTAAAAAGAGTGCTTATGACTATTTGAAAAAATTGGGCGCTGTGCGATGCGAAGGACGAAAGTTTTGCAATGATGAAAAAAAACGTCCAGTTGCTCGACCTAAATGGGCTGGTGGACTCGATACCGTTGGAGGAAACACATTAACCTCATTAATGGCATCATGTGGTAAAAACGGCTCTATTGCGGTTTGTGGACTGGTAGGTTCTCCAGAACTTAATGCAACTGTTTACCCATTTCTTTTGAATGGTATAAACCTTATCGGTGTAGAGTCGGCTGAAACTCCAATGGAGATAAGGATAAAGCTTTGGAATAAGTTATCCAGTATTTGGAAACCAGAGCACCTGGATGAAATTGCAACTGATATTTCATTGGATCAATTGGATAAATACATTCTTAAAATTTTAGATGGAAAGACTCAGGGAAGGATTGTTGTAAAGCATGGATCATAATTTTTAGTTGTAAATAATTGAAAATCAAAAATTTAAATTGGTAAGTTCTAATGATTATGATCTAAAGGATTAAACTGGCTCTGGTAAAGATTATTGGATGTTTATAGGCAAAAACTGGTCTATTAATACCCGTTTCTATTTTTTAATTGTGATAATCAATTGTGCGATGAATCGAAGGACCTTATTTTAGGGTCATTAATAAGTTGGGCATCATGGTTGGTAGGTTGCACTTTGATAAGGGATATGACTTACTTACGACGTTTTTTCTTTTCTACCTTATGCATTTTGATTAGAGCCTGGTTTTCTCCGTTGCTTGAAATCTGAACTTCTAGAAAATGCATTCCACTTTTGTGATACTTAATCACGGTTGGGAGATCGTAGCGTTTATTTTCGAAACGGGCCGTTCTTTTATTCTTTTTGGTTAACGTAAAAAAGATCCGTTCATCTTCATTGTACCCATAAAGTTTTGCTGATAGTAGTACCTTTCCTTCTCTGGATTCTAACCAAAGATGTTCATTCATAGTAGTGTCTCCATCTTCCTTTACTGTAAAATTGAATCCTTCGTAAAGAGTATCAGAAACGGGTTTCCATACTTCAAATATTTCAGAGTGATCTTGGCGTATTTCCCATTCTCCAAGTATCCAATTGTAATTATTTAGATCTGGTTTATGCTCGCAACTGCTTAAAACCAATAAAGTAGTCGCAAATAGTAGGAACTTAAATTTCAAAAAGTTACGCATGAATTGCAGGGAAGTTATTAGGGTTTGATTCAGACATAATTTTGTACGCTGCTTCAACAATATCTTCAATACTTGGTTTCGAGAAATAGTCTCCATCTGAACCATAAGCAGGGCGATGTGCTTTAGCAGTAAGTGTAATTGGTTTAGCATCCAGATACTGATAACCTCCTTGATTTTCAATTACTTGCTGCATCATAAATGCAGAAGCACCACCAGGAACATCTTCATCAATGAATAAAATTCTACTTGTTTTCTTAAGCGATTCTACAATGCTTTCATCAATATCAAAAGGGAGTAAAGTTTGAATGTCAATAACTTCAGCACTAATTCCCAGTTCCGTCATTTCTTTAGTCGCAGCCTCTACCATTCTTACCATTGAACCATAAGTAACCAGCGTAATGTCACTTCCTTCTTTTATGATTTCAGGAATTCCAAGTGGAGTTTTGAATTCACCCAAATTAGAGGGTAAGTTTTCTTTTAAACGATATCCGTTTAAGCTTTCGATTACGATTGCAGGTTCTTCAGCACTCATTAAGGTATTGTACATTCCCGCAGCTTGTGTCATGTTTCTAGGAACACAGACATGAATACCTCGAACGGCGCCTAAAATCATTCCCATAGGCGATCCTGAATGCCAAACACCTTCTAGTCTATGGCCACGAGTTCTAATAATAACGGGTGCTCTTTGGCCACCTTTTGTTCGGTACTGAACAGTCGCTAAATCGTCACTTATTAATTGAATTGCATAATGCACATAATCTAAATATTGAATCTCTGCAATTGGGCGAAGCCCCCTCATTGAAAGTCCAATTGCCTGGCCAATTATTGTACACTCTCGAATTCCAGTATCGAAGACACGGTGCACCCCGTATTTGTCTTGAAGACCTTCAAGACCTTGATTCACTCCACCAATTCTACCAGCATCTTCACCAAAAATGACCAATTCCGGGTTTTTGCTCAATAGCTTGTCGAAGTTGTCTCTCAGTATTTCTCTTCCGTCAACCTTATTGTCACTTTCGTAGTTAGGTTCAACAGGAAGCACTTCCAATGCATTGCCTTTAGAGTCATTGTATAAAAATGAATCGTATCTGTGTTCGTTGTTTGATAATTCAGTTTTATACCAATTGATTAGACTTTGCTTCGCTGGATTACTGTCTTTTCTTATGTAACGAATTGTTTTTCGAATGGCCACGAAAATATCTCTTCGCTCAGGTTCTGAAATAGCTTTTAAATCACTACTTAATTTCTGAACGAAATTTTTGTTTTCACTAGCTGAAGCAGTGGCTTCAATTAAAGCAACTGCAGTGTTTTGTTCAGCTTTAATTTCGAACAAGAAAGCAGCCCAAGCTGCTTTTTTAGCATCGCGAACTTCTTTTTTGCATTCTTTTACTATGGTATCTAATTCTTCATCATTAGTTGCACCAAGTTCAATCATCCATTTGCGATATTGAACGATACAATCGTATTCTGTTTCCCAAGTAAGTCGGTCAGCAGACTTGTAGCGCTCGTGTGAGCCAGAAGTTGAGTGTCCTTGTGGTTGAGTTACTTCTTCAACATGCACCAAGACAGGAACATGCTCATCTCGAGCAACTCTGACAGCTTCATCGTAAGTCAAACACAAATTTCTATAATCCCAGCCTTTTACATTAAAGATTTGGAAACCATTGGTTCCTTCTTGTCTCTGAAAACCAGCAAGTGCTTCAGAAATACTTGCTTTTGTAGTTTGAAATTCTTTTGGTACTGAAATGCCATGACCATCATCCCATACAGACATAACCATGGGAACGCTCAATACTGCAGCAGCATTCATCGCTTCCCAAAACATTCCTTCAGAAGTACTTGCATCGCCAATAGTTCCAAAAGCTACTTCGTTTCCGTTATTCGAAAAATTCTTTTTGTCTTTTAATTCTGGTGAGTTTCTGTAAAATTTAGAGGCATAAGCTAATCCTAACAGTCTAGGCATTTGGCTAGCAGTCGGTGAAATATCGGCAGAGGCATTTTTCATTTCGGTTTGAGGCAACCAATCTCCGTTTTCATCAATAAAACGAGAGGCGTAATGTCCATTCATTTGACGGCCACCAGAAGCAGGTTCAGCCTCTACAGAAGGGTGAGCATAAAGTTGAGCGAAAAATTGTTGGACCGTAAGTAACCCAGCAGCCATCATCATGGTTTGATCTCGATAATAACCACTTCTCCAATCGCCATTTTTCCATTGTTTTGCAAGGGCTATTTGAGCGATTTCCTTCCCGTCTCCAAAAATTCCAAATTTGGCTTTTCCAGTAAGTACTTCACGGCGACCCAATAAACTAGTTTCACGGCTAAGAGTTGCCAATCTAAAATCGGCAAGCAATTCTTTTCTAGCTTCTTCTGGAATTGTTTTTACGGCTGCCTCAACTGCCTCAATTGTTTCATTTTGTTCTGCCATATCCGAAATTTTAAATCTACAAGCACCGTGGAAACGTACTTTTTGGGAACGCAAAAGTAACTATAATCGAAGCATTACAAAAAGAACAGAATTGACCTTTAAAATGAGTCTGAACGGCTGATATATGAAGCTTTTTGAGGTACGAACTATGATTTCATATACATTGTTAACATTTGTCTTTATTCCACAATGAATATGCTATCTCCTTTAATTTTATATGGGATACCTGTTAAATCGAAGAGTTTAGCATAGGCATCTTGAGGGTTTTTATGTTTTGTATTTATAAAGTGATCAATTCCGTCAATCTTTTCTTGATTCATTCCAAGTTTTGTAAAGGTAGACGCTATGCAATCCTTTGGAAACCTTGTTAAAGAATCTTTACTAAACTTAGCCAATTCACGATTCATTTTAAAGATATTATCTGATTTATTATCTCCATCTATTGCAGCACAAGCCGCCCACACAGCAAGAGAGCCTCCGCTGTAATTCAGTTGCTCATACCCTTTTTTATGTGGAGCTTCCAAGCTGACTTTTTGCAAATCCTCAATACTTTCTACTAAATATTTGTTCAGAAAAGTATTGAATCCTTTTTCCGTAAGCATTCCAAGCCTCACCATTCCGCGGTGACTGATTATTTCTGCTCCACCTTCATTCATCCATCTCATGTCATCCATTCCAATATGAGATTGCCAAATATGACCCATTTCGTGTGCCATAAATGTTCTCAACTTCATAGTTACTTTAGCGATAGGTATTGAATCAAAAGACCCAGACATAATTCCAGCAAACTGCCCATTTTGTGCACCACCACCTATGCCAAATCCTTTGCCTGCATTTCTAGAATTCTTATCATAGGTCATTTGTATCATTAGTTTACCGTTAAGCACCTTACCAAACTCTTTATTGTATAATGTCATAAATTTTTCTGCAGTAGAAAGAACATCTGCTCGGAGTGATGAGGGAAAGTCATTGTCTAGTAACAGCTGCACTTGTTCAGATTCTGTGATCATATCACGATTTCCGAAAAAGACAAAATAACCTGAACCTTTTATTGCTATATCTTCAGTTGAATCTGAATTTGGGACTAGTATGCTCTCATCTTTAAGTCCTATGAATGAATAACGCAAATCAAAATTATGCATCATTTCGACTAGTCCAAGTAATCTGATTTTAGAGGCGAATCCTAGTGGTCCAGTATTAATGCTCACTCCCTGATTAAAATTTGCAAAAGGTTGCGGAGCATAAAATACTATTTTTTTGTACGTTTTTACATTTACACTTATCTTCTTGAACGCGCTTTTATCTTTTTTTTCTAACCAAGAATATCCTGATTCATCTTTAGTAAAATGAAAATCCTCTGGCAAATCCCACGAAGAATCGTGGTATTTTTTAGTCTCAGGTCCTGTCATGATACCTATGACCGACTGATCAAAATTATAATCTATATGCCACGAATCGTTATCCGTGTGTATTACGGTTACCTCGCCTTTTACTGTTCCTAAACCATTAAGTTCACTTAGAGCAAAACACCCAAGTAAAAATATTACGGATGTGATTATAATTATTTTTTTATATTTCATTTCTTATTGATGTTAGAACATTTATTAAGCCAAATCTGTTTCCAGATAACTTCTTTAAATTCTTCTAAATTTAAACGAACCAATCAACCACCCAAGGCCTATCCAAACACATTAAAAGGACTTGGGAAGACTGGATATTTATGAGTTAATTGCCTAGATAAAAGCGCAGCAGTTGCGTTAGTATCAATTATAGGTGCTACAACCTTTGTTTTTATTTTGTATTTAGGAACAACGGGGTTTCTGGACTGCCTCTCGCGTCTATCTTTTTTTCTAGATCGAATTCCGTCTTTAGTCATATCTAAGTGCAAACATTCCAATCCATTTTCAGTCATAGTCCAATAATTACTCAGCATATATTTATCGCGAGTGGAGGTAGTGTTTTTGATATCGTAGATCAACCAACCGCTTGTTTTATCTAGATATATCGTTTTTCCAATAGGAATTGAAACAATGATTTTTACGCTTTGCTTTCGGAACAAATCTTTTTTTCTAAGGATAAAATAAGGGTCAAATTTTATTGAATTATCAGTAATACTATAACTGTATTCAATATTCTCAGCTCTCTCGATTGCTCCTTTATACGTTGCTCCATGCGCTTCTTGTACAATTTTTATGGTTATACTATCGGTGTTGTTTTCAGTGATATCCAATTCAACAGCAGTTAAGTAAAGCTTATCTTCATAACTTTTAAGGACAAAAAAGTCATCATTATCGTCATAGGGAACTGCATCTATAGGAAAATGACTGTCATTTGCTGAAAGGTAAATCGTATCGGCAACAGTAGGTGCCAAGCTAAAGGACGAAATCACTTTGTCTTCTTTAGAGAATTCATTTCCGATTTGTAATCCAGTAACAATTAATAAGACAATTCCTGCAAACCAAGCTAAGGTAACACCACCTCCAATACTTCGTGGAAGAGATTGTATGTTAAATAGAATTTTAAGTCCTGCATAAAGCATGGCTAAAATGGGTATTCCAGCTGCTAGCCCTAGTCCTATCGTAATTGCAATCCGCTGATAACTAGTAAGAAACAAGATATCATACATTTCTTTAATGGAGAAAGAGTTGTAGTTCCAACCAATATGAGACATTCCGTTCATATTTCCCAAACCAAATAGAGATGCCACAAGGGAAATAAGGAATAATCCTCCAAGAATTATCAGAATAATTCCAAAGAATTTTCCAATAAAAGTAAGAACGAGTTTTACAATACTGAAGATGAAGTTGAATAGGGTTCCGAAGAAACCTTTAATTTTTCCAGAGTCAACATCACGGCCAAATTGATCAGCTTTTTCGCCTAAATGACTGAATTTTTTTTTTAAATGTTCAGCTTCCTCCCCAACGCTCTGACGAATACTATCAATATCTATTTTTTGACCCTTCATTTGAAGTTTATCCGAAGTGGTTTTTGCTTCAGGCGTAATTGCCCAAAGTATTAGGTAAATAATTACTCCAGATCCACCAAAGAAAACAATGGCTATAAATAGTAGACGAACAATTATTGGGTCAACTCCAAAGTAATGAGCGGTTCCGCTGGAAACACCACCTAAAACTTTACTATCAGGATCTCTAAAAAAACGTTTAGGACCTCTTTTGGTTTGTTCAGAATATGCTTCTTCTTCGTATGCTTTTTCTGAAGAATAGGATTCAGTTTCGCTATCTTCAAATTGCTCAGGCTGTCCCATTATGGCTATGACTTCATCAACATCAAATTGAGAAATCACCTGCTTGCGATCGTTTACTTTTTCGTGAAATATTTCGGCTATTCTAGATTCAATATCGATTAGAATTTCTTCTCCTCCCTTTGTACTTCCAAATTTCAGTTTAATAGAATGGAGATAATCTTGTAATTTATTAAAAGCTCCTTCATCAATATTGAAAATAATGCTGCTTATGTTTATGGTTACTGTCTTGTTCATGGTGTGTGTATCTTCAGTTGTTGTCTACTTTTTTGATCTAATCTTCTGAACCGCATTTTGTAATTCTTTCCAGCTGCTGTCCAATTCTAGGCTGAATGATTTCCCCAATTCTGTTAATTGAAAATATTTTCTCGGTGGTCCCGAATTAGATTCCTCCCAACGATAGGTAAGAAGTCCGTCGTTTTTTAGCCGAGTAAGCAAAGGGTAAAGGGTCCCTTCAACTACAATGAGTTTAGAAGCTTTGAGTTCGTTCAGAATATCGGAAGGATATGCCTCATTCTTTTCTAGAATGGAAAGGATACAGAGTTCCAGAATTCCTTTGCGCATTTGCGCTTTTGTGTTTTCAATGTTCATGTTTACTTGTGGTCTTTTACGGTGATATCACCATAGAATGAAATCATGGTTTTAGGTTTTTCATTAGAAAAGGTAATAAAGTGAATTTCGTTGAACCGTTTTCCATTTCTATCAACATAAGGTAAAATGTCGTTATTGCTGTCTTTATTTCCTTCCCAGTCGATTTTTTCGTATCCGCTTTTCTTTAAATCTTTCAATAATCCCTCCCAATTGGATTGACTGTAGTCGTTAAAAGTTAAAAATTTGATAGAAGTTAAATCACCTTTTACAGAGTTCATTCTGTCGTTAATATCCATATCAAAAACTATAGCGTCAATCATGTCTTTAGAAAATGAGAAGGCTGTTACTCCATTTTTAGAGGCGTATTGAGTATGAATGTCTCCTTGCGGTGCGGGAGTGAAACTCATCAGGAAAATTGAGCTTGCGAGGACTGTTGTTTTAATTATTTGAATCATAGTATTGCTGTATTGCCAAACAAAGATATGTTTTAAAGAAGGTACTATGTAAAACAAAGTACTATATATTTTAAGAAAGGTTGTATTTAGGGCTGAGTGGTTGAGTGAAAGTTTGGTGATTTAATTTTTACTATTCGAAATTAATAATCGTTATGTCATGCTGAATTTATTTTAGCATCTCACTTTTGATTATTCAGTTTTTTGGAGATGCCGCAACGAACTCAGGATGACTCTAAAGAAGAAAAACGATTAAATAAGAAACAAAAAAGCGAAGGAGAAACTTCGCTTTAGATTATCTACATAGCATAGATTGCTCTATGCAGGTACAAACTCACAGGCAACTATTGTTCTTATATTCCTTTTATCCTGGAATCCAAGATCCGCGTTTTCGATTAAACGAATCAGTTCATTGATCTAGAGTTCCTGCGGAATACTTTCTTTTACTCATGTTTACAGCTTCTAATTTAACAGCAGTAGGATACGACAAAACAACGCGGTCCACTAATCATTCTGTTTTACCAGTTTGGGGAAAGTTGAGTTCATCTTTAATGTGTTTATCCAAACCATGTTTTGAACCAGTTATTGCTATACATTTTATATTTGAGTCTAGCTTAGATAAATTGCCTGTAGCGTCAGATAATCGAGTTCATTTTGAGATATCTATTCAATAAAATAGTTGGATTAAGTTTATCGATTATCACAAAACAATAAATCACATAATTTCTTAGTGAGATTTGAATAAAAAACGTCTTTGTTGCAGTAATATCTAGCCTATACTTTAGATTTATTTCATCTTAAAACGAATTGATTTAGTAGAACATGACTGATTCTGGCTCTAAGAGTTTAATTAATAGTACTTTCGCGCCAAATTAGAATACCGTTATGACATTTGCAGAACTAGGCCTTTCGCCTGAAATTAACAAGGTTATTGCTGAGCTTGGATACGAAAATCCAACTCCGATACAGGAACAATCGATTCCGAAATTATTAACCGAAAGCACAGATTTTATCGGGTTAGCCCAAACAGGAACTGGTAAAACAGCAGCTTTTGGATTACCACTTTTGCATCTTATTGATGCTAATAAAGCTAATACTCAGGCACTTATTGTAGCACCTACTCGTGAATTGGCAAATCAAATAGCTGAGCAAATCGCAATATTTGCTAAGTATATTGATGGAATGCGCACTGCTGTAGTTTATGGTGGAGGTGCTAATATTTCTGGTCAAATCCGTGAGTTGAAGAGAAAACCACAAATCATTATCGCTACACCTGGCCGTTTATTGGATTTGATAGGAAGAAAAGCAATTAATCTATCTACGGTAGATTATGTGGTTCTTGATGAAGCCGATGAAATGCTGAACATGGGATTCAAGGAAGATATCGATAAAATTCTTGAATTTACTCCAGACACAAAATTGACTTGGTTGTTCTCGGCTACTATGCCAAAGGACATTAGAAGAATTGTAAAGCAATACATGACCGATCCGCTTGAAGTGCAAGTTAGCACTGGGACTGAGGTTAATAAAAATATTGAGCATTTATACGCTCAGGTAAAGTCCTCGGATAAGATGGACGCTCTAAAGCGTTTCTTGGATCAAGATCCAGATATGCGAGGTGTTATTTTTTGCCGAACAAAAATTGACACACAAAAAGTAGCTGAAAAATTAGCGAAAGACGATTACAGAGTAGAGCCAATGCACGGTGATATGACGCAAACAATGCGTGAGCGTGTAATGCGTAGATTTAAGGATCATGAATTACAAGTATTAGTAGCAACTGATGTCGCTGCTCGTGGAATTGATGTAGACAACCTTACTCACGTAATTCACTATTCACTTCCAGATTCTAGAGAGTATTACACACATCGTTCTGGAAGAACTGCACGTGCTGGTAAAAAAGGTATTTCATTGGCACTTGTAAACAGCAGAGAAGCTGGAACACTAAAGCAATATACAGATCGTCTGAAAATTACGTTCGAAAAAATTCCAGTACCTAGCGTTAAAGATGTTCAAATGAACAGAATGAAAGGTTGGTTTCAGTCTATTGCAGACACGGAGGCTTCAACTCATTTATCTGAAGAATTATTGGATACTGCTTATAAGGTTTGGGAAGGATTGGACATTGATATGCTGATTGAAAAATTGGTGAGTCACGAATTGAATAAACTGAATTATACTACCGATCAAGCTGACCTTAACGATACAAGTCGCCCAGGAAGAGGAAACGATAGGGATGGCGGAAGAGGTCGAGATAGAGATCGAGGTGGTCGTGAAGGCGGACGCGATAGAGATAGAGCTCCAAGAGGTGATAGAAGAGATAGTGGAGATCGCGATCGTGGAAGAGGTGATAGAGATAGATCCCCAAGAAGCGATGATAGAAGTGATAGAGGAGCACGTGAATCACGTAAGCCAAAATCCTTGAGTGGAGACGACGTTACTTTTTTCATCAACTTAGGACGAAAAGACGGTATGAACGAATCTGAATTGCGTACTTATTTGACAGAGAAAACGGGTATTAAAGGTGAAGAAGTAGGCGATATTCGTTTACGTAACCTAAATGCTTATTTCGATATCGATAAAAAGCATTCTGGTAAAATGAGTTCTTCATTTACTGATCAAGAATATAATGGAAGAGAATTAAGAGTAAACAGAGATTCTAGCGGAAACTAGATTCTGATTCTTACACAATATTTTGAAGCCCTGTAAACGTTTGTTTATGGGGCTTTTTTTTGTAAAATAATTGACTTTAATTCGCCTAAATACTCGAAACAGTATTTGTTTCTCGATTAAATTCCATAATTTTTGTCAGTTTGTTGGTTCTTATAAAATGGCCGATAATTCCTCGCGAGTCTTTGTCGTCTTGCATGGTTTTGATGCTATCCAAAATTTCTGAAATAGAAGGATTTTCTTCTTCCGATAGTTCACCAATCCCAAGGTAAGAACCATTTTCAATAGCAATAACATGTTTCGTATTCTTTTCAGGTCCTGGTTCAATAATCAATAGGTTTCGATTGATAAACCGCAGATTTTCTAATGCATTTTCGACTTTTAAATTGTAGGTGTCTGCTTCTTCATGACACAGCGCAGCGCCTTCGCATTGTTGTGTTCCAAAAAACAGACAACCTCTGCTGCATTTTTGCAAACCAATCATACCTAAGCACAGTCCAAATTTCTGAGAAAATAGTTCCAAATAGCTTTTAGTTTCTGCTATACTAGAAAAAGTAGAAATTGGCTTATGATGCGCTTCAAGTTTTACTGGTCTTAGCAAATGGTAACCAAATAAATCATGTTCTTCAATAATTCCGAAAGGAAATGAACTGCGCTTAAGTGCTACGTTATATTTTGGCTTTAGGTTTTTTATTTCTTGCGATTCCTTCAGTAAGGCCACAATTTCAGATCCCGTAATTTCGTATGAAATATCCGCAACTTCGGCATGCATTTTTATTGCTTTTTGAGTCTTTGGTTGTCTTAAATGATTGAATAACCGAGTGCGAAGGTTGGTGCTTTTTCCAACATAAATAACGTCTTTGTTTGTGTTGTACAAATAATACACTCCAATCTTTTTTGGAATATTCAATACTTTTTCCGGATCTAATTCTGAGTGCAAGTAGTTAGATAGCTGAATTTTTGGTTTGAGTTTAAGTCCAAATTCAGGATCAATAGAGTAGAGTAATTCGAACAGTTTTACGGTGGCTTTTGCGTCTCCAGCTGCACGATGTCGACCATCTAAATTAATCCCCAATTCACTCGTTAATTTCCCAAGAGAGTAGGAGCGGTGTCCAGGAATAAGCAATCTGCTCTGTTTGACTGTACATAATTTTTTGCGCTGAAAATCGTAGCCCAGTCTGTCAAATTCTTCTTCCATAAATCCGAAATCAAAATTGACATTATGCGCCACAAAAACGGCTGCATCTGTTATTTCCAGAATCCGCTTGGCTACTTCATAAAATCGCGGTGCATCGGCAACCATTTGGTTGGTAATTCCAGTTAAACGACTTATATCATGAGGAATACTCGTTTCTGGATTTATTAAACTTACAAACTCGTCAACAACTTGTTTTCCATCGTGTTTGTAAATCGCTATTTCAGTAATTTTTCCACGATGTTTGCTTACGCCAGTTGTTTCAATATCTATAATGCACCACACTTTTCAAATGTACTTTCCTCTTCTATAATTAATACTCCGTATTAAGTATTTTTTCAAGAGTTTTATTTGGTTTATTTGCGTACATTTTAAATTCTAAAAATGATTAAATTAATATTCTGTTTCAAGAAATAAAAACTACTCAATAGTTTGAAATTAAAAGTATTACCTATTTTATTTGTGTTTTCATTTATCGCTCTCTTTGTTGGAATTGCTCAAGAAAGTAGATTAGAAGTACTTTCTAGTGCTAGCGAAGATGTTAGAGTCGATAATTATCAGCTTTCTTACACGGTTGGAGAAACAATTTCAATTACTCAAGGAAATCGTTATTACTTTGTCACTCAAGGATTTCATCAAGTTGAATGGAACGCTGTTGCAGTCTGGGAATATACTCCCGAAACTGTTAGAATTGAGGTCTTTCCAAATCCATATTCAAGAAGTCTTAATATATCATTTCCTGACTTTTCGGGTATCGAATTATTTCAGTATCGGATATTAGATTTAACCTTTAAAGAAGTTGCAGAGGGGGATTTAGAGCAAGCCGAAAACAAGTTAGAATTATCCTCTTTACCTCCGGGAAGTTACCTTCTGAATATAACCAAGGACCAAGAATTAATTAAAACATTTAGAATCATCAAAATCTAATAAATATGAATTTCAATTTTAACCATATTTTAAAATCTGCTCTTGTGGCAATTTTTATTTGGCTAACTTTAGATATGAGTGCACAGTCTGCTTATGAGGGAATTCGTTACCAAGCGATTTTAAGAGATGGTTCAGGATCTATATTAAGCAGCCAGAATGTGAGTCTAAAAATGACTATTTATCAAAAAGGTGATCTTGTAAACGGATATATTGAAACCCATGCAACAGTTACTAATATAATAGGGCTTATTAACCTTACAATTGGTAATGGGATTCCAATTCAAAATACTTTTTCGAGTATCAATTGGGGGAAGTCTACTTCTAATCCGTTTTTTATTAAAATAGAATTTAGTGATAATGAAGGAAGCACCTTCTTGACCTTTGGTGAATCTCAACTATTGTCGGTACCATATGCGATGTATGCGAAAAATGTTGAAAACATCAATGATGCTGATGCAAATCCTCTAAATGAGATTCAAGATTTATCTTTATCTGGAAACATTCTTGAAATCTCTATGAACTCAGCTTCTACTTTAATTGACTTATCTCCATATTTGGATAACACAGATACTCAATTGCTTTCATTTGGGGTCAATGATACCTTGCAACTAACAAATGGAGGGAAGGTTTATTTAGGAATATACGATATAGACACTCGTCTTAAGGCTCATATAGCCCAATATATATTAGATCAGGCAGCATTAAAATTAAGACTCCAGAATTTAAGTGACTCATCGGCAACTAATTATTCTACAGGACAAAGTAATAGCTTTAGGATTCAGAATGACAGTAGTAGATTAAATCAAGCGGAAAATGATTTAAAAGATACGCAAGATTCAGTATCGATTTTATATACTGGAGCTTTCAGAGACTCTAGTCTAACGAATGAGCTTCAGAATATATTAATAAATGTATCTAATGATTCACTTCTAATTTCGGACGGACAAGGCATAGCGTTAAATAAATTATTTCAAATACAGAGCATTTCTATTGACTCTCTTTCAGATGCTTATAATGACACTAATCTCAATTTAATAATAGGCTCTAAACCAAATAATCTTGTTAAAAGTGGTACTAATAGTGCTAAGAATAATGTAGGTATTGGAAATGAATCATTTAGAGATAATACAACTGGGTCTTATAACGTGGGTATCGGTATCGGAGCTTTAAATAAAAATACTACTGGTGGATTAAATAGTGCTATTGGACAAGAAGCTCTGCAATCTAATAAAGTAGGAAATGAGAATACAGCCATTGGTAGGTTTGCACTACAGGAGGCTAATGCAAATGGTAACACAGCCATAGGAGCAGAGTCATCAGGGTCAAACACAACAGGACAATTTAATACATCAGTTGGTCGGTTCTCATTAAAATCTAATAAAAATGGATCTGACAATTCTGCTTTAGGAAGTAATGCAGATGTTGCAGATACGAATCTCTCATATGCAACTGCTATTGGTGCAGGAGCCATTGTAAAAGCCTCCAATACGATTCAATTAGGTAGTAGTTCCATAGATTCAGTTGTTACTTCAGGTAAATTAAAATTGGGCAATGTTATTTATCCAAACACGGATGGTACAAATGGCCAAGTATTGGTTACTGATGGTAGTGGAAATCTAAGTTTTCAAGATACAGATACCATTGGAGTAGTTCCATACACTGGCGCAATACAAGCGGTGAATCTAGGTGCTTTTGACTTAACTGTAAATAGTATTAAAATTGGCCTAGGTTCTGGGAATATTGCTGGAAATACTGCCTTAGGATACGAAGTCCTAAATGCAAATACCACAGGAAGTAATAACACAGCCTTGGGATCATATGTCCTTGAGGCAAACACCACAGGAAGTTATAACACAGCCTCAGGAATAAATGCCCTAAATAAAAATACGATAGGAAGCGATAACACAGCCTCAGGATTTAATGCCCTATTGCAAAATACTACAGGAAGACAAAACACAGCCTCAGGATCATATGCCCTAAAATCAAACACCACAGGAAATTATAACACAGCCTCAGGTTATCTCGCTCTAACTTCAAACACCACAGGAAATGAAAACACAGCTTCAGGATCATATGCCCTAGAATCAAATACCACAGGAAGCTATAACACAGCCTCAGGAACAAATGCCCTATTTATAAACACCACAGGAAGTGATAACACAGCTTCAGGAGCATATGCCCTATATAAAAACACCACGGGAGATAATAACACAGCTTCAGGATCATATGCCCTATATTTAAACAATACGGGAAGGTCTAACACAGCTATTGGATTTGCGTCCCTAGAAAATAACACCACAGGAAGTTATAACACAGCCTCAGGACAAAGTGCCCTATATTCAAACATCACAGGAAAACATAACACAGCCTCAGGATTTCAGGCCCTACAATCAAACACCACAGGAAACTATAACACAGCCTCAGGATTTCAAGCTCTATATAGAAACACCACAGGAAACTATAACACAGCCTCAGGTTATCTAGCCCTATTTAACAACACCATAGGAAATAATAACACCGCCGCAGGACGGAGTGCCCTACATTCAAACACCACAGGAAATGATAACACAGCCTCAGGATATTTTGCCCTATTTTCAAACACCACAGGAAATAATAACACAGCCTCAGGAAGGAATGTCCTATATAATAACACCACAGGAATTTATAACACAGCCTCAGGAGGGTATGCATTAGAGCAGAACACCACAGGAAGTCAAAACACAGCCTCAGGATATGAATCTCTAAATAAGAACACCACAGGAGCTAAAAACACAGCCTCAGGAACAAATGCCCTATTTTCAAACACCACAGGAAATAGCAACACAGCCTTAGGAATGAATGCCCTAAAATCAAACATCACAGGAAGTTATAACACAGCTTCAGGAGAACGTGCGCTATATAATAACACCACAGGAAGACATAACACAGCCTCAGGTTATCTAGCCCTAACTTCAAACACAACAGGAAATCAAAATACAGCCTCAGGACAGCAAGCCCTATATTTAAACACCACAGGAAGTGGTAACACAGCCTTGGGATACCACACCCTATACGGAAACTCAACGGGAGCGCATAACACAGCTGTAGGAGAGCGTGCCCTGCATGTAAACAGAACAGGAAATGATAACACAGCTTCAGGCTATTTTGCCCTATATAAAAACACCACAGGAAATAAAAACACTGCCTCAGGACGGAATGTCCTATATACTAACACCACAGGAAGTTATAACACAGCCTCAGGAAGTTATTCTCTAGAGAAGAACACCACAGGAAACTACAACACAGCCTCAGGAATATATGCCTTAAATAAAAACACTACAGGAAGTTATAACACAGCCTCAGGGTCATATGCCCTATTTAGAAACACCACAGGAAAAGAAAACACAGCCTCAGGATATGAAGCTTTATATAGAAACACCACAGGAAACTATAACACAGCCTCAGGAATGTTTGCCCTATTTAGCAACACCACAGGAAATAATAACACCGCTGCAGGACGGAGTGCCCTATATTCAAACACCACAGGAACTCAAAACACAGCCTCAGGATATGCAACCCTAGAGAAGAACACCACAGGAAATAGCAACACCGCCGCAGGAACGAATGCCCTAAATAAGAACACCACAGGAAGTTATAATACAGCCGCAGGAGTGTATGCCCTGAATGTAAATACTACAGGAGCTAAAAACACAGCCTCAGGATATGAAGCACTATCTTCAAACACTACAGGATTTAGCAACACAGCCTTAGGAACGAATGCCCTAAATTCAAACACCATAGGAAGCTCTAACACAGCCTCAGGAGAATATGCCCTAAAAGCAAACACCACAGGAAGTTATAACACCGCCTCGGGACGGAGATCCCTATATACGAGCACCACAGGAAGTTATAACACCGCCTCAGGATATGAAGCCCTTTATAAGAACACAGGAAGTTATAACACAGCCTCAGGAATATTTGCCCTATTTAACAATACCACAGGAAATTATAACACATCTTTTGGGTCATATGCCCTAGAGAAGAACACCACAGGAAGGCATAACACAGCTATTGGATATGGGGCAGATCTAACAGCAGGAGCGTTGAACAATACCATAGCTATAGGATATAACGCAAAAGTTTCAAGCTCAAATACTATTCAATTAGGTAACAGTTCCATTGATTCAGTTGTTACCTCTGGCAAGTTGAAACTGGGCAATGTTATTTATCCAAACACGGATGGTACAATTGGTCAAGTATTGGCAACCGATGGCGCAGGAAATGCAAATTGGATTGCGCCGATGCCAAATGTTACCAGGAGTATTGTAATTGCACCAGGTATGTTTCCAACGGAAGCATTTACCGGTTCAACAACTAAGAAAAATACCGTGGGAGGCTGGGGACTTCCAGTTATTGAAATGGCAACCAATGTAAGTGGTCAAATTGCAATGTCTGTGCCTCTTCCAAGTGACTGGGTTGCTGGTACAGGTGTGAAAATCAAATTAATGTATAGTAATAGTACTAATTCGGGAAATATTTCCTTTCGCTTTGGGAGTGCAAAATTAGTTGAGAATTCATCAACTAGAACAGGGACAAGCAGCAGCACAGTTTCGTTAAGTGTTTCTTCAACTGTATATGGATTGAAGGAATATAGCCATTCTATTTCTATGAACTCTACAGAAAAAGTTCTGCATTTTTATCTGAGAAGACAAGGGACGAATTCATCGGATACCAACAGTGGAATTATGTTTATTCACGGTGTAAATTTAGAATATACTTCTAGATAGTATTTCGTTATTTAGATTGGCTGAATTGGATTAGAGCTAAAATAAATATTGTGCGTATTAATGTGGCATTATACGGTGTGCTGAAATCACGTCCAGTCACATTTAATTGGAAAGAAGCCCTTCAACAGGAAAATATATTATTACCATTACCGGAGTTGCAGTTGTGAGTCAACAGACTTGAGTAGCAATGGTTGTAACCTAGGCAAATAGCAACGGAAGAACTGCAACCTATGAATTTACAGGAAGTACCTTAGAAGTATATATGTGGCAAGGCAATACGAATGCAACTGTGGCTAATGCTTTTTCTTTTCTTTTATTTAAACATTAATATTGTAGCCCTAATATAGAACAGCACATGAACGAGATTAATAATATTCCAGCTAGCAACCAACGAAAAAGAATTGTGATAGTAGGAGCAGGCTTCGCTGGAATAAAATTGGTATTGTCGCTTTCGGCGAAACACTTTCAAGTAATTCTGCTGGACAAAAACAATTACCACCAATTTCAACCTTTATTTTATCAAGTTGCAACTGCTGGTCTAGAACCCAGTTCCATCTCTTTTCCTATTCGTAAAATTTTGCAGAAAAGGAAGAATGTTCATTTTAGAGTAGCCAGTCTTCAACACGTAAATTGGGAATCAAAGTCAATTGAAACAGATATAGGCTCTATTGAGTACGATGATTTAGTATTGTCTCTAGGAGGAACCACCAACTTTTTTGGAAACCCGAATTTGGAAAAATACGCAGTGCCAATGAAATCGGTTTCAGAGGCATTGTACCTTAGAAACGCAGTACTTGAGAATTATGAGCAAGCGTTAAATACCTCAGATCCTACAGAGCAAGAAGCGCTAATGAATATCGTTATCACAGGCGGAGGTCCGACAGGAGTAGAATTGTCTGGTGCCTTAGCTGAAATGCGCAAGTTTGTATTGCCGAAAGATTATCCAGAACTCGATTTTACTAAAATGACGATTTCCTTGTTGGAAGGCTCTCCACGTTTGTTGAATGGAATGTCTGATTATGCGGGGAGACAAAGTCTAAGTTATTTGAAGAAACTTGGAGTTGAGGTGCGTCTAAATTGTTTGGTTGAAGACTTTGATGGAACTACCGTTTCGCTTAAAGGTGGAGAAAAAATGTCTTCTAAAACCTTGCTTTGGGCAGCAGGAATTAAAGCCAATTCAGTAAAAGGCTTTTCTGAGGATACTATAGGTCCTGCAGGTAGAATATTGGTTAATGAATTTTCCCAAACTAAATTTTCAGACTCCGTTTATGTAATCGGAGATCAGGCTTTAATGATTACCGCTGAAAACCCTAAAGGAGATCCACAAGTGGCACAAGTGGCGATTCAGCAAGCACAGAATGTTGCCAAAAACTTGAATAACCTGCGATTAAAAAAACAACTCAAAGCTTTTAAGTATTTCGATAAAGGTTCTATGGCTACTGTAGGTAGAAACTTAGCAGTAGCCGATTTAGCTGTGGGAAGTCTTAAAGGCCACATAGCTTGGTTGATGTGGTTGTTTGTCCATTTGATGGCCATCTTAGGTACCAAAAACAAAGTATTTGTATTCTTGAATTGGATATGGAGTTACATTACTTATGATCAGTCGTTACGACTAATGATAAAGCCAAGAGAAAAGAAATAAGTTATAGAATCAGTTTTTTTGAGTCTAAACAATGCTACAGTTTCAATATTAGATTAACACGGTTTCACTAAACGCTTTGTCTATCACCTGAAACAAGTTTAGGGTGTTCGTTGAATATTAAGCAGTACTTCTTAATTTCGAATCATGATCATTCAATTCTCTACCAATAGATTTCAACGCTTCATTGGAATTATACGATACAACTATAAAGCGATACTAATTTTTCTGTCGATCGATTTTGCCGTATTCTATCTGTACAAGTACTTAGATGTGAATCTTCATATGCCAGCGGTACCTATTAGTATTCTGGGTGGTGCATTAGCGATATTCTTAGGTTTTAGAAACAATTCAGCTTACGATAGGTGGTGGGAAGCAAGAAAAATTTGGGGAGGAATAGTAAACGTAAGTCGTTCCTTTTCGTTTGAACTTATTGCGCTAATTCATAAAAATGCAGATAGCCGAAAAATTATCTATCGGCATTTGGCTTGGTTGAATTCTGTTAAGTTACAGCTTAGAAAACAGTCCGATACCTCAGAAATAGAACAATATTTATCTGTTGAAGAATACAATCAAACCAAAGAATGGGCGAATCCGGCTACTCAATTTTTACGGATTCAAGCGGAGGAAATTGGTAAAATGAAAAAAGAAGGCCGTATTTCAGATATTGAGCAAAAGCAAGTTATAGAATCCTTGAAAACTATGATGGATTTGCAGGGAATGGCTGAGCGTATTAAAGGAACAGTGTTTCCTTATTACTACGTTTATTTTACGCAGGTATTCCTTTGGGTTTTCATCCTTCTATTGCCTTGTATTTTGGTTGAAGACATGGGTTGGTCTGCTATTCCAATGGCAATGGGTATATCTTTTGTGTTTTATATTCTAGATAAATCAGGGCACATAACTGAAGACCCGTTCGAGAATAGAGCAGCCGATACTCCTATGTCTGCTATTTGTCGAATTATAGAAATAGACGTTAAGCAAATGTTGGGAGAGTCCAATATTCCTGAAAAGATGCCTACCGAGTTTACCAATTATAATGTAGAGTTTTTGAAGTAGCGCGCATCAGTAGAGTTTGATTGCAGTTATTTACTTAAAATTGTTTTATCT
>CESE01048967.1_pt1 | contig 29757 bp, 27 predicted proteins | sample 350271 | NCBI WGS metagenome assembly CESE01 (sample SAMEA2621536, study PRJEB7988) | marine metagenome | isolation source: saline water (ENVO:00002010), including | reverse complement strand
GTTAATTTAGCTTTGTAATACTCTACCCACCTGTACTTGTCTTGTGCACTTGTGTAATCAAAATCTTCTGGCCTTACAGAGGAATATGGGAATGTAGCCTTAGCGAATAATTTTACCGTAGAACCGTATGTAGGATAGATAGGTTCAGATACCGAGTTTCTCTGTAAAGTTCCAGATAAAGCTAAGTTATGAGCGATTCCTGTTTGAAACACATTACCGAGCGCTGAGTAGTTGAATAAATCAAACCGCTGGTAACTCAAGTTTCCAAACAATAGGAAATAATCGTCTGGCTTTTTAAGTCTAGTTCCTATTCCTATAGATCCTCCTTGGAGTCTCATCTGGTTCAATAAAGGATTTATATTTCCTTCACTGTCTTTTCTTGGTTCTCCATTAGATACTCTAGTTCTAGAGTATGAGAGGGATAAAGAGGTAGGTTTTTTACCTCCTAACCATGGCTCAGTAAATGAAGCGCTAAGGGATTGGAAGAATATACCATTTGACTGCCCTTGAACAGAGAGTTTCTGTCCGTCACCAGTAGGTATAGGACGCCAGGCATCTTTTTTAAACATGTTCCGAGCACTGAAGTTGGAAAAACTTAATCCCAGCGTTCCTACTATTCTTCCGGCTCCGAACCCTCCAGAAAGTTGGATTTGATCAGAAGGTCTCTCAGCTACTACGTAGGTTAAGTCTACTGTGCCTTCACTTTCGTTTTGCTTGATTTGGACATCGAATCCTTCTGGAGCAAAGTAGCCTAAATTAGAAAGTTCTCTTTGAGTTCTGACAATATTAGAACGACTGAAAAGATCTCCAGGCTTAGTTCTAATTTCTCTGTAGATAACATGGTCATTAGTCTTGTCATTTCCCACCACAGTAACATCGCCAACTCTAAACTGCTTCCCTTCATACAGGAGAATCTCGAGATCTACAGTGTCTCCTACTACAGAAGTCTCAGAGACTATAGCTTGGAATGTTAAATATCCTTGATCCATATAGATAGAACTTATATCTAATCCATTCGGGTTAGAATAAACTCTAGAATCCAACAAGCTTTGGTTGAATTCATCACCAGGCTTTATTTTTAGAATGTTCTTTAGTGAGTCTGAATTATACTTTGTGTTTCCGAAAATTTGGATATCACCAAAGTAGAATTTCTGACCCTCTTCTATTTTTAGTTTTAAACCGAGTAGCCCGTTTTCTATTCTGTAAATAGAATCATTAAGTATCCTGAAATTTTTATATCCCTTCTCATTATAAAATTGAGTAAGCATAGCTTTATCCATCTCTAGATTTTCATCTAGAAGCTTAGAACTCTTTAGTACCCTGTACCATCTTCTTCGCTTGGTTTCTTTTAATTTGCTACGCAGCTTTTTTTCTGGAAACTCTAGAGCTTCATCAAATACGATTTCGCCTATTTTAACTTTCCCTCCTTTTTTCACATCTACCAGAAGTGTGCACGTGTTAGGTGCGTTAGGGTCGTTGTCTGAACTGATGTTAACTACGGCATCATAATATCCTTTTTCTTTGTAATAATCTATAATAATGTTCTCCGCATTTTTCATCCAGTTTTCAGTGATGATAGTACCTTTCTGAACATCTATTTGATCTTTTAGTGTGCTGATCTCACCACTTCTTAGATTGGGGAATCGCTGTATGCTTCCGAGCCTAGGCATTTCTTTCACTTCTATGCCCAGCCATATTTTGTCGCCTTCTGTTTTTACAGTGTAAATCTGTATATCAGAAAATAACCTGCTGGCCCAAAGGTTTTTTATAGCTTTAGAAATTCGATCACTAGGAATAGTTATCTCTTTTCCTCTCGGTAAATCGGCCAGTACTTTTACAGCCTGTACGTCTGTAAAAATAGCCCCGGAGACGATGACGTCTTCTAGTGTATAAGTCTGTTCTGAGTTCACGCCTAGGTTAGCCACTTGAGCTTTAGACGTAAAGCTGGTAGAGGCTAGTAATAGGACGGCACATATAGTTAGAATACTCTTCACTCTACGCTTTAATTTGTTCACTGATTTTTCCAAATCTTCTTTCTCTGTTTTGGTATTCTAAAATGGCTTTTAGGAATTCATCTCTTTTAAAATCTGGCCAGTGGACTTCTGTAAAATAGAATTCCGTATATGCTATCTGCCAAAGTAAAAAGTTGCTTATTCGCTGCTCTCCACTAGTCCGAATTAATAATTCAGGTTCTGGGATTCCTGCTGTATTTAGGTAAGAAGAAACGAGTTCTTCAGTAATTTCATTTTGTGCATAGCCGTTTTTAACTATTTCTTTTACGGCATTGGTGATTTCCCATCTAGAGCTATAACTGAGCGCTAGAATTAAGGTTAAACCTTTGTTTGATGCGGTGCGTTCTTCAGCGTCTTTTAGAGTTTTTCTGCAATTTTCGGGGAGAAGCTCCACGTTTCCTATAGTTCTCAGACGGACATCGTTTTCTTTTAATTCTTCAATTTCTGAAATGATAGTGGTAACTAGAAGATCCATTAAAGCCTCTATTTCTTCTTTTGGTCTGTTCCAGTTTTCAGTACTAAAAGCATAGAGCGTTAAATATTTCACATTAAACTCTCGGGCGGTTTTAATACTCTCTCGAACGGATTCCACGCCATTGGAGTGACCGTAAATTCGGTCATACCCTTTTTGTTTGGCCCATCGCCCATTGCCATCCATGATAATGGCTATATGATTAGGAATTCTAGAAGTATCAATAAGTTCCATGGCTAGAAGCTCGCAATTTGTTGTTTTCTCTTTATTCTCCAGTTTATCTACCTCCCCAACAGCTGCCAGGTTTTTTATCTATCCTTAGAGTAAGCGCAAATGTAGTGAAAGCGTAGAAGTCATTATTGGTAGGGTCACCTCTTTCTACGAAGGCATTTGAATCGTTTAATCCGATTCCTTCCAAACTTCGGTCAGACAGTTCTTGAGTAAGAACTCCAGACTCAAGCCTTAGTACTAGGGGGTCTGCATATGCTGTGCTTACATCATCTATATAATCGCTAGACGCTGAGCGCATTCCATAAGTTACATTGAGGGCTAATCCCCGTGTAATATTCATTTTAATTCCGAACCCATATGGAAGCGATAAGCCACCTACTTTATAAGGAGCTTTAGTAGCTGCGGATGTTCCTTGACCTTCTGTGCCTAAGGGTTGAAGTTCATACCATGCGCCATTATATTCTGCCATTGGCCTCATGCTGTAATGAGCGATGCCTAGGAATAAGAAAGGGGTAAAGAAATCTTGTTTACTTCCTATTTGGTATGGAAAAAAATTCAACTCAGCAATGGCGCTCGTTTCTAGTATAGGGTTTTTAAAATGAAGATTTCTGTTGACCTTCCAGGGGTCTTTAGATTTAGAGTCATACGCTCCTAATTCGAAATAATGAACACCGAAATTAAAGCTCCATCTTCTGTCTATGTTTTGGCGGTAAAATAATCCACCGCCTAGCTTTAGTTCTCCCCCAAAATGGTTTCTGTTTAGTTCCCCTAAATAATAACCTGTGCCAACGGCAAACCCTATTTCTTTTGATTTGTCCTTGTCGTTTCCGGCCCAGGATAGGATTGAAAAGAGAAGTGCTATAATGAGGAATACTTTATTCATGCGTGTTTATAATGCCTTTTCCTGCGTTTTATTGTGTGCGTGGTGCTTTATATGCGGTGCAAAACTAGGGGCTTTAACCCTAATTTCTACGGTCGACTCCCCAATGAAGTTTATTGCGAATTGTGGAAAAGAAGTTTTGGTCCTTTAAATTAATGAGTGAAAAGCAGAAAGAGCTGGGTTTCACAGTAACTTTAGAGTTGTTAGCTACAGTATAAGAGCGGCTGTCTAGGGTGAGATAAAAACTCTCATCTCTTCCATCAGCTGTTAGAGTGAGTTCTTCTTTTTGGGGTATTACCAGTGGTCTTACATTTAGGTTGTGAGGAGCTATAGGTGTAAGCACTATGTTCTGGCTTCCGGGCATGACTATAGGGCCGCCACAACTTAAAGAATAGGCTGTAGATCCTGTTGGGGTGCTAATGATTAATCCATCTGCCCAGTAGCTATTCACGAAAGTGTGATTAAGGTAAGTGTGAATTGTAATCATGGAGGAAGTGTCCTTTTTGTGAATGCTAACTTCATTCAGAGCAAAGTTGTTTTCTCCCAACTCCAAACCTTCCACTTCTACCTCTAATAGCGAACGCTTATCTAGCTCGAAGTCTTCATTAATGAGTGCTTCTGCTGCTTTTAGCACACTGTCCACATTGATATTCGATAAAAACCCTAATCTTCCTGTGTTTATTCCTAATACTGGAATATTACTAGCGCGTACGAAAGGCACCGTGTCTAGTAAAGTTCCATCTCCTCCTATACTGACTAGGTAATCCGCTTGAGATTTCTTTAATGAGCCTGAAAAAACATCAAAGGTATCCTTCATCCTCTCTTCTAGAAATTTAGAAAACGACTCTTCTACGATGATCTCTACGCCCTTTTCCTTTAAGTGCTCTATGAAAAGCTGTATTGGGTGGGTGAATGAATGGTCAAAATTTTTGCCGAAAAAAGCTACTCTCATAAGACGTGTTGATGTGGCTGCAAGGTAAGAATACACCTAAAGATATTCACTAAATAGCAGCTTTATTTTGTGAATAACTGAGGAGAGACCAATTTAATTATCGTCCCGACTAATTGTAAATTAGCTTCTACAAAACATCAGCTCGAACTAGTTCAAAACAAACAAAATGATTAAAAGTCTTCCTCTAAGAATTTTATTTTCCTCCTTATTTTTAGGTTTAGTTACTTCTCTGCTTGCTCAGGATGTGACACCTCCAGTATTTGATCCTTATGAGCCAGAACTTGCTTTGGAGTGCAGTGATGTGGATGTAATCTATGTTACTGCTACAGATGATAGTGGAGAAAATGTAATCATTACATACTCAGACGCTTCTTTTAGCGGAGGGTGCACTGATAATAGTGTAAGAACATATACTGCTCTAGATCCAAGTGGAAACACTACTTCTATTATGCAGATTCTAGTAATCGTGGATGAAACTCCTCCGGTTTTTTTGGGAGTAGGTGAGGATATGACTATTTCGTGTGATGACGATCTTCCGACTATTCCAGTTGTAATTGTATACGATGAATGCACTGAGTTGGAAATTGAAGAATTTGACTTTGAGACAGCATTTGAGGATGGAATTTGCAGCCAGGTAATAAGATGGACATGGAGCGCTACAGATGAATGTGGTAATTACGGTGAATACACGAAGACTATAACTATTGAAGACAATGATGCTCCGGTGTTTAATGAAGAGCTAGTGGATTACTATATCGGATGCGAGGAAGAGTATCCTTCGGCTCCTATAGTAACGGCAGAGGACAACTGCACTGATGTTACTGTATCGTATGAAGAAGAAATTATATCAGGAGGAGTTGGTGAAGGTGGTTCTTCATACTGCACCGCGCAGGATGTTTCTTATTTGAATAATTCATTTTCTATGAAGTTGATTAACTCTCCCGCTCAAGAAAATTATATTACATCTGATTTAGTGTTGATTCAATCACTAGATATGGGAGAAGGAAGTACAGCAGTGCTTTCCGGAAATCTATATGGGGAAGATAATCCAAATGCGGGATGGTATGTGTATATGGAGTTCGATAATGGCATGGATTGGGATGCATGGTCTACCCAAATTTTTCCTACAGGTTATAGAGATGATTTTGAAATTGCAGCAGAAAGCCACCTTGATTGGATGTACTTTATTATGAATAGTTCTAATTCTTACTTTATGGGATTAGGAGACTATGAAGGGTCGGAGCTTCAGTTATCGCATATGCCTGCTAACTATTATTATGCATTCCAATTAGGTTTTGGAGCTTCTAACTTCACAAGTGATTACGGAATGAGCGGCTGGTTTTTAGCGGAAGGAACTTTCTATGATGCTGGAAGTGCCGATGAGGAAATGCAGAATGGGGTTGACTTTAGTCATGCAGGAGATATTTACACAGACTTTTTATGCTGTCCTATAGAATCACTAGTAAGAACCTGGACTGCCGAAGATCAGTGTGAAAACATCAGCCAGATGCAGCAGACAATCACTAAAATAGATATACTAGCTCCTAATTTTACGTTTGTCCCAGAAGATCAACTTATAGAGTGCTCAGATGAGCTTCCTACAGAAATGGCAGAAGCCATAGATAATTGCGGAGAGCCAGTGGTTGCTTTTGAAGACGTTACGATTCCTACAGAATGTCCCTCTGAGTATACAATTTATAGAACTTTTACCGCCACAGATAATTGTGGACTGACCACTTCAGGTACTCAAATTATTACTGTAACAGATACAGAAACTCCAGTACTGAGTTCTTTTCCAGAAGATCTAGTGATAGACTGCGAGGACGATTTGCCAACTGCTCCTGAGGTAACCGCCCTTGATGCCTGTGATAGCGAATTGACAGTAGAGTTTAGTGAGGAAATTATAGGAGATATGGGTCCTGAAGGAGCAGACGCTTATTGCTACGCTACTACTCCTGTGAATACTGAGTTAGGTTGGGCAGGAATTTTATTCGATGCTGTTTTAGGAGACATTCTGGTCACTGCCACTGAAGTAAATTATGTTCAATATCCTGATCAAGGAGAAGGAGCTTACGCAGAAGTTTCCGGGTCTCTTCAGTCTATGACTAATGAAAACGCAGGGTGGATATTGCAGATGTCCTTAATGAATGGTATGAATTGGGAGGATTGGTCGAACCAGACGTTCCCTACTGATTATAAAGATGGCCCAGGAACATCAGAAGAGTATTATGAATCTTGGATGTACTTTATCCTAGAATCAGGAACATTAACGGGATATGGGGATTGGGAAGGAACTTCTATTTCTTTAAGCCATGCACCGGTAAACTACTATTATGGATTCCAGCTTGGTGTTCAGGCAGCTAATTTGAATGAAGCGTATGGAGTAGGAGGCTGGGTTTCTTATGCAGGGACTATATATAATGAGGAAGGAGAACTAGTAGAAATAAATGGAGGAGGAGACTTCGCCTTTGATTTAGACTGCTGCCCAAGGTATTCTGTGGAGAGAAGCTGGAGTGTAACTGATTGTGCTGGAAACACTTCAGAACATCAGCAGCTAATTACATTCGAAGATTTAACAGAAGAAGAGGAAGAAGAAGCTCCGGCTATTCAAGTTCCTGAAGATGAGTTTTCACTAGCGGGAGCATTTATAGAGGATATATTGAAAGTAGGTGTGTCACCGAATCCGGTGACTTCTACTTCTGAAATTGTATTAAGTTCTGAAGTGAATATTCAGGCTGGTCTTAAATTATATACGACACAAGGATTATTAGTGAGATCTATCTGGAGTGGGCAGTTGGATAAAGAATTAGACACTGAAATACTATTTAAAAAAGAAGGCCTAAACGCTGGTCTTTATATTTTAAAATTGAACACTATAGCTGGAGAGATCACGAGCAAAATCTTAATTGAAGAATAAGATTAATAAACTATAAGGCATAAAAAAGGGCGCTAGAGGCGCCCTTTTTTTTATCCTTGATTTTACTTCTAGGCTGGACTACTATTCGTCACAGAAGAAAGTTTTTCTAAATCTCTGTCAAATAAGTAGAGACCACCTTTGTCATTTCCTATTAGCTCTATTTTATCCATGATATTTCTAGCCAAAGCTTCCTCCTCTATCTGCTCAGAAACAAACCACTGCATAAAGTTATGAGTCGTATAATCTTTCTCTTTCAGACAAACGTCTACCACTTCATGAATTTCTTTGGTTACATTAATTTCATGACTTAAAAGAGTAGTAAATATATCTCTTACGCCTTTGAACGTAGTAGTAGGTTGGCTCAATTTAGGAATGATAGCCTTTCCTCCTCTTTCGTTAATGAACTTAACTAATTTAAGCATGTGTTGTCTTTCTTCATCAGAATGCTCATACAAGAACATTGCTATTCCATTCAGTCCGTTGCATTCTGCCCAGCTAGCCATAGCTAGATATGCCTGAGAAGATTCAGCTTCTATTATTACCTGGTTGTTCAGGGACTTTTCTACTTTTTTGTTAATCATGGTCTAAATTTAATCATTGTATAGAATCAGTTGTAACCAATCTGTAAAATTGGAATTGATTTAAAGAAATTTAGATTAATTCTTTACAAGGTTTATCTTTAACGTTGCAATGTAAATCAACTCCAATGAGCATAAGAAAACCATTCAATTTAAATAAGTGGATAGAGGAAAATAGGGATCAATTAAAACCTCCCGTGGGCAATAAGAACTTATATCCAGAAGGAACCGACTACATAGTAATGGTAGTAGCTGGTCCCAATGCCCGAAAGGATTATCACTTTAATGAAACCGAAGAGCTATTCTATCAGTTAGAAGGAAATATAACGGTTAAAATTCAAGAAAACGGCCAACCTGTTGAGGTGCGTTTAGGTCCTGGAGACATGTTTCTTCTTCCTCCCAACATTCCTCACAACCCGGTTAGAGAAGAGGGTTCCATCGGTCTAGTAATAGAAAGAGTGAGAAAAGGAAAAGGGATGAAAGACGGGTTAATTTGGTTTTGTGATAACTGTAATACCAAGCTACATGAAGCTTTTTTTGAACTCAATGATGTAGAAATTGATTTCCTTCCTAGATTTAAAGAATTTTATGGAAATGAGGCGTTTAGAACATGCTCTAACTGCTCAGACGTGATGGAAGCTGACGAAAGATTTTCGCCAAAATAAATAGAATTGATGCAACACTATGGACTATTGGATTGTATTTAAAACAAGCAATGAACGGAGTTTCTCTAATTACAAAGAAATTCCAAGTGAAGAACTAACTTCGGTTATAGTCTTTATACAGGTTAACTTTGATTGATGAAATGAAGGGGTTCCGAAAGGAGCTCCTTTTTTATGTGGCATTATTCACGTAGAATAGACAAAACCTATTTTATACTAATGCAGCAGAACACGCATATGTAGAAAGCTAAAGACACACGATTATTTATAAAGATGAGCTAATGCCAGATACTTAAGAATAATTCACAATTCTTAACCCATATATAAACGCATTGCAACGCATAATCTTCACATCCGCCATGATAATTTTCCTAAATTCGCTCGTTATACTTAAAGTGAATAATAACAATGACCTATCATAAATTAAATGTATACTCAGGCTGGTTCATTTGGCTAATAGCTACTATCGTTTATTTACTAACTATAGAGCCTACTACTAGTTTTTGGGATTGTGGAGAGTTTATATCCTCTGCTTATAAATTACAGGTAGGTCACCCGCCAGGCGCACCGTTTTTCATGTTGGTTGCCCGATTTTTTGCCATGTGGTTTGGCCCTGAGCACGTGGCCATGGCCATGAATGGATTATCGGCATTATGTAGTTCGTTTACCATCTTGTTTTTGTTCTGGAGTATCACTCACTTCGCTAAGAAGTTAGCAGTTAAAACATTCGGAACAGATTTAGATACAGGTGCTACATGGGCTGTAATGGCTAGTGGTGCTGTAGGAGCATTGGCTTACACATTTAGTGATTCATTTTGGTTTAGTGCGGTAGAAGGAGAGGTGTATGCCATGTCTTCATTATTCACGGCTGTAGTATTCTGGGCTATCCTTAAATGGGAGAGCATGTCTGATAAGGGTGGAGGCTTCAGGTGGCTTGTGCTTATCGCTTATTTGATGGGACTTTCTATAGGAGTTCACCTTCTTAATCTACTAGCTATACCGGCTATAGCATTCGTTTATTATTTTAAGAGACATAATGTTACGGTGATCGGTTTAGCCATAACAGCTTTAGTTTCATTAGTGGTTCTAGGGTTTATTCAAGGGTTAATTATTCCTGGCACTATAAAGCTGGCAAGTAAATTCGAATTGTACATGGTAAATGACATGGGGATGCCTTTTAACTCTGGTGTTATCGTTTATATCATGCTAATAATTCTGCTGATAGTAGGGATGTTATTCGTTTCTAAAAGACAAAACTGGCCTATAGTAAACACCTCTGTGCTCTCTATTATGATGGTGCTCATTGGGTATTCTACATTCGCTTTAGTGGTAATTAGAAGTTCTGCTAACCCACCTATGGATGAAAACAATCCTGAAAATGTATTTACACTTCTTTCCTATTTAAATAGAGAACAGTACGGTTCTAGACCGCTGATTACAGGTCAATACTGGAATACTCCTATTAATTACGATGACCCATATTCTGGTAAATCCAACAATTATGTTAAATCCTTCAGCGTAAAAAATAATGCAGGAGCTATGGTTAAGTCCTACAAGTTTGTGTTTGAGGCAGAGGAGTACATAGAAAATAACTCAGAAAAGGATTTATCCCTCGTAGAAGAATATATAGCTTCTGAAGCCATAGATGGGTATAATTATGTAGATGAGCTTACAGCATTTCTTCCGAGAATGCACAGTACAGATGCCAGAGATATAGAGGCTTACAAGGAATGGTCTAATTTCCAAGGATGGAATGAGGCTAAAAAACGGCCTAAGGTAAATAAGGATGAGAAACAGCTAAAAGAAGTAGAAGCTGAACTGAACAGAGCCATGAGTGCCATTAATTATTATGCGGTACGTGGAGATCAACAGGGCTACTCTCAAGCTAAAGCTGAGTTCGCTAAAAAATACAGACAATTAAAGCGAAAAGCGGGAAAACTCATGCCAACGCAAGGAGAGAACATGCGATTCTTTGCAGATTATCAGGTTGGATGGATGTATTGGAGATACTTCATGTGGAACTTCTCTGGTAAGCAAAATGATGTGCAAGGTCATGGAGATATCTTAGACGGAAACTGGCTCACAGGGATAGACCTTATAGACCAAGAAAAACTAGGGAATAGAGACATGCTTACCAGTTATATGGAAGGGAATAGAGGACTGAATAAATTCTTTCTGCTTCCGTTTTTGCTGGGGCTAATTGGGTTTGTCTTTCAGTTGGTGAAAGCACCTAAAGACTTTACAGTCAGCGCACTGCTATTTTTACTTACAGGGTTGGCTATTGTTGTTTACTTGAACCAAGACCCTTTCCAGCCTAGAGAAAGAGATTATGCCTACGTAGGATCCTTTTATGCCTTCGCGCTGTGGATAGGGCTGAGTGTTATGGGGCTGTATTATGCGGCTACTAAGATGGTTCAAAAAGAGCTATTTCTCTCAGCAGGAGCAGGACTTGGGATAGGGGTGATTCTCTATCTATTAGAAGCTGCCTCAGGTCAGGATCATTTCACATCACTATGCATCCTATTTATGGCAGGAGTAGCAGCGTTAGTATTAGTAGCGTTGCAAATGGGAGTGAAGCCTGTACTAGACTCCAAGCAAAAGGCTATCCTTTGCGGAGTAATAGGAATGACTGTACCCTTCTTAATGATGAGTGACGGGTGGGATGATCATAGCAGAGCAGGAAGGAGAACTGGAGGAGATTTCGCCCAGAACTATTTGATGTCACTGGAGCCAAATGCACTTATTTTCACTAATGGAGATAATGATACATTCCCTCTCTGGTACGCTCAGGAAGTTGAAGGCGTTAGAACAGACGTAAGGGTGGTAAACCTCTCTCTACTGCAGACAGATTGGTATGCAGATCAAATGAAAAGAAAGGCCTACGATGGTGAAGCGGTTCCTATTGGCCTTAAAGAAGAGCAGTACAGACAAGGGACTAGAGATTTCGCGGAAATGAATCCATCCGAAGAGTATGTGGAACTTTCTGATCAGTTTAATTTCTTCTTAGACGATGAACGATTTAAAAAAGAAAATCAGGAGCCTTACTTCCCGTCCAATAAGTGGAAGTTAACTATAGACAGCGCTGATGTGGTGAATAAAGGTGTCGTTTCTGCTGCAGATGCAAGTAAGATAGTTCCAGTAATGCGGTGGGAGAGAAATGGAAAGCTGCTTAAAAACAGTATTCTGGTTTACGATATTATCAGAAATAACAATTGGGAAAGACCAATTTATTTTGCGAGTACTATTGGACAGGATGCATTTAATGGATTGCAAGATTATTTCCAACTAGAAGGATTAGCCTACAGATTAGTTCCCATTAAAACAGTTTCTCAAAATCCACTTCAAGTGGGAAGAGTGAATACTGAAGATATGTATGACAATGTCATGAATAAATTCAAATGGGGAAATATGCAGGATACAGTAATGGATATTTATTTAGATGAGAATAACCTAAGAATGGTGTCTAATCTGAGAATGCAATTCGCTAATCTAGCAGACGCACTAACAGAAGAAGGGCAAAACGAGAAAGCAGTTATCGTTCTAGATAAATGTTTTGAAGTGATGCCAGAAGAAGTGGTGAGATATGATGAGCAGATTCTTTACCTAGCAGAAGAGTATGTAGAAGCAGGGGAAAATGAAAAAGGAACCGCTCTATTCGAAAGATACTTCGAGCTAATAGAAGAGAAGTTAGATTATTTAGAATCCCTGGATCCTAATGAAGCCTTGAGCGTAGTGGGAGATTTCGAAAGAGACTTTACCGTTCTAAGTTATACGTTAAGGAGAACATCAGATACAGTTAAAGACTCTGTATTCTTAAACCAGATAGGAGACAGGTTCGAAAGTAATTATGAAAATTACTTGAGAATAGAAGCTGAGAAAAGAAAAGAGTACGAAGAAAGAAGGTCTGGCAAAAAGGGAGACTTTTAGATAACTCTGATTTGGATAGAGAGGTTACCAAAATGGCTTAGATAATTAGCCTCCTATCTTTTTCTAGGTGGAGCTAAAGTGAAAGAAATTAGTAAAACTATCCTGCGTAATGAGCGGGAAGAGTGTAATGCGCCAAGGCAGATGATTTGCTTTCAGTAACACTAGAAGCATAGCTGACTTTCTACTAGAATAAAAAGCAGTAAGAGAATGCATTATTGGAATTAAGTATCGGGCATTCAATTTATTGTGATTTTTGTTTGATGAGGTTATTCTGCAGATTTAATCTAGAAGAATCTACTAATTCGAGGACGATAAAAAAAGGTAAAATAAAAAATCCTAACCTCTAGACTAGCCGTTTATTACTCACTAGTTTTGTGGCCTAAATAATCCAAAGTTTTGAAACGAATAGCCATATTAGCGAGTGGTAACGGAAGCAATGCGGTGCGCATTCTTCAGCACTTTTATACTTCTGAATCTGTAGAAATAGTCGGAGTTTTCAGTAACAAGATGAATGCTCGAGTACTTGAAAAATTTATAGATAGAGATCAGGCAGCATATTTCTTCGAGAGTAATGAAGAGCTGCTAGAACAACTTCAAGCTGAAGAAGCGGATTATGTAGTTTTAGCAGGTTACTTAAAGCTTATTCCTTTAGAGATTTTGTCGGTTTATAAAAATGCGATTATTAATATTCACCCAGCACTATTACCTAGGTATGGAGGAACTGGTATGTATGGATTGAATGTGCATAAGGCAGTTAAAGCTGCAGGAGAAAGTGAGACAGGAATGACTATTCATCTCGTAAACGAAGTTTATGATGAAGGCCGAGTTTTATTTCAAGCTGTTACGGCTATTTCAGAAACCGATTCTGCAAAAGACATCGCTCGCAAAGTTCAAGCTTTGGAGCACGAACATTATCCGCTAATTATAGAAAAATTGATAAATGATGAATTTTGATATAGGTCAAGTCCTCGCTTGTTTTATGGTGCTTTTTGCTGTAATCGATATAATAGGATCTATTCCTCTTATTTTAGAAATAAAAAAATCTGCTGGAACCATTAGCGCATTAAAGGCGTCGTTGGTCTCGTTAGTCATTATGATTGTCTTTCTATTCGTAGGAGAAAAGTTGATTACATTTATCGGTGCCAGTACTGCATCCTTTGCGGTAGCAGGTTCGTTCGTTTTGTTATTCTTAGCATTGGAAATGATTCTAGGAATAAAAATATTTAAAGCAGATGAGCAGATTCATAAAACAGCTTCTATAGTTCCCCTGGCTTTCCCTATAATCGCTGGGGCAGGTTCCATGACTACCATTCTATCTTTAAGAGCAGAATATGCGTCTGTAAACATCACTATAGCTATTTTAATGAATTTAATACTGGTCTACGTAGTACTTAAATTAACCGGTAGAATAGAGAGACTACTTGGAGAAGTAGGAATCGCTATTCTCCAGAAGTTTTTCGGAATAATTCTACTTGCTATAGCGGTAAAGTTATTTGGAACGCATGCACCAGCTATCTTTGAGTAATGCTTAAAGTAATTGTACATACTGATGGAGCGTGCAGCGGAAACCCCGGAAAAGGAGGGTACGGTCTTATTATGCAATTTGGTAAGCATAAAAAGGAGGAAAATCAAGGATTCAAACTCACCACCAATAATAGAATGGAGTTGTTAGCAGCTATAAGGTCTCTGGAACTCCTTACGAAAGAGGGCTGTGACGTGCTCATTTACTCTGACTCTAAATATGTGGTGCAGGCAGTAGAAAAAGGCTGGGTGTTTGGCTGGGTTAAAAAGAACTTTAAGGATAAAAAAAACCCTGATCTCTGGAAGAGATTTTTAGTTGCCTATAAGAGGCATAATGTAAAATTTCAGTGGGTAAAAGGGCACGCTGGTAATGAAATGAATGAGCGAGCTGACTTTTTAGCTACTTCTGCATTGCACCGCGAGCCCATTCTTATAGACCAAGGTTACGAGGATTCGATAAAGGGTGAAGACGGGTTATTCTAAAAAAAAGCAGTGTTTTTTCGTGGGCTGTAACTTTTTTAAGGACCAGACCGTCCAGCTAATACCAAACCGTGTTAATGACTATTTCTGAATATAATGCTTGTGTAGATGAATATGCGGATAATCTCTACAGATTCATGCTTAAACAGACTGGTGACTCACCTTCTGCCAAAGATTTGGTGCAAGAATCTTATTTGAAGCTATGGCAGAAACATGAAAATGTAGACTATAAAAAGGCGAAGAGTTATCTATTTACCACAGGGTATAACAAGATGATAGATAACTACAGAAAGAATAGTAGACAGGAATTAATACAAGAGTCGCATGTGAAATCACACATGCATTCCGAGCAGTATTCAGACCTCTCTGAAATTTTGGAAGAAGCACTGAATAAACTTCCTGAAATTCAGAAAACGGTAATTATACTAAGAGATTACGAAGGATATAGTTATAACGAGATAGGTGAAATAACGAATTTAAAGGCCTCACAGGTTAAGGTTTATATTTATAGAGGGAGATTAAAATTAAAAGAGTATTTAGTTAGCGTAGAACACGTTTTATGAAAATAGATAAGAATAATTACGAGGCATATATTCTAGATTATCTAGAAGGAACTCTTTCACAAAGTGAACGGGGAGCTATGGAGTTATTCGCGTTTTCTCATCCTGAGTTGGGGATAGATTTAGAAGTGGAATTACCTCAGGTTTCTTCTAGCGAGAATACGATGGATGTTTCTTATTTAAAGAAAACGTTGGTTTGGAACGAGGAAGAGGTAAGTCATCTCATGATAGCGTTTCTAGAGGCGAATATTGATGGAGCAGAACTAAACTTTTCTTCTCAACATAGACTAAGTCAATGGGAAAAGGCCTTCTCAGCGAACTATGGCGTATTATTAGCCTCTCTCAAGAAAACATATATTCAACCTTTGTCTGGGGTTGATGAGTCTCTCAAGACCGGACTTTTTGTGCTCCCAGAGGACCATGCTGATTTTAAAACCATAGCATATTTAGAAGGAGATTTATCGGCCAGAGAACATGCCGTTTATGAGAGGGCTTCTTTAAGTGACTCAAAGTTAAATTTGACTTTACTGAATTATGGGAAGACAATTCTTCCTCCATCGAGTGAGGAGCTTCCTACTTTATTTAAAAACGAACTCAAACAAAAAGGGGCAAAGGTTATTCCTATATGGTTATACAGGTCTATCGCTGCAGCTGCTGTGGTAGTGTTTGGATTCTTTTTCTTAAATAACTTAGACCTAACTGAAGTACATCAGACTGCCGAGTTTAATCCTAGAACACAAACTTCAAAAGAGCAGTTAGCAGAAGAATTTAATGATGATGAAACAGACCGTGTAATTTTCAGAACTATAGAGGCAGAGAGTGATAAAGCCAATTATATGGCCGAGACAGTGATTAGTAATAATCCTTCCGATTTTCAGAATACTGTGGTAGATAATCCATTGGTGAGCCAAGGCATAATTACCAACATGAATAAATCGTATGCATTAGTAGCGACTACCAATACTATACCGGTTTCTATAGTGGGAGATTATCTTATAGAAGCAGATCAATTTGAATTGGCTATTCATAAAGCGTTAGATGCAGACCTGTTGATAGATGAACCATTCACTGGGGATTATGCGTATCTCACCCCTTTAGCGTTAGTTAGAAGAGCCGTGTTAAATAAAATGGGTCAAGAGGATGAACAATCTTTAGCCATTTCATTAGTAAATACTTCAGCGAAGGAGTTATTTGATGAAAAAGAAGATTTTATTGTTTATGAAAAGGCGAATGAAGGGGAAAATGGGTTCAAACTGAAATTAGGAAAATTCTCTTTAGAAACGATAAGATAGAACCTACTTGTTATTGAACTCGCTCATTGTTCTGGGTGCTCCTATAGTAGTGAAGTTCTCTATCATCTTTATGAGATGTTCTAATCTTTCGGGGAGCAGATTAGCTTCGTCTATGTTCCATTCTCCAAGCACATAATCTACTTGGCTTCCTTGCTTAAACTCACTTCCCACCCCGAAACGTATTCTTGGATACTGAGCTGTGTTAAGCAGCAGTTGAATGTCTTTTAAGCCGTTATGGCCACCATCACTTCCTTTTGTTCTCATTCTTACACTACCATAAGGAAGTGCTAAGTCATCTGTAACTACTAGAAGATTTTCAAGAGGAATTTTCTCTTTGGTAAGCCAGTAATGTACTGCCTTTCCGCTCAAATTCATAAATGTATTCGGCTTGAGTAGAATAAGGGTTCTCCCTTTGTGTTTTAGCTTGCTGATTTCCCCAAGCTTAGCCGTTTCAAAAGAAACATTGGATGCCTTAGCTAAGGCATCCAATGTCATAAAGCCAATGTTATGGCGTGTATTTTCATATTTATATCCTGGATTTCCTAACCCAGCTATTAAATACTTCATTCTTTAATTTAGGTTATTCAGCAGCATCTTCTGCTCCTTCTTCACCTTCTTCACCCTCGTCAGTAGCAGCAGACATAGCAGCTCTAGTTCTCTTAACAGCTAATACTACAGCATTCTCTGGGTGAAGTAAAGTAAGTCCATCTAAATCTACAGAACTAACTCTAATAGAGTCACCTATGTTTAATGCTGTGATGTCTAAAACAAGTTCTTCTGGGAAAGCAGAGGGCAATCCTTTGCAGTTTAGCTTTCTAAAATTCATCGCTAAACGTCCACCACCTACTACTCCTTCAGATAAACCTGAAGTTCTTACTGGAAGACCAATCTTTACTTCCTTAGTAGCTACTAACTCTAAGAAATCTACATGTACTATTCTATCCGTAACTGGGTGGAATTGGATATCTTGAATAATCACGTTAGTTATAGAACCAGAAATCTCTAATTCTATCTGATATACATTTGGAGAATAAACGACTTTCTTTAGCGCTATCTCGTTTATGAATACGTGTACTTGCTTGTCTCCACCGTAAATTACAGCAGGAACGTTTCCAGCTCTTCTCTGAGCCTTAGCATCTTTTTTCCCTACGTTCTCTCTAGAAGAACCGCTCAATGATACTTTTTTCATCTTATTTTGTTTTTATTATTATACTATTATGAAGTTCGAGCTTATCGACTCGTTGTTATTTAGACTTTTTAACACATTAGCGAATAAATCTGCTACGGTTATTACCTTTATTTTTTCATTTTCCTCTTTTAACGGGATACTGTCCGTGACTATGAGCTCCGTTAATTGACTATTTCTTATTCTCTCATGTGCAGGACCGCTTAAGACTCCATGTGTACTAATGGCTCTGACACTTTTAGCGCCATGCTCCATCATCATGTCAGCGGCTTTAGTTAAGGTGCCTGCTGTGTCCACCATATCATCTACTAATACTACGTCTTTTCCCTCTACGTCACCTATTACGGTCATGTTTTCTACCTGGTTCGCTACTTTTCTCTGCTTGTAACAAATAGCTAAATCTATATTTAAATACTTGGCGTATGCATTAGCTCTTTTAGTCCCTCCGGTATCTGGAGTAGCTATTATCATATCTGGGGTTCTAATACTTTCTAAGTAGGGCAAGAAAATAGTACTTGCAAATAAGTGGTCGACAGGAACTTCGAAGAATCCTTGGATTTGATCAGCATGTAAATCCATAGTTATTAACCTATTCACTCCAGCCGCAGTTAGTAAATTAGCCACTAACTTAGCCCCTATAGCTACTCTTGGTCTGTCTTTTCTATCTTGTCTAGCGAATCCGAAGTAAGGCATTACAGCCACGATGGATTTTGCAGAAGCTCTTTTAGCGGCATCTACCATTAACAAAAGCTCGAATAAATTGTCACTTGGGGGAGCGGTAGATTGAACTATCACTACTATTTTTCCACGTACAGTTTCTTCTATAGAAGGCTGAAACTCACCATCACTAAATTTTTGAACAGAGATATCGCCCAATGGAACACCAAAACTTAATGCTATTTGCTTTGCTAGCTCAAGAGATGCGGTACCTGAGAAAATTTTCATGTCAGTGGCCATTTCTGTTTTTTTAAAGGGCTGCAAAAATACGGACTTCTTAGCAGCTATTCAATAGCCTCAGCCTATAAAATAGCATTTTGGCACATCGCGTGTTAAATTTGGTTAAGCCACAGAACATAATAGCTTTAATGAATGTTAAAGCTATATCAAGCATCTTGTTAATTCACCACCTTGCGGGATATATCTAATGTTAGTCAGTTGAGTCAAAGAGTCATTCAAATATTCGTTATCCTTATCACTTGCGTTCTAGCCGGAATGGTAGCGTTGCAATTGTTCTGGATAAAAAACTCCATGAACCTGAGAGAAACAGAGTTTAAGCATGAGATAAATGCCGTGCTCGATGACGTAGTCTTGGAATTAGAGAAAAAGGAAAACTTAGAAAGAATAGGAATGGGAGAAACATCAGAACCATTCCTTATAGAAATACAGTCTAGCAGTGAGGTTGGCCTGGAGATAGCGTTTAAAAACACGCTACAGGATCAGGTAGTCCAATCTGAGACTATAGATTATTCTGAGGATATCATGGTTACTGAAGAAAAAGCCAATGCACTTCTTCAAAAAGAGATGGGAAAATTCGGGCAAGAACAATCAGAAATTTTAAAACAGTCAGAATTTTTAGAAGACATCTTAGGAGGAAATGTATCAATCCAAATAGGCAAGGGTATAGAAAGCAGAATAGATCTAGAAATAATAGACAGTTTAATTAAAGGCGGATTAAAAGAGCGAGCGATAAGAACTGCTCATGTTTTTGGTGTGTTTGACTCCCAAAACAATGTGTTTCTGCTAGGGGAAAATGCCGCACATTGTGCAGATAAATTAAAAGCTAGTTCTGCCACATACTCGGCCAAACTCTTTCCTAAGAACCTATCGAATAAAACCTACTTTTTAAAGATATTGTTTCCCAAGCAGAAACAGTATTTGTTTCAGTCTATGTGGACTTTGTTGGTCATGTCGGGAATAATTATCATAGCAGTAATAGCTGCTTTCATATTTAGTTTCAAAACCATATTCAAGCAGAAGAAACTCTCAGAAATGAAGAACGACTTCATTAATAATATGACCCATGAATTAAAGACCCCAATCAGCACCATTTCATTGGCGTGCGAAGCACTTAGAGATCCGGATATGAGAGGGACACAGAAACAGTCAGACTCTTTCGTGAATATGATTAATTCGGAGAATAAACGATTGGGTGTGCTAGTAGAAAATGTACTGCGGTCAGCCCTTTTAGATTCAGAAGAAATGCCATTCAAGGTAAATCAGCTAGATGTAAATGAATTAGTCAGAGGTGTCTGTAGAAATTTAGCCATCAGAGTGAAGAAATATGAGGGGAAAATAGATGTCGATCTTGATCCTCAAACACCGTTTATGGATGGAGATTCAGTACACCTGACCAATATGGTGTACAATTTGTTAGATAATGCTATAAAGTACTCTCCTGGAAGCCCCATGCTAAAGGTTAAGACTAGTAGTTCTGAGGATCAGATAGAGATAGAAGTAGTAGACAATGGAATAGGAATCTCGAAGGAGAATCAGAAAAAAATATTTGATAAATTATACCGCGTTCCAACAGGAAATGTCCATGATGTGAAAGGATTTGGTCTCGGACTGAATTACGTGAAAGTTATCGTAGAAAGACATCATGGAGAAATATCCGTAGAGAGCGAACTAAAAAAAGGAAGTAAATTCACCATAGTAATACCGAAGAAATATGAAAAGCACCATTAAAATTTTACTTGTAGAAGATGATCCTAATTTAGGCTCATTATTATCTGATTATTTAAGAGCTAAAGGTTTCGAAACTAAACTGGCCACAGATGGAGAAAAGGGACTAAAAATCTTTAATCTACAGTCGTATGATTTTTTAATCCTCGATGTAATGATGCCTAAGAAAGACGGTTTTACTCTAGCTAAAGAGATAAGACAAATAAATAAACAGGTTCCTATTTTATTCTTAACGGCCAAATCTATGAGTGAGGATACACTAGAAGGATTTAAAGCTGGAGCAGATGACTACATGACTAAGCCATTCAGTATGGATGAATTACTCGTTAGGATTAATGCGATTTTAAGACGTACATCCTCTATACCGGAGCTTGGAGATGAAACCAAAACATACACTATAGGAAAATATGAGTTTGATTATAATAAGCAGAAATTAGTTTCTCCAGATACAGACACTAAGCTTACAACTAAAGAAAACGAGTTGCTTTATCTGCTTTGCAAAAACAAAAACGGAGTACTAGAGAGAAATCACGCTTTAAATATGATTTGGGGGGATGATAATTATTTTAATGGAAGAAGCATGGATGTTTACATAGCCAAACTAAGAAAACATTTAAAAGCTGATGAGAAAATCCAAATTTTAAATGTACACGGAAGAGGATTTAAACTGTTAGATGAGTAGAGTCAGTTCTCATGAGAATAACGAAAACACACTATTTGTATTAGTGAATATGGGTATTGTTATCACGTTTATTTTATAAATACGCCAAAATCTTCGTATATTACAAAACCTAATAAATAATAAGAAAAATTTTAATTCCTGAATAATGAAAAGAACCACATTAACTATAGGAGCTGTACTTGCCATCGGAAGTATGTTTGCTCAAACTTCCTCTATGGAAGAGTCCAATGCTAAAGCAATCGAAATAGTAGAAGCTAGTCTAGCGGAAACAGAGTCTTATACTGAAGTTTACGGCTTGATGATAGCTAGGTTGAATGAAGAGGCATCTCAAACTGATTTAAATGGGAACGCACTAATTTCCTTCGAGGAATTCACTCAAATGTTAGAGGCTAGTATCGATATAAACGTATATACAAATGCCGATGGAGAGTCTGTATCTATAGCTAGTGAGCCTTCTATGGCATTATTAGATGATGGTATGAATGCTGCTCCTCCAGTAAGATTAGAAAATGAGACAACATTAGATTATGTACAAAGACTGGCTGTTCTTACTGAAAGTACAGATGTACATCATGATTACGTAGTAATAGCTACTACTGGTGGAGAATTAGGATTGGTTTATGCGCATGTTACTGCTAGCGCAAATGGAATCGGAGAAACTGATGTCGCTGTTCAATTAAGTATGTTCCCTAACCCCGTTTCAGATGTGCTTACTCTGGCAGGATTACCTGCTGGAACTTTCCCAGGAAAATTATTAGATGCTCAGGGAAAAACCATTCTAGAGCTTTCTCTTACAGATGGAAAGCAGATAGATCTTAGCGGATATGCTGCTGGATTCTATACGCTAAGTGTATTAGTAAATGAAGAAATGATTACTGAAAAGCTTCAAGTTAGAAGATAGTCAGTACCTAGTAAATATTTAAAAGCCCGTTTGATACTTTATCAATCGGGCTTTTTTATGCCTTAAAATTTAACTTTAGACCTGTGTAAATTAACGAAACTGTACGTGGAGGAATTCGAATAAATAGGGGTTATGGCGTGATGCTTGTGTTTTTCAAATCATTACTTATTAAAATTTATATATCATGAAATTGATAAAAAACCCACAAGCAAATCTGGAGTCTAAGAGATTCCGGTTCTTTAAGCTAGGAGTGATTGTTTCCTGCTCTTTGGCACTATTGGCATTTAGATGGACTACTTATGAGTTAGAAGAAGACCAGGTTTATTCACCGCCTATAGAAAGAGAAACCCTAATTACTGAGTTAGCTCCTGTTTCTTTTAATGAGATGGCTAAGCCTAAAAAAAGACGAGTAGTGAGAAGTAATATGAGTATTATAAACCTTGTGCTAGAGCTGCCCAAAGAAAGCAAAGTTTTAAAGCTTATCAGTTTAGGTGAAATTCAAGACCAGATAGGAGATGGCTGGGAAAATGAATCTGGTATTATAGAGCCTACTTTTCCTTCGGGTCCAGAAGGCTGGATGAAGGCAGAGAGAACACCTTACTTCGATGAATGCGTGCAGCCCTCGAATAAAAAAGAAGAAAGCGCATGTACTTATGCTGCTATTAAAAACTTCGTTCAGTCTAATACTAAGTACCCTTCTGTCTGCAGGGAGTTAGGTATAGAAGGTACAGTTTGGCTCACATTCGTAATAGATAAAAATGGAGATGTGGTAGAAATAGAGGAAGTAAAGTCTCCTCACTCTGCTTTAACCAGGGCAGCTATAAGTGGGTTAAGTAAACTGCCTAAGTTAAACCCAGGAACTCAGCGCCTAAATCCAGTAGCTGTAAAGCTAGAGATTCCAGTAAGGTTTATGCTTAGCAGATAGCAGGAGAAATACAGATTTAAGTGCTCACTTTTTAAGGGTGGGCATTTTTTTTGCGTTGCCGCGCAGAAGTATATGAGCTATAGGAGTAACTAATACTGCGCTTTTATCGTAGAGTAGGGTGTAAATTTGATGAGAATGAGAACTTTTTTAATATTATTGGTCACAGCATGTGCCATGCACTCCTGCAATTCTACAGATGATTCTGAGGCTAAATCGACTTCAAGTAGGACGAGTATTATAGCGGAGTCTGACACACTATTGGTCTTAAGGAATAGTGAGTATAACCTGACGCTAACGCTGCCTAAGTCTATTATGACCGCTGAATCTAAATTTCAATTTAGAGAGAGTTTCGGTGATGCCGAATTATATGTTCACCCTGGTTTTCATGTGTACATTTCCAAAGAAGACACTGAGCTAAGCGAGATTAAAAAGGAACTCCAATCTGATGGGTTGTTTTCTAGAAAATTTACAGACGAATCTGAAGAGGAATTGTTTTATCAATCGATCTTGCCAGATGGTTCTGAGATTGGTTTCGGTTGGGTGAAAAGCTTAACTACACCTGGCCTTAAAATGATTTTAAGATTGGATCCGCAAGGGTCTTATAGTAAACAAGATGTGCGCACTATTCAGAAACACATGAAAACATTAAATATCCTTTAATACAGAAAAAATGAAAAATCTAATTATAGTTTTTATTCTTCTATTTGGTGTGAATTCTGCTTTAAGTGCGGGGGTCGTAGTGTTAGAAGGGGTGTATCAAGGTAGAGACCTCTACGTACAAAATCCATTTTCAGAGGAAGGAGTGGGATTCTGCATTTATGAGGTGACAGTAAATGGAGTAATCACTTCTGATGAAATCAACTCAAGTGCGTTTGCTATAGATTTAAGTATGTATGAATTTATAAATGGGGATGGTATAGTCATCACCATACGCTCTAAGGCAGACTGTATTCCTAATGTTATTAATCCAGAGGCCATCAGTCCCACTAGCTCCTGTGAGTTTTCTCAGTTGACTCTTAGTGATACGGGAGTTTTTTCATGGAAGACTAAAGGTGAAAACGGAAAAATACCATTTATTATAGAACATTATAAATGGAATAAATGGGTGAAGATAGGAAGTGTGCTGGGAGAAGGAAATACTAATTTATCTGCTTACGAGGTAAGCTTAAATCTACCAGCAGGGGAGAATACGATTCGATTAAAACAGAAAGACTATTATGGGGAACATTTATCTGAACAGGTAAGTGTCGTTAGTTTAGGAACACCAGCAGAACTTTTATCAGCGAAAGTGACTAGGACTATCAATTTCACAGCAAAAACACACTTCGAGTTATTTAACTCATATGGTGAGTTGATAGAAACAGGTTTTAGGGTCTCTCTGAATGCTTCTGAGTTGGATAAAGGCGTTTACTATCTCAATTATGAGAAAACTTCAGGTAAGGAGATTAGAAAGAGATAGAACTTACTCGCTTTAACCCCGGCTTTCTACTTTATTAAAATTTATTTTAGCCGTATGAATAAAGTAGAACATATAGGTATAGCGGTCAAAAGTCTCAAAGATTCAGAGATAATATTCCAGGATATTCTAGGAACAGAATCCTATAAAATGGAGTCAGTGACATCTGAGAATGTAAACACGCTTTTTTTTCAGCTTGGCGAAACCAAAATTGAACTTTTAGAAGCTACTTCAGAGGATAGTCCCATAGCTAAATTTATAGAAAAGAAAGGTGAGGGTCTCCACCATATAGCTTTTCATGTAGATGATATTCAGGAAAAAATAGAAGAACTTAAGGAAAAGGGTTACAGAATGATACATGATGTACCTAAAGCTGGTGCTGATGATAAAATCATCGCATTTATGCATCCTAAATCTTCTAATGGTGTGCTAGTAGAGCTCTGCGCAGATAAGCCTAAAGACTAGTAAGCTCTCTTTATTTTTTCTATGAGAAGTGTAGTAGAAAATCCTTCAGTTAATTTTACCACAGAGACTTCTCCTCCGTAAGACAATACTTCCTTAGAACCTACGATGTAAGTCTTAGCGTTATGGTCAGTTTCTTTAGGGTCATAATCAGCTCCTTTCACTAAAATATCTGGTGTAATTTCAGCTATGCAAGCTAGTGGAGTATCTTCATTAAAAATAAATGCAGTATGCACGAAGCCTAGTGCAGAAATAAGCTTTAGTCTGTTTTTTTCAGAGTTTACAGGTCTCTCAGCTCCTTTCTCTAACCGTTTTACAGAATCATCAGAATTTACCGCTATCACCAAAAAATCGGCTAATTGGCTGGCTGCTTGGAGGTAATCAACATGCCCAGCATGTAGGATATCAAAGCATCCATTGGTGAACACTATCGATTTCCCTTCAGCTTTAAGCTGGTTGATTTTTGGTAATATGTCTTTAAGTAGATGCATTGTTTTTTTTGCGTTTCAACGCGAAAGCGATAGAAGCAACTATTCCAGCTACTATCATCATTATGGTTTGTGCGCCCCATTGAAGCCAAGCCAGAGAAAGTCCTATTTCTTGGATTTCTAATTCAGATAAGTTAGGGTAAAAAGCATACGCTAAGGCCAGAACCAGTACTCCATATTTTATGAGTAAATGATAGGTGCCTATTCCGTTTTGGGTGGGAATAATCACGCCTAATCCTCCGGCTACGACTAAGAATAAGCTTTCATTCCAAGTGTAAGAATGCATGTGGAGTGCTTTTAGCATAGCCATCATGCTAAAGTAGTACATGGCCCAAATAACAATGGAAAAGAAGATGAATTGACCTCTTTTTTTCATTTTCTGAATAGAGAGAAACCCCTCCTTCATGCCTCCTACGAAACTTTTTATTTTACTCCATAATGCAGTGGACATTATTTTTGTTCTGAGCAGAAACAGGATAATTAGAGCAGCTATTAGTGCAAATAATGCAATCCAGATTAAGGTGAGCCTTGAACTACTGCTATCAGCATCTCTAGCGGTAACCTCAAACAAGGAAGTGAAGATGTCATAGTTCAGTAAAAATGCCATTCCTACAAACAGTAAAAGAATAGACGTATCGATGACCCTCTCTAAGATTACAGTTCCGAAGAGTTTGTCTACAGGAATATCTTCTACTTGATTTATAGCTGTGCATCGCACTATTTCTCCAGATCTAGGGATTACTAAACTCACGAAATAGGACAGTGCTACAGCATGAATATTATTCCACTTTTTAGGGAAATATCCCATAGGCTCTAACAAGTTAGACCATCTTAATCCCCGAGCTACTATGGCTATATAACCCATTAATAAAGAGGCCAGCACCCATATTTTATCCGAAGACTGAATGATAGCCCATATTTTATCTAATGGGATGTCCTTAGAAGCCAAATAAAGGATAACTAAACCTATTCCCAGGAATAACGGTATTTTGATGTAATTTTTGATGATTAATTAACCATTAAGTTAGTAGCTGTGTCAGGGAATGCTATCGAAGGTTTGAAGCTTTTAGCTTCCTCGAAGTCCATATAGCCGTATCCAATGATTATAACGATATCTCCAACGGCTACTTTTCTAGCTGCAGGTCCGTTTAAACAAATAGTTCCAGCTCCTCTGTCACCAGGGATTACATATGTTTCTAAGCGTTCTCCATTGTTTATATTCACGATTTGAACTCGCTCACCCTCTATTATGTTAGCGGCTTCCATTAGAGCCATGTCTATAGTGACACTTCCCACATAATTTAGGTCGGCTTGAGTTACTGTAACTCTGTGGATTTTGGATTTTACTGCTTGTATCTTCATAGGCGCAAAAATAGTAGAATATGCTTAGTGGATTTCATAGGATATAGTCATGGATGTTAGCGCTCATAAAACATAAAATAGAGGACTAGTTTATGACTATTTTTATTTCTGTTCTGCGGTTGATAGCGTGTTCTTTATCAGTGCATTTAACGTCATCTGTACAGTTGTTTAATAGCTCAGTTTCTCCTTTGCCTGAAGCGGCCACTTGACTCCTTAGAACTCCAAGTGAAACTAGGTATTCTTGTGCTTTTTTTGAGCGTTTTTGGCTAAGATTAAAGTTGTAGGACTTCTCTCCTCTACTATCTGTGTGCGAAATTAGTTCTACTGAAATTTTCTCGTTGTTAAATAGAAGTCTAGAGAAACGGCTGAGCTGAAACTTGGCGATTTCTGATAGTTGAGAGCTGTTATTCTCATAAAATATATTTTGGAGGTTAAAAACGTCATCTCTAGCTATAGTTATTTCCTCTCCTCTGTCATCTATGATTTCGATAGCGTCCTCTTGGGACATTCTCTGGTAAACGGCTTTGTTGTTTTTTATGGGCACTGGTATGGTCTGACCATCTTTGAGGATGTTTAACTTAAGTAGTTTAGAGTTTTCGTTAAACTTTAAATTGTATTTGTAGTCAGGAGAAAGAGCGTTGAACTTAAATATGCCACCTATTGATGTATAGGACAGGGCGATCATCTCTCCACTTTCTGAGAGTACTCTTACTGGCTCCCCTTTTCCGAGATCTCCAGGCGTGTTTTCATAGATCTGACCGTCTATTCTTACTTGCAGTAAGCTTTCGTCTTCGATTGACTTAAATTTTAAATTCTTGATATCATCAGGGTCTATTAATTCGAAAATAAATTCATTTTCCTTATTCACCATAATCATTTGAATAACGTTACCGTCCTTATCAGTAATATAGAGCACCGCACAATCTTTAATGCGCACATCCTTTTTGTCTAGCTTTAGCTTGTACTGTCTTATCTGTTTATCTGACCTAAGGATGAAATTCCCATTTTCATCTGTAATATCATTGTCTATAGGAGCCCCCAAAACTTTTTCTAAAGAGATTGGCACATTAGAAATCCTATTTCCAGAGCAAGCTAGATAACCCGTGATGAGCATTTTTTCCTGTACTGCTGCATTTTTTCTCGTTAGTCTAAAAGGATAGTTGTTTGAGTTCTCTCTGTTTGAGGTTACGTAATAAAGTTGATTGCTCTTTTTATGAACTAAAAAATCATCTTGATCACTATTGAAAGGGCTGCTTAATTTCTTGCTCGTTTTAAATTGGTCTCTTTTGGCAGAGGCATAGATGTCTAGTCCATTTCCTTTATCTGAAGAGTAAAATAGCGTGTCATCATAGAATGTGGGGAATGTCTGGCTAGCTAAGGTGTTTGTGCCATAATTTAGTCTTATAGGGTTACTCCATCCATCTTTCAGTTTATTAATTAGGAAAATATCATAATTATTTATCTGATTTCCGCTGTTCGAACTAAAATAAATCTGGTCACCTTCAGCGGTAATAAAAGGATGTAAGTATTGCGTTTTATAAGTTCCTTTTAAAATCCTTACAGGAGCTTGGCCAGGCCGAGTGATGTATAAATGGTGAAATCCGTTTTTATACAAGCTAAACGCTTTAGAACTATCAGTAGAAGATTCAGAAAGTGAATTAATTCCAACGCTCTTGGTAAAAGGTACAATGACAGATAGTTGAGCGTTTTTGAAATTGGGATTCAATGTGATAAACTCATACGCTTCTCCGTACTCAGAATCAGTTAAATTCCAGTTAGAAATGTAATCCTGCAATTTAGGCCGAATAAGAATTCCCCCGTTTTCTTTTATATCTGAGAGGATGCCATGTTCGGTACATTTTTCAACCTCTACTTCTGAATTTTGAGAGTGAAGAAGCATTGCCGTGCTGGACCAAATTAATATGATTATTAATTTCTTCATCAATTAGAATTTCCCAAGTGAAGGAGCTTTACTTTTATCACTAGGTAACATATAGCCAAGAAAAATAGAGTGGCTCGCAGTGAATGTTTTTAATGATCTAGATAGAGGAACTCCTGCAGTATAACCAGCATGAAATCTTTTGGAGAAATTAATTTCTAGTTGTGCTAGTAAGCCGTAATCGAGTCGGATACCGCCTCCTATCCATATTTTGTTTTGGTATAAATAATTTAATAGAAAATCACTCTGAAGCTGGAGATTAGTGTCTGACCTTATGTGAGCAGATACTCTTAAAAAATTCAATTCTTTCATTGGAAATACATGTCCTCCAGCTATTTTGAAATGAGGGATTTGTGCAGAGTTGTCTGTATCATTTAAGTTCCAGTCTGAGGAAGTGAGCTGGTTAATCTCCAATCCGATGAAATTTCTGTTATCCGTGTAAATAACTCCGAAGTCTACATCTAAAATCGTGTTATTAAGCTCTGAGAAATTATAGGTTTCGTTTTCTACGTCAAGCACGACTAGTTCAGATGAATTAAAGTTATACTGTCTAAACCCTCCACCTAAACCAAAAGAAAGTCTTCCTGAACCTAAGGCAAGTTTGTAGGCGAAAACACCTTTCACGCTTACCTCCTCGTGGGCTCCGATGGCTGTTCTATCTGCTTTTATCGCCAAGCCTAATTTCCTTTTCTGAAGAGGCATGTGGGCAGAGAAATTAAATGAAGTTGGCGCTCCTTTAATGGACCAGAGTTTATAATAATTGACAGAAAAGTGAGTAGCGTTATAGTTCCCTGCAAACCCTATATTTTCATTTAGTAAATTGAAATGAGAATTTTGATTCAAGTTAAGTTGCTGCCCATTGCTTTTAAATACAATCAAGCTCAGGAGCACTGAGAATGATATGAATTTTAAATAATTCATCTAAACAATTCGATATAGCCTGTTTTTTCTTCTGAGTTGGATTGTATTCTATAAAAATAAGTTCCTGCTGGAAGAAGGACTCCCCTCATGTTATCTCCCCTCCATACTGTATTTGTGTTGTCATAGTTAGTTCCTTCCCATACTACTTGAGCCCATCTATTTAGTATGCTTACTTTATTTTCTGCGTTTTGGTGAAGGGACAGTTCGGGCACTATCCATGTTTCATTGACACCATCATTATTGAGGGTGACAACAGTAGGAATAATATC
>CESE01127689.1_pt1 | contig 29967 bp, 30 predicted proteins | sample 350271 | NCBI WGS metagenome assembly CESE01 (sample SAMEA2621536, study PRJEB7988) | marine metagenome | isolation source: saline water (ENVO:00002010), including | reverse complement strand
TACGAAAACGCCGCATATTTAGACTTGATTTTATCGAAAAATCAACTAGAGAGGTGGCGTATAACCAGACTACATCCACGCCCATATTCACCATGATCCAAGGCGCGATAATGCGTGTTAGAGCAATACTGAATATCGTTACTTTCATCGGGTAGCGAGTATCACCTGCGCCCCTTAGAGCCCCCGCCATACTAAATTCGATAGCCATTAGAGGCAAGCAGGCGCTAAGAATATAAGTAAACTGTACCATGTGGTGAATAACGAGGGGATCGGAAATCATAAAGGTGGCTATTTCTCGAGCGTACCAACTCATCAATACACCGCCCGATATCATTATGTAAAGACAGGTACGCATGGTTTTCCAGCCAGCGTCATAAGCGCCCTGGTGGTCACCCGCCCCTAAATGCTGGCTAACCAAAGTGGCACTTGATATCGAAAAGCTAAATGCAATGACAATTACGATACCGAGTATCGATAGTCCTATGCCATAGGCGGCAAATGGTTCGTTGCCATAGCCGGCTAAAAATACCATAAAGATGAGCAGACCACCTTGAAAGAATGCTTGTTCGAACGCGGCGGGCATACCAATATTAACGAGCGTTTTCCCATTGGCGAGCAAGTCGGGTATTGGGTTTGTAGGCTTAAGCTCGAATACGCCAAAGATCCAGATCACTAAAAACAGGACGATAGTTATAGTCATTCCTATACCACCACCAACCGCTAACCCTGAAATACCCATAGCGGGTATGCCACCCCAGCCAAACGTCATAGAGGCACCAAGAATAATACTCAGGGTTGCGCCAACGAGCGCGATCCATAAAGGGGTAGTGCTGTCGCCGGTAGCGCGAAAAGACATGCTAAATACCAGTGTGGCCAGCATTGCTGGCGCAAAAAATGCAGTCCACAAAGTGAAATCAGCCGCCATTCTGTGGGCATCTTCAGATAGGCCAAAAATGCCAACTAACTGATCACGAAAGGGAATGGCTATCCATGCAAAGAGTAGGCCGTCCAAGAAAAACAGTAGGATCGAGAGAGAAGCAAAACGACCCGCTAAAAGTCGATTATTAGCACCCCAATATTTACCTACCATAGCAGTAGTGCCACTACAGAGGCCCATTACTATAGCGTGAAGTACAAAGTATAGGCGTTGACCTGTAGTCACTGCCGCCACAGCGTCGGCGCCAAAACTACCCGCCATTTTTAGGAATGCCACACCCATCAGCATGTATACAATATTGCTGATAATGGTTGGCCAGGTGAGACGCCAGATGCTGAGAGTAGAGATCGGTGACATAGGGTTCTATGATAACATCTACCTTCGTTAGAGGTCAGTGATTTAAGGTATATATGAATATTGTTGAGCAAGCGCATTATCAGCTGGACCGATCTTGGATCGGGGTACTTGAGAGTGAATTGGACAAAGACTATCTGACTGATCTTAGTGATTTTCTAGTACAGGAAAAAGTACTTAATAAAGTTATCTACCCCCCCAATGAAATGGTTTTTGCGGCTTTTAAGCATACTAACTTTGATGATTTAAAGGTGGTAATTTTAGGTCAAGACCCGTATCACGGCGCTGGACAGGCTAACGGTTTGTGCTTTTCAGTAGCCGCCGGGAATAAGACTCCACCTTCTTTACGTAACATCTTTAAAGAGCTCCAGACTGATCTGGGCATTACCCCAGCTAATCATGGATGCCTGCAAAGCTGGGCACAACAGGGGGTACTGCTACTTAACTCGGTTATGACAGTTGAAAAAGGGGATCCGGGTGCTCACGCTAAACAAGGTTGGGAGCGCTTTACCGATCAGGTTATTCGATTAGTCAGTGAGAAAACCACGGGGGTGGTCTTTATGTTATGGGGCAGTTATGCGCAGGAAAAAGCTAGCCTGATAGATGCGTCTCGGCACCTTATCTTACAATCAACCCATCCTTCTCCATTTTCTGCTTATCGTGGTTTTTTTGGCTCTAAGCATTTTTCACTGGCAAATAATTATCTGAAGGGTGCAGGTGTCGAATGCATTGACTGGCAGCTTCCCGCCGAGCAAAATGCCAGTGGACAAATTACACTTGAACTCTAGTCTAGGAGTGGTTTTCGTGCCCCCAAAACCTTGGCAAACGCCAAAAAATCTGTTGATTTTGATGACTGTGGCAATGACGTTTGCCTTCGCAACTTGGACGGCCTTACTTAATAATTTTGTTGTTGAAAGAGCATTTTTTACCGGAAAAGAAATTGGTCTTTTACAGAGTATTCGCGAAATACCGGGGTTTTTAGCCTTTACAGCCGTGTTTGTATTGCTGCTGATAAAGGAGCAGGTATTCGCCTACCTGTCGTTGGCGGTGTTAGGTGTCGGCGTGGCGATTAGCGGTTATTTCCCTTCTGCAGTCGGGCTCTATATGACCACTTTTTTGATGTCGGTTGGATTCCATTACTACGAAACTATAAAACAGTCTCTGTCTTTGCAGTGGCTTTCCCTAGATGAAGCGCCAGCAGTCTTAGGCAAATTGATCGCCGCAAGTTCGGCGGCCTCTTTATTGGTTTTCGGATTTTTATGGCTGGCTCAGCGATATTTAGGTTTAGATTATAAAGTTATTTATTTGGTGGGTGGCGGTGGCTGTTTAGTGCTGACATTGTTTATGTGGTTAGCCTTCCCTAAATTTGTTAGCAAAACACCTCAGCGAAAACATTTACTACTGAGAAAACGCTACTGGCTGTATTACGCGCTAACCTTTATGAGCGGTGCTAGGCGTCAAATATTTATGGTATTTGCCGGATTTTTAATGGTAGAAAAATTCGGCTACACCATTAGCGACATTGCGGCCTTATTCTTAATTAACCATCTTTTCAATTGGTTTTTTGCCGGCCGTATTGGCATTATTGTAGGCAAAGTTGGTGAACGTCGTGCACTCATCTTTGAATACTGTGGTCTATTTTGCGTGTTTACCGCCTATGCATTTGTAAACAGTGCCAACTGGGCTGGAGCTTTGTATGTCGTGGACCATTTGTTTTTTTCACTGGCAATCGCGATTAAAACTTATTTCCAAAAAATTGCTGACCCTGCAGACATAGCGTCCACTGCAGGTGTCGCTTTTACCATTAACCATATTGCAGCGGTGGTAATTCCAGTGCTATTTGGTTTGGTCTGGCTGATATCGCCAATGTGGGTGTTTTTGGCAGGTTCTATGATGGCGTTAATCAGTTTGGCCTTGGCGCTTTATATCCCTTTGACCCCTCGAGCGGGCTATGAGGTTGTTAGGTCTTATTTTGATTTCCGTCAAGAGACCGGTCAGTAGCTAAGGTGGACTTAAAAGTCTTTTTTTAAAGGTGGTTGATGCGCTTTATCCCGCAACCAGTTTAGTTTTGAAAACACCGCTGGCGACAAAGCTATTTTCCGTTCGAGTTTAAACTTGCCGGGGTAATCCATTAAAAGTAGGCCTGCTAGCATCGTTAAAACACCTTGACCGGGAAGGAACAACATTAAAGATCCACTAAACAATAGTAGATAACCGACGATATTTTTCGCCACAAACATTAATAACCAGACTCCCGGGAAACTTCCTTTCCAGGGTGTCCCAGCGCGTTTTTCGGGTAAAAAATAATCTTCTGGAATCTTAGCCACTAGCCAGGGTAGTGATAACAAACTCAGGATAAAGATACTGACGGACGCTAATCCCGTCCATACCAACAAATCTTGGTGACCGGAGATCCAGATTAAAATGTCGTTCACGATCGCTCTACAATCTCATAGGGCAAAGGCCGATGTGTGGCGCTGAAGAACCTCTCTTCATCGAACGTCACCTCGAGGGTTTCTAAATATTTGTCAGGCAATACGGCGAGGACTTCTACGCTAGATTCACTGGCTTGAGCGACAGCGGCAATGATGCCAATTATCTTGCCGTTACGAGCCATCAAAGAGGCACCTACAGGCGGTGCGAACGGTGTGTCGAGTTTCATAAGGCGCATGCGACGTTTAACCGCACCTCGATAATGGGCTCTAGCAACAATCTCTTGGCCGGTGTAGCAACCCTTTTTAAAACTGATATAGTTTTGTGCGTCTAGGTTAATCATTTGCACAATAAATTCATCAGAGGTATCAATCGTCACATCTGCGTTGCCGCTTCGGACACGCAACAGATTACTGTAGCCTTGTCCTGCCGGCGTTAGGTCAGTAGAGGTTGAGTTTAGTGGCTGGGCGGAACTGTCTGCGCGCACCGTGATGAGAAACAATGAAGAATCACATTGTTTGATATGAAATACCGTTATTTGTCTTATCAGCTCATGGCTATTCGGCCCGGAAATCATGGCGCTGAAGAATTGGTCACTGACATCAGTGATTTCTGTTTTGAAGAACACTGAGTACTTCTTGAAACTAGCAATAGCTACCTCAACTACCGAATGATGTGTTTCCAGCAGTATGTTTCCATTTTGATCTTGGTGTGCACTAAACAGAAAGGTGACGCGCCCCTTGGGGGTGAGGTGGGCGCCATTAAGAGTCTGCCCTTTTTTCATTAGACTCATATCACAGCTTACTTGGCCCTGTAAAAATTTCTCGCTGTCGGGGCCGGATAATTGAATATAGCCTCTTCTGTCTGTGCTCAATATATTTTGTTGAGATAGTCTCTCATAGTCAGATGATGACTCACCAAAAGATTCTACAATGCTATGATTTTTAGCATTAGTAATGAGGGTATGACTTGGAAAAACTGACTGCCAGTCCATAAGGTTACATGTCTCTGTATGTTTAAAGTTGATTGTCTCTTATAATAGCCTTTTTGACACTGATTGATTAACTATGAATAAGAACCGTCTATTGTGGGCTAGTCGCCGTGGTATGTTAGAACTTGACCTGATTCTCGCGCCCTTTGTAGAAGATGTCTACGATTCCTTAGAGGAAGATGACAAGCTTCGTTTTGAAGTATTGCTAGAGAGCGAAGACCAAACGTTGTTTATGTGGTTTATGCAGCGCGAAGAGCCAACTGACCCAAATATGCAAAGGATACTGCAAATAATCCGTGATAGCCGAAAAAAGCCCGTTAAGGTTCACTCTTAAACCTTCGAGAATACTTTTCTACGCTAATCTTTGGTTGGCGTTGACGCTTTTGTTGATTCTAATATCACTACCAATTTTACTTGGCCCAAAATTAGTGACTATGTGCGTAGTGACTGGCTTTTTCGTCTGTGTGGTGAAGGCCTGGATTTGTGCAGAGCCTGAGGAATTACTGTTTTCGCCTCAGGCTAACTGTTGGCAGTTAAGTCAAATGCCAGGGCAAGACAGACTTTTTCTCCAAAAGCATCAATTTGTAATGAGCAGTTTGATCATTATTTATTTCAAAACGACTAAGGGCCGAGCTGTCCGTCGCACGCTACCCCGAGACGCTCTAACAGAAGGAGAGCATCACCGGTTGCGTATTTTTTTGGTGGCTCGGGAGCAGAGTTCAACTTAATCTCGGTTAATGATCACATCTTGAGCGGCATAATTAATCGGCACCATAATCGTGTCTCGAGCTATAGGTGAGAGTTCGGGATAGTCGAGAGTGAAGTGGAGGCCGCGACTTTCTTTACGCTGCATTGCGCAGCGTATAATTAGTTCAGACACTGTTGCTAAGTTACGCAACTCCAGCAAATCTCGGGTTACCTTGCAGTGGCTGTAATAATCTTGTATTTCTTTTTGCAATAACTTGATGCGATGCTGGGCTCTTTGTAGGCGTTTGTTGGTGCGTACAATACCAACATAATCCCACATAAAACGCCGCAGTTCATCCCAGTTGTGGGAGATAACCACATCTTCATCCGAATGGCTGACTCTCGACTCGTCCCATTCGGGAATAAAATCTGGCGCTGAAATGTGATCGACATTTTGATTAATTCTTCCCGCTGCGGCCTGGGCATAAACCAAGCATTCCAGGAGCGAATTGCTGGCCATTCGATTGGCGCCATGTAGGCCGGTAAAAGCATTTTCACCGACGGCATAAAGGTTTTGTAAGTCAGTTTGCCCATCTTTAGATACCACTATCCCTCCGCAGGTATAGTGCGCAGCTGGGACGATGGGGATGGGATCAACGGTTATATCGATGCCAAATTCTAAGCACTGCTTATAAACGGTCGGAAAATGCTCGGTAATGAAGTCGGCTGATTTGTGACTTATATCTAGGTATAAACAGTCACAGCCCAGCCGCTTCATCTCATGATCGATCGCCCTAGCAACCACATCCCGAGGCGCTAACTCAGCATCAGGATGAAAACTGCTCATAAAGGCATTGCCATCAGGTAAACGCAATACGGCCCCTTCGCCGCGCAGCGCTTCGGTAATCAGGAATGACTTCGCTTTAGGGTGGTATAGGCAGGTTGGGTGAAATTGATTAAATTCCAAATTGGCGACTCTGCAGCCTTTTCGCCATGCCATCGCTATACCATCGCCGCTGGCTCCGTCAGGATTACTAGTGTAAAGATATGCTTTGCTGGCACCTCCCGAGGCTAAAATGACGCTTTTAGCCTGAAATAAGGAGACGAAACCTGTGGTAATGTCTAGCAGATAGGCGCCAGTGCAGCGAATTTTACGCGAGTCCGCATCAGCCTGTGTGACAAGATCGACTGCGCAGTGTTGCTCGAAAATATCAATATTAGATGCGGCAACAACCTGATCTACTAAAGTTCCGGTGACTTCTTTTCCCGTCGCATCGGCGGTATGCAAAATGCGACGGTGACTGTGCCCGCCTTCTTGGGTCAGATGGTAGCTCTGTTGGTCATTTTCTCTGGTAAAGTGGACCCCTTGATCTATGAGCCATTTGACCGCGCTGGGACCGTTTTCAACTACGAATTGGACTGATTCTTCATGGCATAACCCGGCGCCAGCAATCAAGGTATCAGCGATGTGTGAGGCGGGACTATCGCTCTCATCAAACACAGCTGCAATGCCTCCCTGGGCTAGCCAGGACGCTCCAGCTTGCAATGATGCTTTGCTAATAAGAGCAACGCGCAGGTTTTTGTCTAACTGCAGAGCGCTAGTAAGGCCAGCAACGCCGCTGCCAATAATAATAACGTCATAAACGTGAGTTTGTTGCATTGGTCTACCACACAGATTGGGTCGGCCATGATAATATAAGACTACGAATCACGCGAACTTAACGTTAAGTCGGTTGTCTGTAAATTAGCGCCGTCGAATGTTAGATTTCGCTAGCTTAAAAAAATAGGCCATACGAGTTGCGAGAACGGATTGTTTGATGACGGAAAATAAAAAAGAGGCCACTGATCAGCAGTTGGTGGTTAGGGTTCAAAAAGGCGATAAGAGAGCATTCGACCTTTTAGTACTCAAGTACCAAGGCCGTATGCACGCTATCGTTGGGCGCTTTGTTCGGGATACCGATGAGGTGTCCGATGTGGTGCAGGAAGCCTTTATTAAAGCCTACAGGGCGCTGCCCAAATTTCGTGGAGAGAGCCAGTTTTACACTTGGCTGTATCGCATTGCCGTTAACACAGCAAAGAACTACCTCGTTGCGCGCAGCCGTCGTCCGCCGGGGTCTGATATTGATGTAGTGGATGCTGAGTATTATGATGGGAGCGACTATTTAAAAGACTTAGGCACGCCGGAGAATAATCTTTTCCGGGATGAACTAGGTGCATTGATCCATAAAACGATTTCTGATCTGCCAGAGGATTTAAGAACTGCGGTGACTTTGCGGGAGTTTGAAGGACTGAGTTATGATGAAATTGCCGAGATTATGGACTGCCCTGTTGGGACTGTAAGGTCACGTATTTTTAGGGCTAGAGAGACGATTGATTTGCAGGTGGTAAAGTTGGTTGATGGAGGTTCAAAAGATTCATGAACCTTTTCACTAATGGCGGGTCATATAGTCAGTATTTTAAAAATTTTGATTTGTTGTTTAACGAGGTAATTAAATGAGTAATCACGATAATCGTTTAAATGAGTCTTTATCTGCATTGATGGATAACGAGGCCAGTGATATAGAAATCCGTCGGATTCTGAAAGAATTGGATACTGAGGATAGCCTGTTAGCAGTCGAAATTCGAGCAAAATGGCAGCGGTACCACTTAGCATCTGCCGCCATAAGTAAAGAAGCTGTATCCGCAGTAGATTATTCAAGAGCGATCGCCGATGCGATTGATAGTGATGATAGCCTTAAGATGAATCCGTTATCGAAGATGCTTCGTCGTTCAGGTATCTTAGCTGTTGGAGCATCATTAGGAGTAAGCTCGGCTGGCCCTTTCGCAATCGCGGCATCGGTGGCTTTAGTTGCTGTTCTTGGTATGCAGAATATTAACAATCCCCTCAGCGATACCGATCAAACTTCCCGGTTCGTCCAGTTAGATAAGATGATCGATGAAAAAACTACCGGTCCAGCTAATCAGTTTCCGTCAGGTTGGCAGGCGCCTCTTGACACGCAGGTCCGAACAGTCAGTGCTAGTGGTTTTAATGGCGCACGACAATATCCGCTACCGGTAGTCGAGGTTAATAAAATAAACAAAGCTCAGTACTCCGAACAAGAGGTGAGACTTTATCTAGCTGACATTTTGGCTAAACATTCGAGCCATGCGGCCCTTAATAGCAATCAAAGTATGTTACCCTTTGCCCGTGTTGAGTTGCGTGAGACTGTTTCTAAGTAGGGTGGCTAGCGAGTGTGTGTGATACATTTAATTAAAAAGAAATTTAGACTGGCGGTTATTATGACCGCCATTTTTATGTGTGGACCGTTGTTTTCTCAGCAACCGGATACGGCCTATGACTTAATGCTGCGGATGATTGATGCGTCCAAGCAACTTAACTATGCTGGGCTTGTTACTTATGAAAAACTGGGGAACCTTAAGAGCGCAAAAGTCCTTCATTTAGTGCGTGATAATGAGATATTCGAACAGATCATTAATTTGAATGGGCCTGAGGGTGAATTTGTGAATCTCAGTGGTATCAAAGGATGTCAAAATCTGTCGGTGATACTCGGAGGAACATCAGCATTAAAGATCAATGACGCCACTTATATACAACTGAAGCAATCGTATTCAATAGAGACGGGTGGTAGCGTCCGAATTGCAGGGCGTGAAGCCACTTTGCTGATATTACGTCCAAATGATGCTTGGCGTTATGGGTATGTTGTTGCAATTGACAAACAATCCGGCCTTATGCTGCAGTCGGTACTACTCAGTCTTTCTGGCAAGCCTATGGAGCGTTTTCAATTTATTGAGATTTCCGTAGGAGGCAATCTTGATTCTGTGGAGGTTCCAAGAGGTTCTTATAATCTAGGGGTCAATGGTCTTACTGACTGCGAAATTAATGATTCGACGCCAAAGCAAGACGTACCTAAATGGCGAGTAGATTGGGTGCCGACGGGCTTTGCAATGACTGACTCTCAACTAGATCGGGATGGCGGTCAATATTCTATGGTATTCAGCGATGGTTTAGCTGTTGTCACTGTGTTTGTTGAATCGGCAGAAACTAGTATTAAGGTACCGCCGTTTTTAGCCAAATCGGGAGCGACGGTAGCCTTGGTATCTAAAGTTCAGGTCGGTGGTTCTTTTATCACGGTGTCTGTTGTGGGGGAAATCCCAGGTGACACGGCAAAAAGAATCGCAGAGTCGATAACCCCTGTACCTGACTCAGGCAAAAATCCCCAACCTACTTAGGCCTTAAAGCATGATTTTCGAAACGGGGACAGTGGTCAGTAAAGATCAAAGCAGCCTTTGGGTTGAGACGATACAAAGGACTGCCTGTGATACCTGTATTGCTGAAAAAGGCTGTGGACAGAGCTTGTTGTCTAAATTAACCGGTAAAACTAATCGAATTAGAGTCCTACCCGGAAATCATGCTGTTGAAAGCTTAGCGCTAGGGCAGAGTGTAACCATAGGTATCCCGGAGCATGTCATTGTGAAGGGTTCATTGCTGGTGTACCTCGTCCCTATTTTAATGGCAGTGGTCGGTGCTTGGCTTTTGGGCTCTGAGATAAAAACAGTGGAACAGGATTTGTTGAGCGTTTTAGGTGCTGCTGTTGGGCTTTTATTGGGCGGGTTATTAGTTAAATTTCGAAGTAATCAAACTAATAGTGATCCCAATCTAAATCCAGTCTTATCAGCTATCTCTGCAAATTGTAGTGATCCGATTAGCGTATTAAGCGTAAACTAATATTCAAACCCAGTGGAGTTTTTAGTGCTTAACAGAATCTTTTTTATCACCTGTTGCTTTGTGATGGCTGTTCCATCTGCGAACGCTGACTTACCAGATTTCACCCAATTAGTTGAAAAAACTGCGCCGGCGGTGGTCAAAATAAATACGGTCGGTAAAGCAGCTCCTCAAAACGAACAGTCGCGGATACAGGGCCAGATGCCAGATATTTTCCGTGACCTATTTGAACAAAGACGTGGGCCTTCTCGACCATCAAGAACAATGGGTTCTGGTTTTGTCATTTCTAAGGATGGTTACATCCTAACCAATCACCATGTGGTAGATAATGCGGAAGAGATTCAGGTGCAATTTGCTGATAGGAGTGAATATTCAGCAACTATTGTTGGTTCTGATCGTCTCTCTGATCTGGCGTTACTAAAAATAGAAGCAGAAGACCTGCCGATATTGGAGTTTGCTGACCCAGACGGTCTCAAAGTGGGTGCATGGGTGCTGGCTATAGGCTCTCCCTTTGGTCTCGATTATTCTGTAACAGCCGGTATTGTTAGTGCAATCGGTCGCAGCATCCCCACTGCGGAGTCGACAAATTATGTACCCTTTATCCAGACTGACGTAGCTATTAACCCAGGTAACTCGGGTGGTCCTTTGTTTAACCTCGATGGAAAGGTGGTGGGGATTAATTCTCAGATCTATTCTCGCTCTGGTGGTTCTATTGGCTTATCGTTTGCCATCCCAGTGAGCGTGGCTAACAATGTGGTCAAACAGCTTAAGAATGACGGAAAGGTGCAGAGAGGGTGGCTGGGAGTCGGTATTCAAGGTATAACTAAAAAATTAGCTGAAGCATTAGATTTACCAAGCCCTCAAGGAGCTTTGGTGACAGCGGTGGTACCTGGCAGCCCAGCAGAGAAGGGTGACATTGCCCCTGGTGATGTGATTGTTAGTTTTGATGCTCAATCAATTCTTGATTCCGAAGACTTACCGCATATTGTTGGTTTAATTACACCAGGAAAGACAGTTAAAGTTGAGCTGTTCCGAGAGGGAATACGAAAAAATATGTCGGTTGAGGTAGGAGTGCTGGATCGAGGCGAAGAAGACTTGGAAATTGGCAGTGACGGAAGTGACCGCTTAGGGCTAATCATTGAAGGGCTCAGCGAAGATGAGTTACGATCACTCAGGCTTCGTGGTGGCATTAGGGTGACTAGCGTGTCTGTGGGCTCAGCGGGCGAACTCGCAGGGCTAATGCCAGCCGACATCATAGTGCAGCTGGGGTATAGCCGGATTGATGATAGTGAAGAATATGAACAAGTCATCGCCAGCTTACCAAAAGGCACACCAATACCGATTCGATTTTACCGGCAGAGTCAGGCTATTTTTAGAACAATTCAACTTAATGATTAAGTGCCTATTACGCCGCTTGACTATAACATCCTTGTATCAAGCGGTTGATAGCGTCAGAGAAGCAAATAGGCTAGAATGCGCTCGCATTTTTAAACGGCAGTGAAAACTCTTTGACAGATCTTAGCCATATACGAAATTTCTCCATTATCGCCCATATTGATCATGGAAAATCGACCATTGCGGACCGTTTTATCCAAATTTGCGGCGGTCTCAGTGAGCGTGAAATGGCATCTCAAGTCTTGGATTCTATGGATATTGAACGTGAGCGTGGCATTACTATTAAAGCTCAAAGTGTCACTTTGCCGTATACCTCTCTCAATGGTAAGACCTATCAACTCAACTTCATCGATACTCCGGGCCATGTTGATTTTTCATATGAAGTGTCTCGATCTTTGGCGGCCTGTGAAGGTGCGCTATTAATTGTCGATGCGGCGCAAGGTGTGGAGGCGCAGTCGGTTGCTAATTGCTATACCGCCATTGCGCAAGGCTTAGAAGTTATCCCGGTGTTAAATAAAATGGATTTGCCTCAGGCGGAGCCAGAAAAAGTTATCAACGAAATCGAAAATATTATTGGTATTCAGGCCGATGGAGCTGTGCGTTGCAGTGCTAAAACTGGCGAAGGGATTGAGGAAATATTAGAGGAGCTGGTGGAGCACATTCCACCACCCATAGGAGATGTTGACGCTCCCCTGCAAGCCTTAATTATTGATTCCTGGTTTGATAATTATTTGGGCGTGGTGTCTTTACTGCGCGTAATGCAGGGTACTCTCCAGGTCAAAAATAAGATTGTTGCTAAGTCCATTGGCAAGGCCCATGTGGTTGATAGTGTCGGCATCTTCACACCAAAGCGAAAAGAGACGGGCATTCTTAGAGCTGGAGAAGTTGGCTTTATGGTCGCCGGAATAAAAGACATCCTTGGCGCGCCTGTTGGGGATACGGTCACCACACTAGCAACTTCAGATATAGACGCCTTACCCGGGTTTCAGCGTGTTAAACCACAGGTTTATGCCGGTATGTTCCCAGTAGATTCAGACGACTTTGAAGAGTTCCGGGAAGCCCTAAGTAAGTTAGCGGTAAACGATGCTTCTCTTTTCTATGAACCTGAAAGCTCAGATGCATTAGGCTTTGGGTTCCGTTGTGGGTTTCTCGGTATGTTGCACATGGAGATTATCCAAGAGCGATTAGAGCGTGAATACAATCTTAACCTAATCACGACTGCACCGACCGTTGTCTATGAAATCATCACATCTAAAGGGGAGACATTGTATATGTCCAACCCTTCTAATTTACCTGATGCCAGTCAAATTGAGGAAATGAGAGAACCTATTTGTGAGGCGAATATTTTGGTGCCTAAAGATTACGTGGGTAATGTCATTACTTTGTGTGTTGAAAAGCGTGGTGTTCAGAAAGATATGCAGTTTGTGGGCGGTCAAGTGTCAATTCGCTATGAGCTGCCTATGAGCGAGGTGGTTATGGACTTTTTTGATCGGTTAAAGTCGGTTAGTCGCGGGTTTGCATCTCTGGACTATAATTTTGTTCGCTTTGAAGCAGCGGCTTTGGTAAAGCTAGATATTATGATCAATGGTGATCGAGTCGATGCCCTGGCCGCAATTATCCATCGAGACCACTCGATTAAAAAGGGGCGAAACCTAGCGGATAAGATGAAAGAATTGATTCCGCGGCAAATGTTTGATGTTGCTATTCAAGCGGCCATTGGTGGAAGTGTGATAGCACGCACAACAGTGAAAGCATTACGTAAAAATGTTACCGCGAAATGCTATGGTGGAGATGTGTCCCGCAAAAAGAAGTTACTTGATAAGCAAAAAGCGGGTAAGAAGAGGATGAAACAAGTGGGGAACGTTGAAATACCCCAGGATGCATTCTTGGCTGTCCTAAAAACGTAAGTAGCCTTTAGTAAAGGGATGAATTGTGGATTTTAATTTTGAATTAATACTAACTATCGTATTCTTGTTAGCGTTGGCATTCTGGCTCATTAATAAGTTTGTGGTGAAGCAGGAAGAAGGTCTAATTGAATTTACAGCTTCCCTAGCCCCAGTGCTTGGGTTGGTGTTGGTATTACGCTCTTTTATGGTTGAGCCGTTTCAGATTCCCTCTAAATCTATGGTTCCAACCCTTAAGGTGGGTGACTTCATTTTAGTAAGTAAGTGGAGTTACGGATTAAGGCTGCCGGTTTTACGTACTAAAATATTCGATGTTGACAGTCCAAAGCGTGGTGATGTTGTTGTATTTTTTCCTCCCCACGAAGAGCGCTATTTTATAAAGCGATTGGTCGGTCTGCCGGGTGATAAGATCCAAGTAATTAATGGTAAGTTGTATGTGAACAATACAGAAATGTCTCAAACCGAGACGATTGTCGATGCTGGAGCTCCTCGGTCACTAGTAATGATGGAGGACCTCGATGGTGTTGAGCATCTTATTCAAAAGCGTATTCCCCCGACACGGATCAGCCAGAATTTTTCTGCAATAGTTCCTCAGGGGCATTATTTCATGATGGGTGACAGCAGGGATAACTCTAGCGATAGCCGAGTCTGGGGTCCAGTGCCGGAAGAGCGGATTGTGGGCAAGGCGTTTGCCCGATGGATGTTTTGGGACGACTTTCTTAGTATACCCAGCTTTTCTAGGGCTGGAAAAATTCAGTAGCAACCCATTATTAGGCCTTTTTTTCATCCTATGTCATGAGAAATACCTGGCGATGTTACACTAATGGCCCAAGATCTTTTTCGAGCTTTATTCTTAATGAATTTGAGTGTTCACATTGGCAAATAACATCGCCCAGCTTCAAAAGCGGCTAGGTTACCAATTTAGCGATCCAGAGCTTTTAATACTGGCGCTTTCTCACCGAAGTGTGGCCTCGGAAAACAACGAGCGACTCGAGTTTCTAGGCGATTCGATTTTAGGTTTAGTGGTAACAGATTTTCTTTATCGAGAATTCCCCCAGGCACGTGAAGGTGACTTAAGTCGCATGCGCTCTCATATAGTGCGAGGGGAGTCTCTTGCTGAAGTAGCCAAGCAATTGGCGCTTGGTCCTGATCTTTTACTGGGTTCAGGAGAGATGAAAAGTGGTGGTCACCGACGAGATTCCATCCTCGGGGATACAGTAGAAGCATTGATAGGGGCTGTATATTTAGATAGAGGCATTGAGGCAGCTCGTGAGATTATCACCGCTTGGTTTAAATCCTTTTTCGATAGTGCGTTACAAGTTCAGCCGGTTAAGGATGCAAAAACCACTCTTCAAGAATGGTTGCAGCATCGGAATAAGCCATTGCCGGACTATCAGTTGGTCGGTACTGGAGGTGAGGCTCATAGTCGTCTATTTACGGTGAGCTGTAAAATTGCTGCCGTTGAAACAGCTATGACCGCCACCGCCAGCAGTCGTAGAAGAGCAGAGCAGATGGTGGCTGAACAATTACTAAAGGAAGTGGAGAAAGCAGAGTGACAGCAGAACAGAGTTATTGCGGTTATGTGGCCATTGTGGGCCGTCCTAACGTTGGCAAGTCTACCTTGCTTAATCATTTGTTGGGACAAAAGCTGTGTATCACTTCAAGAAAGCCCCAGACTACCCGGCACACATTGCTAGGTATCAAGACTGAGGGAGAGTTTCAGATGATCTTCGTCGATACTCCGGGCATTCACACCAATCAAGAGCGAGCCATTAATCGAGTTATGAACCGTTCAGCTGCAAGCGTTATTGCAGATGTGGATGTTGTGATTTTTGTGGTTGATCGTTTTGAGTGGAGTGAAGCTGACGAATATGTTGCCAAATATCTCTCGAATAACGATGTGCCCCTTATTGTCGCGGTCAATAAAGTGGATATGATTGGTGATAAAGAGGCATTGTTACCTCATCTGAATTTCCTGTCCGGCAAAGTTAATGCACAAGAATTAATACCTTTGTCTGCTTTGCGGAAAACTAATCTAGACGTACTTGAGAAGAAAATTAAGGGTTATATTCCGCAAAAAGTTCATGTGTATCCGGAAGATCAGATTACAGATCGAAGCGAAAGATTTTTAGCGGCTGAGATAGTCCGTGAAAAAATTACCCGCCAAATGGGTGCAGAGGTTCCCTACCAGGTCACCGTCGAAATTGAAGAGTTTCGAGCTGAGAAAAAGATCACATATATTAGCGCCTTAATTCTTGTGGAACGTGACGGACAGAAGAAGATCATTATAGGAACTAACGGCGAACGTTTGAAAAAGATAGGTGAACAAGCGCGCGCCGATATTGAAAGTTTACTAGGCTGTAAAGTAATGCTGCGGACCTGGGTTAAGATTCGAAGTGGTTGGTCGGATGACGAAAGAGCTCTTCGTAGCTTGGGCTATATGGATGAGTAAATTGTCGTGAGGGTTGATTCCGAATTGGGGTTTATTTTACACACTACGCCTTATCGTGAAACGAGTCTTTTAGTCGATCTATTCAGCAAAAATTATGGTCGTATACGATGTGTTGCAAAGGGTTATCGCAGACCCAACAAAAAAGGCATTACGCGAGCTCTTTTCCCTTATACAGAGCATCAGTTTAGTTGGCAGGGGCGGGGTGAATTAAAGACGCTTACCCATGCTGATGCTATTCAAGTACCGATATTTCTACCCAGTAAAAGTCTGTTCACCGGGTTGTATGTCAATGAACTGTTTTATCGACTGCTCCATGAGCATGACCCTCATGAGTATCTCTACCAACAATACCAACAGTTTTTATCCGGGCTGGCGTCTGACTCATTTGACCAAACTATGCTCAGGCATCTTGAAATAAGTTTACTAGAAGAACTGGGATATGGGTTGGCATTAGATTCTGAGGCCATACATGGATCGGCGTTGGTAGCAGATAAATATTATAGATATGTGCCGGAGCGTGGCTTGATTAAGTTGTCTGATCAAATTAAGACGGCTTCTGGAGCGTACCTTGGAGCAGATCTGATGGCGCTAAATAAAGGGAATTTTGAGAAAATTTCAGTGATACGAACAGCTAAACAGTTATTACGTGGCGTGATAGACTTTTACCTTGATGGGCGTCCATTACATAGTCGAGAATTGTACCGGCAACACTTAGGAACCATCGACATACAGAATAATAACTTGCCTGTGGAATCTAACTAATGATCGTGAATATAGGGACAGATATTGTTGAAATTGCTCGAATAACTGATGTGGTTGAGCGTCAGGGTGATGCTTTTGCAAAGCGTATCTTATCGGGTGACGAATTCCAACGATATCAGGTTATCCAAAATAAAGTGGCATACCTTGCCAAGCGCTTCGCTGCTAAAGAGGCTATTGCTAAGGCATTAGGCACGGGCATTGGACACGGCGTTAGCTTTAAGGATATGAACGTAGTTAATAATGCTAAGGGCGCGCCTGAGGTTACTCTCACCGGCGGAGCGGCACGTGTGATGGCTGAACAAGGCGCCCACAAAGTACTTTTGAGTCTGGCCGATGAACGGCATTATGCTATCGCTTATGCTATCTTGGCTGAGTAGTTAATTTATCCTCTTTACCAGTGTGATACTCAGGTATCTTTTCTTGTAGGACAGACTATGGAATACCCCACGATTGATCAGTGTATTGGTAATACTCGGTTGGTTAAACTCCAGAGAATGCCTGGCAACACTTCCAATATTATCTTGGCGAAACTTGAAGGCGATAATCCGGCTGGGAGTGTCAAAGATAGACCGGCGACGAGTATGATAGTGAATGCGCAAGCTCGCGGTGACATAAAACCAGGGGACCACCTAATTGAGGCGACTAGTGGTAATACCGGAATAGCGCTTGCCATGGCGGCAGCCATGATGGGTTACCAGATGACCTTAATAATGCCCGATAGCGCAACGATTGAACGAAAAATGGCTATGCGGGCCTATGGCGCTGAGTTAATTGAGGTGACTCCTGAGCAAGGAATGGAAGGTGCCCGCGATCTTGCTATGCACATGCAATCTAAGGGTCTGGGCGTGGTACTGGATCAATTTAACAATACCGATAACTCGCTTTCCCATTTTCAGGGTACTGGCCCAGAAATCTGGAGAGATACCAATGGCGAGGTCACACATTTTGTTAGCTCGATGGGCACCACCGGCACTATTATGGGTGTTTCCGCTTACCTAAAAAGTCAAAAAAGAGAGGTTCAAATAATCGGTTTGCAGCCGGAAGATGGAGCCTCAATCCCAGGGATTCGTCGGTGGCCTCAAGCTTATTTGCCTAGTATTTTTGATGAGAAAAACATTGATCAAATTATTGATATATCACAGAAAAATGCAGAGGATACTATGCGGCGTTTAGCCCGAGAGGAGGGCATATTTTGTGGTGCGTCAGCTGGAGGTGCGGTTTTCGCTGCCCTTGAGTTGAGTAAGACTCTTGAAAATTCAGTAATTGTTACTATTATTTGCGATAGAGGTGATCGTTATTTATCTTCAGGAGTTTATGCCTAATCAGTATCTATTGAGCTCAGAAACCAGACGCATCTTTGCATCCTTTAACCCTCTATTGGTTAACATACTACTATGAATAAGATATCAGCCACTAAATACAGTATCGAAGACTTACTTTATCTGATGAAACGCTTGCGCGATCCTGAGACAGGCTGCCCTTGGGATTTAAAGCAAACCTACCAATCAATAGCTAGCCACACTCTTGAAGAAGTATATGAGGTTATTGATACTATTGAGCGCGGAGACTTGGAGCATTTAAATGAGGAATTAGGTGATTTATTATTTCAGATTATTTTTTATAGCCAACTGGGTAAAGAGCAGGGTCGGTTCGATTTTGGGCAGATTACGACCACCATTACTGAAAAATTATTAAGGCGCCATCCTCATGTGTTTCCAGATGGGACTTTAGAGTCTATTCGCGACTCCGAGACCGGTGATATTGAGGGTATTAAACAGGTCTGGGAGTCCTTAAAAAAGCAAGAACGAGCTGAAAAAGGTGAGATTAAAGTCCTCGACGACATACCTATTGGCTTGCCGGCCCTAAGTCGTGGAACAAAACTACAAAAGCGAGCTGCTTCGGTAGGGTTCGATTGGCCAACGACTACTGGTGTTATGGAGAAAGTTAAGGAAGAAATAGCAGAACTGGAGGTAGAGATCTCTCTTGGGAATTCAACTGCGATTACAGAAGAACTTGGCGATCTATTATTTAGCTGTGTCAATTTGGCACGGCATCTAGAGGTAAATCCCGAGAGCGCAATGCGAGCGGCAAACGCTAAATTCAAACGTCGTTTTGATCAGGTTGAGGTCTTGGCCGGTGGAGTGGAAATCCAGCAGCTATCGGCCAGTGAACTCGAGTTATTATGGGCTAAAGTCAAGCAGTCCGAGTGATATTGCGCAATAGAATAAGGTCGCTTGATAAGCGGCAATAGTGCCATCCCAGGGTTGTCCGATAATGGCAATCCGTGTATGGTACGCGGCCCCATTAGCTTGGTGGCTTATGTCCCAAAAAGCTGAAATTTTCGGCTGACACTTTATATAAGAGTTGAGGAACAGTATTAATGAAGGTGATTTTATTAGGTCCCCCTGGAGCGGGTAAGGGAACCCAGGCACAGTTCATTACTGAAAAGTACTCTATTCCGCAGATATCTACGGGTGATATGTTACGTGCCGCCATTAAGGCCGAGTCTCCTTTGGGACTTGAGGTTAAAGATGTTATGGCATCCGGTGCCTTGGTGTCTGACGAGCTAATCATTGCTTTGGTAAGAGAGCGAGTCGAGAAGGCTGATTGTGAAAACGGTTTTTTGTTCGATGGGTTTCCACGAACAATTCCACAGGCTATGGCGATTGTCGAAGCAGGTATTAGCATTGATGCCGTAGTCGAGATTGCAGTAGTTGATGAGGAAATTGTCGCCCGATTAAGTGGTCGTCGTGTCCACGAAGATTCTGGGCGGATTTATCATATTGAGCACAACCCACCTAATAATCCAGGCCTAGATGATCAAACTGGTGAGCCACTCATGCAAAGGCCTGATGATCGCGAAGAGACCGTGCGAAATCGACTTGATGTGTATCACAAACAAACGAAGCCCTTAGTCAACTTTTATATCGAACTTGCGGCTAGCGGCAACAAGACGCCAAAGTTCTCATCTGTCAGCGGTTTAGGTTTGCTTGCGGATGTTCAAGAAAGGCTCGTGGAAGCGCTTGGTAAGTAAAATTTAGAACATGATATTGTTGGTGAGTCTACTGCAGAGGTTTTAACCTGTGGCCGCTGTAACCAAATCCTGATAGCCTAATGAGTGCTAGACGGAAAATGTCCTCAATCTTCCGGTTGGGGATTTTTTTTAGGGTCCATAACGGGCTAATAAAGTAATAAGTTATAGCTAATAAGTGAGAGATATCTGATGACAACAGCCCTTGCCATTGAAACGTCCACAACAGCCTGCTCGGTGGCTCTGTTATATCAAGGTAAAATGACTAGGCGTTACTCAGAAGAGCCTCGTTCACACACTCGGTTGGTCATGTCGATGGTGGACGAAGTATTGTCTGAAGCTGGGGCTAAGCTCACCGCTCTAGATGTTATAGGAACCACTATTGGCCCCGGTTCTTTTACCGGACTACGCATCGGCTTTGCCGTTGTCCAAGGGTTGGCGTTTGGCCTTGATATTCCTGTGTTACCGATGTCCACCCTCCACGTTATGACCGCATCTTATTGTCGATTGGCTCGAGCCGCATTAAATCGTGAGTCTGGTTCAACGAGAATAATTATGCCGATTATCGATGCTCGAATGAATGAGTTTAATTGTGGTTGCTATGAGGTAAATGGCTTAGGGTTTATTTCACCATTGATCAAAGATCAATTGCTAAGTAGATCCGATGCACTCGCGTTAGTTGAGGCTCATAAACCTGGAGTTATTGTAGGGGAGGGGCATATACTTTTTCCCGATGAGGCTGTTGGAACTGAGGGTGTAGTGGCGGTTTATCCGGATGCTCAAGACTTGCTTCATCTGGCCATAGAAGGATTTCAAAGTGGAATGGCCGTACCGGTTAGCACGGTAGATTTAGTTTATCTACGTGGCACAGACGCTTGGCAGAAAAGAAAACGCTTAAGAGATGCTTAGTCGACTTTTTAGGCATTAATTTTAAGATCGACGCACAGGTATGTTAAAAATAAGGATCTTTTAAAATGAACACAAAAATAGGCTTTGTTGGGCTGGGTGTAATGGGCTATCCCATGGCAGGATGGTTAAGTAAAGCAGGACATGCCGTCACTGTGTACAATCGGACAGTTACGGTTGCTGAGAAATGGAAGGCTGAATTTGTAGGGGACATTGCCAATACACCGGGTGAAGCGGCTGAAAATGCGGATATTGTGTTTATCTGTGTTGGCAATGACAACGATGTCTTGGCTGTCACCATGGGTGGAGAGGGCATTCTTTCTATGATCAAGCCTGGTTCAATCCTCGTTGACCACACGACTACCTCCGCTAATTTAGCCAGGAATCTTGGACATGAGGCTATGCAGCGGCAATGTGGGTTTATTGACGCTCCGGTTTCTGGTGGTCAGCAGGGTGCAGAAGGCGGTCAGTTAACGGTAATGTGTGGCGGTAGTGAGAATGACTTTTCAAAGATAGAAAGCGTTGTGGGCTGTTTCTCAAAGGCGGTGACATTAATGGGCCCCACGGGTAGCGGGCAACTTTGTAAGATGGTCAATCAGATTTGTATTGCTGGATTAGTACAAGGGCTTGCTGAGGGGCTTAATTTTGCTCAACGTGCAGGATTAGATGCCCATCAGGTGGTGGATGTAATATCAAAAGGCGCGGCGCAATCATGGCAAATGGAGAACCGGTATAAGACTATGCTATCCGGAGACTATGAGCATGGCTTTGCGGTAGAGTGGATGCGTAAAGATCTGTCCTTTGCCCTTCAGGAGGCTAAAACTAATGGTAGCGCCTTGCCCATTGCCCAACTTGTCGATCAATATTACGCTGAAGTTGAGGCTTTAGGAGGGAGTCGCTGGGATACCTCTAGTCTTTTGGCCAGGTTACAATTATAGAGTTTTGGTGGGACCTTAATCACCCTATAATGATTCATTTGAGGGTAGAATAAACAAGTAAATGGGATCGATAATGACAATCCAGAACCATGATAGTTTTAATGCTGATTTAGTAGAGTTTTTAGACGCTTCACCGACACCTTTTCATGCTGTTTTAAGTATGAAAAAAATGCTTCTTAAAGCTGGATTCACTGAACTCAACGAATTAGTCGAGTGGACACTAGAGGCTGGCAATAGGCATTTTGTAACGCGTAATGGGTCATCAATAATAGCCTTTGTTGTAGGCCAAGATGATCTGGTTACTGGTGGTATAAGGCTGGTGGGTGCGCATACCGATAGTCCCTGTTTAATGGTGAAACCGCAGCCTGAAATTGTTAGTCATGGATATTTTCAGTTGGGTGTTGAGGTTTATGGGGGAGCCTTATTAAATCCATGGTTTGATCGCGATTTATCTATTGCTGGGCGAGTGGTCTATAAGAATTCAAAGAATCAGCTGAAACAAAAATTGGTTGATTTCAAGACTGCGGTGGCAACTATACCCAGCCTAGCTATACATCTCGATCGGAATGCTAATAGTGATCATTCAGTTAACGCTCAAACCGACATTATTCCTATTTTAATGCTTGGTGAGAAAGGTTCGGCCAGCGCGAGCGAAAACCCTCAGGCATTTCGGCAGTTACTAAGCGAGCGTTTCCTTGGTGAAGGTGACGCCGTTCTCGACTATGAATTGTGCTTGTATGATACCCAACCGGCAGCAGTGATAGGCCTTAAGAGTGAGTTTATTACTTCAGCCCGGCTGGATAATTTGCTAAGTTGTTTTGTCGGGGCCCAAGCAATGATTGGGGCCAGCGCAGCCCATACATGCTTGCTGGTGTGCAATGATCATGAGGAGGTAGGAAGCGTGTCTGCAGTAGGTGCAGATGGTCCTTTCTTAGAAAATATTGTTGGACGACTCTCAGGAGATCAGTCGGCTAGTGTTACCAGCCGAATCATTAATAAGTCTTTAATGATGTCTTGTGACAATGCCCATGCGGCGCACCCAAATTTCTCAAATAAGCATGATAGTGGACACCTGCCTAAACTAAATGGGGGCCCAGTAGTTAAGGTAAATGTAAAGCAGCGTTATGCTACAACCAGTCTCACTTCTAGCTTATTTAGACAACTTTGCGCTGAGTTAGACATTCCGGTGCAGACGTTTGTGTCGCGTAATGACCTTGGTTGCGGCAGTACAATCGGGCCGGTTGCTTCTGCGAGGCTTGGCGTACCAACCTTAGATGTGGGGATTCCGCAGTTGGCTATGCACTCCTGTCGAGAAATAACGGGAGCTGATGATCCGTTGCGTTTAACCAAAGTGTTACTCGAATTTTTCAATAAAGCTGAAGTAATAACGGTAGAACTTGAGTAACCCTGTATTTCTACTATCATAGGGCTCGAATCAATATGGCAGATTATTTATGAGTAAGAAACGTATTTTAACTGGGATTACTACCTCTGGGACACCCCATTTAGGCAACTATGTAGGTGCGATTAGGCCTGCCGTTGAAGCGAGTATAATGGGGACCTTCGATTCGTTTTTTTTCTTAGCCGACTACCATGCCCTTATTAAGTGCCAAGATCCTGATAGGGTCCATCAATCTACTTTGGAAATCGCCGCGGCATGGCTGGCGTTGGGTTTAGACCCGAATAAGGTGACCTTTTACCGGCAATCGGATATTCCCGAAATACCCCAACTAACGTGGCTGCTCACCTGTATGACAGCTAAAGGTTTAATGAACCGGGCCCATGCTTACAAAGGTGCGGCACAAGCCAATGAAGATGCTGGCGAAAACGTCGATTCCGCTGTGACAATGGGCTTATTCAGTTATCCGATATTAATGGCTGCTGACATATTAATGTTTAATGCGCACAGGATTCCAGTAGGACGAGATCAGATTCAACATGTAGAAATGGCAAGAGATATTGCTCAGAGATTTAATCATCATTATGGAGATCATTTTGTCCTTCCTAGTGCCCAGGTTGATGAAGATGCTGCGGTCCTACCGGGTCTTGATGGGCGTAAGATGAGCAAGAGCTATGGTAATACTATTCCGTTGTTTCTCAGTGAAAAACAGCTTAAAAAGCATATTAACAAAATCAAAACTAACCTTTTAGAACCGGGTGAAGCAAAGGATCCAGACGATTCGGCAGTTTTTCAAATTTGGCAGGCTTTTTCGTCATCTGAACAGACTGCTGAAATGCGATTGGCCTTTGATAATGGTATTGGCTGGGGAGAAGCCAAAAGGCAATTGTTCGAGTTGATCAATGGGCAGCTACAAGAACCGCGGGAAAAATATATCGAGCTCCTTGAAAACCCCTCTCGAGTAGAAAGCATTCTGCAGGATGGGGGTGAAAAAGCTCGTCAGCATGCCCAAGATTTAATGTCAGTGTTGCGCTCTGCGGTGGGTATTAGGCCATTGGGCTAGAACACCAAAAATCCATTCTTTTTTTGGGCTAGGTGATGAGAATTCATTTTTACCCATGTATACTGTCGCCCATCCTGAGCACCAACTCGATTGGTGATCTGACTCGACATTTATCATTGTGATTGAACATTCTTGGAGCCCCTTATGACCCGACCGAACCTGGTTTTAGTATTTGTAGCCACTAGCCTGCTATTGTGGGGTTGTAGTAGTGATGAGGAGGGTTTGACGTTGACGGCAAGCCAAGAGCAACAGATCGCTGAACGTATAGCTCCAGCTGGTCATGCTGTAATGGAGGGTCAGATCATTGCATCTAGCCCAGCGGCGAACTCAGTATCTGGTCGGTCTGGTGATGATATTTACAATACTAACTGCATGGCTTGTCATAACTCTGGCGTTGCCGGTGCTCCAATGTATGGGGATGTAAGCGCTTGGGCTTCACGATTAGAGCAGGGCATTGAAACTGTCTACGCAAATGCGATTAATGGCATTCGCGCAATGCCCGCACGAGGCACCTGTATGACTTGTAGTGATGACGAGGTTAAATCAGCGATTGACTACATTTTGGTTAACAGCAAGTAAAATGTAGTTTACCAGACCGCTGGTTCTACCCCAGTTCCTTGGCCTATACCTAGGGTAAGATAACTAAATACCACGAAGCCAGAGCAGCGTGGTATTTTTTTGTCTCGAATTTGGCCTTGGGTCTGGTTTAGCGCTAAGCGGCAGGACTAGTGTAGGACGGTTGTACTCTGACTAAACATCGTCGTTATCTGGTCTTTAGTGAATTCATATTGTTCAGCACAAAACTGGCAGGTTATTGATACCTGACCTTGTTCTTTACATGTCTCAAGCAATTCTTCAATACCGAGTGAGACTAATGCTTGCTCTGTTCTATGCCTTGAGCAACTGCAAAAATACGACAACATTTGAGCGTCAAATAGCCGAACATTCTCTTCGTTAAATAACCGATACAATTGGTCATTATGAGACAGTTCAAGTTGCTCGCTAGATTTAATAGTGCTGAATAATGTGCACAGGTGCTGCCATTCATGCTGTTGCTCAATCACCGATTGACTACTAGGCATCTGCTGAATCAAGACTCCCGCTGCGCAGGTTTTGCTAGAGGCGAGTCTTATCTTCGTGGGTAACTGTACAGATTGCTCGAAGTAATATTCAAGGCAAGCACTTAACTCATCATTTTCTATTGGCACAATACCTTGGTATCGCTCGCTATTCTCGGGCTCTACGGTAATGGCGAGTGTGGATTTACCTAGGAGGGTTGAAACGCCTTGTCGCGTACTCTGCTGCTCGTAGGTAAGATCATCAAAATTGCCACGCACTATTCCGCGCAACTTTTGGCCGTGGCTACATTCAGCCATGATCATTGAAATTGGGCCGCTTCCTGATGCTTGTATGTTGACAATTCCAGGATACTTAAGAGAGGAACTGAGCAAGCTGGCGGCCGCTAGAAACTCGCCAAAGAGTAAAGCAACTGAAGTAGGATAATTTTTTGAGGCGATCATATTTTGATAACTCGACGCTAAGGTGGTTATTTCACCTCTAGTGTCTGTGCCATCAAAAAGGAATCGCTGCAGAGTGTCTTGGTCTTTCATAGGGGCGGTATTGTACTTTAAGATTGCAGCTCAGTAAGTTTAAATTTTTATAAAACGATGAATTTGACGACGTTGTTTTTTATTCGGGCGCGTCGACGCTGGCGTGGATCCATGAAAGGCGCGTTGCTCCGCGGACTTTCTCTCTCTCGCTTCAAGGCTAGTTGCTGTTTCCTCGTAAAGGAGTTGTGCTTCAGGGGCACCGCCGCGGTGTTCAGATGCAATAATAACCCGTACAGTTTTTTCGATGTCCCCCTGACGAATCGTAAGCATATTGTCTAATTCAATCATTCTACTAGGCTTAGCTTTTTGACCGTCCATGTGGATTTTTCCCGTCTCGATGGCTGCTTTAGCGATTGCGCGAGTTTTAAAGAAACGTGCAGCCCATAGCCATTTATCAAGTCGCACCTTAACCATGACTCGTGGCTGCCTCTAGACTGAGGACTTCGGCAAAATCGCCAATTGACCTAAATTGCTTTGACGGACTAGTCTCTCGCTGACTATCAGGCTTCTTAATACTTAGTAAATGGGCAATTCCGTAATCCTTGGCGGCACGAAGCACTGATTCAGAGTCATCAATAAATAAGGTTCTCTCTGGATCAAATGGGCACTCCTCTTGTAGTCGGAGCCAAAATCCGAGTGCCTCTTTTGGATATCCATATTGGTGCGAGGAAATCACTTTGTCGAACAATGGTTCTATGCGAGTGACTGAAAATTTTAATGCCACACTATCTGGGTGGGCGTTAGTAATCAGCAGGCAGTTTTTATTGTTGGCTTTTAGTGCCTGCAGAAAGCTGAGTACTTGAGGTCGCTCGTTAATCAGGTGACTTATCTCTCGTTTTAGCTCAATAATATTTAGACCTAATTGCCTGGACCAGTAGTCAGTGCAATACCATTCAAGGGTACCTTGTTTGTCAAATAGCTGTTGGCGCAGAGAAGCGATGACGTCTTCGTGGCTATCTTGGTTCTGAGCGGCATAACGCTTGGGTAGATGCTCTAGCCAGAAAAAGTTATCAAAGTGCAGGTCAAGGAGAGTGCCATCCATATCCAGGAGCACCGTATCTATGTTCTGCCAATCTATATTCATCTATTGAATCTCGTGTAATTAATCACCCAAATGGGCATCAGTAGCATCTTGATTGACGATTTAAAATAAATCATCGGGCAGTGGTTGTTGCTCAGACTCAGTTGCGGAGTTTTCGTCATCCGGCGCAACAGGGACATTTTCAGATTTAAAAAACTCGTAAATACCTCGTTGGTTGGGAGCCACTCTTTTCCCGGTCTTAGAGTCAATCTTGACCCTAACGATACCGTTTGGTTGACGCTTTACAGTTATGGGTTTTTCAGATAGTGCTTCACCCATAAATTGAATCCATATTGGTAGAGCCGAAGAGCCGCCATATTCGTTGCGACCTAATAGTGAATTATCATCGAAACCTACCCAGGCTGTCGCTACTAGGTGTGGCGAATAACCAGAGAACCATGCATCTCGTGGGCCGTTTGTAGTGCCAGTTTTACCGGCGAGATCAGTCCGGTTTAAGCTCTTAGCCTTTCTGCCTGTCCCGCGTAAAATAACGTCCTTGAGCATTGAGTCCATTAAGAAGGCGGTTTGCGAATCAATTACTCGTTCAGCAGGTACTGAGGCTGCTGCAGGCTCTAATTTTAAACTCTGTTTTACTTTTTCCCAGCTGTACTTATCGCCTTCCGCTAAAGAACTCTGCTCAATATCACTAAATAATTGCTCTAACTGCTGCTCTACCGTGCTGTCAGATGAACCATTAACCGACTGTGGAGATAAATTAGTATCAAAACTTTCTGGTTCGCATGGATTACAAGCCAGCTGCGGTGATGCTTGGAATATTACATTACCATTTCTGTCGATAACTCTATCTAAAATATAAGAATTTACGCGAAAACCATCATTGGCAAACATGGCGTAACCTGTCGCTATGTCTATTGGCTTCATCGCGTGACTACCTAGGGCTACGGATAAGTCCGAAGGCATTTCGCTGGTGTTAAAGCCAAATGATTGAAGGCCCTCTAACGTGCGGTCCACGCCCATTCTGCGAAGTAATCGAATCGAAACGAGATTTCTTGACCTGTACAGGGCTTCTCTAAGTCTAGTTGGCCCATAAAATTTTCCTCCATCATTTTCAGGGCGCCACGTATCTTCTAGTCTGGCATCTTTAAATACTACAGGAGCATCATTAATAATTGATGCTGTTGTGAAACCATTCTTCAATGCTGTGGTATAAATGAAAGGTTTAAAGTTGGAGCCGGGCTGCCGGGTTGCTTGAGTGACACGGTTAAATGTGCTTTGGCGGTAATCAAACCCTCCCACTAAAGCTCTGATTGCGCCATTGAATGGGTCTAGTGCCACCATTGCAGATTGAACGAGAGGAACTTGCGATAGAGAGACTCGATTATTTTCATGTTGCTCTATTCGAATTAGGTCTCCAACTGCGAATAAGCTTGCAGCGGAAGCGATAGGAGCAGATCGAGCATTCACAGTTTTAAAGAGACGAAGATTGTCTAGTCCATCTGTCCAGTTGAGTATTGCAGATTCATCATTTTTCTTCAGCAATGTTAGCCGATCATTATAGACGTGAGTTACTATGGCCGGATCCAAAGGGCCGACTTTTGGCGTTTTCCTTAAGGTCTCCTGCCATATTGCCGGGTCAAGGGTTTTAAGTTCTGCGCCTCTATAGCCATGACGTTTGTCGTAGGCCCTTATTCCTGATTGAACGGCGCTAACAGCACTCACCTGAGCAGAAGAGTCGAGGGTGGTGATTGCTGTATAGCCTTCTGTATAGGCTTTTAGTCCGAATTTAGCGATAACTTGCTGGCGGACCATTTCTGCCGCATAGGCTGCATTTAATTCCGACTGAGATCTGTGTAGAGAGGCATTATCAACTTCTAATACTGCGGCTCGATATTGTTCTTCGGTAATCTTGTCTAGGCTCTGCATTCGCCTTAAAATCCAGTCTCGACGAACTGTCGCCCGTTCTGGGTCCGCCAAGGGATTATAAGTTGATGGTGCTTTAGGTAATCCTGCAATCATGGCAATCTGGGCCAAGCTTAAATCATTAAGCGGCTTACCGTAGTAGACATGGGATGCAGCTGCAAAGCCATAAGCTCTATTTCCGAGAAAAATTTTATTCACATAAAGTGATAAAATTTCCTGTTTGGTGAGCGCTTTTTCAATTCTAAATGTCAGTAAGATCTCGTTAAATTTCCGAGTAAATTCCTGGCGTTTAGTTAGGAAGAAATTACGGGCAACCTGCATGGTAATGGTACTTCCGCCGCTCTTGATGCGCCCCTCTGTGGCCAACTGAACCACTCCCCGCATTAGGCCAGAGACCACAATTCCGCCGTGATCAAAGAAGCTGTCATCTTCAGCCGCTAAAATAGCATCAATCATTAAGGCGGGAATTTCGTCGAAGTCTATTGGTGATCGTTTTTTTTCTCCAAATTCACTGATAATTTTTAAATCTCGAGAGGTAACCCGCAGTGGTATTTGCCAGCGAGTGTCTTTTAGCTCGTTGATGGAGGGCAATTTAGGGCTAAGGTATAGGAAAAGGCAGGAGGTGACTAAAAGAAAGCCGCCAAGTGCCGATACTATAAATACTGCGCTTAGCTTAAAAGCTTTACCAAGGTTCATTAACTGAGATTCCTGATTAAAATCGCTTCATTATATCTTTAATTGACCATTATAGAGCTTTGGCAGTGCGAAGTGCATCACAGAAATTAATAAACCTTATTGTTATTGTGGAACCTCTATATTTTTAGTTTGGCATACTTGTGGATATAAAAAAAATAGCAATAAAAATAGTCGCGAAAGTAGAAATATTTTTAGACGCATTGCTATTTCGTGTTCCCTCTCGCACAGCGCTGTTGGGGATAGATATTTCATCGTCTGCGATAAAGTTGGTCGAGCTCTATAGCAAACCCGAGGGTGGATATGAGGTTACAGCATATGCCGTTGCTCCTCTACCTGAGGGCGCTGTTAGAGATCATGAGATACTTGTTGAAGCCTCCGTATCAAACGCAATAACAGCGCTGGTGCAGCAGTCAGGGAGCACCTGCTCAGACGTTGCGGTTGCGGTTGCGGGGTCTTCTGTTCTCAATACAATTATTAGCGTGCCTGCCGGGCTAACGCCTCTTGAAATGGAGAGTCGGGTTCAGACTGATGTAGAGCCTATGCTGCCCTTTGAGCTAGAAAACACATGTCTTGATTTTATCATCCTAGGACAAAACCCGACCTTACTTGATGAGCTTTTAATTCAGGTGGTTGCCTGTCCAGAACAAGAGATTGAGCTTCGAAAACTTGTGGTGCAGGGCGCCGGTTTAGATCTGCGGGTAGTGGACGTCGAGAGTTTCGCTCT
>CESE01032408.1_pt1 | contig 29973 bp, 19 predicted proteins | sample 350271 | NCBI WGS metagenome assembly CESE01 (sample SAMEA2621536, study PRJEB7988) | marine metagenome | isolation source: saline water (ENVO:00002010), including | reverse complement strand
TAATTATCAAAAAGATCGTGAAATATTAAAATACCATTAACACCACCGTTAATATAAGCTGAGCCTCCGGGAAAGTTCAAGCCGTTAAATTCGACATTATTCGGGTATAAAAATGTGTTAACCTGTGCGTCTGGGAATTGGTATTTATCTTTATCGCAGCTATATATTAGTAATAGAAGGCTAATAAGGAAAAGTATTCGTTTCATACAAATAGTTGATATTGAGGTTTGTTTGATTCCGTTGGTGCAAAAAAACAACAAATAATTTAGGTGAAACGATTATTACTTGAAAAAAGTATTAGAATAGAACTTTAATTAGTTCTATATTTACCAGATTGAAAAAAAATCTAGGCCAAACTAAAAGATAAGTTTATGCTGCGAAAATTATTAGCTGTGATTGCCTTGCTCGGGATTTCAAACTATTCTATAGCACAGTCGCAATCAGGTACCTTAAAAGGTACAATCACAGAGTTTGATACAGGAGAGCCTGTACCAATGGCAAATATTGTGATAGAATCAAATGGAACCGTCATTGATGGGGCTGTTGCGGATTTTGATGGTAAGTATACTATTAAACCAATAGACCCTGGTCGATACACCGTGAAAGTGTCTTTTATTGGTTTCGCAACCAAAGAGATTACCGAAGTTTTGGTTTCTTCTAGCAAGATTACTTTTATCAACGCAGGTCTTAAAGTTGAGGCCGATGTATTGGGAACGGTAGAATTAGTTGAATATGTAGTCCCTCTTATCGATCCAGATAAAACTGGTACTACTAAAACTAAGGAAGAAATTACTGCATTACCAACGCGTGATGTTCAGTCGGTGGCTGCACAAACTGCCGGTATTTATCAGGAGGATGAAGGTGGAGATTTAAATGTGCGTGGTGCACGTTCTGATGCTACTTTCTTTTATATCGATGGGGTTAAGGTAAGAGCTTCGAATAAAATACCACAATCTGCAATTGAGCAAATGACTGTAATTACAGGTGGTTTACCTGCTTCTTATGGTGATGCTATGGGTGGTGTAATTAGTATAACAACACGAGGTCCATCGAACGATTTCTTCGGTGGGGTAGAAGTTGTAACTTCTAGCCTTCTTGATCCTTATGGATACAATCTATTAGGTTTCAACTTGTCGGGTCCTTTAAAGAAGAAAGATGGTAACTCTATCTTAGGTTTCTTTTTGTCTGGTGAATACGAAAAGATAAAGAATGAAGATCCTTCTGCCGTTGGAATGTATAAGGTTAAAGACGATGTAATGGCTGAGCTACAAGCAAACCCATTATTGTTTAGTAGTAGCCAAGGTGAGGTTCAAGCTTTAAAAGCTTCCGAATTTGTTACTATGGAGGATCTTGAATATGTTGACACTAAAGAGAATGTTGGGAAAGTAAATGCGAGTTTACAAGGTAAAATAGATTTTAAGCCTTCTAAAAATACAAACATTACTCTAGGTGGTAACTTTTCTTATTCGAAAAATAGAGGGTATATTTATACATATAGCTTATTCAATCCTGAAAATAATCCTGAAACGATAAAGAATTCTTGGAGAGTTTATTCTCGTTTACAGCAGAGTTTTGGTGCGTCAGATGAAGAGCAATCTTCTTCTACTTTAAAGAATGCATTCTTTACTTTACAGGCAGATTATTCTCAAGACAATGAGACTACTCAAGATTCAGATCACAAAGACAATTTATTTAACTATGGGTATATTGGTAAATTTACGCCAGAACGTAATTTAGACTACAATACTCCTTGGAGCCCAGATGATAGTTTAAATGTATTATGGAATACACCAAGTGGTGTTATTGATACTATGGTAGAAGTTGGTGGCTTTTACTTTGACGAAGAATTACAACAAAATGTACCTTTTTACAATTTTGCTGAGCAAACGAACGTAATTACAAATTATGCTTTCGAAGGTGCTAATTTAAATCCTTATGCTACAAATTATACGCAAACTTATTTCGACTATTTAGATAATCAAGGGATTACTAACTTGGCACAAGTAAGTGGTATAGGTGCTGCAGTAAACGGAGATCGTACAGATAACGTTTATTCTGTGTGGTATAATACTGGTAGAGAGTACAACGGATACAACAGAAGTAAAGATGCTCAATTCCGTTTTACAGGTTCTGCATCTGCCGATATTAATGACCATGCATTACAGTTTGGTTTCGAATACGAGCAAAGAGACGATAGATACTACAGTGTTACACCGGTAGGATTATGGACTTTAGCTCAACAGCAAGTAAATAAATACATTGGTTTCGAAGAAGGTTCTTACGAATTTTTAAATGATCAAGGTACTCTTGTTGGGCAGCAAAACATTTACAACTACGACGAAATGACAAGTTTCGCAACTAAGTTTAGAGATTCGCATCAAATTGGCTACGACCAAATTGTAGATATTCATACTTATTTGCCTTCTGACTTCGATATTTCTATGTTTAGTGCTGATGAGTTACTTACCCAAAATCCTAATTCGTCTTACGGTACATGGTACGGTTACGATACAGAGGGTAATAAATTGGAAGGGGTTCAGCCAGGAATGAAAGAATTCTTAACCGACAAAGATGAAAATGGAGATTATAAACGTGAAATGGGTGCTTTTCAACCTATTTATGTAGCGGGTTATATTCAAGATAAATTCGCTTTCGAAGATTTAATCTTCAATATTGGTGTTCGTGTAGATAGATACGATGCCAACCAAGAAGTATTAAAAGACAGGTACTCGCTTTACAATGTACTTACAGCTGGAGAGGTTAACGATTTTGGAACTCATCCAACAAATATTGGCGACGACTATGTTGTGTATGTTGATAATAGCGTAAGTGCTGCGTATATTACAGGATATAGAAATGGAGATAACTGGTACAATGCAGAAGGTCTTCCTATTACAGATCCTAAAGTATTAGATGTTTCTACTGGTGTTATTCCAATGTTGGCAGATCCTGATGCGGATTCCGGTACGGATCCTTTAAATGCTGGATTAAGTGCTGATGCATTTGAAGATTATACACCGCAAGTATCTTTCATGCCTCGTATTTCTTTCAACTTTCCTATTTCTGATGAAGCTATTTTCTATGCTCACTACGATGTATTAACGCAACGTCCGAGTAGAAACAGAATGGATCCTACAGATTATTTATACTTAGCTCACTTAACAGCTACAACTATTAATAATCCAAATTTAAAATCTCAACGTACTACTGATTACGAATTAGGGTTTAAACAAACTTTATCTTCTAGTTCTGCTCTTTCTATATCTGCTTTCTATAGAGAAATGAGAGACATGATTCAGTACACTAAAGTTGCCTTTGCTTACCCAAAAGACTATTTTACTTTTGGTAATATTGACTTTGGTACTGTAAAAGGATTGTCTGTTGCATACGAAATGCGTAGAACAGGAAATGTTAGCTTTAATGCAAACTATACTTTACAGTTTGCAGATGGTTCTGGTTCTTCATCAACTTCAGGTGTAAACATTGTAAATTCTGACCAACCTAACTTAAGAACTACTTTGCCTTTAGATTACGATCAACGTCATAATTTAACTGCAAGTATGGATTTCCGTTACGGTTCAGGAAACAAATACAACGGTCCTACTGTAAAAGGATATCCAATATTCGAAAATGCAGGTGTAAACCTTGTTGCTACAGCAGGTTCGGGAACGCCATTCTCACGACAGTTAAATGTTACTCGTGAGGCTGTTTTTGGAGAAAACGATAGATCTAACTTAGAGGGAAGTGTAAACGGATCACGTTTACCGTGGAGATTCCGTATGGATATGAGAGTTAACAAAAGCTTCGATATTTCTTGGGGTGAAGGAGAGGATAAGAAATCGACTTCTATGAATGTTTATTTCCAAGTTCAAAACTTATTGAACACTAAGAATATTGTGTCTATTTACCAATATACTGGTAATGCAGATGACGATGGTTATCTTACTTCTGCCGTTGGTTTAACCGATGTTCCAAATAAAGTTGACCCAAACTCTTACGTTGACTTATATTCATTAAAGTTAAATAACCCAAATAATTACACGCGTCCAAGAACGCTTCGTTTAGGTGTAACACTAGACTTTTAGTCTTGGTAGAAAATTGTATGTATATGAAAAAGACAATCAAAAATACGCTGTACGTTTTCTTTGCAACCCTAGGTTTGGGAGCTCAAGCAAAAGAAAATGTTAATTATTCTGGTGGCGAAGTTACTACTCCAACTCAGTCGTTGGCCTTTAATTGTGCTGCTGGTACTGCTCAAACATTATTAGATATTAATAATGTTAAGACTACCATTTTGAATGGTGGTGATATGTGGTGGAATTTATCTGATGGGAAATACGAAATCCCTAAAAATAGTGGGAAACATTCATTGTTTGCTGGTTCTCTATGGATTGGTGGTATGGACGATGATGACCAACTTAAAGTTGCTGCTCAAACATATCGTCAATCTGGTAACGACTTTTGGCCAGGACCTATAGATAATGTACGATTGAGTGCAGATGGAAGTCCTAACAATAAATACGGTACTACTGAAGCTAATATTTGTGCGAAGTATGATTACCACCATGTTATTACTAGAGCAGAAGTAGAGCAGTTTGTGGCTTATTCTATTTCAGAGAATCCAAGTCTTGAATTTCCTGATTACTCTATTCCGCTTTCTATTTTAAATTACCCAGGTAACCGTGAAGACGATGATCAAAATGATAATGCTTTCGACGGTTACGATGAACAAGTAGGTACAAGTCCATATTACGCATTGGAAACGCTTGCTCCTTTCCGAGATGTAAATGGAGATGGTGTTTATAATGCATCAGCTGGAGATTATCCAGAGTACAATCTAGATGGTTCTTTTAACTGTCAAGAAGCAGATATACTTTTTGGTGATCAAACGCTTTGGTGGGTTTATAACGATAAAGGTGAGTCTCATACTGCTTCTGGTTCTATAGAGCCAATTGGTTTAGAAATACAGGCTCAAGCCTTTGCTTTTTCTACCAACGATGAGATTAACAACATGACTTTTTACAACTATAAGTTAATCAATCGTTCTCATAATGCATTAAACGAGGCGTACTTCGGGGTTCATGTTGATCCAGATTTAGGAAATTATCAAGATGATTTTGTTGGTTGTGATGTTGCCAGAGGTTTAGGGTACTGTTACAATGGTGATGAAGACGATGAAACTGCTGCTGGTTATGGTTCAAATCCACCTGCAATTGGAGTAGATTTCTTTAGAGGTCCTATTGCCGATGAAGGTGATGGTATTGATAATGATTTAGATGGTATTATTGATGAAGCCGGAGAACAGATCATTATGTCTAAGTTTATGTACTTTAATAACGATGGTACAGTTACTGGTAATCCAGACTTAGCACAAGACTTTTACAATTACTTACAAGGTAAATGGTTAGATAATAAACCAATGACTTATGGTGCTGATGGTAGAAACCCATCTAGTCCACTATGTAATTATATGTTCCCTGGAACTACTGACCCTGCATTTGATGAGCAGTGGACAGAACAAATTGCTGGAAACGTACCAAATGATAGACGTTTTGTCCAATCTGCAGGTCCTTTTACGCTTGAGCCTGGTGCTTTAAACACCATTACAACAGGTGTTGTTTGGGCACGTGCTAATTCTGGTGGTGCATGGGCGTCTGTAGAGCTTATGCGTATTGCAGATGACAAAGCTCAAAAACTTTTCGATATCTGTTTCGAGGTACTTGACGGTCCTGATGCTCCAGATATGGCAATTCAAGAACTAGATAAGGAAATTATTATTACCTTATCTAACGCTGCTAATATTTCTAACAACAGCCAAAATTCTAATGAAGATTATCTAGAACAAGATCAAATTAATATTTCTGGCTTTTATGACGAAGAACAAACACTTCCTTATAGAGACTCTTACGTTTTCGAAGGTTATCAAATATTCCAATTAAAAGACGAAACAGTTACGGCTGCGGACGTTTACGATATTGATAGAGCTAGAATGGTTTTCCAATGTGATATTGAAAACTATAGAGACGATAATGGAATGGTCACTTCAGAAGAAACTATTTCTCCTATCGCAAATCTTACTAACTATAATTTTAGTTTAGCTTTAGAAGCTGATGTTCCTACAAACATGACGCTACAAGCAGCAAATGAAGGAATTATCCACTCCTTTGTGGTAAATCAAGATTTATTTGCATCTGGAGATCGTACTTTAATTAATAATAAAACGTACTACTTTACTGCTATTGCTTACGGATATAACGAATTCATTGAGTATAAGCAAGATGTAGTGCCAGATCCTGATAATATTTATGCAGGAAGTTTCGAAGGTCAGAAAAAACCTTTCTTAGCTGGTCGTAAAAATATTAAGCAATATTCTGCCATTCCTCATATTACAACTGCAGAATCAAACGGTACTATTCAAAACGCAGATTACGGAACTATTCCTAATATGACTCGTTTAGAAGGTTCAGGAAATGGTGGTTTAGAGCTACAGTTTACATCTGAAATGAAATTAGCTTTACTAGATCCTTCAATTTGTACTACTAGTACTGGTTATGCTGTTGATGGTTCTCCAGTAGATATTAAAGTTATTGATCCTTTAAGTGTTCCAGAAAACACAGACTTTACTTTTGTAATGAATGCTGTAAATGATACTGCTAGATGGGTCTTAACAAATGAGACAACTGGTGTTTCTGTAAGTTCAGACACTACATTGAGTGTTAAGAATGAGCAAATCATTGCAGACTGGGGACTTTCTGTTACAATCGTAAATGGAATTGATGCTGGTGATGACACTAAAGGTACAAATGGACTAATTAGTGCTACCTTAATTAAAGATAATTCTACTTCTTGGTTAGACTTTGTTCCTGATAATGATTTCTTTTTTCAAGGTCCAGATGGTGTATTCGTACACCCATTAAATTGGATTCGTTCTGGTACAGCTTCTAATCCAGATCCTGACCCTTCTGTTACTGATCCTATTTATATTGATTTTGGAAATGTTGATGCTTGGGTAGATGAAAATTCTACTTACGAAAATGTACTTAATGGTATGTGGGCTCCTTATGCTTTAGTGGGGTATGATAAAGACGATTCTCCTTTCCCACATGCTCCAAGTATTAGTGCTAGAGAAAAGTTAAATACATTATCTTCTGTAGATATTGTTTATACAGCTGATAAATCGCTTTGGACTCGTGTTCCTGTAATCGAAACAGGTGATACAGATGATAGAATGACTTTAAAATCTTCTCCATCTGTTGACAAAGAAGGATTGGACGAAGCTTCTGGATCTACTGGATTCTCTTGGTTTCCTGGTTATGCATTCGATTTAGAAAGAGGAATTCGTGTAAACATGATGTTTGGTGAAGCTTCTACCATACCTGACCATAACGGGAACGATATGATTTGGAATCCTACTTCTACTATATTAGATGGAGATATTTTTGATCCTACCAGTTTTATTCTTGGTGGTCGTCATTACTTATATGTTGCCATGAGCGAATATGCTGGAGATAATGAAGAGGATCACCCATTATACAGTAGGTTAATAAATATGAGTTCTTTTGTAAATAGTGTAAAAGTATTCAAGGATATGGCTTGGACATCCATTCCACTTACCTCTCAAAATTCTATTTTGTCTGACGGTAATATCGAGGTTCAACTTAGGGTTTCTAAAAGTTATTCTAGGTATAATTTAGAAGATACCGATGATTGTACTGCCTCTGATATTAACAATGGTAATCCTTTATTAACGTTCTCTACAGAATCTATCATGACTGTTAAGAATGATTTAGAAACGGCTAAAAGTGCTATGGACCTTATTAAAGTTGTTCCTAATCCATACTACGGTAATAATAACTATGAACTTGGTCAAATAGATACTCGTGTAAGAGTTACTAATCTGCCTAAAGTATGTACTATTTCTATTTACAATGTGTCGGGTACTCTCGTAAGACGTGTAGATTTAGATAGTGAAGTAAATGTTACTGGTTGGGACTGGGATTTAAAGAACAATTACAATATTGCGATTGCATCGGGTGTATATATTATACATGTAGATGGAAAGGAATACGGTGAGAAAGTTATTAAATGGTTTGGTGCACTTCGTCCAATTGATTTAGATTCATTCTAGTAGAACAATATTGTTAAAGACTAAAATTCATACGACTATGGTTATGAAAAAATATACAAAACAACTCTTACCTGTTCTTTTAACAGGTTTATTAGTACTTTGTTCTAGTAGTGCATTTGCAGGTAACGAACAGCGTTCGGGACAGGCTGGGGCTACTGAATTGTTAATCAACCCTTGGGCTCGTTCATCGGGTTGGGGTGGTATTAACACTGCTTCTATTCAAGGGCTTGAAGCTACTTTCTTAAATGTTGCTGGTTTGGCAGGTACCGAAAATACAGAGTTTATTTTCGCGTCTACTTCTTGGCTTTTCGACATGCAAGTAAATGCTTTTGGTTTCTCTAAGTCACTTAGCGATGGTGGAGTTCTTGGTTTATCTATTACCTCTATCGACTTTGGTGATATTGATATTACAAACTCTGAGTCTCCAGAAGGAACAGGAGCCACCTATTCTCCAGTTGTAATGAATATTGGTCTTTCTTATGCTAAGAAATTTACCGACAACATCTCTGGTGGTGCTACTGTAAGAATGATTTCTGAAAACACTCCAGATATGAAAGCTTCTGGAATGTCTTTAGATGCTGGTATTCAGTATGTGGCCGGTGCAAATCGTCAAATTAAATTTGGGGTTTCTTTAAAAAATGTAGGTCCTAAATTGAAATTTGAAGGTGATGGTAATGGTGTGAGATTAACAAACGATGAAGCTAATGGTCAGGAGTATGATCAAACTTATGAGCTTAGATCTGCTGCTTTCGAATTACCTTCGTTATTAAATATTGGTGGTTCTTACGATTTCACTATCGATCAAGATAACCGTTTAACACTAGCGGGTAATTTTACGTCAAATTCTTTTACTAAAGACCAATATGGTTTAGGTTTTGAATACGGATACAAATCCTACTTTATGCTTAGATCAGGTTATGTTTATGAAGAAGGTATATTTGAGGCCGAAACACGTTCTACAGTATTCACTGGAATAAACGCAGGTTTCACTTTCGAAATTCCTTTGAGTAATGGAACTAGCTTTGGTTTAGATTACTCTTTCCGAAAGGCAAGTCCTTTAGATTCACCTCACTCAATAGGTGCTAGAATAACACTATAATATTTCCCTCCTAAGGGAGGATACTAAATTTAAAAGAGGATCCTATCGGATCTTCTTTTTGCGTTTATTTACTTTTAAAAAGTACTATTATGTCAACAATATCATATTATACAGAAGAAGGATTAAAGAGACTCAAAGATGAGCTTGAGCAGTTAAAGTTCGTTGAACGTCCTAGTATCTCTAATCAGATTTCAGAGGCACGAGATAAAGGTGATTTATCGGAAAATGCAGAATACGATGCTGCCAAAGAAGCACAAGGGATGTTGGAAATGAAAATTTCAAAACTCGAAGGCATGTACTCTACAGCTCGTGTTATAGACGAATCGCTATTAGATACCGATAAAGTTTTAGCTCTATCTATTGTTAAAATTAAAAATTTAGCTACAAAAAAAGACATGACTGTTACTTTAGTTGCCGAGTCTGAGGCAAATATTAAGACTGGAAGAATTTCAATTAATTCTCCAATCGGTACTGGATTATTAGGAAAGAAAGTTGGAGACATCGCAGAGATTACTGTTCCTGCCGGACTCATGAAGTTTGAGGTTATTAGCATCTCACGTTAATGGCTAGTATATTCACCAAGATTGTAAAAGGAGAAATTCCTGCCTTTAAAATCGCTGAAGATGAACACTTCTTAGCTTTTTTAGATGTTTTTCCTTTGGCCAAGGGTCATGTACTCGTAATTCCTAAGCAGGAAATAGATTCTATTTTTGATCTTTCGGACGAGAACTACACTATGCTTTGGCTTTTCGCTAAAACAACTGCTAAAGCTCTAAAAATGGCTATACCGTGTAAACGAGTAGGAATAGCAGTAATTGGTTTAGAAGTACCTCACGCTCATATTCATTTAATTCCTTTACAATCTGTAGAAGATATTAATTTCTCGCGACCTAAGTTGAAAGTTGAAGATGGAGAAATGTTGCTTATTGCTGAAAAGATTAAACAAAAACTATAAATTTCATTCTTCATAGACCTATAGTTCATGTTTATTTCTATTTGATTTGTTCATCGAAATTTTCAAACTAATTCTACCGCATCATTCCATTTCTACAACACTTACGCCATTGCTCTTTTTTCGTATTTGTATTTGAGTAGGAATCCGTTCTTTCAAGTTTTCAACATGCGAAATTATTCCAATCATTTTTCCTTGTGACTGTAAAGTTTCTAATGTTGAAATTACGGTTTCTAAAGAATTTTTGTCTAAAGTACCAAAACCTTCATCAATAAATAGCGAGTCTATTTTTACGTTTTTACTCGCTAAATCGGAAAGTCCTAGTGCCAACGCCAAACTAATAATAAACTTTTCACCGCCACTTGATGTATCAACCAATCTACATTGATCAGTTTGAAAGTGATCGATTAAATTGAAATTCAATTCTTCTTTTGGTTTATAGCCTGACTCTAGCTTTAAGGAATACCTATTGTTTAATTTGAATAAATGTACGTTTGCTAAATCCAGTAAATGCTTCAATGTTAAGCGCTGAACATACACATTAAATGCATCCTTCGAATTTCCAATTACCTTAAATAAATCCCTCCATACTTTACATATTGCTTCCTGAGCATCAATTTTAGTGTAAACGGACTCGTTTCGTTTCCTAATTTCTTGTTCTTTTCTAAAAGCCTCACTTATTTTTCCTTTTTCTGCCAAGCAGTCCTCTTTTTTAGCAGCCGATGTTTTTTGAGTTTTAGTACTATCTTCTTCTGAAACACTAAAATCTTTTGACATAATTAGTATATCTAGTGCTTCTGAATTTCTCTTATTTAGTGTGTTTAATCTAAGTTGTTCTTCATGTATTTTCTTCTTTATCCCATCGTAATCCGCCTTTATATCAACTGATAGTAAAGCATTTTCAATTGCTATTTTCGATTCAAAACTGCTGCCATCTAGTCTGCTATTAAGAGATGACATTAAAGTATTTAATTCGTCTAATAAATCCTTTTGTCCTTTTAATGTATTATCCTTACTAACTTCCCTTCCTTTTTTTGTAATTATTAATTGCTGAAGCTTTTTAGTACTGTCTTTAAATTTTTCGTTTACTAGCTTACTAGAATCTTGCAGTCTTGTCCGTTTTATTTCAACACTTATTTCCTTTGGTAAAATCTTTATTCGTTCTTCAACTACTCGCTTAGACTTAGATTCAATTTTAGTAAAATTGTCCTCCTCGTTTTTTAGTGCTATGCTTTCGTTTTTTAGCTGTTTTTCTAAATTTGTTATATTAGTATTCTGATTTTTGTTTGCTGCTTTAAGACTCTCTAAGTTTGTTTGTGTATTAGTATAGGTACTAATACTATTTTCAAGTGTTTTAATAAATGAAACCGAGTATTCTATTGTTGGAATCTTATAATCGAACTTTAATAGCTCTATTGCTAAACTCTGTTCTATTTTAGTACATTTCTCTACTTGGCTATCCAAGTAGATTTTTCTAGTATTTATCTCCGAGTTCAAACCTTTTAATACAGTGCTATAGGTCGTGTCCTTTTTCTTGAGGTCATTACAAGCTTTACTTTGTTTTTTAAGTATTGTATTATATTCCTCTCTTTGCTTTTGCAATTTCTGCGAAGATTTGATTATTTTGTCTAGTTTTTTTAAATCCTCAGTAATACCTCCAAGTACCTTCAAAATTCCTGTAAAGTCTGCTAAATCAAAGTCAACTGCTATCTTCTTAGCATTTGTAGTAATCAACTTTAACTCCTCATTTGCAGCATTTATTTGTTTCTTACAATTCGTAATATTTGTACATAATCCAACAACCTTCTTTTCTAATTCAGCATATTTATCTTTTAGATTAGTTAGTTTGCTATTCCTTTGCTTTAGTTCTTCTTCCGACTTCGATACATCACCTGGAATTAAGTGTTTGGTAAACGGATGTTCCTTAGATCCGCATAATCCACAAGCCTCTCCTTTGATTAAGTTCGGCCTATCATCCTCGTATTTTAATATGCTTTGTTCGTAATTTAATATTTTTTCTGCATCAGAAACTGAAGTTTCTTGACTCGTAATTTTTATTTTTATAGAATTTATATTGTTTGTAATTTCTGTTAATTTAGATGTATAGTCTTTCTGGTTCTTAGATACATTGTTTATTGTAATTTTCTTTTTTGTCTTTTCTTCAGCGTAAACTTTAATCTGTTTCCAGTTAGATTCTTCGGTATTTAGTTTTGTCTTTGAGTCTAATAAATCAGAAAGTTTTTTTGACTCCAATTTCTTATCGATAGAAACTATATCCAATTCAATTTTAGTTATTTCTGATGACTTAATCTTGAGAATATTTTTGTTTTCTGCTAAGTCAAGCTTCGTAGTTTTAACTTCACTATCTTTCTTAGTTAGAAATGAATTGCTCTCAGTAACCGTTTTTTTCGTTTCATTTAAAGTGGTTAAATTTGTATTCCACTTTGATAGTTCTGTTTGAACCTTTGTTAAAATTATATTCTTGTTCACATAAGCTTCATCAATCTTAATACTAGCTTTTGTATCTGTGCTTGCTTTGCTAATTCTTTGCCTTTCTTTTAGCAAACTATTCTCACTCAGTTTTATTGCAGTTATATTTTGTTTGACTTTATTTTTATTATTTTGTTCAGCCGAAAATTGACTCTCTAGTTTCGTAATAATATCAAATTTTGGTAACCAAGAATTTAGTTCAATGTTGGCTTTTTTTAATTCTATTTCTTCTTGTTCTACCCTTTTAGTTACTATTTCAATCTTTGGTGTTAATTGAGATAATTCATATTCTATTGCCTTTAAATCTTCACTATTTTTGTTTTCTAGCTTCTTATTCGAATTCAAATCTCTTATCAATTCGCCAAAAGGTTCTGCCTTATCGTTTATAGCCAATAAATCGATTTCCAATTTATGTTCATTTATTGTTTTATCTAGCTCCTTACCTTCTGCAATTAATTTAGTCATATCAGCAGACAACTCTTTATGTTTCTTGTACCAGTTAACATTATGTTCAATGGATTTTAGTTCTTCTTCACAGACTTTAATTTGAAGATCTAATTCTTTATCCTTTCTATTCAATTCTAATTTTTGGTCTTCATCAAGTACATCATCCCCATTAATTTTAGATTTAAAATCTGATAACTTCTTTTCTTCTTCCCCCTTTTTTATTAAAATTCCTTCTCCTATTTTTTTATAAATATCCTCTCCAGTAATTTGTTCTAACAATCTTCCTTTCTCTGCTCCCTTAGCCGATAAAAATGAAGTAAACTCACCTTGTGCCAACAACACAGACCTTAAAAATTGCTTGTAATCTAACTGTGTTACGTTTACAACCTCTGTAATCAAGTTTCTTTTTTGTGTTGCTAAAATTTTTCCAGTAGTTATATTTTTTAAACTTACTTCTTCCTGTGGGTTAGAGAGTCTTTTTCCTTTAATTGTTGCAAGTCTTATCCCCCAATAGGCCTCATAAGTATTGTTTTCATTTTCAAAAGTAATTCTACTAAATGCTTTAGCCGCTCCATGACTTACCACATCAATCAGTGCTCCTTTAGATTCTTTAAAACGTGGAACACTGTTGTATAATGCAATTGTTATGGCATCTAAAATTGTTGTTTTTCCTGCTCCTGTTGCTCCTGTTATAGCATATAAACCTACATCCTTAAACTGTTCACTTTCAAAATCTATTACAATACTAGTTTCAGATTTTAAGGAGTTAATATTTTGTAATTCAATTTTTAATATTTTCATAATTCTTATTGATTTTTAACCTTTTGTAATATCTCCGAAAATGCATCCATTACTTTTGGATTTTCTTCAAGATTGAATCCAATTTCATCGCATTTTAGTTTAAATACATCTGTAGGAACAAGTTCTTTAATAGATTTAGTCTCGTCTATTAATTCTTCTATCCCCCTAACTATTCTTCTATTTTTTAAGGCAGTTTTAAGTATTTCAAATCCGAATTTATCAGCCCCTTTTTTTAGGTCATCGGTATTTATATTATGGTCTTCGTCCAATATTATTTCTACCCATGGTGTTAATTTATAGGTGTTAGATACAATAGCTGGCAATGCTTCTATACATTCTTTTAATGTTCCTTTAATACTATAAAACTCTCTAAACTTAGGAATTACTTTATCCTCAATTGTCACTATTTCTTTGTCTTGTAATGTTAGTACAATTACTTTTTTATTATAATTTAGTTCACTAAAACTTAAAATATGTGGCGAGCCAGAATATCTAATCTTATTATTTTTGCCAATTATTTGTGGCCTATGTAAATGTCCTAGTGCAATATAATCAAAGTAGCTTGGAAAATCATTTGCTCCTATGTGCCCCAAACTACCAACATAAATATTTTGCTCACTATCAGAAATAGACCCTCCAATAGCAAATAAATGTCCCATTGCTATAACTGGGACTTTATTCGTATTTATGGCCTTACAATGCGCTGAAATTTCTTCGTAATGCTTAATTAGTGCTGTTTTGTATTTATCGCTTAATTCTTCAAAAGTTTCACCTGCTACTGCCCGTCTAATATCTCCGTCTCGTAAATACGGTACAGCTGCAATTATTACTTCCTCCTCATTTATGTTAATTTCAAATACTTCATCTTTAATATTTTCTGTTGCCTTTCCTACAACATTAATAGAAAGTGCTTGAAGCACCTCTCTTGGAGCGTTTAATATCCCAGGAGAATCGTGATTGCCGCCAGTAATAACTACAGATTGGCAGCTTGTATTTTTTAACTTTATTAAAAAATCGTAGTATATTTTCTGACTCAGACTAGATGGTGACCCAGTATCATATACATCACCAGAAATTAAGAGTACATTAATTTTTTGTTCGATAATAAGGTTCTCAATCCAATTTAAAAATAGCGTTTGTTCTTCTAGTTGAGATTGCTCAAGTAGTCTGTGTCCTAGGTGCCAATCGGCTGTGTGGAGTATTTTCATATTAGTTGTTTTATTATGTCTTTGCGATGCTTAATTTATAACTATTAATTTTAAGACAAAAAAAAGCCACCCTAAAGGTGGCTTTTTTTAAAATACAGTAAATATTATTCTGTAATAACAATCTTTTTTGTGATGCTAGAACCATTTTGTTCTAGTTGAATAAAGTACACACCAGCTTTAAGACTTGGATACATTTCTTTAAGTTGAACACTGTTTTTAGCAACATCTAAGTTCATTTCTCTTGAAGCTAAAGTTGCACCATACACATTACTTAAAGTGAGGTTAATTGAAGCCTTTTTATAAAGTTCAAATTCAATAGTTACATCTCCTTTAGAAGGATTAGGGTAAATAGATAATTCTTCGAAAATATTTTCTGTTAATGAAACTTCGTTAGAATTACTAACAATAAAGTTATCTAAGTATAACCAGTTTCCATTTTCACCGATAAATTCAAATTTAATTTGAACATTCTTTTCACCTGCAAAAGTACTTAAACTTACTTGGAATCTATCCCACTCATCTGCTGCTGGTACAAATGGTAAGAATATATTCGTGCTGTCATTTGTAATTAACGATTCTGTAGTATAGTTCTTCTTTGCAATCCAAGTTCTACCACAGTCTTCACTAATATATACTCTAAGCACGTCATCCGTTGTTAGGTTTTTTCTAGCATAAGCTAAATCGAAATATCCGTTAATAGGTGCTGATTCACCACTTAAATCAATGGTAGGTGTAATAAGAGTATGAAGTTCTCCTTCCACAGAAAACTCAGCACTTCTAATTCTTAAAGCAGCTGTGTTTACACCGCCATCATTTCCAGTAATTGTTGAACTTGCAGCTTCTGTAGTTCTAGACCAAGTTTCGTCTGTTTGTGCACCTATTAGCCAGTTCCAACTTTCTGTAGGATAAGTTGGGAATTCAGAAGATTCGAAGTTTTGGATATAAGGGAAAGACATATTTGCCTCATCATCTGTTACTGTAATATAACTCTCTTTAACTAATGATTTTTCACCTGCTGAGTTTGTTGCTGTTAATGTAACGGCAAAGAACCCTGCATTTTCAAAGATTATATCTTCTGGATTTTCATCCATTGATGAAGTTGGTTCTCCTCCTTCGAAAGTCCATTCATAAGCAACAATACTATCTAAAGAATAATCAACATTGTAAGTTGAACTGAAGAATGAATAGGCATCTCCAGGGCAACCATAAATATAATCTGCAGTAAATTCTGGTGTAGGGGTACAAACAACTGCTTCATAAGCGTCGTTAGTTCCGGTAGCTATTAAATTAGCTTCAGAAACTAACTCTGGTCTATATTCATCAATTGCCGAACGCATTCTTTCTCCTTGTAATAAAGAGAACATATTCATACAATCATCATCAGAATAGTCCATATAGTTCATAAACATTTCTCCATTTTCTTGAGCTATAGTTTGTGTTGTAGTATCGGCTGTACATCCTCCGTTCGCAGGACCTACATGATACGGATAGTCCGAACCGCAAATTCCAAAATTTGGCTCAGCAGCTATAGGTGTATCATTTACCTGATCATTCCCACAAGTGTCGTCACCCCAAATATGACGTAAGTTTAACCAGTGTCCTGCCTCGTGCGTTAATGTTCTACCTACTTGAGCAGAAGCAGTTCCAATAGAACCACAGTAATCATCTCTTAATATCACACCGTCAGTAGTAGCGTATTCCCATAATTGGTCTGGGAATTGAGCGTATCCTAAAATTGTACCGTAGTTAGACTCTTTATCTATGTTGCTTACTACCCATACGTTAAAGTATTTTGTAGGATCCCACTGAATCAATTCTTTTACATTATTGTTCGCATTAGAGGTAAGCAAAGAATAAGTACGAGTTACACCTTGCGTACAATTTCCATCAGGATCTAATTGTGCTAAACGAAATTCGATATTTGCATCTCCTGCATAAGCTTTAAAAGCATCAGGAGTGTTAATTGTATCTGCATTTATATATGCAAAATCCTCATTTAAACTTCTCATTTGATCTTCAATTTGATCAAACGAAATATTTTCATTCCCACCTTTATGAATGATGTGAAAGACAACTGGAATCACATAATGATTAGAGTTTTTTACTCCATCAGATTGATTTTCTTGCTGTAGCTTGTTAAAAGCGTTGAATCTTTTTTCTACTTCTTTGGCTACTTCAGGACGCTCAGAGTTCAATTCGTCGCGATGTTCCATCGAACCACACCATTGTTGTGCCGTTGCTGTTGAGATAACCGTAAATAAGCTAAATGTAATTGCTATAAGCTTTTTCATTTGTTATGAGATAGTTACTTGTTGATTAATAGTGCTTTTCTAATCTATAAATCATTCCACAGATAGAATCTCAAATATACATATTCTAAATAAATTGACTGCTAAGTTCAATTTATTTTTATTCTAAGCATACAAAGTACAATTTCGCTTGTATTTTTTCTATTTTTACCTACAATGAAAAAGAACATAAAAAACAACAAAAAAGCTTCTAAGTCTCCTAATTTAAAGGAACTTAAAAGTACGATAATCGATTTGTGTAATGCCACTATTAAGCCAGTAACCTTTAAGGACATCTGTAAAGAGTTACAGGTAAAAGATAAAATTGCAAAACACCAAACCTCCTTTATCATAAAAAATCTCGTTACAGATGGTGCAATAAAAGAAATTGGACACGGTAAATACGGAGCAAAATCAACTCAAGAATATTACGAAGGTAAAATTGAAAAAATTACTTCAGGTGCCGGTTATGTAATTTGTGATGGCATGGATCAAGATGTGTTTGTATCTGCTAGAAATGCAGGACAAACATTAGGTGGCGATATAGTTCGTATAGTACTTACTGGAAATCATACCGGAAAAAATCCCGAAGGTGTTGTCGTTTCTATTGTGAAACGAGGAAGAACAACCTTTGTGGGAAATATGAGAGTTGATGCTCGTCATAGTTTTATGACACCAGATAATTCGCGAATTGGAACAGACTTTTACGTACCTAAAGATAAGTTAAACGGTGCTAAAAATGGCGATAAGGTACTTGTTACTTTATTAGATTGGCCGAAAAAAGCAAATAGCCCTTTTGCGGAAGTTACTACTGTTATGGGAGCTGCAGGAGATCATAATGCAGAAATTCACGCTATTTTGGCTGAGTTTGGTTTGCCTTATGAATTTCCCGAATCTGTGGAGTCCTATGTAGAATCTATTCCAGAAACTATTTCTGAAGAGGAAATTGGCAAGCGTAGAGATATGCGTGAAGTTTTAACCTTTACTATAGATCCTCACGATGCGAAAGATTTTGATGATGCACTTTCTATCCAGAAGCTTGCAGATGATAAATGGGAAATAGGTATTCATATAGCCGATGTTTCTCATTATGTACAAGAAGGCACTTTATTAAACGACGAGGCATACGATAGAGCTACTTCTGTTTATTTAGTAGATAGAGTTGTACCTATGTTGCCCGAAAAACTCTCTAATAAAGTTTGTTCGCTTAGACCTAATGAAGAGAAGCTTTGTTTTTCTGCCATATTTACCATCAACGATAAAGCAGAAGTTTTAGACGAATGGTTTGGTAGAACAGTAATCTATTCCGATCACCGATTTACCTATGAAGACGCTCAAGAAGTTATTGAGAAGAAAGAAGGTAAGTTTGCAGAAGAGATTTTACTAATGGATAAGCTCGCAAAAATTATGCGTGCAAAACGCATAGATGAAGGTGCAATTACATTCGATAGAGTGGAGGTTAAATTTCAGCTCGACGAAAAGAAAAACCCTACGGGAGTTTACTTTAAACAAGCTAAAGATGCCAATAAACTTATAGAAGAGTATATGCTTTTAGCTAACCGAAAAGTGGCTGCATTTATTGGAAAAGCTGCTGATGGAACGCCAAGTAAGAAACCTTTTGTTTATCGTATTCACGACGATCCTGATCCAGAGAAAATTAATAACTTTTCTACCTTTGTAAATCAGTTTGGTCACCAAATGAATTTACAAACGCCAAAGGATATTGCGAACTCTATGAATAGAGTTTTAGCAGACGTTTCTGGTAAGCGAGAAGAAAATATGGTTGAACTCTTAGCTATACGTACTATGAGTAAAGCTAAATATACCATAGAAAATATAGGACACTACGGATTAGGTTTCGATTACTACTCTCACTTTACCTCTCCTATCCGCCGTTGGCCAGATGTAATGGTACATCGCTTGTTACAACGTTATTTAGATGGCGAAAAGGTTACCGAAAAAGAAGCGATAGAAGAGCAGTGCAAACACTCTTCTGCAATGGAAAAATTATCTACCGATGCAGAGCGATCTTCTATTAAGTATATGCAAGTAAAATATTTAATGGGTAAAGTAGGGCAGGAGTTTATGGGGGCTGTTTCTGGTGTTACCGAGTTCGGGATGTTTATAGAGCTTAAAGACAGTCTTTGCGAAGGATTGGTTTCTTTGCGCGACCTTAAAGATGATCACTATGAATTACACAAAGAGACCTTTAGTCTTGTAGGTAAAAGAACTAAAAAACGTTTCCAATTAGGAGACTCTATAAAAGTTCGTGTTCGCAATGTAGATTTAGTTAAAAAGCAAATCGACTTTCAGTTGGTTAAATAATTATACACAACTATTTAAAACAAAAAAATCACTCCTTGGAGTGTTTTTTTTTGTTTTGAACTTTCTGTTAAGCATTTGTAAACTGTTCCAAAAAGCGAATATCGTTTTCAAAAAAGAGTCGTAAATCTTTAATTTGATATTTAAGCATGGTGATTCTTTCGATTCCCATTCCAAAAGCAAAACCACTATATTTTTTAGAATCAATCCCACAGTTTTCCAATACGTTTGGATCTACCATACCACAACCTAAAATCTCTACCCAACCTGTATATTTACAAATATTACAACCTTTACTTTTACAAATATTACAAGAAATATCTACCTCAGCGCTAGGTTCAGTAAATGGGAAATATGAAGGTCGAAGTCTGATTTCTGTATCCTTTCCAAAAAATTCTTGAGCAAAATGAAGTAAGGTTTGCTTTAAATCGGCAAAAGAAACATTCTCGTCTATATATAGGCCTTCAATTTGATGAAATATACAATGTGCTCTAGCCGAAATAGCCTCGTTACGGAATACTCTACCTGGAGAAAGTGTGCGTATTGGTGCAGGATTCTTTTCCATATATCTTACCTGTACAGACGAGGTATGTGTTCTTAGTAAAACATCTGGATTGGTTTGTATAAAAAAGGTGTCTTGCATGTCTCTTGCAGGGTGCTCTTCTGGTAAGTTTAATGCACTAAAGTTATGCCAGTCGTCTTCAATTTCTGGTCCTTCGGAAATCGTAAAGCCTAAACGAGCAAAAATTTCAACAATTTCATTTTTTACAATCGACAATGGATGGCGAGAACCTAAGCGCATTGACTCAGCAGTCATGGTGAGGTCTAAACCAGAACCCAAATTTTCTTGCGATTGCTCTAAATTTTCTTTGAGTTGATTAACTTTCTCTTGAGCTTTGTTTTTAAGCTCATTAACTAATTTACCAAACTCTTTTTTCTCAATATTAGGAACCTCTTTAAAAGCTGCAAAAAAGGTATTTAAAAGCCCTTTTTTACCCAGGTAATCAATTCTGAATTTTTCTACAAGCTCTAGAGATTCAGCCTCAAATTTTTCAACTTTAAGTATATGTTCCTTAATCTTGTTTAGCATGTTTTGAGCTTTATCTCATCAATTTAAAAATGATGAGTGAAAATTTGTATATTTGGCTTTTATCAACGCACAATATTACTAAATATTAAGGACATATGAAACGTAAATCATTCGGCATTATGAGCTTGTTTATAGCTCTTTTTACAGCTTTAACTTTAAATTCCTGCGAGGAAGTAACACACTTTTACACCGCAGAAATAACCGTGCTTGATAATAATGGAAATTTGATGGAAGGGGTTAAAGTAACCACTGACGTAGATGTTCAAGATGTTCACGTAATTGGAAGAGAGGCTTATACGAATTCTGATGGAGTAGTTTCTTTTGAGTTTGACAATCTTGCTATAATGAAAATTATTGCAGAAAAAGAAAATTATATAGGAGAAAACTTACTCGTTTTAGAGGAAGATAAAGAAGTGAAAGTCTCTTTAGTGGTTTATGAGTAATTCGCTATTTTAAAGGATAATTCCACTTTCTTCAAAGTATAAAATTGCAGCTTCTTTCATTAAAATAGTCTGTTCGCCAGGTTTTAGTGGAGGAAGTTTTTCATTTGTTGTATAATGAGGCCAGCCGTCTTTATCGCGCCCTTCGAGTTCGTAAAATCCGTAAGTGCTCAATAATTTGCAAATGGCAATATGTAGCAAGTCTGTTTTTTCTTCCTTAGAAAACTCTCTGTAGCCAGTTCCTAATTCTTGTATTCCAATAAGAAATAAAATGGCTTGAAGATCTAGTGTGTCTCCTTCTCCAAATTCTTTAGAGATAAAAACGACTAGTTTTTCCCACTTTTCTTTCGATTCTTGATTTCTCATCTGTTTATTTTTCGACAAAAATACAACGTTCTTTTTAATCTACATTTCTACTTGTAACTTATCCTATGAATTATTTAGATTATATTTTAGTTTGCCCTATTTTTTACGGTTTGTATAGAGGTTTTACCAAAGGTCTTATTTTAGAACTCGCTTCTTTAGTAGCTTTAGTTGCGGGTATATATGGTGCAATGCACTTTTCGTCTATTACTTTTGGGTATTTAAGCGAAGTATTAGAGGTGGAGGCTTCTTACTTGCAGTTTGCTTCGTACGGCTTAACCTTCTTGTTAATTGTTTTAGTAATCACACTTACGGGTAAAGCATTAACAATGCTCGTAAAAATGGTTGCATTAGGCCTTTTAAATAGATTAACGGGGGCTCTTTTTGGTGGCATAAAAGGCTTGCTAATTCTTTCTGTTTTATTGATGTTCTTCGATAGAATAAATACTCATTTTGAAATTGTTAAAAATGACATTCTGTATTCTTCAGTCTTATACCATCCTATTCTTATGGAATCTGAAGCAATTTACCCAAGTATCATTGAGGGTTTTGAAAAGCAAAAGAAAGAGGTTGAAGATGTTTTAGAAGAGCTTTAAACCAAAAAAATCCCCCTCGAGACTTCGAGGGGATTTAGTATTTTATAATGAGAGTGTTCTAACTGTTTATCGCTTTTACACCTGGTAATTCTTTTCCTTCTAAATACTCAAGCATTGCTCCACCTCCTGTAGATACATAGCTTACTTTGTCTTGCATATTAAATTTCTTTACTGCAGCAACAGAATCTCCACCACCTACTAAAGAAAAAGCTCCTTTCGCAGTTGCGTCTGCAATTGCGTTGGCAACAAATTTAGTTCCCTCAGCAAATTTATCCATTTCAAAAACGCCCATAGGACCATTCCAAAGAATTGTTCTAGAACTTAAAATAGCTTCTCTATAAATCGTTTTAGTTTTATCGCTTATATCTAATCCCATCCATCCATCTTCAACTTTGTCGATGTCTGTAACAACCGTATTTGCATCGTTAGAAAATGCATCAGCGTTTAAAGAATCCACAGGAATTAAAAGTTCCACTCCTTTTTCTTTCGCTTCTGCAATTAAAGAAAGTGCTAAATCTAATTTATCATTTTCTACCAAAGAATCTCCAACTTTACCACCCATTGCTTTTGCAAAAGTATAAGACATTCCACCACCAATAATTATTTTATCAACCTTATCCATCAATTTGGTAATGATGGTAATTTTAGAAGAAACTTTTGCACCACCCATAATTGCAGTAATAGGTCTCTCGCCCTCGTTTACCACTTTTTCTAGGTTTACAATTTCGTTTGCCATTACATAACCAAAGCATTTGTTTTCGCCAACAAAATTAGCAATTACAGCAGTAGAAGCATGAGCTCTGTGTGCTGTTCCAAAGGCATCGTTTACGTAAACATCGGCTAATTTCGCTAATTTATTTGCGAAGTCAGTATCTCCGTTTTGTTCCTCCGCATAAAAGCGTAAGTTTTCTAGTAATAAAACCTCTCCAGCTTTTAAATGACTTACAGTAGTTTCCACTTCTGAGCCAATGCAATCTGTAACAAATTTTACGTTTACGTTAAGAGCTTTCGAAAGGTGATTTACTAAGTGTTTAAGGGAGAATTTAGCTTCAGGACCATTTTTAGGTCTTCCTAAATGCGACATTAATATAACCGAACCGCCATCTTTAATAATCTTATTGATCGTTGGAATAGCAGCTGCAATTCTAGTATCGTCTGTAATTTCGAATTTATCGTTTAAAGGCACGTTAAAATCTACTCTTATTAAGGCTTTTTTGCCCTCAAAATTTAGTTGGTCTATTGTTTTCATTTGACAAAAGTAAGATTTCTGAGAGTTTAAAATTGGTTGTTAAAGGTTAAAAACTTAAATGCTTAAATATTAAAGGTTTGTTTTTAAGAATACTTGGCGTTTGTATTGTTTTGAATTAAGGATTTTAGACCTCAATAAGTTGTTTTGAGTTTGAAAATATACTCCATACTCATCGTTTAAGAAATGTTAAAGAATAGATGAAAATTCATAGCAAAGTGTATCTTTGAAGGATGTTATTTAACCAGCTTCAAGGACAACAAAAGAGTAAGCAATTACTAATGCAAATGGTACGCGAAGAGCGTGTGCCTCATGCACAGTTATTTTTGGGTTCACATGGTTCTGGAAATTTGGCTTTAGCATTAGGCTTTGCTCAGTTTATAAGCTGTACTAATAAGCAACAAGATGATGCGTGTGGGAAATGCCTTTCTTGTGTTAAGCATTTGAAATTTACACATCCCGATTTACATTTTGTTTTTCCTGTTGCTACAACGCCTTCCGTTAAAGCTAAACCAATTAGCAAGAATTTTTTAACAGAATGGAGAGCCTTATTAAAAGAGAATGCGTATTTTTCTCTATTCGATTGGATTAAGTATATTGGTGTCGAAAATAAACAAGGATTTATCTCTGTGGAAGAGAGCACTCATATTGTAAAAGATTTGAGCTTAAAGCCTTACGAAAGTGAAACCAAGATTATGCTTATTTGGATGCCTGAAAAAATGAATGTTCAAGCAGCCAATAAATTATTAAAAATTATTGAAGAGCCTCCACATAAAACACTCTTTTTGCTTGTTGCAGAAAGCGAAGAAAATATGTTGGCAACTGTTTTATCTCGAACGCAATTATTTAAGGTGCCACGCTATTCTGATGCAGAGGTAACTGAATATTTGATAAATCGCGGTGTAACGGAGGAAAAGGCTCAAATGATTTCGGCTTTAGTAGAGGGTAATATCAATGAGGCCCTCAAATTAGCTGAGCAATCTCAAGATGCTGAAGAGAATTCCTTGCATTTTGTAAAATGGATGCGCTTATGTTTTAGCGCCTTACAAGTAAAAGACATAGATAAATTGGTGCAGTGGTCCGAAACAATGGCTAAAGCAGGAAGGGAAAATCAAAAGAGTTTTCTTCTGTATGCATCCAATGTAATGCGAGATGCATTATTAAAAAACTATGGTGTTGCCGCTATGATGAAAATGAATGTAGGCGGTCAGAACTTCACCATGGAAAAATTTGCTCCTTTTATACATGCAGAAAACTGTATGGAAATAATAGAGGAGCTCAATATGGCTCAATTGCATATTGAAAGAAATGCTAATTCTAAGATATTATTCTTAGATGCTTCTTTTAAAATTGCTCGATTGCTCCATAAAAAATTAAAACAGACTCCGGTCTGATAAAAACATAAAAATGGCGTGTACGAACTGTTCAACAACTGCGGGTACTCCCCCAGGTTGTCAAAGTAAAGGATCATGTAGTACTGGAAATTGTGGTAAAATGCCTGTATTCAACTGGCTTTCTAATATGAGTTTACCTTCCGGTCAGGAACCTTTCAATATAATTGAAGTCCGTTTTAAAAATGGACGTAAAGAGTTTTTTCTAAACAAGCATGAGCTAAGTGTTCAAATGGGCGATACCGTTGCGGTAGAAGGAAGTCCTGGACACGATATTGGTGTTGTTTCTCTTAAAGGAGAATTGGTGCGATTGCAAATGCGTAAAAAGAAAATTAAGGAAGACGGCGAGCAAGTAAAGGTTTTATACCGACACGCCTCGGAATCGGATATTGAGAAATGGGTTTTAGCTAGAGAGCGAGAAACTCCTGCCATGTATAAGGCCAGAGAAATTGCATCTACTCTAAAATTAGACATGAAAATTGGAGATGTAGAGTTTCAGGGCGATAATATAAAAGCAGTATTTTATTATACTTCCGAAGGACGTGTAGATTTTAGAGAACTCATAAAGTTAATGGCTGACGAATTTAAGGTTCGTATAGAAATGCGTCAAATTGGAAGTAGACAAGAAGCTCAGCGTATGGGTGGTATTGGCTCTTGTGGTAGAGAATTGTGTTGTAGTACTTGGTTAAACGATTTTAGATCGGTTAGTACTAGTGCCGCTCGTTACCAACAGTTATCTTTAAATCCTCAGAAGTTAGCAGGACAATGTGGTAAGTTAAAGTGTTGTTTAAACTATGAGTTAGATATGTATGTGGAAGCACTTAAAGATTTTCCTGATACTAATCTGAAGTTGAAAACGAAGAAAGGAGATGCATTTCAACAAAAAATGGACATATTCCGTCGTAAAGCTTGGTATTCATACCGTAGTGATCCCTCTAAATTTATTGAACTAAATTTAGATAAGGTTCAAGAAATTATTGAGCTTAATAAACAAGAGAAATTACCTGAGTCTCTGGAGATGTATATTCAAGCTTATATTGAAGTGGCTAAGCCAGATTACGAAAATGTTGTTGGACAAGACAGTATCACTCGTTTTGATAAAAGTGCAGGTCCAAAACGTCCGACTAATAAAAAGCGTCCAAATAGAAATAATTCGAATAAGCACAAGGTACAAGCCAATCAAAAGCAAAACGAAACGGGAGTAAAACCCGCTGCCAAGCCTGGAGTAAAACAAGGTGTATTGGCTAAGCCTACGCCAAGACCAAATAAACCAAAGCAACAGGCAGCAAATGCTACTAATCCTCAGAAAAAGTCTTTAGTAGAAAAGCCAAAACGCAGACCTTCAAGACAAAGAAGATTATTAAAACCTAACGAAAATCAAGCAGCATCAAACAAAAATAATGAAGCTAATAAAACTGAATAGTATTGCGTTTTTATTTACGCTTATAAGTATTGTTTCTTGCGATAGTAATAAGGTTTACGATGCGTATTTACCGATTAACTCTGATGGATGGCTTCTTACCGATACTTTAGTTTTTGAGGTTGAAATGGCTGCTCAGCAAACTCAAGCTTCTAATTATTTAATAGGTTTGAGAAACAACAATGAGTATTTATTTTCAAATGTATTCTTGTTTGTTGAAATAGAAAATCCGCTAGGACAAAAACAAATAGATACCTTACAGTACTTAGTAGCCGAACCTAATGGTAAATGGAAAGGTGCTGGTGTAGGAGCTATAAAAAGCAATCTATTTAAGTACAAAGAATCTCAAGTAATGGAAGAGGGAATTTATACATTTAAAATTACCCACGGAATGCGCAACAATGTGCTTATGGGATTAGAAGATATTGGCCTAAGAATAGAAAGTGTAAATTAAATGGATATTAAAAAGAAACTTACGACTTTGTTTATCCGTCTGTTTTGGATTGGAGTTTTAGCACCCGTATTAGGAATTGCTGGAGGTGTATGGTTTGCCTCAATGGGTTGGTTTGGGCCTCTTCCTTCCTTTGAAGAGTTAGAGAATCCGAAGCAAAATTTAGCTACCGAAATTTATGCTTCTGATGGAGTTCTTTTGGGAAAGTTTTTTTACGAAAACCGCTCTCCTGTTACTTACGATCAGCTTTCTCCGCATCTAGTAAATGCCCTTATTTCTACCGAAGATGAGCGTTTTAGAGAGCACTCTGCAATAGATGCTAAATCTCTAGCAAGAGCAATTGTTGGTGCATTAACCGGAAGAAGTTCTGGAGGTGGTTCTACTATAACACAGCAGTTGTCGAAAATGCTTTTTACCAACGTTTCTAGTTCTAAAGTGGAACGTGTAAAACAAAAGTTTAAGGAATGGGTTATCTCGGTTCGTTTAGAAAGAAATTTTACGAAAGACGAAATCTTGACCATGTATTTTAACAAGTTCGATTTCTTGTATTTGGCAGTAGGAGTAAAGTCTGCCGCTAAAATATACTTTAATACTACTCCCGACAAACTTACTATTGAACAAGCTGCAGTTTTGGTAGGGATGGCAAAAAATCCTTCCTTATACAATCCGCATCCTACTAAGTTTCCAGAAAACTCGTTTAATAGGCGAAATATAGTTTTGGGTCAGATGTATCGCAATGGAGTTATTGAACAATGGGAAAGAGATTCTTTAGTTACACTCCCAATTGAGCTTGATTTTAAACGTACCAACCATAACGATGGCTCAGCTACTTATTTCAGAGAACATCTTAGAAAGTACATGAAATCTTGGGTAAAAGAGTATAAAAGACCTGACGGAACTGATTACAATATTTACGCTGATGGTTTAAAAATTTATACCACCATAGACTCCAGAATGCAAAAATACGCAGAGGAAGCTGTGATTACCCATATGTCTGATTTACAAAAGCAATTTAACGATCATTGGGATGGTACAGGAAAGGATTATGTAAACACTCCATTTGATAAAGAGCTACGATCTGGACAGGTTGACACACTAATGATGACTGCAATGAAGAGGTCTGAGCGTTATCGGTTATTACGCAAAAGAAAAGCAAGTAAGCAAGAAGTGAAAGATGCTTTTGATGCGCCAACAAAAATGAATGTATTTACTTGGAATGGGGGAGTGGATACACTTCTTTCTCCTATGGATTCCATTTTATATTATAAGTCTATACTGCAAACAGGGATGATGTCGATGGATCCGCAAACCGGTTTTATTAAAGCTTGGGTAGGCGGAATAGACCATCATTATTTTCAATACGACCATGTAAAAGATGCTAAAAGACAAGTAGGTTCAACTTTTAAACCTTTTGTTTATGCAACAGCAATAGACCAGCATAATTATTCGCCGTGTATGACAGTGCCCAATGTGCAGGTGATTTTCGAAAAAGAATCTTGGGGCTTAGAAGAAGATTGGATACCGAGAAATTCTGGTGAAACCTATGGTGGAGAACTCAATTTAAAAGATGCTCTTGCTCAATCTGTAAATACCATTACTGCTTATTTAATGAAACAAGTAGGTCCTCGAAAAGTTAGGAAACTGGCTAGAGCCATGGGCTTAAAAAGCTCCATTCCTGCAGTACCTTCAATTTGTTTGGGCACACCCGATGTTTCAGTTTACGAAATGGTGGGTGCTTATGGAACTTTTGCGAATCAAGGCGTTTATACCACACCTATATTTTTAAATAGAATAGAAGATAAAAACGGTGTTGTTTTAGAAGATTTCAGCCCAATAACAAAAGAGGTGCTTAACAAGGAAAAAGCTTACGTAATGCTAAACCTTATGCAGGGAGTAACTACCAAAGGTTCGGGAGTTCGATTGCGTTGGAAATATGGATTTAAAAATCAAATTGCCGGTAAAACTGGAACTACACAAAACCAATCTGATGGTTGGTTTATGGGCGTAGTACCTAATTTAGTTACTGGAGTTTGGACAGGTGCAGAAGATAGATCCGTTCACTTTAGAACCATCACTTTAGGGCAAGGAGCTAATATGGCTTTACCTATTTGGGCTGAGTATATGACAAGAGTTTATAAGGATACAGATTTAGGGATTTCTAAGTCAGATTTTGAAAAACCAAACGAACTATCTATTGAATTAGATTGTAGTATGTTCGATAAAGTAAAACTCGATTTTGATGAAGATTCTGATAACGAAGAATTTTAATTCGATCAATTCATTAATTTTAGTGACTAGAATAGTTTTAAATTATAGAAGATGATAAATAAAGTAGTTTCCAACGTAAAAGAAGCTCTCGAAGGAGTGAAAGATGGAATGACCTTAATGTTAGGTGGTTTTGGTCTTTGTGGTATTCCCGAAAATAGTATTGCTGAACTAGTGAAAAAAGGCACAAAAGATCTCACTTGTATTTCTAATAATGCAGGAGTAGATGATTTTGGTTTGGGCTTATTATTACAAGAAAAACAGATCAAGAAAATGATTTCTTCTTACGTTGGCGAGAACGATGAGTTTGAACGTCAGATGTTAAGCGGCGAATTAGAGGTAGATTTAATTCCTCAAGGTTCATTGGCAGAACGATGTAGAGCTGGAGGTGCAGGAATACCCGCATTTTTCACACCTGCTGGTTTCGGAACAGAAGTTGCCGAAGGTAAAGAAGTAAGAGAATTTAATGGAAAACCACATATTTTAGAATCTGCTTTAACAGCAGATTTTGCTATTGTTAAAGCATGGAAAGGAGATACTGCAGGGAATTTAATTTTTAAAGCAACTGCAAAAAACTTTAATCCTTTAATGGCTATGGCGGGTACGATTACTGTTGCCGAAGTAGAAGAACTTGTTCCTGCTGGACAGTTAAATCCAAATGAAATACACACACCAGGTATATTTGTTCAAAGAATTTTTCAAGGAGATCGATTTGAGAAAAGAATTGAGCAATTAACTATCAGAAAGAAATAATATGGCGCTTGACAAAATCGGAATTGCAAAACGTATAGCTCAAGAGCTAGAAGATAATACTTATGTAAACCTAGGAATTGGGATTCCTACACTAGTCGCTAATTATATTCCTGAAGGGATTTCGGTAGAATTCCAGTCCGAAAATGGGATTTTAGGAATGGGTGCTTTTCCTTTTGAGGGAGAAGAAGATGCAGACTTAATTAATGCCGGTAAACAAACAATT
>CESE01024889.1_pt1 | contig 30074 bp, 29 predicted proteins | sample 350271 | NCBI WGS metagenome assembly CESE01 (sample SAMEA2621536, study PRJEB7988) | marine metagenome | isolation source: saline water (ENVO:00002010), including | reverse complement strand
TGAGGGACTGGGCGTGAACCTAAAATGTGATCCAGATGAGGTGATCGTCTCTCCTGAACTATCCATTTTTGAAGGTGCTTTTTCTGCCAATAAAACGGTTGGTTATTATACTGATTTGAATGGACAATTCATGGCCACGCTGAAGGAAGCTGCCAAGCAAAATAATTTGGACATAGACCGTCCATGGCAGGAGCTGGAAGATCACGTGAAGCAGGTAATTCTTTATGGAACAGGAGAAACTCTGTGGGAGGTGACTTGGGAGTACACCACCAAATCGAGAACGGGAACGCAGGAATTAACTGCTCAATGGCTCGGGCTCTGCACCTATATAAATGATGAATACCAGCGCAGGCTGCACAATAAGAATATCAAAGGGCTGGAAGAATTACTCCGCGGTGTGCAGTGTGAAGCATGCGGAGGAAGTAGATTGAAAGAAGAATTGCTACGCGTGAAGTTTCTGGGATTAACCATTTATGAACTTACTCAGCTGAGCATCGTGTCTTGTCTGGAACGGTTGGAGAAGATGGATCATGAGTCAGATGAGGTGGTGCTGGCCATTAGTAAAGTGGTGTTGCCAGCGGTTACAGAATCCCTGCGCACTATAGTGGATTTAGGGTTGGGTTATTTAAACTTAGATCGGTCAGTGAGTACACTCTCTGGAGGAGAACGGCAGCGGGTTACTTTGGCGGGGCAGTTGTCTACACACCTATTTGGGGTTACTTATGTGCTGGATGAACCTACTGTAGGATTGGATGCGGGGCAGGTAGCTGTATTGTCTCATGCGTTAAAACGCATAGTAGAAAATGGAAATACGGTGGTGGTGGTAGAGCACGATGTTTTTTTTATAGGCCATGCCGATTACCTTATAGAGCTAGGTCCAAGTGCAGGGAGAATGGGAGGGAAGGTCATTTACCAGGGAGAAGTTTCAGCGTTGCAAAACAAAGACTCTGTCACCTATAAATTACTGCATCAACAAAGTGAAATTACAGCTAAAAAGAAAACAGTAAAGGGAGGGCCATTTGGTGTGAAGGGAGCTTCTGCCCATAACCTGAAGCATATAGATGTGGCGTTTTATGCGGGACAAATCATAGCAGTAAAGGGAGTCTCTGGCAGTGGAAAATCGAGTTTAGTTAAAGACGTGCTGTACAGCTCGTGGTTGAAAAACAGGCCAGTGAATAGCGTTGCAATGTTTGGGCTAGATCAATTCGAACGAGTGCTGCTGATAGACCAAGAGGCGCTGCCACAAAACAGACTGAGCACTCCTGCCACTTATACAGGAATTATAGAACAGCTAAAAACCTTATTCTCCAAAACTGAAAGTGCCAAACAAGCTGGGCTCAAAAGAGCAGATTTTTCTTACCAAAGTAAAAACGGAAAATGCGCTACCTGCAGCGGCCTTGGAAAGCTGAAAACAAGCATGGATTTCATGAGTGATATCTGGCTTACCTGCGATAGCTGTAAAGGAATACGTTACAATGAATCAGTATTGGCCTGCACGCTGGGCGGTAGCTCCATAGGACAAGTGCTGCAGATGACGGTGGCAGAAGCTAGGGCGTTTTTTGGCTCTGGAGCCATCGTAGAAAGTCTAGAGCTTCTAGAAGGAGTAGGAGTAGGGCATTTACTTCTGGGGCAGTCTGGGAACACGTTGTCTGGCGGAGAAGCCCAACGGTTAAAACTAGCCATTTCTATGCTAGACAAACGGAAAGGAGCTGCGCTATACCTTTTTGATGAGCCGAGTACTGGGCTACATTATTTAGATATTCTGAGGTTGATAGAGGTGTTTCAGTCTATAGTGGATGCTGGTGATACGGTGTTGTTTATTGAGCACAATGTCACGTTGATTGATGCAGCAGATCAGGTGGTGGAGTTAGGACCTGGGAGTGGCGTTTTGGGTGGTGAAGTTTTGGGGTGAATCAGGCCTTGATTGGAATTCGTCCTAGGCGTCTTTAATAGTTTTTGTGTAGTATTTAATGCGTCTTTTTGGATAAGATCTAATGTATTCATTCTATTCAACGATGAATTAAACGTGTGTATGAAATATTTCCCATGTGTTCCGAAAAACAGGGCATCTGCTCCACTCGGAATTGCTGCCCATAACAATCCACTAATCATATTTTTTATTGGTCAAAGTGTCTTTCTCGTATTTGTTATGGATTGTTATTATTGCTAGTCCAAAAAGAACAGCTGCAACAATTAAAATAGTACTGACTAATCCGGATACTCCAAAAGACATTCTTATTAAAATTGTTGATATGACAAATCCAGAGTTTCTGATAATTTTATGAAATTGGTCTGTATAAAAGAAGGAAATCAAAAGCAGAACAACATCTACTAAAATAAGTACCGTAAAGAATTGATCAAAAAACAGATTATTGATACTTTCCAATGAAGGTAATTCGTTAGATGAGATGGAAATTCCTGCAGTCCAATCTATAAAAGTATATAAAGCCATACCAAAAAACAAGGGCACTAAAATAACTGCGATTAATTTTTTCTTAATCACAAATCTTTCGATAATAGGATCAATGGCTAATTGCTGAATTGGTTTTTGTTTTCCTGTTTTTTGAAATAGAAATATTAAATAAAAGAGTAAAAGAGAAGCAATCAAATCATAAGTAAACTGCAGATCTCCTTTGATTTCAAACCAATTTTTAGTCAGTTCTAGAGCTGATAAATCCTTAAATAATTTACGTATTATAATGAGCGTTATAATTTCGTACTGTTTAGTTATATAAGTTGTAAATGACTTTGGTAAATAGTAAATTAAGAGATAAACCTCATAAATAAGAATAAAGGAAAAGGGTGTGTAAATAGCTGATATAGGATTTTTTAGTAATTCTGAGTCTGATGAAAAATCTATGAAACCGAATTTTGAAAAATAGATTACAGCCAAATGAATAAAAAAGCTTGATATGGCAACTTTGAGGATGACGTTTTCAATTTTTTCGCGAGTATTCTGTGAAAGGAATTTATCGAAAAGAAATGTCACCATTTTATTTTTCTTTGTCATGTCAACTTATGTTTTGCTTAACGGTTTGGTTTTAATGTATTTAAATTCAATTTAGGTTTTCTAGGGAACTAAAAAGTGTTAAAATACTCTGACATATCTAACATATTGAAAAGCAGATGTAAATCCTGAATTAACTGTTTTCAAGAGTGTTTCTTCATTGCCTTTTTTAGCTATTACTTCTTTGTGTGTAATGCCATTCTTCATCTGAACTATAACACCAGAGCCTTGTTTTAGTGAAGCAGATTCAGTTTTGGGAAACATATTATTGAAAGAAAAAACTAGGAAGCCAATTAGGCTGATTTTTGATAGTGGTTTACACATGATTATTTCTTTAGAGTATCCATACATTTTATGCGTATTGGTCTTCATCCCAGCATTATCCTATTTACTCGATCTAAAATAATAAATTTTGAATGGCACTGAGCTGGTCGAATAGATGAAAAAACATTCTGTGACTGAAAGGTTATAGATTTTGAATATTCTAACGCTAAATTCATATTTAATTCATTACTTGCCAAAAAAATAGGAACAATGCTAAAAAAGCTAACTAAAATAGATTTAATAATGCTATCAGCAGCATTTTTGTGTCTCGTGTTTTCTGAAGTTATGTGGTTTCAAGGAGAAAAACAAGGTGCCCTTTTTATAGGTTTGTGGGTTCCCTCTATTCTTGGTTTTGCTGCTTATTTAAAGCTTATAAAAATTGATAACAAATGAGTGAATTAGTTCCATATCTGGCGGGATTAGTTTCCATTATGTTTGGCGTAGGCTTCTTTTTGGCGCTGCAGGAGTTAAATAAAATGGACTAGCTATTTTTTTAGATAACTTTAAAGATTAATGTGATTTCTCAAAATTATTCTTATTCAACTTGTCTAAAAACATGGTTTATAATGCATTGATGTTTCTTCAGTATTAGAGCGGCCTAATTTCTCGATAATGAGCTGTCTTATTAAAGCGGTTTACTCTTTGGCGACAGAGTTCTGAGTGGTTACTTATGTTATTGGCGTGGATTGCTTGAGCTGTTTTCGAGGGGTTTGACGGTGGAAACAGGGTTGTTTTCTCATAGGCAGAAGTTGTTTGGCGGAAAACGGTCAATTTTCGATTCTGAAGATCAAAGTCTAAGTTGTCAATGCCAGAACTTTTACCCAAGTTCATTCGGATTAAATCTCCTCTGAAGGATAATCCATTTTAATTGTCATCAAGGACTGCTTTATTAATAATACGGGCTGTTCCCATTGGGCCATCTGTGTATATGGGCTGTTCTCTGGTGATGTAAGTGACTATAAACCATTTGCCTTGAAGTTCACTGTTGGAGCCATAACCTTGATTCGTCTCGTTCATTTCAGATTCCTCTAGCTCTCTGGGAAAATAAAAGTTGTCAATATTACAGCCATCAAATACTACTATTTCACCTGATTCCTTTTCAAATGAATAATGCTCGGCATCTCCCAGGCTAAACTCTACAAACTTGGCTCTTACGGTAGGTCCTTCTTCATGGATTGAGTCATTGGGAATTACTTCTTCATCCGAAGAGCTGGATTGTTCTGCCAATACAGGTGGCGTAACGGGGTCTTTTTTCTCGGCTTTTTGAGTGCAAGAAAACAAGAATAAAAGGCTTAGTGTTAAAATGGAGAGATTGTTCATTCTATAGTTTTTTTTGGTTATGGGGTACTACCAAGTAAGGCAGAAAAGATAACTAAACTTTCTGATTAGCATGGATGTTTATTGAAGTGTGAAAATGGTTGAGTGGGTTCCAAATCCTTCTAGGTGTTATATCGTGCGGGGAGCTTCGTTTATTTGAATTCTCCGGAATCTACATCTTTAATAAATTTAATCAATCCAGTGAAGAATGTTTCAGGGTCGTCAAATTGGGAGCAATGGCTTCCGTTTGTCGTTACACTTCTGCCATTTTGCACCGCTGTAGACATCCATTCCATGTATTTTGGATCCATCGTATCGTGTGTAGCGCCAAGCATTAGGGTGGGTGTCTTAATTTCTTGGAGTCTATTAGAGACATCCCAATTTTTTAAGGTAGCATTTCCTGTCATGCCAAATTCACTGTGCCCCTGCATGTAAATATAAATATTGGGGTTTAGGTGTTCTAGGCATGAGCTCATTGAATGTGGCCATTCATTTAAAGGCTTTCTCAATATATGTTCAGTATAATAATGATTCATTAAAAGTTCACTATACCTCGGGTTATCGAAATCGTTATTAGCCTCCATATCCATGATTTCTTTGAGCACTTCAGGATTCATCTGTGGGCCTAAAACTTCAGTGGCATATTTACCGTATTCTGGAGCGCTTGCCATCATATTGGAAATGATGAGTCCTTTTAAATTATCCTGATATTTTAAGGCATATTCCATAGCCAAAATCCCACCCCATGATTGGCCGAGCAGGTAAAAATTATCTTTGTTAAGGTTTAGGGCCTTTCTTACTTGTTCTACTTCTTCCACAAAATGCTCGGTAGTCCATAGCGTGGAATCATTTGGTTTATCGCTGTAATATGAATCGAGTTGATCGTAGTAGATGTACTCAATTTCTTCATTCGGAAGATAGCCTTCAAAGTTTCCGAATTGTTCATGAGTACAGCCTGGGCCACCATGAAGTAGTAGTACACGCATTTTAGGATTGTTTCCCATACGTTTGGTGTAGACATTAAATGTACCTTTTGAGGTCTCTATAGGAATCATTTTAACACCACCCGTAGCTTGGTCGTCACTATTGGAATAGTCGAAATAACTGCTGGCTTTTATAGTGGTAATTGGCTTTTTCTCATTACTGGAACATCCTCCTAAAGTAAATAGGGCAAAAGCAATTAATATTAAATTTCTCATGGTTTAACTTAGTTTCTGTTTGTTTGTGAGCCATAGCGCTCATGTATCTGTAACGTTCTGTATTAAGCGGCAAAGATTCTCCTGAACTAATCCATGTCAATTAGCACATTCGTAATTCAAATGTAAAGAACTGTACCTGAACTACCATTATATAAACCTCTTCTTAGGCAAAGGGCCTATTTAGCCACCAAGAGAAAAAGCGGCATACCAATTACCGGGCGTTGCGCTGAGCTTTTGTCGAAATATGCGATAGGGTCCCAGAATGAAGTGTAGCCTCACCGCGCCTCATTAGTGTTTAAGTGTTAGTTGGATGTTTTTTATATTCGACACCCTGTATTAGCCTGTTTCTGCCTTTGCACTATCAGCTACTAATATCATGGTGTATTCATTTATCAAACAATAGCCATTTATGAATTCATAATCCCCTCCTGGTTGTCTATACTTTCATCATGCACCGCTCTGAGGTAATTGGTAATGAACTCTGAACTGAGCCCATACTTTTCGGCTTTCTTTAATGATTCAGAAAATATACGGTTCCACCGTTCATTCTGGAGTATAGTAATGCCCTCTGTCTTTTTAAATTGTCCTATCTGTTTCACCACCTTCATACGGTCTGATAGGAGAGAGAATAGCTGCGCATCTATAGCATCTATTTCGGTTCTCCACTGCAGTATGGATTGCTCGTATCCTGGAGTAGTAAAGTTGCGCTCCCGCAGCACCAGTGAGTCTATCAACTCCGCATACACCTCGGGCACTATCTGCTGTGCCGCATCACTCCACGCTTCATCTGGTGTAATGTGAGATTCTACCATCAGCCCATCGAAGTTTAGGTCCATAGCTTTCTGTGCCACGCGTAGCAATAGGTCTCTTCTTCCACAAATATGACTCGGATCATTAATCAACGGAATATCTGGTCGGAGTCTTCTCATTTCTATGGGCAACTGCCACAGCGGTTTATTCCTATAGATACTCTGGCTATAATCAGAAAAGCCTCTATGTATACCCGCTAATTGTGTTATTCCTGCCTTCTCGAATCGTTCTATTCCACCCAACCATAGCGCTAAATCTGGATTGATAGGGTTCTTTACCATGATAGGAATATCAACTCCAGTTACCGCATCTGCTATATCCTGGACAGAAAACGGATTCACGGTAGTTCTAGCACCCACCCACAGCACATCCACTCCATGCTTCATGGCTAGTTCTGCATGCTTAGAGTTGGCTACTTCCACACAGGTTTTAAGCCCAGTAATTTCTTTAGCCTTAGTGAGCCATGGAAGGCCTACTTCTCCCACGCCTTCAAAAGAATTAGGCCGCGTACGGGGTTTCCAAATCCCAGCCCTAAGCAAATCTATTTTACCAGTAGCTTTTAATCTTATAGCAGTTTCCACCACCTGCTCCTCAGTTTCCGCACTACATGGGCCAGCTATAAGGAAAGGGCTTTTCTCTGTTGACTTCTTGAATAAAATTGATTCTTTCATACTTTGAAGGACAATTAATTGACAATTGATAATGGACAGTTGACAACCCCAAAATTAACGGCAAGCTTGAAATTAGAATTCACGATAGGGTTATTTTTTATTAGTAGATGTGAATTTAATTCTAGGTGTCATCATATTTATTACTCTTAACTGGCTTTGCCTAAGTTAAATTATTAATTCAGGATTAACCATTCAGCCATCAACCATTAAAAATTCAACATTAATAATTATTCAAAGTCAGGATGAAAACTCATATCACCATCTGCCAAGTGTCTGAGAAGAGGAGAGCATCTGTATCTATCTTCTCTGTAAGTATCATAAAGATTATCGAGCATGTCTACGCATTCTTCTATGCCTATATCATCTGCCCATTGAAGTAATCCCTTTGGATAGTTCACCCCTTTAGTCATAGCTAAATCTATATCTTCGGCAGAAGCTATATTGAGGTAAAGCGCATCGGCAGCCTCATTAATCAGCATGATTACTATTCTATCCACTATATAGTGGTGTAGAGATTCACTTAGAACTATTTCTGGTTCAACCGCGCTCTCAGCGTAATCGAAATACCCTCTTCCAGACTTACGTCCTAACCATCCAGCATCAGAATGTGCTTTTTGAGTAAAGCTAGGTTTATATCTAGGGTCGAAATAGAAAGCCGTAAATACAGATTCTGTCACCGCATAGTTTACATCATTCCCTATGAAATCCATTAATTGGAAAGGCCCCATTTTAAAACCACCCACTTCTCTCATCGCGTGATCTATAGTAGCAAATCCTACTGGTCCTGAAGGAACTATTCCCTCTTCATAAATTCTTAAAGCTTCACCATAAAAAGGTCTAGCCACCCTGTTCACTATAAATCCAGGAGTATCTTTAGCCATCACGGTCACTTTTCCCCAAGAATCTATCAGTGCTTTTGATTTCTCTATTACAGGAGCAGCGGTTTGCAACGCTGGAATAATCTCCACCAATGGCATAAGAGGAGCTGGATTAAAGAAATGAATTCCTATAACTCGCTCGGGTTTATTACAAGCTGCCGCTATGGCACTTATAGATAATGAAGAAGTATTAGTGGCAAGAATACAATCCTCGCCAACTATTTTCTCTAACCATCTAAACACCTCTTTCTTTACCTCTAGGCTCTCCACTATAGCTTCTATTACTAGGTTACAGTGCTCTAAGTCCTCAGCTTTAGAAGTGAAATGAACATTTTTAAGTATGTTATCTGCCTGTTCCTGAGTGCGCTTATCCTTGGCTACTAGCTTTTTCATTAAAGCCTTAAGCTTGTCAGATGCTGTCTGCAGCGCCTCATCTCTATTGTCATTTACGTAGACCACGCATCCGTTTTCTGCCGCTACTTGCGCTATTCCGCTACCCATGGCTCCCGAGCCGATTATTCCTATAGTCATTAACAAAATTTTTATGCGAAGGTAATTCCTTCTGAGTTTTCAATTCTTAGTTTTAAAGTGATTTTTTTAACTGCTGCCATTACAGCTTTTGGCATACATTTAGCGTTGCAATCGATGTACAATTAATTAAAAAAGTAAAAGTCATGAAATTAACCCTCATATTATGTTTATTCTCATTTCAGTTATCAGCAGCCAATGGCTCTGTAGTTGCAGGTTTAAGTACCTATGAGGTTGCACAGCTAGAAGAAGCTGCGCTACCAGCACCTTTAGTGGGTTTCAGTCATGCCCCATTAGATGCTATGCTTAGAAAATATGTGTCGGCCACAGGAAAAGTAGATTATGCCAGTTTTAAAAATGACCCTACAATAGCCCGTTATTTAGGTATGTTGGAATCTGCCTCTCCATCTGTTATGAGTGAAAATGAAGAAAAGGCATTTTGGATTAATGTTTATAACATCTATACCATAAAATTGATCATCGATAATAAGCTACCGAAAAGCATAAAGGATATAGGATCTCCGTGGGATAAGAAGTTTATAAAAATAGCAGGAGAAACGTATAGCCTGAACCAAGTAGAAAATGAAATTCTAAGGCCTAAGTTTAAAGATGCCAGAGTTCACTTCGCCATCAATTGTGCTTCTGTGAGTTGTCCTAAGTTGCACAATGCAGCATTTACGGCCTCCAATATAGAAGCTAAATTAGAACAGCTAACTCGTGAGTTCGTGAATGATTCAGTTATGAATGAGCTTAGCTCGGGTAGAATTAAAATATCCAATATTTTTGATTGGTACGGAGTAGACTTTAAGCAGTCAGGAACAGTCATAGATTGGCTAAACCAGTATTCCGATGTTAAGATTGATGGGGATGCTAAAATTGGATATAAGAGTTATAATTGGGATTTGAATATACGCTAGCACAGCGGTATAATTATGGAGAAGGGTCTGTTTATCCTGCCCCTTGTGGGTTTTAAAAAAAAAGAAAATGGAAGAAGCGTTAGATTATAAATATGTACTTCTGCGTAATGCAGATGCAGTAACTCGTACTGAGTTTGTGAAGAATACCTATAAGCATCTAGCAGGAGCGGTTTTGGCTTTTATCGCAGTAGAGACCATCCTACTCAGTATGCCATGGGCTACTGCTTTAGCTCAAGCCTTGGTAAGCAGCGGAACCTCGTGGCTTTTAGTCCTAGGAGGGTTTATGTTCATTACTAATTATGCAGAGAAGATGGCTAGAAAATCTCATGATAGGAGCAAGCAGTATCAGGGGTTAGCATTATATGTAGTAGCCGAGGCTATTATATTCTTACCTCTTATTATGATGGCTATTTCTGCAGGAGGCGGAACAGCTTTGATACAGCAGGCAGGACTAATCACCCTGGCATTATTTGGAGGATTAAGTTTGGTGGTGCTCAAAACAGGAAAAGATTTTTCATTCTTAAAAACAGCATTGACAGTAGGTGGGTTTGTAGCCATGGGTTTAATTCTGGCAGGTGCTATTTTTGGTTTTAACTTAGGGTTAGCATTTTCGGGTGGAATGGTAGTATTAGCTTCAGGTTCTATTCTATACCAGACCTCCAATATGGTTCACAAGTATTCTACAGATCAGCATGTAGCTGCGGCATTAGGGTTGTTTGCTTCGGTAATGTTACTTTTCTGGTACATACTAAGTATTTTAATGAGCAGAGATTAGGCGTTTCTTAAACGGGGTGTTATGAAGGGTGAGTCTCCATTTATATCAAGGGGACTGTGCTAATACAGAAGCTGACGAGTTTGGCTTTAACCTCTATAGGTCAGAAAAGATGACGTAAGAATATCGAGCGCTTTATGGCGGTATTCAGCTAGAATAATTTACAATTAGCCATTGCTTCCAGGTAGGCAGGGTTTACTATTAATAATTAAAAAATGAGCGATAGCTATTATGATCCTAAGGATCTAAGAAATTTTGGGAAGATTACTGAATGGCAAAAAGAACTAGGAGAAAAGTTCTTTGATTGGTACGGGGCAGTGTTTGCAGAAGGCGCTCTTTCTGCCAGAGAAAAGTCATTAATAGCTCTAGCAGTAGCACATTCTGAGAGTTGTCCATATTGTATAGATGCTTACAGTAAAGACGCGTTGCAACGCGGAATCTCTAAGGAAGAAATGATGGAAGCGGTGCATGTAGCAGGAGCCATAAAAAGTGGCGCTACCATGGTGCATAGCGTACAGATGATGAATAAGGTAAATAAATTAAGTATGTAATATGGCTGTAAAATCATTACTAGCACGAAAAGATGACCTAGCTATAACAGCCAATCAGCTTAGAAAACTGAACAGTGAGCCGTTTTCAAATGGTGAATTGGAGTCTTTTAAAAAGAAACTGGAGAAGCAGGGATTGTTTCCATTGAAGCCGACTGGCTTAGATGTCTTTCAGGTGAATGTGGGGTATATGTGTAATCAAGTGTGCTCTCACTGCCATGTAGATGCTGGTCCAGACAGGAAGGAGATCATGACTACTGAGACCATGCAGCTTTGTATAGACGTATTAAAAGAGTCTGGAGCTAAAACCCTCGATTTAACAGGAGGAGCACCTGAGATGAATCCTAACTTTAGGTGGTTTGTAGAAGAGGCTTCTAAAGTAGGAGTAGAGGATTTTATAGTACGTTCAAACCTTACTATTATCCGCGCCAATAAAAAGTATTATGATTTACCAGACTTTTTTAAGAAGCATAATATACACGTAATAAGCTCACTGCCTCATTATAAGCGTGGCAAAACGGACCAGCAGCGTGGAGACGGTGTTTTTGATAAATCCATTAAAGCGTTGCAAACTCTAAATGATGTAGGTTATGGAATGCCCGGTTCAGACTTAAAGTTAGACCTAGTATACAACCCATCGGGAGCATTTTTACCTGGAGATCAGGCTGCGCTGGAGAGGGATTTTAAGGGAGCGCTTAAAGAAGATTTTGATATCGATTTTCATAGCCTATTCGCTATTACTAATCTGCCAGTGAGTAGGTTTTTAGAATACTTGGTGGCCAGCGGAAACTATGAGGACTATATGTATTCGCTGGTAGACGCTTATAATCCAGTGGCAGCAGAAGGAGTGATGTGCAGAAATACGATATCCGTAAGTTGGGATGGTTATTTATTCGATTGTGATTTTAATCAGATGTTAGCTTTGCCCGTAAACGCGAAAGGGAAGCATTTAAAAGATTTTAATTTAGAAGACCTTAAGGAAAGAGATATTACTATTTCTCAGCATTGTTTTGGGTGTACGGCTGGAGCAGGCTCTAGTTGTCAGGGAACGGTGGTTTAATTAAACTTAAAAAGATGAAGACTGTTTTCCAATTATTAGCTTTTATCCAAGTATCACTTATGGGCTGCACGCAGGGAACTTATGAGGAGAAGTTGGAGAGTTTATATAAAGGCACTGTAGAATTGGTGAAAGTAGATAGTTTACCACCAGGTGCCGTTCTTATAGATGCGAGAGAAAAGGAAGAATTTACTGTTTCTCACATCCCCAACGCCATCTTCTCGGGTTACAAAGATTTTAACACAGAAGCGCTAAAAGATTTGTCTAAGTCAGACCCAATAGTGGTTTATTGTTCCGTAGGTTACAGAAGCGAACGCATAGGTGAAAAACTCCAGAGAATGGGCTTTTCGAACGTGTATAACCTCTATGGAGGAATCTTCGAATGGAAAAATACTGGTAATGAAGTAGTGGATGCCGAAGGCTTACCTACCGAAAAAGTTCACGCTTATAATAAAAAGTGGGGGCAGTGGCTCACCTGTGGTGAAAAGGTATATTAAAAATGGAACATCATGTTTTAGCCATCATGGCTAAATCTCCCGAACAGGGAAAGGTAAAAACGAGATTAGCTAAATCCATAGGAGAGGAGAGTGCTTTGGCTGTTTATAAGAATTTATTGAATTACACGCTGAGAGAGGCTAACTGTGCGCTTTGGGAAACTACAGTTCACTGGGCAGGTAATCCTAAAAACGAAGTAAACATTTATGACTTTAACTCTACACCTCAAAAAGGGGAAGAGCTAGGAGAGAGAATGGAAAATGCTTTCGTTTTTGAATTTAAAGAAGGAGCAGAAAGGGTAGTGATGATAGGCGCAGACTGTGCTGAAATCACCCTCGGACACATAGAGAGGGCATTCGGTATGCTTAAACTACATGACGTAGTAATAGGTCCAGCTACAGATGGAGGCTATTACCTTATAGCCATGAATGAAATGCATCCTGAGTTACTCAAAGATGTTCCTTGGAGCACAGACCATGTGCTGGAAATAACGAAGGAATTAGCAGAAGAAAACCACTTAAGTGTGGGGTATTTAGAAACACTGAGCGATGTGGATCAGGCCTCTGATTTAGAGAGACACCCTTGGTTGATTAATGAGAAAAACGGATAAATAGAACATTACGCCATGTATTCAGAACTAAAAGAAACCACATCATTTTTACAGTCGAGAGGAATCACCAATCCAGAAATAGGAATAGTTCTAGGAACAGGGTTAGGTAATTTAATTACTGAAATAGAGATCGAAATAGAAATTAGTTATAACACTATTCCTAATTTTCCTATAGCTACTGTAGAGTTCCATTTCGGTAAATTGATTTATGGGAAAATAGCTGGTAAGCAGGTATTGGCCATGCAGGGTAGATATCACTATTATGAAGGCCATAGCATAGAGCAAGTGGTTTTCCCGATTCGAGTTATGAAGATGCTAGGAGTAAGTAAAGTGCTGATGAGTAATGCCGCAGGTTCTGTAAACCTGAACATGAAAAAGGGTGAGCTTATGCTACTTGACGACCATATAAATCTTCAGCCTGCCAATCCGCTAAGGGGGCCTAATCTAGATGATTTAGGTCCAAGATTTCCAGATATGAGCGCGCCTTATAATAAGGAGATGAATGAAGCGTTAAAAAACATTGCAACGCAAAACGAGATTACACTTCATGAGGGTGTTTATGCATCAGTGCAAGGACCAAATTTAGAAACTCGCGCAGAGTATAGAATGCTCCAAGTAATAGGAGCAGATGCTGTAGGAATGAGCACTGTTCCAGAGGTAATAGCATGTAATCACATGGGAATCCCATGTGTGGCTATTAGTGTAATTACTGATGAGTGTGATCCTAAGAATTTAGCTCCTGTAGATATTAGTGACATTATAGCTACTGCGGCTAAGGCGGAGGTGAAGTTAACACAGCTTTATACGGAGTTGATAAAAAACATGTAGGCGGAATTCTTTATTCGGATTGCCTTCACTTGTTTTATTTTGTTCTTATAGAACAGAAGATAATTCTCTCTATGTTGCAGAGTTCTTAGCTCAGAATAAATCAAATGGGCTAGATTGTTTAAGGAAATCGTATGATTGGATAGAGGAAAAAGGCCATGAAGTAGAAAATCTATTTAGTGCTAATGAGCTAATGAAAATTCACCCTGAAGTAGCAAGTAAATAATGAAAACTAAATTTATATTTTTTATTCTTTTAGGCGGCTCGTGGCTGCTATTGTCCACATCTATATCTTCTTGTCAAACAGAAAAGTCTAAGGGGACTCCTCAAGAAGTTGGACCTTCAGAGCTAGTGATTTCGGAGTTTATGTGTTTCAATAAAAAGACCATAAAAGATGGTTTAAATAAATCTTCTGATTGGATAGAACTTCTGAACCTAACCAAGGATACACTTTTTTTAGAGGGGTATAGTATCACAGACAACCTGCAGCTAAAAAAGAAACACCTGTTTACATCAGGCTTTATACTTCCAGAAAGCTATCAACTGTTTTTCGCTTCGGGAGAAGATGCTACTGAGGCTCACTTGAACTTCAAGCTAGATAAATCTGGAGGAGCTATTGTTCTTCGAAATCCCAAAGGAGAAGTCCAAAGTCAGGTGACCTACCCCAAGCAGTTTAAAGATTATTCATACCTAAAAGCAAATAATGTTTGGCAGTATTCTAAGTTCCCTACTCCTGGAGAAGAAAATAATGCTAAGGATCTTATAAGTGGAATAGCCTCTCCAGTAGCTGTTTTGTTTATGAAAGAAGGCGATAAAATTCGAGTAGAACTTACCGCTAATGAAGAGGGAGATATAAGGTATACAACGAATGGTTCTTCGGTGTTTTCTGCTAGCTCTAAAGAGTATAAAAAGTCTATTTTAATAGATAGTAATGAGGTAATATCGGCAGCTCTATTTAGTGAAGCGCTTATTACTAAACGGTCAGTTTCTGCAGTTTATGTAGATAGAAAAGCACATTCTTTGCCAGTACTTTCTTTAGTTACAGATCCTAAGAATTTATGGAGTGACTCCACTGGGGTTTTTATAGAAGGTCTATTTAAGAATTATGAAGACAGAAGTGATTCCTGTGAGCGTAAAGCGAGTATCCAATATTTCCCTACAGATGGCGAGGTTCGGCAGCAGGCTATAAACTTTAAAATCTATGGGGCAGGAACCAGGAGAAGGCCTAAGAAGTCTATGACCTTTAAGCCTAGAGGAGGAGAGATGGCTAATTGGTTTTTCTCTTCGAATAAGAATGAGTACATAGATGGTTTCGTGGTGAGGGCATGTTATTCCGATGCCTCTAGGTTTAAAAATGAGGTAGTCAAAGGAGTGAATGATATCATGGATTCTGATTTATTAATGCAGGAGTATATGCCTTCTGTTCTTTACGTAAATGGAGAGTACTGGGGTGTGTATAATATATATGAGCGAAAGAATGACGACTTTATAACCGCACATACAGGTAAGAAAGTAGCCCATTTGTTGAACGGAAATACGCGTCAAGCCAAAACTGTAAAAGGAGAAAACACTTCGTATGTTGCGTTTTTAGATGAGATAAATTCTATAGATGTTAAGTCGATTGAAGCTTTTGATTTGATAGAGGAAAACTTCGAGATAGAGAGCCTTCTTGATTTCTGGGTTCATGAATTATTTACTCTAAAAGCAGACAGGTTCAATAACCGTTTTTGGAAAAGTAAAGAAGAAAGCACTAAGTGGAGTTATGTAGGGTATGATTTTGATATTGGATTCGTGTGGCCCATAAACCCGAGGACCAAAAAGCATTTTAAAGAAAAGGACGCTGCGGGAATAGAGATGTTTGGAAAGTGCATTCAAAACCCACAGTTTTCCACGCGTTTTTTCAGCCGACTTTCTGATTATATGAACTTCGGGTATACACAAACAGAAGTAGCCAAAATTTTAGAACGAGCAGATGCTTTAACTCGAGAGGAGTTCAAATTGGATTTTGGTAGATGGAAAGAGGAGTTTCCTAAAAGCTTAGATAAAGGGGATAGTCAAAAAAAGAAAATAGCAGATTTTATAGCTCCAAGATCGGCTTATTTAAGAGATAGTATAGCTCCAGAGTTTGGTTTTGACAAGCAGGTAGTCATAAGAAATTTAGCTCCAAGCAGAGCAGATGTATTCGTTAATGGATTTAAGTTGAAAGAAGAAGCCATTTATTTTAATGACATGGATATTTCTATAGAATTAAAGGTGGGTTCAGGAGAATTTCATTGGGAAAAAGACGGAGAGAAAGTAGAGTTGACTAACCCTGTTTCATTTTCCGTGTCGACTGTACTAGAGTTAAAACCGTCTAATTAGATAGCCTTAGTGTAATGCTAAAGCATAGAATGTACGTTTCTGTGCTTATAGCCCAAAAGGTTAAATCAACGACTATTTTCTAGAGATTCTACCACTCAGCGGACTTCCTGTTCCTTGTCTTTTTGGTTTATCAGTTGGTCTAGCTGTAGGTTTGTGATCTATCCTTTTATCAGGCATGGGACCTCTTTTTTCTATGATTAAACCGTTTAAGAAATTTCTAAGAAGTTGGTCTCCGCAGGGCATGTATTTTGGGTGGTCTTCATTTCTGAATATTGCGCCTAACTCACTCTTAGTGATGTCCATGCCGGCCATTTTCACTATTCTTTGAATGTCGTCATCCCTATATTTAAGTGCTACTCTAAGTTTCTTAAAAATATCATTATTATCCATGCGGCTAAGATAGAAGTATTCTGTTAATCCACAGGAAGAATACAACTAGTTCCAAATGCGCCTAAGAAACCTCCTAAATCATTAACGTTTACCTCGCCATCACCGTCAAAATCTCCTGGGCAATTAGAAGAAATACAGCTTCCATCTTCAATCTGTGCTAGAGGTTCATAGTTGGTTGCGGTTGAATTAGTACATCCTCTGCATCCGTTTTCAGTTAGTTTCAAACTTCCTTTTCCAAAAGGGCTTAAGTTATTATCTGCGCTTATCTGAACAAAGTAGGTTTTGCCAGATTCTCCGTTTATAGAGGCAGAGGCTAGCTTCGAGAAAGGCATTACTGGGCAGTATATTTCTTCTCCAGATAATGCGGGACAGTTTTCTTCATATACTGTAATAATACTATTACTAGAAGAGAAAGCATCTAAAGAAAAATTCATATTACAACCAGGGGTGTATGAATACCACAAATCTTTAGAAGGATTTTCCGTACACGAAAATGCGGATGTATTAGCTAACTCAGTGTCCCAAATAATTTCCTCATTCACATTCAGGAGCAGTGCGTTAGCACAGTTGTCGTTCACAGGAGTGAAGGTGCAGCAGGAGTTATCTCCTAGGCAGGGAATAGTAGCATTAATCTCATAATTAACTGCGTTTACATCTGTACAGCCAAAATAACAAGGTTCTGAATTAATAGTGAAAGGGAAAGAGGCTCCATCAATTAATCCTGTTATTTCTCCTTCATCCGTATTGACTAGGCTAAACTCTTGACAAGGATAAAAGCAATCATCAGCAAAGAATTTGAGTAAATAACATCCATCATCTAGATCAAAAGAATCATACCCTAGGGCAAATGTGTTTCCGAACTCTGCATTATTGAGGCTTCCTGTCTCGAGAATATTGTACTGTGAATCACAAATCTGATAGTAGATTCCACTCCATCCTAAATCACAGTCATCTTCCATTCGAAGAATTCCTTTTTTTGGTTTTTTCCAATCGAACAATTGTCCGTTACATCCATTCTCATCCACGTAATAGCAGGTAGGCTCAGTGGCAGCTTTAGTGTCTTCATAGATTAACTCCATCGTTCCACCAATAGGTAAAAATCTTATTTCATAGTTGCCCGCTTTGTTTGGTATAATAACATCCTTACATCCTTCTCCAATAAGATTACCTGACTCTAATCCTACGATTAGATATAGACCAGGACCACAAAGCGTAATGATGTTACAATCTATCGGTTTTAAAAACCCATCAGCGCCTACCTCACATTCTCCATCTACATCACATACATAGCATCCTCCACTATCACATGATGCATTGGGCTGATAATTAACAGCTGTAGGGTCTGTACATCCTGAAATCACACCTACACCGAAGGTTTGAAAATCATTGGGAATACCCAAAATTTGATTTTCCATTACACCTGGAGCAGCACTTAAAACGAAATAGACTTCATCATCTTGAGCATCTTGGGTTGAGGATACTTCGTAACAGCCTGTGGGCAGGTTGATAAATTCTACACCAGAACCGCCATCCTCTAGAGTAAATGGCCCATAGGTTGTTCCGTCTGAAGAGCTGGTGATGGTTATAGAGGTGCCTGAGTATCCGTTCTCTCCCATGTCAAACATTTCAAGCCTAACGCCATCTCCTCCGATGCAATTACAGTTCGTAGTAAGAACATCGTTGAAAGTGAGACTATTCAAATCATCACAAGGATTACCGGGAAAAGTGCAGGGTTCATCCATACCAAAATTACATGCTTGAACATTAGTGCAGTCTTGCGCTAATGATTGAGTGGATATGAATGCAAAGCACAGTAGGTAAATAAAAGCATAGCGTGCGGTCATAATAATTTGATTTAGGTTATAATATCTTAAATTAATCAATTTCTCTGGATAGTGCAGTGTACACAGCTTCCTGTTTTATTTGGAATATCCTCTTCCTGTTTTATTTAGTGCTTCTATTCGGCTGTTTACGTGAAGTTTTTCATACACATTATAAACATGTGTTCTAATGGTATTTACACTTACGAATAGCTTTTCAGCTAACTCCTTGTTGCGATATCCTTGAGCTAGTAAATCCAGAATTTCATTTTCTCGAGTAGTAAGGGAGTAGTCTTCTTTAGGTTCGCTTTGCAACGCCTTACCTGAGTTCAATCGCTGAAATCGAGCGACTACTTTTCTGGCTATAGAGCTGCTCATAGGGCTGCCGCCATTATGAAGCTCTCTTATAGATGTTAAAAGCTTTTCTCCAGCTGCACTCTTAACTATGTATCCGTTTGCCCCAGCTTCTAAGGCATTAAAAACATTATCATCATCATCATACACTGAACAAATCATGATTTGTAATTCCGGGTATTTTTCCTTTAGCTGTCTAGTGCATTCTATTCCATTTATACCAGGAAGATTAATGTCCATTAGGACTACTTCAGGTACTTTGTTAGGAATCTTCTCTAGCGCCTCTTCGGCATTTCCAAAAGCGATGCACGAAAATCCTTCAGTGCTGTTAATGATAAAAGAAACACCTTGTCTGATTTCAGAATTGTCCTCTACTACTGCTACATGTATGTTTTCCACTGAGATTGTCGAGTTTAAAATAGCCATATCACAAAGATGGGCTAAAAAGGTTAGTTGTCTTCTAATACAAAAGCATGATTTTTAATGAGAGGGATAACCATTTTTAATGTAGAACCATTTCCTAGAGATGATTCTTGATCCACATCTCCATTGAGCGCATTAGCTCTTTTCTTCATGTTAATTAGTCCGTTACCGAACCTTTTTGTTTTTTCCATATCGAATCCTATACCATTCTCGATGATGGAAATATCTAAATCATCCGAAATACGTATTGACATATCTACTCTATCGGCTTGTGAGTGTTTATGAATGTTATGAAGGCATTCTTTTACGATTAAAAAGACGTTTCTTCTGAAGGCCGCTTTTACTTTTAACTCAGGAACGGCCTTAGGCATTTCTACTCTTCCATATAAGTCGCGCACTTCCAGATAATCATTTACATATTTCTGAAGGTAAGAGACTAGACTTTCCAATGAATCATTCGCAGGGTTAAGCGCCCAGATGATTTCATTCATTTTTTTTACGATGTCTGTAGCTGCATTGTCTATGTCTATAATCGGCTGTTCTTTACTTCTGTCCAACGCTAGCTTAGTTCTGGCTATTCTAGAGAGAATAACGATTTTGGTAAGTTCAGAGCCTAGGTCATCGTGCATGTCTGCACTTATTCTATTTCTTTCTTCTAGTAAAGCTTGTTCTTTTTGAATCTCGGCTAATTGACGTTCATATTTTCGCTTTGCAAAAAAACGCATGACTAAAAAAGAAAGAACCCCTAGAGCTAGAATAATTAGCGTTCTAAACCACCAAGACGCCCACCAAGCAGGAAGAGACGTGAAGCTTAATTTTACGGGTTCACACCAGTTTGAATCATGTTTTCTAGCCCTTAACATGAATTTGTAATCACCAGCCTCAAACCGCGGAAACTCTAGTGAATTATTCTTGGTTTTGATCCATTCATAATCATCTTCATTTAGCTTGTATTCATAGATAATCTCATCTGATCGAATATAGCTGAGCGCTTCGAAATCAATATTGATAAATGAATCATCATAGGTAAGGGTAATATGGTTTGTAAAATCAAAAGATCGATCCTTTGACTTAAACTGCTTTACGTAAAGCTTTGGCTCTGCTTTTACTTTGGCTTTATAAGAGGAGTGGTAATTCGAATTAAAAATGATTAATCCCTCTCTAGATGCCAAGTAAACCAATGAATCCTTAACTAAAACATCATTGATGACATTAGAGGGTAAACCGTCTAAGTGCGTGTATGTAGAAATTACATGGGAGCTATTTCCATTCCAGTCATAAATAACCACTCCATCTATGGTAGCGAGGTAATGCCTACTTCCATCTATAAATAATTCATTACATAAATCAGAAAGAAGCCCGTTTTTCATAGATAAGTGATGAATCACCTTATCATTTCTTATGAAGTACACGCCACTACCAAAAGTGCATACCACAAGGGTATTATCCTCTAGAACCTGAAGTGAAGTAATTTTTGTTTTAAAGTTCACATCAGGTTGGGTGAACTCATAAAGTTCATTATTCGATATGTAATAAAGAATCTCATTGTTTTCAAACCAAATTTTCCCATCCTTAGATTGTGTGATGTTGTAAGATGGTTTGTCAGGAGCTTCAGCTAGATTATTTAACGTATGAACTGGATCTTTTAAGTGAAGCGAGTAGATACCGTCCATTGTACTTAAATAGATCAAAGAATCGGCAGCAGGGAATATGTCATTTACTTCTTTCAGTGGTAGTGGAATTAAACCACTTTGAAAACATTGATACAACCTCATTTCCTCAGCTAGAGGAAAACCCATAAGAGTAAATTTTCCAGCGCTCCAGGCAAAATTGTTTGTAGAATCAATAGCAATAGCGCGCAATGCAGAAACATCATTATGAGCTCCTATTTGAATCAAATCAACCATTTCTCTACCTCTAAATTTGAGAATCCTATTTCCGCTTGTTCCCACTAGAACTTCATTAAACGGAGTTAGTGTTAAACAAGTAGTTTGCTCGTTATCTTGATACTGGTAAACGGTAAGCTCTTTTTGTGCTTCTGAGATTAAATGAACTCCAGAATCATAGGAGGTAAGCCATTGATTGTTATCTGAGTCTACAAATACTGAAGAGTAACTTATAGAGGGAAGTTCATACGCGAGATACTCGTCTTTACCGTCTTTTTTTTTGAATAGTAAACCGATCTCTTTGCTAGAAAAGCAGTAAATATTTCCAACGTTATCTACATAAATCTCTTCCATTCCTAAGAGCTCTGGCCAATCCTGAATAGTGATTATAACCTCGGGTACGCCATTCAAGTATTTGCTGATTCCAAAATTGGAGAGCGTGAAGTGAGCGCTCGGTTTAGAGAAAATATATTTAATTAGTTGCCCTTCCTCATGAATACTATCAGGCCATTGTTTTAAGAAAGAGTTATGACTAATAATTCCATTAGATTTTACGGGACAACTTAATTGACCTGATGGGGAGCTGGTGACAATTATAGATTTTGTCTTAAGGTCTTTTCCTAGTTGTATTACTTCATTCCCCTCTCCTGAAAAGTAAAGATCATTATCATCTTCACTAAAGAAGAGGAGTCCTTTAATATTGGTCTCTGAGGCGAGGATTAGAATAGAATCAGAATTTGAAATCTCTCCATTTTCTAAGAAACAAAGGCAATTGCTACGCGATAGAAACCAAATTCTACCCTGTGAATCTTGAGAAATATTTAGGATGTTATTATCACATAACCCATCGCTAATACTGTAGTTACGGAACTTCTGCCCGTTGAATTTAGAGACTCCGTTATTAGTGCCAAACCACATATATCCATCTGAATCCTGAAAAGAGCAGTAAACAGTAGAACTGGGTAGGCCATCTTTCACACTAAAAGATTGGACTATTCCTGTCAAACTATTTTGAGCACAAAGGAGCGTACTCGCCATAGACACTAGTAGTACGCAGATTACAGTTTTATAAACTTGGGTAAAAGAGCCAAGCATAGACAAGTGGAAATTTATTGGTTACGGGGCAAGTTAATAATTAAGAAGCATAGGTTCTAAAATCAGTTTATCAATTTCTGCTAAAAAGTTTCTCATGAACAGAAGATAGAGCGCGCTCTTTACCCATGGGTGAGTCCTAATTGAATTATGCCCTGTGATGAGTTATTTCCTGTGAGGTTCTTTTAGACCTGAAGTGAAATCTTCTACAGAGCTAGTTTTGCTTCCTGTTTAGTTCTGGGTATTTCTCCTTCACATGCTTCGCTATGGGAATAGCAGAGCCATCATCATCTATTCTTACGAATACTAACTTAGTGGTGGTTACTAGCTTTTCTTCGTGCGTATATACGTTGAATTTTCTAGCCTCCACGTTTAAAGTGATAGTCGTATTTCCAAAAAACATTACCTGACCATAAATTTTTATAAGGTTGTTTTCTTTAACGGGCTCTTTGAAAATCACTTCATCTAATTTTAAAGTTACTAGGTTAGGAGTAAAGCAGACTTCAGAGCAGAAAGCTACAGCCGCTTCATCTATCCACGAGAGCATAGTTCCTCCAAATAGATTGTTATGAATACCCAAATCACTTTTTTTACACACCTTAGTTCCTATTAATTTCATCACTTTTCTTTTTGCGTAGCAAAGGTGCTAATTTCTTATGGTAATTTAGACGCCAAATGAAAAAAGCAGTTTTTATAGGATTAGTTTGGCCAGAGCCTACATCTACGGCAGCAGGAGGGAGGATAATGCGATTAATTCAGTTGTTCATGGAGAATGGTTTTACTGTTTCTTTTATGTGTGCGGCAGCCGAATCAGACAGAAGTGCAGATTTAAAAGAAATAGGGTGTAAGACTATTGAAATTAAGCTCAATTCTTCGAGCTTTGATTCAATCATTAAAGAAGAAAATCCTGATTTAGTAGTCTTCGATAGGTTTTTATCTGAAGAACAGTTCGGCTGGAGGGTTCATCAAGAAGTCCCGAATGCAGTAAAAATTCTAGATTCTGAAGATCTTCATTTTTTAAGAAAAGCGAGACATCAAGCGCTAAAAAAAGGAGAGAAAATTAATCTTCAAAGTGACTTAACTAAAAGAGAGGTAGCTGCCGTTTATAGGTGTGACTTAACGTTAATAATCTCTGAGTTCGAGATGGAACTGCTTACTTCTGAATTTAATGTTCCACCGCATTTACTGCATTATCTTCCCTTTAAACTCGAAACATTAGAAAGGGAAGAAATAGACAACTTACCTGCTTTCGAGGATAGAATGTCGTTTATGACAATAGGAAACTTTAGGCATGAACCAAATTATGATTCCGTAAGGTATTTAAAAGCTGAGGTGTGGCCTCTGATAAAAGAGAAAATGCCCAATGCTGAAATGAATGTGTATGGAGCATACTTAAACGAAAACGCTCTTGCATGGAATAAGCCAAAAAATGGGTTTAATCTCATAGGAGCAGTAGAGGATGCTGATGAGGTGTTTATGAAAAGTAAGGTTTGTCTCAGTCCGCTTAGATTTGGGGCTGGGTTGAAAGGAAAGTTTATAGGAGCCATGAAAAATGGGACACCTATTATTACCACAGCCACAGGAGCAGAGGGAATGAAAGATAAAGGGAATTGGCCAGGTAGTATCTGTGAATCACCAGAAGAAATAGCAAACACAGCGATTTCTCTTTACTTGAATAAGGAAAATTGGCTAAAAGCTCAGGCGACAGGTTTTGCCCTAATCAACAACAAATTTGCAACACCAATTCATGAGGATGTTCTGTTAAAAGTCGTTGGGGATCTTTTAATGACACTAGAAGATCATAGAAGGTCTAACTTTATAGGTGAAATGTTGCAGTTTCATACTTTGAGAAGTACAGAGTTTATGAGTAGATGGATTGAGACGAAAAATAAGTATGATTCAAATTAACAGTTTAATAGATTTGTAAGAACAGAAAAATTCATGAGCAAGGAAGTTTCATACCCACAAGACGAGCCAAATTTCAGTGTAGCATTAGCTTTGAGCTTAGTTATTTTTGGATTTGATGGCATAGAGTTTCAGGTGCTTACTGTGCCTAGTAGCTATTCTCCGTTTAAAGGAGCCCTTATTCTGCCGAGTAAGTATTTAACCGAAAAAGAAGAACTTTTACTCTCAGCCAGAAAGCTTTTTGAAGGAATAGTAGGCGAGCAAAATGAAATTACAATTGAACAACTTCGCGCATTTGGAGGGGTCTATAGACACCCTAATGGCAGGGTAGTAAATGTTCCGCATTATGCGTTGGTTAAAAAAGTAGATTTTAGAAATAGTAAATGGTTAGAGTTTGGCCTTAAGTGGTATCCGGTGAAAATGGTTCCTGATTTAGCATATGATCATAACGAAGTAGTAGAGTACGCCCTAGAAAGATTAAAAAGAAGGGTGAAAAGAAGGCCTGTAGGATTTCATTCACTTTCGGAGGAGTTTACCTTGGGGCAACTTCAGAATCTTTATGAAAGCGCACTGGGAAAGAAATTTGACAGGAGGAACTTCAGAAAAAAACTATTCAATACGACACTGATCATAGACTTAGAAAAAGCGGCAGATGGGGTTGAGAAGGGCCAGAAGAAAGGAAGTAAGTTGTATAAGTTTAATTCGGCTGAGTACGATAAAATGAAAATTCAAGGGTACGATTTCCTGTTCTAACCTAGCATCAATCCAATCTCAATAGGCCAAACTGAATTCCAGGAGCGCTCCAAGCTCATATAAACTTCATAAATGAATCTTTTTAAGGTTGATTAGAAGAATCTAAAAATGGGAAGTCATGTTCTTGTTAATCATTTAGAAAGATTCAGACATGGACTTACTTGCTTAGTTAAGAAGTGAATTTTCGTTTGAAATATTCATACAAGTTAACATTCATAAGGATGAGTAACATGCCGTAAAAAGCATCCTCCACAGGGATGGTAAATAGCCTAATGTCTAAGTTTTCTGCATCATTATACCATACGATGGGAGCTTCTAAAAATGAGCCCGTAAGCAAGCCGTTGGCTAAAAGAAAAAATGGAAGAATACATGCGTATCCTATAAGGGGTTGGGTTTGGTGAATTCGCATTGCAACGCTGAAAAACAGATAAACCGCCAGAGCGATAAACGTCACAGCGGTGTATAGCTTTTCATACTGAGTGATACCTATGACGAGAAAAACGACTGCCATTATTACCTGAGTTAAGGGTGTTTTTTTTGTGGTTTTAGGCAAGAAATGTGTTAAAGCGAAGTATGTGAAAACACAGGCATACGGGATGCAAATAAAAAAAAGAACCTCTTCTAGCGGCAGATTTCCTAGGTAAATTCCTGTTAGATATTCTGGATTGAATCCCCAGACGCCTATTTCAGTGAAGTAGTAATCCCACACTATAAAAACAAAAGCGACTAGTAGATTAGCAGGTATGAAGTGTTTCCACTCCTTATAGAAAGCTTTGTATGAAATGAAGCTAAATAAGAAAGGAAAGAATATACATCCTAAGTCTATTATTAGATAAGTAAAGGGCTTCATTTCGCTTGGTATTGAGCATAGTATTTTTTAGGTACTATAAGCATTCCGAAGCACTCGCCATGCCCTTTGTCTAAATGCTTGTGGTGAACTTTGTGTGCTTTTCTTAGTGCTTTTAAATAAGGCGAGTCAGTTTTTTTAAACCAGTTAAATCGCTGGTGTATGAGTACATCGTGAACTAAGAAATAGGCAGCTCCATAAAACATAATTCCTAAGCCTACAAAGAACATCCAATTTAGAGAAGGTGTCGTCCCGAGAATAATTAGCGCAGCGCTAGGTAAAGCAAAAATGACAAAAAAGGCATCATTTTTTTCGAAAAGGCCTTTGTACTTGGGTTGATGGTGGTCTTCATGTAAATACCATAAAAATCCGTGCATTACGAATTTATGAGTACACCATGTAATTCCTTCCATAAGACCAAAAGTAAGAAGTGTCATAAATATGTATCCTACAATCATCGTTAATTCAGATTTTCTTTAGCTGCATTTCTCATCTCCTCCTTAAACTCTTTTTTCTCCTTTGACTTTTGTAAGTTATCTAATATATAGGAAGCATCTTCGGAAATATTATTGCAGTAGCCCAAAAAGAGGGGACTTCCCTTTTGAACTAATAGTCTTACATATCTAGCCTCTATGTCATGAGGATAAGAAGAAATATATTTTTCTAGGCGCTCTTTCCCTAAATTAAAGTATTTAAGCTGATAAGGTGGCCAAATAGAGTGTTCTGCTCTCTGCATTATAGCGCACGCTAGATAAGGTTCGGCTGTTTCACACGTCATGTCTTCCATAAAGCTAATGTGTTCTTCTAGAAGCTCAGAAGAAGTGTTCCCTCTCTTAAAGTTAGTTCTCACCGTGGACATGTCGCATGAAGCGATTGTCGGTTGAAGAATATGAAGAAATATGAGAAGTATAAGATTCAATTTAGAGCATATTTATTCTGTGTCTGACATAAGATTTAGCTAAGATAAAAACCTTCTTAGAATTACTGATTCTAATTCTTTCCTGGAGGATGGTCTCGCTACTTTTTTGTTTGATCTTTTTGAGTAATCCTAAATAATATTTATAAGCCACATAAACGCCTAGTCGTCCTTCTATCGGCAGTTTTAAAATTCCTTGTAAAGCCTCTTTGAAGTCATTTTCAATGTCAGTTATGATTTCCAGCTTAGTGTTTTCCGTAAAATCATATTCAGTCACATTAGGGAAGTATGACCGGCCTAATCTCTCGAAGTCATCTTTTAAATCACGAAGAAAATTCACTTTTTGAAAAGCGCTTCCCAGCTTCATCGCCTCATCTTTCATCGCTTCATAGCGCACTTCGTCGCCATCTACGAATATTTTTAAGCACATAAGGCCAACCACATCAGCAGAACCATAAATGTATTTTTTATATTCCTCCTCAGTTTTATATTCTTCCTTTTCTAGGTCTAGCATCATGCTATGGATGAATGAATCTACTAAATCATGAAGACCATACTGATTGACTACTTCTTGGAAAGAATTTAATATAGGGTTTAGACTAATTTTTCTCTTGAGAGCCTTGTGGTAATCCTCTACGAATTCGGCTATGAGTACTTTTTGATCATACTCATGAAAAGTATCTACTATCTCATCTGCATACCTAACAAAACCATAGATAGCATAAATCTGTGGTCTCACTTTTTTACCTAGCAGATTAATTCCGAGAGAAAACGAAGTACTATAAGTATTCGTTACCAGCTTGCTGATTTTATAACTGGAACTATCGAAAGTTTCTTTCATTTACTTATGGTGTTTCTTGATTAAACCACTTACTATTTTCCCGGAGATTATGCTAGGTGGAACACCTGGGCCAGGAACAGTTAACTGTCCTGTAAAGTACATATTTTTTAACTTTTTACTTTTTAATTTAGGCCTTAGCACATGCGTTTGTAGCAAGGTATTGGCTAATCCATATGCATTTCCTTTATACGAGTTGTAATCTTTTTTAAAGTCCTTCACACAGTAAGACTCTTTAAAGAGAACAGCATCTGTAAGATCTTGGTCTGTAAGATCTTTAAGGCGTTGCAATAATAAGTTAAAATATTTTTCTCTGATTTCATCAGTATCTTCAATGTCTGGAGCTAATGGAATTAGAAAAACACCAGCTTCTTTTCCTTCAGGAGCTGCTGTAGGATCTGTGATGCTTGGGAAACTGGCGTAAAAAAGAGGTTTTTCAGGCCATGATTTAGTATCATATATGGTCTCAGCATGCTTCTCGAAATCCGTATCAAAGAATAAAGTGTGATGAGAGAGCTTGTCTAATTTTTTATCAAATCCTACAAAGAATAATAGGGCAGAAGGAGCGAATGTTTTTTTATCCCAGTACTTTTCAGAATACTGCTTGTTTCCGTCCAGAAGAGTCTCCGTGTGGTGATAGTCAGCACCGCTTAAGAGTAAGTCACAGTCATATTCAGTGCCGTTAGCAGAAACGCTAGTAACTATTCCGTCTGATGCGTTTATTTTATCTACTGCAGAGTCTGTAATCATCTTTACTCCAAGTTCTTTAGCTAAACTCTCCATTCCTTCAACTACAGAATACATCCCACCTTTTGGATGCCACGTTCCTAACTTGAAGTCAGCATAATTCATGAAATTATAGAATGCCGGGGTATTGCTGGGTTTAGCCCCCAAGAATAACACAGGAAATTCAAGAATTTTTCTCAGGTTTGGGTGTTTTATCTTTGCACGAACCGAACCTTTAATAGTGCCAAAGAACTGCCCTATTTTTTTGGCTGTAGTAGGTGTAATTATTTCAGTGATCTTTTCTCCTGGCTGATAAACCAAGTCCTTAATAGCCACATTGTAATTGTGCTCGGCTCCATCCATGAATTTTTGAAGCTTGGCACCACTTCCCTTCTCAATAGATTCGAAAGTTGATTTAATATCCTGAAAGTTATCAGCTATTTTAATAGAGTCATCCTGCCCGAAGTACACTTCATACGCTGGATTAAGCTTATCTAACGAGTAATAATCAGACACTTTTTTTCCGAAGTCAGAAAAGAAACTCTCGAACACATCAGGCATCCAGTAAAATGAAGGCCCGATATCAAAAGTAAATCCGTCCCTCTTAAGTTGCCGAGCTCTTCCGCCAACGGTGGTGTTTTTTTCAAGTATAGTTACGTCAAAACCATCTTTAGCCAAGTAGCAGCTGGCAGCTAAGGAACTAAAGCCTCCTCCTATAATTACTAATTTCTTACCCATTTGGATGTGTGTAATTTTTAAAACGAAAATAGTAGAGTTTTCAGAGTTGACTCTCATTAAATTCTAAAAGAAAGCTAGGGTTAAAGAAACGTGATAAATTATTTATCTATTCATGGCTCCAGCCAAACCTAATAATCCAGCTCCTAGTATCATAAGAGGTAAGCTAGAAATCCAGCCCATTCCCCCAAAGGAAGTAACTTAATGTGCCTCCAAAGGTTATAAGAAACACCTCAATAAATCCACTAGTTAGCGAAGTTCCTCTTTGAGTTTTTTTCGGTTGTACGGCTTTTACTTTTTCTAATTTATCCAAGTGCGCTATAATTTCTTTTATCTCGTCAGTGCTAGCTCCCGAGCTTGTGAGATAATTTCCTATGGCTGTATAGGAGTCCCCCGATTGCCTGTGTCTTATCGTTTGTGTTTTTATTCTTCTAGATTTGGTGAAGTCATAAGGCTGTATTTCAGTAGTTTTAGTGGGCTGATCTAAAAATGTAAATAATTAGAATTAAATTAAAATCAGCTACTTGTGAAATAAAAGTTAATATGTTCTAATAAGACTTCACAATTCCTTGATGCGCCCTTCGATTAAAATTGGTAAATTTACGCTGAAATTAATTTAAATTGGGGTCAAATCCCCGTTAACCAATTTACCTAAACCAAAAACAATGAGATTAAAAAATTTCATACTAGTACTGATTTCTGCGGTCCTAGCTCTTCCTGCGTTCAGTCAGGATTTAATCATTACAGAGTTAACAGATCCTAATAATTCAAGCACTACTGGAAGATATGTTGAAATATATAATTCTAGTGATTCTGATATAGATTTAAATGCTGGCTATGCACTACAAAGATGGACTAATGCTAATGCTGGCCCGCAATCTCCTGTGAATTTAACAGGGATTATACCAGCTGGAGAATTTTATGTTGTGTGTAATGATGCAGCTAAATTCTTAGCTACTTATGGTACTGCAGCTAGTCAAGATGTAGGTACTGGTGGAGTTGCAGATTCTAATGGAGATGATCATATAGCTTTATTAGATCCAAATGGAAATATTCTTGATATTTATGGT
>CESE01100430.1_pt1 | contig 30706 bp, 26 predicted proteins | sample 350271 | NCBI WGS metagenome assembly CESE01 (sample SAMEA2621536, study PRJEB7988) | marine metagenome | isolation source: saline water (ENVO:00002010), including | reverse complement strand
AAAGGTGATGAATTATTTATACCAACATTACCATTATGTGATATTGTAAAAACGTTTCCACTACTATTAAGAATATTAACTATATCAGTTGTACCGTTTTGTGTTACTTTTAATGCTACATCAGTATCACTATTTACTACTTCTATTTGTTCTGTTGTATATACTTCAGTATTCAATAGAGATTTTTCACCCAAAACAATTAAATTGCTATTAATTGTTAAATTACCATTTACTAATAAATTATTATTATATTCATTATCAATAATAAATTTTTTTTGCGAATTAGGTTCTTCTGTAATATTATCTGTATTCAAATGTGTAATTCTCTTTGAAATATAGTTACTTGATTGTGTAATATAATTACATGTATCGTTTATTATATCACGCCCTTCAACTCTCAATATACCATTAGATGTATCAATATCTCCGTATAAATCTAATTTATACGTAGGATATTCTGAATCGGGCTTATGTAATACCATGACATTATCAAATGTTTCATTGTCGGAAAAATCTCTCACATATAAAAATTTATAATCATCATGATTTTCGATAACCCGAGCATTAATTTCCAAACCATTGGATCCATATGAATTAAAATGTATATTACTCGAATTTATTTCATATTCTTTGTAATAATTATTATTTAAAATTTCAATTAAATCATTACCATTTGAATCATATATTTTACCATCAAAATTCATATCACCACTAAAACTAATACCACCTCTAATTGTCGCATTGCCATCTGAATCTATTTTAAAAGGAACCCATGTGCTATTTGTTTGACTATTAACATATTTAATTTCAAAATTTCCATCATAACTGTAAATTTCATGCCCTTCAATAATATCGATAGTATCTATTTCATTTTTTAGAGTAATATGAGGTTTATAATTTTTATAATTATAATTTTTAATTTCTATCAAATAATTTTCTTCTTGAGTATCTTCGAGTTTGTTAAAATACTCTGTAATATATAATTGATTTGTAATATTATTACCTAAAATATTAAATGTATCTTGAAAATTAATAGGAGTTATAGAAATTTGTTCTAATTCAGTATCACGTGGTATACTATTAACATTATTATATATTACATAATTTGATGTTGTAATATATATATTAGAATTATCGTTTTCATCAATAACCGTAGAATACATATAATCAATCAAATTTTCCGACGATGAAGGATTTACAAATGAAATAGGTAATATATTACTTGTCTTATACTTAATAAAATTATCACGTTCTGCAATAAATTTTCCTGTAAAATCTAAATTTGAATTTATTCTTAAAATATTACTTGTTTCTGATTCTAAATATACATCATTGTATAATCCGTTATCACCCAAAGATTCTTGAATTACGTTATTATCAATATATTCTAAATAATATTGGTCATTGTCAAAAGGCAATATATCTGTATAAATTATATTACTGATATATATCATATTTCTATTTGTGACAGGGTCAATAGCAGTGCTATAATTCGTATAATATGTAATATTACAATCTATATCATCAGGGATATCTGAAATTAATTTATATACATAATTAAACTCGTAATTAGATGCGATATCATTTATCAAATCAATATTACTTGTTATTGTAAATTCTATTAAATGTGTAGAATTAACCATATCATCAGATATTATATCATGATTTGAAAGAATTATTTCAGGTTCTATATTATAAATATTTGTATCATATTGTAATGATGTTTTAACTAAATCGATTTGTGTTGTATCAACACCAACCAATGGATCATTGAAAGATTTAGTATCATAATTCAAATTAGATGAATTATAAGAAATAGTTAAATTTGAATGGATTGTTTTATAACTAAAATTACTTTCTAATGATACATCTGTAGCAAATGTAAAAGTTGGATCATTTTTATTAGCTTCCGAAATAGGATTATTATTATCATCAATAATAGGGAAATCAGTAATATTATAATTAAATATTGCAGAATATGATTTTTCAGCATCATTCCAATTGTCTTTTTCTTTTAGTAATTGAGTATTTTTTGGTAAAATAGTTACTTTACTATCGAATATGTGACCAAAAGAATATCTACTTGTAATAGACATTGCATTTGTATCATAGTCAGTTTTGATAGCAAATGATTCATTCAATTCAGTATCATTAAAACCAAATCTGGCACCTTTTCTAATTTTATTATCATAAAATGCGTCAATAATAAAAACTTCTTTAGAATTAGGTTCATTATATTCACTTGTATTTGCGACATCAATACTATATCTATAATTGTTATCATAACTACCACCACGCATTGTATGATATATATCGGCTGATCCACCTGTGTGTAATAAATTTATAGAAGGCGATCTATCGTTTGTAATTTGTAGACCAAACTTACTATTATCGTCAATATGAAATGCGATATTACTATTATTATCAATATTTTTTCCCATTCCAACGTGTGTAGATGAACTTATAATATTATCATATTCATCTAATCTATTTTTAAAAGTATAAAATCTTTCGTAAATATCTTTATGAAAGAAACTCATATCAAAATTAGTTGTTTTAGCATCATTTGTTGATAGATTGAATTTAATCATATTATTAATATTGCTATCTTTTTCAAAATTATCATCAGATATTTTCAAATTACTTCCATAAATTGCAAGTTCAATAGAAGATGAACATTCCAATGAATTATCAGCATAAGTTATAAATTTTGATGTAGCAAGATTGGAATTATCTTGTTTAACTACGAATGGTATATTTGAATTAAATACTGAATCAACAATAACACTTTTACCAGGCCTATAAATTAAATTATGACCAATATAAGTAATATCATTACTTTCATATTCTGATAACTGATCATCAGACATGATATCACCATATGTTTCAACAGTTTTAATATATTTTGTTATTTCTAAAAGTGAAGAAATATTCTGCAACTTAAAATTAAAATTACATCCATTATAATCTAAAATTTTAATATCTCCATGTACTTCGAGATCACCATATATTGACATTGCAGCATCATTATCAATATGAGATACATCGGGGTTATTTACGTCTATATGATATTTCGAGTTTGTGGTATTATAATAAAATGACATACCATAAGTTGATGGTTTAATATCTTTGTCAATATAACCTATTTGTAGTGGCCCAACACGTTTAACATTTCTTGAATCAACATCATTATGTGTATGATTTTTATATAAAAACCATCTTTCAGCATTTCTATCACTATTTAAATCTCTATCATATTCACAAAAATCAATACCACTATAATCAGAATTATTTTTTAATCCACCACCACGTATTCCTCTATATATTCTTATCACTGAATAATTATAATCTTCCGTAGTTAAATTTCTAATTTGTAAAGGTACCTTAATATCTTCACCTTGCCACCCAATAGATATTTTCTTATTTGTATAAAATTCATTAGGTTCATTAGCATTTTGAAGAGTTTCAATTATTTTATCATTTTTATAATATTCATCTGCATTAATACCTTTTTTAACATTTAATCCCTTCATATTTGTAGCATTAGCAGTTACGGTATTATAATTTATACAAAATTTATCGGTAGAATAATCAGATAAATTAAAATAATTTTTTTGTTGACTTATAAAAGATCCTATTTTATGCATTTCATTACCAATTGTCATATGATATTCGTTAGCGGTGGTTTTTCCATTTATATCTAATTCGAATCCTTGACGAGCAGCTAGCTTATTAATACTTACACTACCTTTTTTTAATGATAATATAGGTGGTGTATTTTTTATATTAGGCAAAAAATAATTGCTTGTTAATTCAGACATATTGGTTTCAGGATAAAAATAAATATTATTTTCACGGTTCTCAACTTTGTTAGTATTAATAATCAAACTATTATCAATTGTATCTAATCTTGATAAACGACCAATATTAGCATAATAGTTTTTGTTCATAATTTTACTTTTAAGAGTTATGTCAAAGTTATTACTTGTTGAATCGTCGCTTTTAATGACATTTAGTACGCCTTCAAAACTATCGTTTTCTGTTAATCCGATAGCCATTTTTTTAGGAAAACTGATATTACAATTTGCGTCTAATGTTGCAATATTGCTATGAACATATGTAAAGAAGAAATTGCTACCATCTTCATTTCTACTATATGTTCCAAATCCCGTCGATGGATCATCTATATCGATTGGTATTATTTTTTTATTACCGATAAATATATCATCACTTACTTTTAATTTTCTTATAGATACTTGCTCTGAATTATTGAAATAAACACTATTTTCAAATTGTACTACACCTGAGAAATTTGCAACATCCACAACCTGAAGTTTATCAGTTTTTAATTCATTTTGAATATTTACATTATTAAGAACATTAAAATCTTTTGCACTTAAAACATCATTCACAGTAATATTATTAAAATTATAGTGCCCACCAAGAAAATCACCTTCTTCAATTTGCGTACTGTTTATTACACCAGTACCAATTTTTCTAATATAAATTTCATCAAGAGATTTGTGTGATTTTGTATCATAATCATAAACTAAAACATCATCAAAACAAGAAGTACCTTTAACTTCTAATTTTACATATTCGTTAATAACTGCTGTAGTTACATTACCATCAAATAATGTTTTTTTTTTGTATTCTTTAGAACTTGTTTTATTAATACCAATAGCTACATTATTTTTATCATCAATTGCCATAGCTGGAAATTGTTCTGGTCGATCGGATGTATAATTAGGTACTGCACTATCACCATATATATCATCAATTACTGAAGATGATTTACTTACATGAAATTCAAGAGGTGTCCCTTTTGTTGTCGATATAATAGCTGGTGATATGTTTGAACCACCAATTATCCCTATAGCAAATTTACAAGATTCTTCGCCATTATTCGTATCATTACGTATTGCAACATGCATACTATTAAATTTATTATTTGCAGTTGAAACAATATTTAAAGGATGTGTATTTTCATAAGTATCAACAAATCCACCCAATGTTATAAAACTAGTTGTAAAAACATTTTTAACTAAATAATTTTCTTCAAACACGTCTTCATAGTTTGTATGCGTTCCTGTTTGAAATGGTTGATTTACCGATATATTATTGGCACTTATAATAAAATCTCTAATTAAGCTACTTGTTAACGGATCACTGTCTAAAGTAATATTGTTTAATTCTAAACCTGCAGCTTTGATAATACCTGTACAATGAATATTATCATCAACAAATAATGAAGTATCAGGGGTTAAAAAATTTGAACTTGCAGATCTAGATGTATTAATAGCGACACCTTGCTGATTTATTAAAAAACTCCATTTCGTATTTTTCATATCATGATCTGGACCTTGTCCTAGTTGAAAATTTTTTTCACCAACAACCAAATATTCATCATTATTTAAATCAAGATTATCAACATTCATTGCATTTCCAATCGAGTCATGTTGTAAACCTATTCCAACTGAGTCGAGTTGTATTGTCGGTGCTATACCTTCATTGATAATATAACTCATTTATTATGTTATTCTATTTAAAAGAAATATACTATTAATATTTATATGTATATCTTTATGTGTATAAAGAAAAAAATGATATATAGATATTTTTGATATTAGTTATTAAACAATGAAGCGTATTGATAATATTCATAATAAAACAAAAGAACTTGATAGTGAAAACTTACCTTATAATAGTAAAAATATTTTATTAGAAGATATCAATTTAAGAAGCTTATTTGACAATAATGGTTTAAAAACAATAAAATATAAAAATATAAATTTATATCGCGTAGCATTTGTTCATAAATCATATTGTACTATGAAAAATACCGATTTTGATAAAAGTAATTTAAAATGCCCGAGTGATTGTTTGCCGCTTCAAGATGTTTCTTATGAAAGATTAGAATTTCTTGGAGATTCATTATTAGGAATGATTGTAGCTTGCTATCTATATAATAGGTTTCCAGATCAAAACGAAGGGTTTCTATCAAAAATTAGAACAAAAATAGTTAATGGTAAAATGTTGGGATATTTATCTGATAAAATTGGATTTCCGAAGTTTGCAATTATATCAAAACAAGTTGAAGATGCTAATGGTAGAAATAATTATAAAATAATGGAAGATATTTTTGAAGCTTTTATTGGAGCACTATATTTAGACTTTCAAACAATAGAAGATGATGTAATAATGCCAAATGATATGAATATAACACCATATTCAGGTATAGGATATTATATTGTTGAAAGTTGGATAATTTATATTATTGAAAATTATATTGATTTTAGTGAATTAATAATGGTTAAAAATAATTATAAGGATATGTTGGTTTCACATATGCAACATTATTTACAAGATATGCCTCAATTTAAAGAACTGAGTGTTGTAACACGTGATAATTTCAAGATATTTACATATTGTGTGAAAGACAGAAATGGGGCAATTATATCAACATCTACAGGAAAAAATAAAAAAGAAGCTGAAAATAATGCAGCATTAGAAGCTCTTAAATATTATAATATTAATGTTAGTGAATATAAATCAAATATATAAGTATTCGTATAATTATTATTAATTATGAGTGATATCAAAATAACCCATTTAGTTTTGTCTGGTGGCGGTATGAGAGGAATTATGTTCGTAGGTGCATTAAGATATTTATATTTAGAAAATTTACATAAAAATATAACACATATTGCAGGGACTTCAATAGGATCTATTATAGGGTTAGCGATAGCATTAAGACTAACAATTGAAGAAATTGAAGAATGTATAAATAAAGGAAAATATGATAAGAAATTATGTAATATATCATTTAAAAAATGTATTAATATAATTACAGAGTTCGGATTATCCGATATTGATATTTTAACAGATCATTTAAAATATATAGTAAAACAAAAATACCCCGATATTGAAAATGATATTACTTTTTCTTATTTATCTAAAAGATTTGGAATCAATTATTATGTATCTACTACAAATATATATACATGTAAAAATAAAATATTTAACATAGAAACTACACCTGATATATGTGTATTTAAAGCATGTGCAGCATCAATGTCAATACCACTGTTATTTAAACCTGTAAAAATAAATGATGATTATTATTATGATGGTGGATTAACTAATAATTTCCCTATAAAGGTATTTGAAAATGTACCAATGCATAATGTTCTCGGAATGATATTGTATAGAGCATATCATGAAAAAGATATTGAAAATTCTTATTATGAAAAACCCAAACTTAATTTTATGTTTATAATAAAACAGATAATGAAATTATACGAAAAGTCAAGAACTAAAGTTGTTCTAAGTGAATTAATTGAAGAAAATAAAATTGATTATTATTATATACCAGATAATGTCCCAGATATTCCTATTATTAATATAGAACTTATAAATAAAAGTTTAATTATCAAATTACATGATGATGTTTTTATAAACTTACTTTATGCTGGATTTGAAAGTATGATAAAATATATAGAAAAGCGAAGAATATTAATATTAAGTGAACAAGCTATTGTGCAAAAATTTATCGATAATGAAAGGTGATTTATTTAATATTTTACATTTAGGTTTAATTTTAGTAAAAATTTTTTCAGGTGCTTCTTCTAAACGTGGTAATATTATATCAGTTACAAGTGTATCAATATTTTTCATTTTAGTTAAATCAGCTCTTGTTAATCCTTCTAATCTATTTTTTAAATAAATAACATAATCGGAAAATTCATCTGATGGATATTTAGGATAATATGCCCAAGCTTCTTTAAGTTTTTTTTTATTTGGAAATGCGTGAAATATTCTTAAATAATCTTCAATCATATTATTATTGAGATTATCCATATTTATTTTTTTAGAAAATCCAAAATCAAATATCATTATATTGTATTTACAACTTTTTAAATAATAACTAACACCATTTATTTTATAATGGTAGTACCCTTCTTCTTTATTTCGATGGTATAAAAAATTACCATAATGACAATCATTGTGTGAATATCCCATATAATGAAATGACATTATAGATAATATTGTTTGTATTAATACATTATATATCAATAAATCATCCGTAACAAATGTTTTCATTTTAACTAATTGCTTTAAATCACCGTGAGCTAATTCGTTTAAAATTATATAATAAAGTTCGTTTTTTATAATTTTAGGTACATTTTCTTTAACTTTGGTACACATAAAAGACTTATATGTAAATACAAAATGTTTAGATAATCTTTTACTCAGTATATTATTCGTTATAATATTATTTACTTCATTTTCAAAAGAGTTAGATTTATTTATTTTCATAACTTTAGAAGCAATAGGATATTTACCAAGTGTTTTTTTAATTGATGTTATATAAATGGAACCGTATCTGCTATTTGTACCAATTTGTTTTTCTAAATTTATAGTATTTAAAATACTATATCCATTATATAATTTATTACCTCGATAAAATTTTTTTGGCTCCAAACATGAAAGCTCATTAATATTTTTAAGTTTATTAAAGATATATTTATAGTATTTAGAACGATTTTCAATTGAGTATTTATTTTTAATATAATATTTAATAAATTTTTTAATATATATATTACCCTTAGATGAAGGAAAATCATCATTATCGATTTCATTTAAATTTTTTATTGTTATTTTATTCGAAAGTCTACTTTCAGATAAAGTATTTCTTGTAAATGCGTTTCCTTGTTGAAAATAGAATTGTCTGTGATAATTACTATCTATTATTGAATGATTATTCATTGGATTTCTATTATATAATAAATATATATATTTATAATAGTAGTTTGATTATGGAACCATTTGTAATTATTTTAGATTTAGATGGTACTATAATAGGAGACTGTAGTTATCAATGTGATTTATACAATATTCAGGATATACTTAGGCGAAATATAAAATCATCACCTAATTTTTCTAAAAGCAAAACAGAATGTGATAAAATACTAAATAATAGTTATAATTCCGACTCATTATTAATAAGACCGTATTTTTTAAAGTTTTTTGAAACAATAAAAAAGATATATCCAAATAATTTTATTTATGTATTTACAGCATCTGAAAAAACTTGGGCAAATAAAGAAATAGCAATAATAGAAAAACAAAATAATATTAAATTTAACAGACCAATATTCACACGCGATAATTGTATAATTGATAAAAATGGAATGATAAAAAAATCTGTTAAAAAAATTATGCCTATATTATTAAAATCTATGAAAATAGAAAAATCATATGATATTAGTAAGAGATTATTAATAATAGATAATAATCCTACATTTATAGATTACCAAGATAATTTTATATTATGTCCCAGTTATAATTATATAAAATTTAATAATATATGGGATGGTATTTCTAACGAATATTTCAAGTGTAAAGAACTAAAAAATTTCATATTAAAACTAACTTTTTCAAAAAAAATGCATAATATTAAACAATTGTCCAAACCAGAAAAGCAAGAAAAATTGTATAAGTGGTTATATAAAAAACATAAAAATATAAATAATTATAATTGTGGTTATATTAATGATACTTTTTGGAGAGATTTAAGTGTATTAATAAAACATCATAATATTAAAGAGTTTAATAAAACAATTGTATCTTCAATACAAAAAAGTATTAAGAATTAGAATTATTAATAATATAAATGATATATATAAGTTTTGATATTGGAATTAAAAATCTAGCACTATGCGTTTTAAAAAAAACTGATAAAATAGAAATATTAGACTGGCGTATTATTGCAATTGCTAATAGTAAAAAAGAATTGAAAGGTATAGATGATATATCTGAGCGTGTTTACTATGAAATGGATCATATAGTAGGTTTTATTAAAGAAAAAGGTTATGAAAAAATAGATTATGTATTAATTGAAAATCAACCATCTAATTTAAATGGTATTATGAAAACTATACAACATATAATATATAATTATTTTAATTTAATTAAACACTGGGATAATGATGTTTTAAATGTTGTGTTGGTAAACGCATCTCTCAAAACAAAAACACATGAATATATTCCTGATATTAAAATTGAGGATAATATTAATACAGCTAAAAATTCTAAAAATTTCAAAAAAAGTAAATATCAGTATAATAAAAAACTGAGTATTGTAATTTGTGAAAATTATATTAAAGATAATAATATCTTATCAGAGATATTTAAAAGTAATAAGAAAAAAGATGACTTGAGTGACGCTTGTTTACAGGCTGTAGCATATATTAGATCAAATATTAAAAACGAATCTTTAGATAATTATAATATATTATATTAAAATAAATTATGCGTTTTTATGTATATATATAAATTATTGTAAATATATAAACATTTAAATACCAAATAATATATAACATGTCATTAATATCGAATTTAAATAATAAAGGCGACGATCTAATAGAATTAAATAAAGAAAGTTTTAATAGTAATTCTTTTAATTTTAATATACCAAATAATGGTGGTAATAAAAGAGATAATTTTAGTTCAAAAGAATCTTTTTTAAATGAAGGATTATTTAATAAGCAAAAAATAAGCGATGATGTAATATCTATGTCTTCTCGTTCTTCTAAAGCTAGTTCTTCAATGTCAAATAGTAAATATGATAAAGCGAAGTATATGAAAAATATGAATAATATATATAAAAATAAAAAAAAAAATAAAGGAGAAGATATTGATACATCAGAAAGTGGTAGTAGCGCAGCAAGTAATACAAGTAGTATAAGTCGAGGGGGTGAAAATACAGACACAAATGAATCAGTATCAAGTAAAAGTGGAAGTCAAGAATCAGGATCTACAACAGGAAGTGATGAAAGTAGAGTTATAAGAAAAAAACACATGAGTCCTAAGGAAATTATCAGGAATGAAATAAATGAAAAACGTGAAATTATTTATCAATTAGAAAGATTAGAATCGAAAGGATTCAAATTACCATTTAAATTTAACATGAATTCTGATGTAGATGAAATGAAATCTGAATATAATCGTGTAGTGCGTGAAAAGGAGCTTGATGGGAGTGTTAGATTTCAACAAAAAATGTTGATGGCTTTTGTGTCAGGTGCAGAATATATGAATACTCGTTATGATCCTTTTTTTGTTAAACTTGATGGATGGTCAGAACAAGTAAATGAAAACATTAATGATTTTGATGATATTTTTGAGGAATTACATTCTAAATATAAGGCATCAGGAAAGAAAATGGCACCAGAATTAAGGTTATTCATGTCACTATCTGGAAGCGCATTTATGTTTCATTTAACAAGTAGAATGTTCAAAGAACAACCTATGCCCGATGTAGAGAATGTACTTAAATCTGATCCCGAATTAATGAAACAGTTTCAAAGTGCAGCTGCAAAACAATATATGATGGGTGGGGGGAACTCTCCTAAATCTTCAAATATTGGCAATATGAATATACCACAGGCAAATTCAAATAGTTCAGGATTGGGTGGAAGTGATATGGGATTATTTGGTATGGTAAGTAATTTATTTGGTTCTTTAAATAGCGAACCAACACAACAAGAAATGTCTTCGAGATTTCAAGAAACACCCCAATATAATAAATCAACATATGATGTAGATAATATAATTAAGAATGTTCACAGTAATATATCAGTAGAAGATGATATTGATAATAGAATTGAAACTTTATCAGTTAGTGATGAAGAAATAACATCTATAATTGAAGATACCGCAGATATACAAATATTAAGAAAAAGTGGTAAAAACAAGGGTGAAACAAGAACTTTAAATATTTAATAAAAAGTTAATATAAAAATTATAAATTAATTATTTTTTTCTGCGAACATTAGTCATTTTTTTAGCGCTTTTCTTTACAAAACGACCCACTTCTTTTACAGATCTTGCGATTCTATCAGGGGTTGATTTAAAAGTACGCATTGGGTTACGGATAGTTTGTTCAACTTCAGATTCAAAGTCTTCTATTCTATCAAGAAGATTGCTTAATGTGCTTATTAATATTGGGATAATTATTATAGTAAATAATAAGGTTAAGAATAAGAATAAAGATATCATTGTTCCAACTGCAATAACATCTCTTGACATGTCTTCGGAACATTTACATTTTTCATTAGTTAAGTATCTTACATAATCGAATGCATAGTATATATATACAACAAACAATAAGAAGAATACAAAGGTTGCAATAGCTAATAATTGAACAACAACTCCACCCATATTTTTAGCTATAGATTTTAGCGATATAAAAGCGGTTACAAGGAAATACACTAAAGCAAGTATAGTGAAATTTTTGATAAAATCTTTATTAGGGTGTTCAGAACATTCGCAACCTATATTTTCAAGCTTGTGTAAATAAGCATATATTATTACCAATAAAATAACGAAAATCATTTGTATTATTAAGCTACTGTAAAAAGATAGATTGTTATCTTCCCTCATATTTATTAACGTTTCTTACTCTATATTATAATATAGATATTATTTATTTTATAAATCATAAAAATTATACAGTAAAAATTTAGTTGAGTTATTAAATCTTTGAATATCAATAGATTTAATTTTATCAATAATTTCTTTATTTTTTGTTTCGGTTAAAATTTTATAAAGTTGTTCTAAAAAAATATCCAATATATGTTTATATACTGTATTTTCAGCTAGTATTTTAGATGCGTGATTATATATTTCATCTTGTAAAATATTAATTTCATTCATTTTAAATTTAATCCATAAATTGTTTAAATTATTAATTTTTTTTTTCCATTTTACATAATCACAATATAAGTCATACTCATCGTTTAGTAGAAGTATATTATTATCATATATTTTATTGGGAGGGTTCCATTCTTTATTATTAATATAATTATTCCATTTTTCGTTAATTTTTTCTTTCAAATAGTTATCGTTAAAAAATGCTAAAATATTACTATATAAATCATTATCATTGGATTTAATATAATCCCATATTATATCAAAAATTTTATCTTTATTTGATGAATTAGCATTAATTATTTCATTAATACTATCGTAAATTATTGCTTTGTTTTTTGGAGTTAATTTATTTAATAATCCCGTTAATTTTCTTTTTAGTATTGAATCTTCATTGAAATCTGGAATTATTATATGAAATCTACTTTTCGGAATAATATTTTTATCTTTTTTAATATTATTTTTTTTAACCCACATCATTTTAGGATCATAAAATGAATTCAAACAATTATATTTTGTTTTTAATTCTATTGCTTTGTTATCGATTTTTTCTGGTATTTTTGAGTCTTCTTTGTATTTACACTCAAAATAAGATATGTCTATTTTATTAATACTATCATTCATTATATAATATAAAATATAAATAATCTTATATAATTAAATACATAAGGCGAAAATAAATATATATATAAAATGACATTTGCTATCAAACAGCTTGAAGCATTTTATGATTTTGTAAATAATCTTGAAGAAATTTACAAAAATCAATTGATATATCGCACATTAATTATATATAAATATCATTCAAAGATTTATAAGTATTTGCTAGAACAAAATGATAATTCTGTTCATATTGTAGATATTGAAGATAATATAGATTATGATAAAATTGATTGCAGAATTTTGCTAGTTAAAGAAAAAATATATAATGATTTTATTACAAAATATGGAAACGGTTTCTATAATTTGGTTCTTAATACACCTTGTTGTAAAAACAAAAATATTATCTAATATTATTTTAGAAAGAACAATGGCGAAAAAAAATTTAAGTATTGAATATGCAATATTTGCAACTTTTGTTTTAGTATTAGTAGTTTTACTATTAAATAGCAGCAATATTTGTGAAAAATTTTTCACCGGAGATAAAAAATATTCTCTTGAATATTATCGTATGAATGGATGTGGTCACTGTAAAAGTTTTGATGAATCGGGTGTATGGGAAAAATTAAAATCAAATTATTCTGATAAATGTTCTTTTAAAAAATATAATTTAGAAGATGCCAAAGATAGAATTAATAAATTTGAAATTTCAGGATTTCCAACAATATTATTAATTGATCAAAATACAGATAATAAGGTATCTGAATTTAGCAATCAACGCACATATGCTAATTTAGAAAAATTTATTAGTAAGATATAATATATAAGATATAATTAAAGTAATTAATATAATAAAAATGGGGGGGGGTTTAATGCAACTGGTATTAACTGGTCAAATGGACGAATATATAACAAATACTCCTTGTATTAACTATTATAAATATGTTTATAAAAAACACACAAATTTTTCTATGGAATCAATTGAAATAGCACCACGAAATAATGCGAATAAAGGGTTTAAAGAAGGAACTAAAATGACTTATAAAATTGAAAGACTGGCTGATTTATTAACAAAAATGTATTTATCATTTATGATTCCTGATATATACTCTGATAATAATATGCGATTCAGATGGGTAGAAAATTTGGGTTTTAATTATATTAAAAAGGTTGAATTTTTAATTGATGGGAACAAAATAGAATCATTATATGGTGAATGGATGAACATATGGAATGAGCTTACAAATAAAGATGGTATTCAATATAATAAGTTAATTGGGAATGTTAATGAATATATTGCACCATATAGTTTTCAAGCTAAATTTACAGTAAAAAATAATAAATTATTTAATATTAACTATCCAGTTAGCTCGAAAACTGACATTATTCAACCAAGTATAAAAGAGCGTGAAATACAGGTTCCTCTTGACTTTTGGTTTACAAGAAATCCATCACTCGCATTACCATTATTAAAATTAGCAAATAATGAAATAACGGTCGATGTATATACAAATGATAAAGGTTTTGAAGGATTATATAAGGTATGGAGTGATAAATTGGGTATGTATGTAAGTAGTATGTTTTATAAAAAATTATATGGTACAAAAATTACAATAGATAATTTTACTAGAACTACAAATTATGATGTTCGAAATAAATTACATTTAACATATGTATTTTTGGATACTGTTGAAAGAGCTAATATTTTAATTGACAATAATATTATAGATTATGTAATAGATACTGTTAAATTTACTCAAGGCGATATTGATAATAGAACATCATTACTTACTGAAATAAATAATGCTAATAATCATATAAAAGAAATAATATGGATTATAAGGCGTTCTGACGCGATTGATAATTTCAACGATTATACAAACTATACTGCTTCAGCATCATATATGGAAAATATGGGAATATTAGACAGTGCGACTATTTTTTGGACAAAAGATACTATAAGAGCGGAATATAACGCAGATTATTATAATAATATTCAACCTTATTATTATCATACTAATATTCCAAGAACTGGTATTTATTGTTATTCTTTTTCACTTTTTCCAGAAAAAAATAATACATCAGGATCTTATAATAACTCCAAAATTTCAACATCAATAAGGCTTACAACAAAGAGTTATAATAACGACCCTGTTTTCAATAATATTCAGAATATAACAAAGTCTATATTAGGTGAAATATATGAATATGATGTTACATATAAAGTATCATATTTTGTAAGAGAAATAAATGTATTATCTGTAATAAATGGTAGTGCTCAGTTAAAATTTTCTTAATTTTTTATATTCTTTAAAAATAAGTATAAGGAATGGATTTATTCTCGTTAATAATAATAATATTTGCAGGATTTATAATAAAATATTTAACAGATACAATTAGTTCTCTTACAAAAGAAATAAAAGAAATAAAAATAAAATGTATCAAACCTTCAAGTACGGAAACATTTTCACATTCAAGTAAATATCCATTAGATAAAATAAGTTCCGATATGAAAAAAAATATTTCATATATGAAAAAGTTTTTTGATTAAATATAAATAATATTTAATATATGAAAATGTATATTGTTAAAAACATATATAAATAATATAGCTTTATATACTATTAATGATATAATGCCAAGAAAATCTAAAAAACAAGATGATAATACGATAGAAATAAAAAACAAGAAAAATCTTATGAATACAATAGTAAAAGATATAAGTCTTATAGAAAATGAAGATATTATTTTACAGTTACCAATAACAGATATTGATAATGATAATGTTACTACCGATAAAATAGAATTACCAAAACCATATGAACCGAATTGTTGTTATTTAAATGAATCTAATTCTTATAATAATATTCAGAGTAATGATCTGCAAAATACTGATAATAATAATGAATATTTGTTATACTGTAATTATAGTAAAACAATTTTGAATAATGTTAACAATTGCTATTGGTGTTGTCATCCTATAGAAAATCGAACATATGGTATGCCATATAAATATAATGTTAAATCAGATAGTTATGTTTTGTTCGGAAATTTTTGTTCTTTAGAATGTGCGAATGCTTATAATTTTTCTTCTCATTGTGGTAGTGATAAAGTGTGGGAAATAAATAGTTATATTCAAATGTTAAGTAAACATTTCGGTTGTACCAAGCCAATAAGACCAGCACCATCAAGATTTTTATTGAAAATATTTAATGGTCCTTTATCAATTGAAGAATATAGAAAAAGTCATATTACAAATGATAAAACACATATAATGAATTTACCACCAATGATAACAACCACGTATAATTACGAGATTGTTAATACATCATATATTAAAAATATAACAGATAATATTGATAACCAAGGTAAAGAAAATCAAAGAAATTGCAATGACATTAAAAATAAATTAAAAATAAATTAATATAAAAATAATAACTATAAATAGATATATGATATCTAAATTTTAAAATGATTAAAATAAAAGGAACCTCTGTAACTCTTTGTAAACTAATTTTTCAAAAATCCAGTAAAAAATTTCAAAATTTTAATTGGGTTTATAATAATAGTAGTAAATTAAAATACAACTTTTGTGATTGTAATAACATAAATTGTTGTAAATCACCTTATCAAAAAAATAGCAATGTAAATTATTAAAAATTGATATAAAGACTATTGTATTTATATAATATTAATAATGTCAGACATTTACTTTTCGCCGTATAGAATTTCTACTATTACATGTAATGCAAATATTGGTATAAATTTAAATTTAGATTTAAATTTGCTATTTGATAATATTTCAATAAAAGAAGAATGTTTTGATTCCAAAGAAGGTATTGTTTGGATTCAGTATATGAAAGATGGTCAAGATATATCAAGAGGGACATATCCAAAAAAGCGTAGAAAAAGTAAAAAAGATAAAGCAAAAAAAAATAGGTTTGATAATCAAGTAACTATAATATATATGTTCAATAATAATTATATTCCAAATGTTAAAATTTTCAAAAATGGTAACATACAATTAACAGGTATAAAAGATGTCAAGCATACGGAAATAATAGTTAATAATATTATTGCAAATATTAGAAATATTTATGAAACTATTTCTAATAAAATAATATCGACTGAAACTAATATTGATGATCTAAAATATCAAAATTTTAAAATAAGAATGATTAATACAGACTTTAAAGTATATGTTGATGCCGAAATGACTAAAGGATTTGAATTAAAAAGAAAAGATATCCATAAAATGTTTATAAGTGATGAATATAATAATAAATGTTCTTTTCAACCAGGTATATATCAAGGCGTTAAATTAGAATATTTCTGGAATAAATTAAGTATTAATAAGAATGGTATATGCAAATGTCCTACTAATTGTTATGGGAAAGGAGATGGTCTTTCTATTAGTAATTGTAAAAAAGTAACTGGTGCATTATTTGAAAGTGGTAGTATATTGATTACTGGAGGTATAACATTTGAGCAAGTAGACGAAACATATATGTATATTTGTAATTTTCTTAGAAGACATAAAGATACGATTAAAAAACCTCAACCGAAAATATTGTTAACATGACAACTAAAGTTGTAATTATCATTGGTTTTATTATATTTTTTATATTGGTCGGTAAATATTGTATTATTACCAGGTCTATTATAAGATGGGATGTGATGACTTGCGTAAAATTGTGCACTATATGATATAGCGTCGGGATTTACATATGGAATAATATAATTGTTACCCCAAGGTTTTTTATCAAATAAAACGTCCCCAGTATATAAACCAGCGTTTTTAGGAGGAGGTGGTACAGGTAAGTCTTGAGCATATTTTAATTCAACATATTCTAATTCTTTTTTCATTATGATCTCTATTATATTATAAAGGATATTATTAAAATGAGTACATAATTACGTTTTTTAGATACTTTATTGAAGTTAATCAAATTAAATTATATTTATAAAGTTATGTACTCATTTTAATATTTATAAGAATAATATATAAAGAATAATATATAAGAGTTATATAAATGAAGAATAAAGATAAAAGACAAAAAACTTCCGATGACCATGAATTTGTTAAAGACGGTATGGAAACAAATGATATAAAAAATATTGTTCAAGATATTATGCTTTATATTGAAGAAAATAGAAATAAAATGAAATTTGAAGAAATTATAGGTAGCTTAAAAGGAAATATCGATCGTATTGAAATATTTGAATCTCGATATCCATTGCTTTATGAAATGATAACAAGAGATCAGGGATTTGATTATAATAATTTAGAATATTTTTTTAAAATGCGTGAAAATATCATTCAAAATAAAATGACAGGAGAAGACGCTTCAAAAATCATAGGACAAGTATGGTATGATAAATATTGTAAAAATAGCGTTGAAAAATAAAAATTGATATAAGACTTTAAGCTATTGTTAAGATTAATTATGAATTCAAATCTCCAAGTTGCAAGTTTCCCAAAACACGTCAAAGAAATTATTTCAGAGACTTATGATATTTATAATAGTATTAATGATGATAATAAAACATATGCTAATTGTCTAATTATTGTATTGAAAAAATATCATTTGTGGCCCAATATTAAAGTTAAGAAATTCAAAAATCGTTTGGATATTGTTCTTCTACATAACAATTATAAAATGAATGAAATTTTTGAATATCGTGAATTATACGAACAATGTCGTAGTATTGTTCTTGATTTCACTCAATCATATAATAATAATATTGTAGTAACTTATGCAAATTCTATTCCTACGAGATGTGATCAAAACAAATATGTTACTGAAATTTATAGTGATACTGATAAATGTTATGAGGCATATGACGGCACAATGATTACAGTATATAATCATAATGGAGAATGGCACTTCGGAACTTCAAGTTGTCCTGATGCAAACAGTTCAAAATTCTCTCATCCAACAAAAACACATGGTAATATGTTTGATGAAATTTTATACAATATTTATAGTAATACTTTAACATCTGATGAAAATAATTTGAATGGTTGTGATATGTCAAAAATACTTAGAAATAAGTTTGTATCACTTCTTGATATCAATATGGCCTATGAATTTATTATTGTGCATTATGAAAATATTCATATTATAAATTACACTAATGTCTTTGGAGAAAAATATAAAGTATTAGTACATGTTAATACAAAAAATAGAAATACTCTTATCGATGATGATCTATATCTGACTCATATTAAGGATTTCGAGAACTTGGGTATTGGTTATCCAAAAGAATTCGACAATATTGATAACGCAACAGGTTATATCAATTCTAATCCATATAGTTATGGTCTTATTATTAAAAGAAGAAATCATGATAATAGTGTTAAATTATACAAGGTTTCGACTGATATTATTAATCACAGAGAAGAAACGGATCCATGCCATCCAAATACTTGGATGAATATTCTAAGTGTATATATGAAAAATAAACATAATTATACTGTTAAGGATTATATTAATGCATATGTTCCAAATATTATTCTACCTCTAGATAATAACAATAGACAGATTGATCCAACATATCTTATACATACTATTATTTCAACAATTAAAGATACTTTGTATAGCTATTATCTATCGACAACTACGTATTATCCAAGATACGGTAGATATAAAATGAACAAAGATCTTGATAAACAGTTTCCACCGATTATCCAATATCATTTAGCTCAACTTAGAAATCTACAAGTATCTACTTACAAAGTTAAAATGATTACATCTGTTAATATCTACTATTATTTGTGCCAATGTAACGATTCGAAAAATATTAAAACACTTATTCAATTCTTCGCATCAAATCCAATTAATGAAATGCATCAAAGAACTTCAATGTGTTTTGCTATTATGAATAGTTTAATTTCTTAAAAAAACATATTATATTTAATTAGATAGTAATTAAAATAGAATGAGTTATTTTTCAACACAGGGATGGGTATATATTGTAATTAGTATTATAACAACGGTTATAGCTTTGATTATAAATATATATTTAGAGGGTATTGGTATGTATATGTTAGTGTATTTAATATATATATTAATGATATTGGTTACAGCATATAATATAACGTGTTTAACATCTGGTGAATGTTATTTCTGGAGCTGGGTAGTAACTATAATGTCTACATTACCAATGATACTAATAATTTGTATGATTATTTATACTTTAGCGTCATGATAATATTTTTTAATCTTTTTTTATAATAGACTATGTATTCAAATAAATTTATTAAGGATTTTTATGATGAATTAAAGACAAATCAAGAAGAATTAATTTTAAATAAATATGACCAATGTGGGGGGTTTTCTATAACAGATAAACAAATTAAGATATTAAATATGCAATATGATTTAAATAAACTTAAAGATGATATCAGATTTTCAATAGAAAATAAGATGAAAAATATAATAGGTATTATTGAACAAAAAGGCGGAGGGTTTCCCGATAAAAAAAATAACAATTTAAAAAATAACAATTTAAAAAATAATATTAAAGCATTAACTGTAATTATAAATAAAAATTATAATGAAGAAAAAAAAATGTTAAAAAATATAAAAAAGCAACAAGAATATATTAAAAAAGGTAAATTAGGATTCCTTTCTAAATTCCAAGAAAAATTTAAAAAAAATCTAAATAATGTTTATGACAATAATAAAAAAATAAAAAGCAAAGAAATTGAAATAAATAAAAGTTTCAATAATTTTGATAAAAATATAAAATATATAATACAAAATAAACTATCAAAAGATAAAAAAGACGTTAGTAAAATAACTTATAATAAATTTAAAGCTCTTCTTAAAAAAATTAAGTAAATTATTTTTATAAAAAATTGATATATAGATATAGATTTTATTAATATATAAGTAAGAATAGAATGTTCGAAAAATATACCTTTGATGTTAAAGATCCTTCAAATAACCACAGTTTCGAAATACATGATATAGAATTGTCGATAGTTAATGGTTTAAGACGCACAATACTAACAGATATACCAATTCCAGGTATCGTTGGTGAGAAGCTTGATAAAGAGGATCCAACTGTAACTATTATTAATAATACAGGTGCGTTACATAATGAATTTATAATACACCGTATCGGATTAATTCCAATATGTTTAACAGAAGAGGAAATAGAAATATATGAAGATAATTCATTAGTTATAGAATTAAATATTAAAAATGAAACTCCTAAAATAATAAATGTTAAAACAAGTGACATAAAAGCTTATATGAATGATGACCCACTACCAGAAAAAAAATTAGCTGAATTATTTCCACGAAATAAGGTTTCGAATGATCATATTTTGATTACAAGACTTAGACCAGGAGAACATTTAAATTTAAAAGCTTATGTTGTTAAACGTATTGCAAGGGATAATGCATCATTTAATCCTGTTTCACTTTCTAATTTCTTTTATATTCAAGATCCTTCCGAAGCTTCAAAATATGATAGCATTTTGGAAAAAGAAAGATGTTACTATAAAAATAAATATGGTGATCCTAATAAATTTAAATTTGATATTGAATATATCAATATCAATGTCGGACCTAAATATTTAATATCAAAATCTATTGATATTATTAATGAAAAAATAAATAATATTAGACAAGAATTAGTAAAGTTAGAAGAATCGAGTAAAGTTAAACTTCAACAATTTCAAGATATCGTTGGTTGTTATGAATTTATTATCGAAGATGAAGATGATACTGTTGGAAATATAATTCAATCATATATACATAATAAATATATTCGCGAAAAAAACAAATTCAATGATTATACATGTGTATATGCTGGGTATATTTGTCCACATCCTTTAAAACAAGTAATGATTGTTAGAATTACTTTAGAAGATGTCACTGATGAAAAGGTAATTATTAGCTTCTTTGAAGCTAATTGTAAAGATATTATTGATAATCTGTCAAATATTAAAACAAAATGGAACAAATTCTCAATTGAAAATAATGTTACGTAAAATAAATATTTTATATATCTTTGTATTAAAAGAGAAAGGTATATCACAATGTCAATTGAAATTGAAAATAATATATTTAATATTGAAGATGACGATTTAGATGATATTGAATATTTAGAAATTTTAAGTTTAGATGAAATAATAAAAGATAATCCTCATTTTATTGCATTATCAAGAAATGATATATATGAAAATCTAAATGAAATGTTTCAAGATAGAAAACGATCAGAGTCTGTAACCCAATTATTTTATGATATATTAGATAATAAAAAAAAAGAATGTGGAAATATTGATAATTATGAAAATTATATATTTAAAGTAGATGCGGTTAAAAAAAATAATGAACTATCTATAGATGATATTAAAGAAGATGCATTATATTTCAAAAATTTATCTAAACTACATACAACTAAACATGAAGATTCAAAAAATAAATATTTTTTTTCAATAACATATGACCCTTCTTCTAAAAATTTAAAATTTAAACCCAAAAATCGCATCAATGCTTTAATAGAGCCAAATAATGAAAAGTATCCTGTTTATTATCCCGTTTATCCAATTGATGATGTAAATTTACCATTATTAGCATCATATTATAAAATACCAGTTTGCACGGTAAATGATTACGTATATACAAAAATTGCTAAACATTTATCCAATTCAATAAATATTAATTATGTCGAATCAAGTAACTATAAAAATGTTAATAATATGATTAAATCAACAAGACCATCAATATATGATGTAGTAAAATATCTTAAAGATAGTTTTGCTCTTGACTATAGTAATATAGATAACGTTTTTAAGCGATTTGATCGTTCATTAGATTTTATTAATGATAAAGAATTCGAAATGTTATGTGATCATATGATTAAATTAACAAAATATGAAAAGGAAAGAAAGAATGTTAATAGACCATATAAAATAAAAAAAAGTGACTTGATAAATAAAAAATTAACATTTTTTGAAAAACTTTCATCTTCTATTAAGTTAATAAAATTAGATGATAAAACTATAAATTTTTTAGCGAGTTTAAAAGAATCACTTGAACAGTATCGGGTTAATAATATTATAATAGATGAACTTGTTGATATTAAAAAAATAAACATTTATAATATTATTAATTCTATACATTATAATGATGCAAATCCAGAAGAACTATTAAATGGAATTAAAGCATCTATCAAAAATATTAATGTTAATGAAAGTATTAAAGCTATTGATAATATATTAAGTACACATGAAAATTTTGAAAATGTTATAGATGAACACGAATATATGAAAATATTATTTGAATACTCAACTGATCATATATTCGATTACGACAACGACGGCAAAAAATATTTATTATCATATCGTGAAGCAAAAGACATAAAAGAAGGTGAAGATAGAGAAAATTATGAAGGGGGTATAGATAATGAATTTATTGGAGAAAAAATAGATTTAGAAGATATGGATAATATTGCTGATGATTTAGATAAAAATATTTATGGAGTAAATAAATTCAATAATTTTGATAAATATCTTAAAAATATTAATTATAAAAATGAAGAAGGATTTTTAGAATATTTACATATTGTTCTCAGTATAATAAATGAAATTAGTAATTTATCACGCCTTGATATTGATTATGAACTATTATGTAATGAATTATTTAAATATTTTAAAAGCGTTCCAACAAAATATGATAGATATAGAAAAGCCTTTATTGATGCAAACTTAGAAATTGATCATATATCAATAGCTGATTTTATTAAAATTAAACCATCAATGATCTTAGAAGGTCTTGTAAAAGATCAAGACGATAACATAAATTCTATAATATACGAAATAAATAAACATTATTTAGAAACGCTAAATGATATTCTTGCACATTCATTATCTTTTTGGATTGTTTGTTTACAAGAAAAAATACTTGAAAATACAATATTAATTGATGAAAATTATTTAAATAATGCTTTTATTGATAAATGGTATTTATATGGTTCTCCATTAAATGGTTTAGAAAAAACAGCTAAGAATGGTGTATTACCATATTTATTGGAGGCTACTTTAGATTTTCTAGCAAATAATAATGAATATTCAATAAATATTGATAACTTTTATGATAATGTGCGAACTATAATAATTAATAAATATAGTGATTTTTTAAAAGAATTAAAGAAAAAATACGAGTTAGATAATGAAAAAAAGAAAATAGAAAGAGGTATTAAAGAACAAGTAAAATTATTAAAAAGTTATAAAGAAGGCAATAAAGAACAACTTGAAAAAGATTTTGTAAATGCACTTTTATATATGCCTGGTGTTAATTACAAAAAAATACATAAATATTTACTTGGCTGTTGCTTGAAAAAAATAGATGATTCTTTTGATACAAATGGAGATTTAGTTAAAGCAGGGCGCAAAGATTTAATAGCAATAAAAAACTTTTATGGAAATAATAGAGTAACTAATAAATCAAGGGGTTTACGATATGTCCCTGAATTATCTGGTATTAAAGATGAAATAATGAATGATGATAATATCAATATTATAAAAATTAAGGATTATATTTATAATATTGATAATAATGATGATATTGTAAATAATTGGCTTGATACAATGTATAATAAATCACCATTGTTTCCAAATAATATAATAGATGAATTCAAAAATAATTCTAAAAGTATAGATAAATTAATAGAAGATAATATTAATATATTGGCTAAAACTGCAAGAGTCACCAATAAAGAAATAATGAAAAATTTTACAAATAAAAATATTAATTCCCAAAATATATTATTAAATATTTCTAAAATGTTATTTTCTAATAAAAAAGAATATGAAGATGATAATATAAATTTATTAGTTGATAGTGCAATTAAATATATTAAAGAAATATTAAAAGATATTTACAAATTAAACAAAATATTAAATGATGATATTGTATTTGAAATAAATAGAATTAATAAATATATAGTCAGTAGAGTAATATGTCTACCATTTAGTCCTGAAAGTGCTACAAATGGTGGTAAAATACGTTCTGAAGTTGAAATACCAAACGAATTTGTTGAATTAAATGCTAAAAATATATTAAGTTATTTATTAAATTATTTTGAAATTTCAACTTTTCCCACTATGGATGAAAATATAGATTTTTTAAATAAAAAACGTGAAGAAAACAAGCAAAAAAAATTAAACATTTTAAATGATAAAACTGTAGAAGAAAACCAATTGATAAGTAATCTTAAAAAAGCTGGAATTAAAAACGATTTAATGGATCAAGAACAAGATGATAATATTGACCTTAATAATATAAATAATATGTATAATGATGAAGAAAAAAATGAAGAAAAATTATCACAAATAGATGAAGAATCAGATGATGATAGTATGGCATATAATGATATGGGTTTCATATATGCATAATTTAATATATTTCTCCAGATTCTATATCAATTTTTTTTTCAATTGTAATTAACGATGCACCTTTAGATAATACTTCAGGTGGTGTATTTCTTTTTATTACAGTTCGTATATTAATATTATTACCTGTTGTACCATTTAATTGTATTGGCAAATATCTATTGGCATCTCCAAATAATTTAGCTACATTTGTTTTATTTTTTTGAGGTATATCTTCAAATGAACAATCTTGTATTAAATTTTCATATTTAAGATTTGCTATATTTAATATTTCTTTTAAATTGGGTTCATCTCCTTCAAGTGCTTCCAATTCTTGCGATAACATCATGAATTGTTGTGATAATTTTTTGAATAATTCAAATTTTTCACTGGATTTAATGCTATTAGATAATGACATTATTAATACACTTATAGCATTAACAACAATATTAGGTATCTTAACAGTATTTGCATCAGTGCTTATACTATTAATAATACACATAGCAGAGCTTGTGAATACTAATGGAATATTAAATCCCATTTTAACATAACTCCAATATGTAGCTGTACGCGTACATAATAAAGTCATTGATTCGCATTTATCAAGTAATTTTTCAATATGGATCATTACTATATATTATATAACATATTATTTTTTTATTAATTTAAATTTAAATTAATATATTAGTAGACAATGGATATCGAAATAAAGCCCACAGAATGGGTTTTTCCAAATCGCGTAGGATATAATAAATATGTTTATAAAACATTTAATCCATCGAAATATGACACCAAAATAAAAGATAAATCTTGTGATTGTAATGATGATGGATGTGATATAGATATTAAAACTGTATCTTTATTTCCACAGCAAAGAATAATAAAAGATTATATGCAATTTGATAGTCCATATAGAGGTATATTACTATATCATGAATTGGGATCTGGAAAATCAGCAGCATCAATAGCAGCAGCAGAGGGTTACATCAACCGAAAAAAAATAATAATAATGACACCTGCATCTTTATCTCAAAACTATGAAAATGAATTAATGAAAATATCTACAACTGGATTAAATTTGAAAAAATCATGGACATTGATCAAAGTTAAAAAATCTAATAAAGAAATGCTAAAAGAATTAGCAAAATATGCTATTTCCGATAAAATTGTTAAAAAAGATGGTTTGGTTTGGGTCCCATTATATAATAAAGATATTAAAGATGCTGAAATAGTAATAGAAAGCACAAAGTATTCAAAAATACCTAGTAAGTACAAAGATATGGTTGATGCGACAATTGGTAATATTATAAGAAATCGCTATACATTTATTAATTATAATGGTCTAACTGCTAAAATGATAAAAGAAATGGGTAAGTCACCATTCGATGATTCATTTATTATTATTGATGAAATACATAATTTTATTAGTAGAACAGTTAATGGTTCGAAATTAGCCCGTTCTATTTATAATTATATGATGTCTGCAAAAAATATTAAAATGGTTTTACTTTCAGGTACTCCTATTATTAATCAACCATACGAAATAGCCACATTAATTAATTTAATAAGAGGTCCAATGGATGTATATGAATTATCATTATTAAAAGCATCTAAACAACCTGTAAAAGAAACTGTTGTTAAAACATTGGTTGATAATAATTTATATAAATATGTTGACGAATTATATTTCGACGATAATAATATTTACATAATTTTATTAACAAATGGTTTTGTAAGAGATAATGAATTAAATATTAAAAAAGAAAATTGGGATAATGATGAAAAAACTATTTTAGCTAATATTATAAAAACATTAAATAAAACAGATTTGAAAATATCTATAAAAACCAAATCAAAGAGTTATTATGCTTTACCCAATATTAAAGAAGAATTTGATAAACTATTTATAGATGATGTAGATAAAGATAATATAAAGGTTAAAAATGAAGATATGTTTAAACGTCGTGTTCTTGGGACCCTCAGTTATTATAAAACATCTGGATCTGAATTTTTCCCTACAATGTTGCCAACAAATGTTAAATATTTGAATATGACTGGTCATCAATTAAGTAAATATGTAGATGTTAGAAGAAAAGAAATGGAAATGGACGATAGAAAAAAACGTTTTGGAAACAAGGGTAATGCGGATGTAAATTCGGTATATAGAGCATTTAGTAGAATGGTATGTAATTTTGTGTTTCCAGATGACATAAAACGAGCATTTCCCCAAGATATTCGCATGGTCATGAAAAAAGAATTAGCCAAAAATGATGATGATGATGATGATGAAAATGATGAAAAAGAAGAAAAAAAAGATATAAATAAAGCTGTAGCAGTACAGTATGAAAAACAGCTTGAAGAAGCTATGGCTAAACTTGTAAAAAGCAATTCTATTGACATAGATAATTTGCGCAAACATTATAGTCCTAAATTTGCAGAAATGTTAAAAGATATGAATGAATCACCTGGTAAAGTATTAGTTTATTCACAATTTCGCATGGTAGAAGGATTGGGTGTTTTTAAAGAAATAATGAATAGAAATGGGTATGTTGAAATTAATATAGTTAAAAATGAAGATTTTGGATACATCATTGATAATTTAGATGTATTCGAAAAAAAATATGATGGGAAACGTTATGTTGTATTTAATGCCGATAGAACAAAAACTAATATTTTGATGAATTTATTTAATGGTGACTTTTCACTATTATCCGATAATATTAAATCACAAATAGTAGATATTGATAGCATTGATCAAAGATATGGTAAATTAGTTAAAACTATGATGATTACTCAATCTGGAGCTGAAGGTATTTCTTTGAAAAATGTTAGAAGAGTATTAATTACAGAATATTTCTGGAATTCAGTTAGAATAAATCAAGTTATCGGCCGAGCGGTTAGAACATGTAGTCATGTAAGTCTTCCAAAACAAGATCAAAATGTAGAAGTTATTATGTATATAATGAAATTAACAAAAGATCAATTAGCAAATAATCCTACTCTTAGAAAAAAGGATAATGAGCTCACAACAGACGAACATATATTAAAATTAGCTCAAAAAAAGGAAAGTATTATAAATTCTTTTTTAAATATGTTAAAATCGGCATCTATGGATTGTGTAATACATTCTAATAAAAATAAACCATTAGAAAATGGCTATAAATGTTATAATTGGCCAATTAATATTAATCCAACTAAATTATCATATACAAATAATATGTTAAATGAAGGAAAAATACAACAACATCAAAAATATCAAAAATTACGCAAAAATAAAGGTACGGTAGTTAGTAAGAATGGTGTTAAATATGTAACAATGAATGATAAATTATACGATTATTATAGTTATGTTAATTCAGGACTTTTATATCCAGCTAATATATAAATAAAAAATGTATTATTTAAAGTAATAATTATATGGAGAATAATATGAAATGTTTGTGTAGAAACAAAACTACTTTTAAGTTGTGTAAAAAGAATGTGAAGAAAAATAATAATTTTTGTAGATATCATCATAATAATAATTACTTAGCATATACTATATTCAATAATGTTTTTGGTAATAAACATAATTTAAATATGAATGATATATTTAATTTATATAAATATGTTACTGAAAATGTTAGTATAAATGAGTATAAAGAAGAAAATTCAGGTATTTTTTTTATAGAATTATTAGAAAATATACCATATAAATTATTATTATTATTATCAAAACGCTACTTAAATCAAACTAATAAATATGTTAAAAAGGAATTATATATTTTCTTAAATGAATTGAATTCAAAATCATATAATATATGCAAATTTGATAAAATAAATATATTACAACACAAGTTTAAATATTATTTATTAAATAAAAATAATAAATTAATTAATACTGAAGATTTATTTACATGCGAATCTTTGTCGGATATACCTAAAAATAGATTATTTATTTTGAAAGATAATAATTGTGCATATGGTTTTGATGTTATAGAATTAGATTATTTTATTAAAAAATGTGTTGATGAAAAAAAAATACCATATAATCCTTATACAAGAGAAAAAATAAAGGAAGATACAATATTATATATTGGTAAATTTATGGAATATAATAAAATAGAATCGAGAGAATTGCAATATAATTGGATAACTAATATGCAGGCATATACTGATTTATCAATTGAATTTGAAAGACGTGGTTTTTATAATAGCCCTGAATGGTTTGAAAAAATGTCAATAGAAAGTATTCTTAAGACAATCAAATATTTTAAAGACTTTTCAACTGAATTTGAAGAAAGTAATCAATATTTCAATAATGTTACTGCAAATAATGTTACTGCAAATAATGTTACATTTGATTTCTGCACAGATGGAATTAGACTGTTAAAAGAATGTAATGATGATTTATATATTTTATGTTGTAATCTGTTTAAATCATTGGCATTATGTTCAAACGATTTTTATGACAATATACCTACATGGATGTCGGGAATTAATACAACATCCTTATTATCAAATGTATTTTCTATATTTGGAGATACAAGTGGAAATAATCCAAATAATTTTTTACTGTATTATTATGTAGAATATATGTAAATAAATGAATACAAATTATAATAGTAATGAAATTAAGTATACGCCAGATTTTGTATATACACCCCCTTCTGTAATGGAAATACCTAAGGAATCAGAAAGTGTGATTAATAAATATATTTGCAAATTTAAAACAGCCATATATGGTGGTATATTATTTTCGATATTGTCATTACCTATTGCATATAAAATATTAGAAATGTTAGCTAAATTAATATCTAATAATATTGAATTATTTGACAAAGATTACAATGAACCATTGCCATTAGGGAGATTTATTATGGCAATATTAATAAGCACTATTTTGTTTTTTATATAAATATGAATAAGATACTAATACCGAGTAACTATAAAAAAATACAATGAGAATAAATAATATATCATATGATAAAACCACCTTTTATATCAAATAATTATAAAAAATAA